>JAABUN010000509.1_pt1 | contig 100432 bp, 109 predicted proteins | sample 5559311 | NCBI WGS metagenome assembly JAABUN01 (sample SAMN10711877, study PRJNA513370) | rock metagenome | isolation source: Antarctica rocks | place: Antarctica: Victoria Land, Siegfried Peak sud | reverse complement strand
GAACCCGCTCGCGAGGACCAACGACGGCCTCGACTGGCCCCACCAGCCACCGAAAACCCGATCACACCCAGCCCCGCCCCAAGCGCGCGCTCACCAGAACGCCTAACGAACGATCCGGGCTAGAGCAGCCGTCCCCGCGGCGTCAGCCCCACTCTCTCATCCGACGTCCTCGAGCGACGGCGCGTGGTCAGCCAGAGGAATCTTGTAGGGCCAGCGCTTGCGGCCCTACGCCCAAACCACGCTCGAGCGCATCACCGCGCCACCTGCGACTTGCTCCGCCGCGGTCGCGCCCCTACCGCTCCGCGTCGTAGCCCTGTTCCCCAGGAAGCAGGACCCTGGCCACCTCGCCCTCGACCACGACACGAGGGAGCACGGCGACCACCTCGCGGCCGCCGGCGTGGGCCAGCAGTGCGTCGGCGGAGGCGAAGGCGCCGAACTGCTCGAGGTGCTTGATCGTCGGGAAGACGAGCGGGAGCTCGTCGCGCGCGAAGGCGGCCAGCGCGTCGGCGGGCGTGAACCAGCCCAGGTCGATGCACTCGTCCCCGTCGACGGCGGGCGCGGCGCCGGCGGGGGCGGGCGCCAGGAAGAAGTGGGTGTCGAAGCGGACGCTCACCTCGCGCGGCGTGATCCAGCGCGAGAACTTCACGAGCTGCTTTGGAGCGACGCCGGCGACGGCGGCCTCCTCCTCGAGCTCACGCACCGCGGCGAGCCGGTGGGCGGCGTCGCCCTCGCCCTCGTGGGCGTCGACCGCGCCACCGGGGAAGACCCATACGCCGGCCATGAAGCGCGCCGCGTGGGTGCGCTGGACGAGCAGCACCTCGAGCGTCTCTGAGCCGCCCCGCAGCAGGATCACGGTCGCCGCCTGGCGCGGGACGACCTCTTCCCCCGTGGCGTTGAGCGCCTCGCCGCTGCGGCGCATCTCCTCGCTGGTGGGGCGGTGCCCGGCTTGCTCGTCGGCCATCGCCCGACCCTATCCGGCGGCTACATTCCCCCGGGTGAGCGACCAGGCGACAGTGCAGCGGTGGATCTGCGAGGCGTGCGGCTTCATCTACGACCAGGCCGACGGCGACCCCGACGGCGGCATCCCGCCCGGAACGGCGTGGGCAGACATCCCGGACACCTGGTTCTGCCCCGTCTGCGGCGCCCGCAAGCGGGACTTCGTCGCCTACGAGGACTAGGAGCCTGCTCGCTGCGGACTCCCACGGCGCGGCAGCCGCCGCCGAGCTCCAGGCGCTCGACCGGCGCCACGTGTGGCACCCCTACGGAGCGATGCCGGCGCCGACGCCCGCGTCGGTCGTGGAGCGCGCCGAGGGCGTGCACTTGACGCTGGCCGACGGCCGGCGCGTGATCGACGGGATGAGCTCGTGGTGGTGCGCCTGCCACGGGCACCGCCATCCGCACATCGAGGCGGCGGTGCGCCGGCAGCTCGAGGCGATGCCGCACGTGATGTTCGGCGGGCTCACGCACGAGCCGGCGGTGCGCCTGGCCGAGCGCCTGGTGAGCATGACGCCCGACGGGCTCGAGCACGTCTTCTTCGCCGACTCGGGTTCCGTCGCCGTCGAGGTGGCGATCAAGATGGCGCTGCAGGCCGGCCGCGCCGAGGGTCGCACGCGGCTGGCGGCGCTCCGCGGCGGCTACCACGGGGACACCTTCGGGGCCATGTCGCTCTGCGACCCCCACGGCGGGATGCACCACCTGTGGGCCGGGACGCTCGCAGAGCAGCTCTTCCTCGCGCGGCCGCCCGCGGGCTTCGGCGAGGGCGTCGACTCCGCGTGGGTGGCGGAGCTCGACGCGCTCCTCGTCGATCACGGCCACCAGCTCGCGGCGATCTTCGCCGAGCCGGTCGTGCAGGGCGCGGGCGGCATGTGGTTCTTCGCGCCGGAGTACCTGCGCGTGCTGCGCGAGCGCTGCGACCGCCACGGGATCCTGCTCGTGCTCGACGAGATCGCGACGGGCTTCGGCCGGACGGGAGAGCTCTTCGCCGCCGACCACGCGGGCGTGACACCAGACGTCATCTGCGTCGGCAAGGCGCTGACCGGCGGGACGATGACGCTGGCCGCCACGCTCTGCACGCCCTCCGTCGCCGCGGCGATCGCGGCCGGTGAGGGCGGCGCGCTGATGCACGGACCGACGTTCATGGGCAACCCGCTCGCCTGTGCCGCGGCGCTCGCGAGCACCGACCTGCTGCTCGACGGGAGCTGGCGCGGCCGGGTGGCCGAGGTGGAGAGCGGGCTGCGCGCGGGCCTCGACCCTGCACGCGAGCTGAGAGGAGTCGCCGACGTGCGGGTGCTCGGCGCGATCGGCGTCGTGCAGCTCGACCACCCCGTCGACGTCCCGGCCGCGACCCGCGCGGCGCTGGCCGCAGGCGTGTGGCTGCGCCCGTTCCGCGACCTCGTCTACACGATGCCGCCGTTCACCGCCCAGCCGGACGAGGTCGCGGCGATCGGCCGGGCTGTGGTCGCTGCGGCTGCGGCGGGCTGAACGCCCCCCGCGGGCGCAGCCGAGCGCCACGGCGGCTCAACCGCGGCGCGCGTGCGGGTACTCCTGCTCGCGATCCTGGAAGGACAGGATGCGCTCGTTGCGCACCACGCCGTCCTGGATCTCGATCGCGCGGCGGATCGTCGCGTCGGCCTCCCACGCGTCCGGGCCGGCCAGGACCGTCGGCAGGTGCCCCAGCAGCGCGGCGCCGATCTCCCACGACGCCGAGTCCCACAGCAGCGACGGGCTGTGGTCGACGGCGTAGTAACTCACGCGGTCGCCGACGGTGGCCAGTGGGTCGGCGAAGGTCGTCGCCTGCGCCCAGCCGAAGCCCATCCCCGGGTCGATGGAGACGTCGACCACGAGCGTGCCGGGCGCGAGCTGAGCGAGCTCCTCGGTGGTGATGAACATGAGCGGCTGGTCGGTGTCCTGCAGGACGCAGTTGACGATGACGTCGCACTCCGCGAGCTCCTCGACCAGCGGGCGGCTCTCGCCGTCGGCGGTGAGCACGCGGGCGCGGCCGGGGTCGTCCTCGTCGCGCTCGAAGCCGACCAGCCGCATCGCCGCGAACGGCGCGGCGACCGCGGCCACGTCGCGCTGGGTGAGCACGGTGATGTCGCGGACGCCGAGCGCACCGAGCCCGCGGACCGCGCCGCGTGCGGTCGCCCCGAAGGAGATGACCGCCGCCTTCAGCGGGCGACCGTAGTCGCCCGTGCGGCCGACGAGCTGGAGCGCGTGGGAGACCGAGCAGTAGCCCGCGAGCTCGTTGTTCTTGTGGAAGACGTGCAGCTCGAAGCTGCCGTTGCGGCTCCAGTGGTTCATCGCCTCCCACGCGATCAGCGTCAGGCGGCGGTCGATCGCCGCCTGGGTGAGCGGCGCATCCTGCACGCAGTGCGGCCAGCCCCAGAGCACCTGCCCCTCGCGGAGCTGCTCGAGGTCGGGGACCAGCGGCTTGGGGAGCACGACCACGTCGGCGCGCGCGATGACCTCCTCGCGGGAGGCGACGCCGACTCCCGCGGCGGCGATCTCCGCGTCGCCGACGCCGAAGCGCTTGCCGTAGCCCGCCTCGAAGGTCACGGCGCCGCGCAGCTCCTCCGGGATGCGGTCGAGCTGGCGCGGGTGGAGCGCGAGGCGGTGCTCGTCGGGCTTGCGCGAGCGCGCGAGGACGCCGAGGGTCAGGGACATTTCTGGGACCCTACGAGCATGTCCTGCGCCACACTGATGCGCATGGTCACAGCATCGTCACAGCATCGCGGTCCCACGAGCCAGCCTGTGGACGTGCTCCGCTCCTCCTTGTTGACCGTCGCGACCCTGCTCGCGCTCGCCGCCCCCGCCCAGGCCGCGGGCCCCGGCGAGATCGGTCCCGCCTCCGGCCAGACCCAGAACGGGCGCCAGCTGACGCCGGCAGGCCGGATGACGGCGCTCGGGAACTTCCCGACGGGCGGCGCGCTGACGCCGGACGGCCGCTTCTACTGGGCGGCGAACTCCGGGCACGGGCGCAACTCGGTCTCGGTCGTCGACGTCGCCTCAGGTGCGGTGGTGCAGACGCTGCCGCTGCCCGGCGCCTACGTCGGCGTGGCGTTCTCTCCCGACGGCAAGGCCGCCTACGTGACAGGCGCGGCTACGGGCGATCCCAAGCCGGTCGGGACGGAGAAGGGCGGCGCGGGCGACGAGATCCACGTCTTCACCGTCGATTCCGCGACGGGCAAGGGCACCGAGGCCGACGCGCCGATCAACGTCGCGCCACGGACGCCCAAGGGCCGCGCGCGCACCGACTCGCTCATCCCCACCACGAAGGCCTACCCCGAGGGCCTGGACGTCTCGCCGGACGGCGCGACGCTCGTGGTGGCGCTCAACCAGGGCGACCAGGTCGCGCTCGTGGACACCAAGACGCGCGCCGTCCGCTTCGTCGACGTCGGCCTGTACCCCTTCAGCGCCGAGGTCGACCGCGACTCCAAGCGCGCCTTCGTGACCAACGAGCTCTCGGGAACCGTGTCGGTCGTCGACCTCGCGGCCGGCGCCGTCAGCGCGACGATCCCCGTCGGCGGCCCTCCCGGCGACGCGAGCCAGGGCGGCCCGCTCGGCGACTTCAACTCCCATCCGGAGGGCATGGCGCTCGACCCGACGCGCGAGCTGCTCTACGTCGCCGTCGCCAACCGCGACCTCGTGGCCGTGGTCAACACCAAGACGCTCAAGACGGAGCGCTACGTCTCCGTCGGTCGCACGACGGCGCTCGGGACGTCGCCCGTCGATCTCGACGTCACGCCCGACGGCCGCACGCTCTTCGTCGCCGACGCCAACGAGGACGCCCTCGCGGCCATCGCGCTCACCGACCGCACGGTCCCGGCGGTCGCGGGCACCGCCGCGCAGAAGAGCCGCACGGTCTACGTGCCGCGCTCGAGTGCGACGATCCTCAGATACCGCTCGGCACGGGTGAAGGCGCAGCGCACCTACCGCGCGAGCCTGCGCAAGGCGAAGGCGCGCACGACCAAGGCGCGGGTGGCGCGCGCCCGCAAGGCCGCGGCCCGCACCTACGCCAGCCGCCTGCGGGCGCTGCGCACCAAGCTCTACTTCGGCCGCAAGGTGCAGCGGTGCGGCGGCCCGAGCGCTGCGGCCGACGCGCGCTACCGCAACACGGTGCGCAGAGCCGCCGAGAAGCGCGACGCCGCCAAGCGCCGGGCTCGCGGGCGCTCCGGGTCGGCCAAGCGCCGTCGTGGCGCCGCGGAGCGGGCCTTCAAGCGCACCGCGGCCGCAGCCCGGCGCAAGCTAGCGGTCCGCGAGGCGTGCGCCGCCGGCACCCCGGGCTCGGCCGCCGGCCGAGGCGTCGCCGCCTTCACGTTGCTCGGACGCGTCCCCACGGCCGCCTACCCGCAGGACGTGCGCGTCACCCCGGACGGCAAGAAGCTCGTCTGGCTGGCGGGCAAGGGGCTCGGCGCCGGACCCAACGTCGGCCAGCCCACCACGGCCGGCGGCGGCGTGGGCACGCAGGCCGCGGAGGGTCCGCAGGATCAGGAGTACGTGCTGCAGAAGCTGATCGGCCGCGCCGGGGTCCTCGATCTGCCGAACGACGCCGAGATCGCCGGTCCGCTCACCGCGGCCGCCGACAAGCAAGTCGTCCCGGCGAACGTGCAGGCTCCGCCCGCCGGAACGCCGGTTCATGGCGTCAGCGGTGGCGCGAGCGACAAGATCAAGCACGTCTTCTACATCGTCAAGGAGAACCGGACCTACGACCAGGTGCTCGGCAAGGGCGCCGGCGGCAGCGGGCCGCAGGGCGAGGGTCGAGGCGACCTCGAGGCGTTCGGCGACAACGACCCGGACGGCACGCCCGAGGCGGGGGAGGGCGTGACGCCGAACCTCCACGCGCTCGCGCGGCGCTTCGGCCTGCTTGACCACGTCTTCGCGGACTCCGAGGTCTCGATCGACGGGCACGTCATCACCTCGGGCGCCTACGCCACCGACTACAACCAGAAGTCGACTCCCGCCAACTACTCGAGCCGCGGCCGCGCCTTCGACTTCGGCCTGTTCAACGTGACGCTGGCGCCGAACTTCTCGGCCTTCGACCAGGCAGTGCGCCAGCAGGTGCCGTTCCGCTTCTACGGAGAGGCCAGCGCGGGGACCTTCGCGGGCAACTTGCAGAACGTGAACGAGAACGGGTTTCGCCCGACGGGTGCCGCCGCTAATGCCGCGCAGGACTCGAGCTACCCCAGCCAGGCGACCTACGGCTGCGTCGGCGGCTCGCCGCAATGCTTCTACGACTCGGGCGTGCCAACGGCCAAGCCGGTCGCGCCGCCGGCCGGCTACGACCCGGCGACGAGCCGCTACCAGGTCTTCGAGCGCAACTTCATGCAGGAGCTCGCGCAGAACGCGGTGCCGAAGTTCAACTACCTGACGGTGCCGAACAACCACACCAACGGCACGGCCGGCGGCACGAACACCCCGTCGGCGCTCGTGGCCGACAACGACCTCGGCGTGGGGCAGCTCGTCGACCTGATCTCCCACTCCGCGATCTGGAAGGACTCGGCGATCTTCGTCCTCGAGGACGACACGCAGGCCGGGGCGGACCACGTCGACGCGCACCGGATGCCGGCGCTCGTTGTCTCGCCGTGGGCCAAGGGCGGCCTGGTCACCACCCGCTTCGACCAGTACTCGTTCCTGCGCACGGCGATGGCGATCGTCGGCCTCAAGCCGCTGTCGCTGAACGACGGCCTGGCCACGCCGCTCTACGACGCCTTCGTGAACGCCCCCACGCCCACCGCCGAGCAGATGAAGCCCTACGACGCGATCCAGCCCCAGCAGAGGATCGACGCGCGCAACGGCGTGCCGTCGACGCCGACTGCGCGCTCGATCGCCCGGCTGTCCGACGCGCTGCCCTACGAGCGCCAAGACGTCGTTCCGCAGCCGATCTCCGACCGCATCATCTGGCAGTCGGTCTACGGCGACTCGCGGCCCGTCCCGCAGCCCGGTCCGAACGCCTCCCCGCTGGAGACCGAGCGCTCGCAGGAGGTCATGGACGTCTACCGCGCGGGCGGGGACGTCGCGAAGTTCCTCGAGGGACACCCCGGCGAGGAGGCCGAGGACAAAGCGAGACCCTGACCCGACTCGCCGCTCGGTCTAGATGGTTGATTTCACGAGGCGGTACGGCACCGAATCCGTGAATCAACCGTCTAGGCTCGGCGTCATGGGGCGCTCGAGGGCAGGACGGGTCGTGACGCTGGCGGGCACGCTGGTCGTCTGCGCGGCGACGCACGCCCAGGCGGCCGGAGTCGAGGCAGGGTCGCTGCGGGCGACGGTGCAGGCCGACCCGTGGCAGGTGACGCTGACCCAGCGCGGCGGCGCGGAGCTGGTCGAGCGCGGCGGGATCGGCTACTCCGACGCCGGCGGCTGGCACCGCGCGACCCGGGCGCGGTCGGTCGCCCAGGACGGCGACGCGGTCGTCGCGGAGGTCGAGACCGCGGGCGGGCAGCCCGTCCGCGTCCGCCTGAGCCCCGGCGGCGAGGGCGTGCTGCGCAGCGCGGTCGCGGCGCCCGCCGGCGCGCGGGCCACAGGTGTGCAGTGGGTCGCCGAGCCCGGTGAGCGCTTCTTCGGCACCGGGGAGCGCTCCGACGCGGTCAGCCGCAACGGCCGCGAGACCGAGGCCTACGTCGCCGACGGCCCGTACCGCCCGGAGGACCGCAACTACCTCAAGGCGTCCGTCCCGCCGTGGGCCGAGCGCGACCGCGACGACGCGACCTACTTCCCGGTCCCCTGGATGCTCTCGGGGCGCGGCTGGGGGATGCTCGTCGACGAGGACGTCACGAGCCGGTTCGCGGCGGGCTTCGAGCGCGCCGACCGTTGGGGCGCGGACGCCGACGGCGCCGTGCTGCGCACGCGGATCTTCGCCGGCCCGACGCCCGCCCAGGCGCTCGGCCGCTTCACCGCCGCCGTCGGCCGCCAGCCCGCGCCCCAGGCGCCGTGGACCTTCGGGCCGTGGTTCCAGACCGGGCAGCCCAACGTCATCCCGCCCGCGGAGGAGGCGGCGATCACCAAGGTCCAGCGGGACGCCGGCGTGTCGGTGAGCGTCGCCGAGACGCAGATGCACCACCTGCCCTGCGGTGCCCACGAGGACCGCCGCGCGGAGGAGCGCACGCGGACCGAGCGGTTCCACGCGGCGGGCCTCGCGCGCCTCGTCTACTTCAACCCCGCGCTGTGCCGCTCCTACACGAAGGTCTACGACCGGGCGGCCGCTGCCGGCGTGCTCCAGAAGGGGCCGGACGGCTCGCCGTTCCTCTACCCCGCCTTCGTCGGCGGCTCGGGTCCCGCGGGCTTCACGCAGGAGCCGCTCGCGCAGTTCGACTTCACGCACCCGCGGACGGCGTCGTTCTACGGCGCGCTGCTGCGGGAGGCGATCGACGCGGGCGCCGACGGCTGGATGGAGGACTTCGGCGAGTCGACGCCGGTCGACGGCGTCACGTTGGCCGACGGCTCGTCCGGCAGCGCCGCGCACAACCGCTACCCCACGGACTACCACTGCACCGCAGCGAAGGTCGCAGGTGCGGCGGGCCGGCCGATCGTGCGCTTCCAGCGCTCGGGCTGGACCGGCAGCGCGAAGTGCGCGGAAGTCGTCTGGGGCGGCGACCCCACGACGGTCTTCGGCTTCGACGGCTTGAGCTCTGCGGTCTCACAGGTGCTCTCGGTCGGCTTGAGCGGCGTCGCGCGCTGGGGGACCGACATCGGCGGCTACAACTCATTCGGCGCCGGAGCGGGACGCGCGAAGCCCGGCGCGACCGAGGACGAGGCGCTCACGCCCGAGCTGCTGAAGCGCTGGATCGAGCTCGGCGCGCTCGTGCCCGTGATGCGCACGAAGCGCTCCGGGATCGCCCTGCCGTCCTACGTGCGCCCGCAGGTCTTCGATCCGCAGGTCCTGCCCGTATGGAAGAAGCTGACCGCCCTGCACCAGCAGCTCAACCCGTACCTGCGCGCCGCCGACGACGAGCACCGCCGCTCCGGGCTGCCGATCGTGCGCCACCTCGTGCTCGCCTACCCCGAGCTGCCCCGCGCGCAGTCGACGGACGACCAGTGGCTGCTCGGCGACGACCTGCTGGCCGCCCCCGTGACCGCGCCGGGCAAGGCTGAGCGGCGGGCCTGGCTGCCGCCCGGGCGCTGGGTGGACTTCTGGCGCTCCGTCGGGTATGACGAGCCGAGCACCGCGTACACGCTCGGCCGCGCGCGCGTGCTCGGCGGCGACGCGGACGTGACGCTTCCCGCACCGCTCGGGGAGCCGCCGCTGTTGGTGCGCGCGGGCGCCGTGGTGCCGCTCCTGGATCCCGCCGTGCGCACGCTGACGCCCTACGGCGGGGGCGCGGTGACGCGCCTGGCCGACCGCGAGCGCCGCGCGGTGCTGCTGGCCGTCCCGCGCGGCACGACGCTGCGCCGACTCGGGCCGTACGGCAGCGCGCGGTCGATCGAGCGCCGCGGGCGCTGGGTGCTGCGGGTGCGCAGCGCGCGCCGCCAGCGCCTGGAGCTGCAGGCCTCGCTGCTGACGCTGCGCCGGCCGTTCGTGCCGCGGGAGCTGCTGGTGAACGGCAGGCGCCTGAAGCGCTCCGCGTGGAGCTACTCGCGCGCCACCGGCGTCCTGCGCACGACGCTGCGCGGAGCGCGCGTGCGCCTCGAGGCGCGGCGCTGAGACGCACGCCGGTACCGGCTCGGGCGGTGAATGTCGATCTGCCCTGCCAGGCGAGGGCCGATCGGCACTGACCGCTTGTCGCGGCGCGTCGGATCGACTATGGTTGCGCGCGCAACCACTTGCGCCGACCGCACCGGAGCCCGCCATGACCACAGCCGCACCGTTTCCCAAGGAGTCCGACGCGAAGGGCGCCTTCGTCCGCCAGCAGAGCGCGTTCCGCGATCGCGTGACCGCCGATGGCTCGAGCGCCTTTCCCGCCGAGGCCGACCGCTACCATCTCTACGTCTCGCTGGCCTGCCCGTGGGCGCACCGCACCCTGATCGTGCGCAGGCTCAAGGGCCTCGAGGAGGTGATCGGGCTGAGCGTCGTGGATCCGCTGCGCGACGAGCGCGGCTGGCGCTTCGGTCCGGACTTCCCCGATCCGCTCGGCCACGGCTGGGACTACCTCTCCGAGGCGTACGCCGCGACCGATCCCTCCTTCGCCGGCCGCGTGACCGTCCCGACGCTGTGGGACAAGCAGTCCGGGCGGGTCGTCAACAACGAGTCGGCGGACATCCTCGTGATGCTCAACGAGGAGTGGAACGCGTGGGCGCAGAACGCCGAGCTCGACCTCTACCCCGCTGCGCAGCGCGCGGAGATCGACGAGCTGAACGCCTGGGTCTACGACGACATCAACAACGGCGTCTACAAGTCCGGATTCGCCTCCAGCCAGGAGTCCTACGAGGCCGCCGTGCGTCCGCTCTTCGCGGCGCTCGACCGCGTGGACGAGCGCCTCGCGACGCGCCGCTATCTGTTCGGCGGGCAGCCCACGCTGGCCGACTGGCGCCTGTTCACGACGCTCGTGCGCTTCGACGCCGTGTACGTCGGCCACTTCAAGTGCAACCTGCGGCGGATCGCCGACTTCGACAACCTCAGCGGCTACCTGCGCGACCTCTACTCACAGCCCGGCGTCGCCGAGACCGTCGACTTCGACCACATCAAGCGCCACTACTACATGACCCACGGCTCGATCAACCCGTCGGGCATCGTGCCGGCTGGCCCGATCCTCGAGCTCGATGCGCCGCACGGTCGGGAGTCACTGGGCGCCTGACGGGCTCCGTCGGGCGGGGGAGCCCCTAGCCTCGAGCGGGTGACCAGGCGCCCGCTCGAGCTGACCGTCTTCGTCGTCGGGGCGGCCAGCCTCGGCGCCGAGATCGCGGCCGCGCGGCTAATGGCTCCGTGGTTCGGGGCCTCGACGGTCATCTGGGCCAACACGATCGCCACCGTCCTGGTGGCCTTGAGCGTGGGCTACGCGCTCGGTGGCCGCCTCGCCGACCGCGACCCGACGCCCCGCGGCCTCGCGCGCGTCGTCCTTGCCGCGGCGGTCCTGCTGGCGATCGTCCCGTTCATCTCCGGGCCGTTCCTGCGCGCCTCCGTCGAGGCGCTCGACTCCGTCAGCGCGGGGGCCTTCGTGGGCTCGCTGCTGGCCGTGAGCGTCCTGATCGCGGCGCCCGTGCTGCTGCTCGGCATGGTCGCGCCCTACGCGATCCGCCTCGCGGTCGACTCGGTGGAGGGCGCCGGCCGCACCGCCGGGCGCCTCTACGCGATCTCCACGGTCGGCTCGCTGGTCGGCGTCTTCGCCGCGGCGCTCGTGCTCGTGCCGTTCGTCGGCTCCAAGCGCACGTTCATCGTCTTCTCGCTCGCCTTGGCGGTCGTCGCCGTGGTCCAGCTGCGCCGCAGCCCGGCGCTCGTCCTGGCGCCTGCAGCGATCGCCGCGCTGCTGCTGGTCCCGGGCGGCACGCTGAAGGGCACGGGCGGGGGCAAGGTGCTGTGGGAGAAGGAGACGGAGTACCAGTACGCGCGCGTGGTCGAGGACTCTGACGGCACCCGCACGCTCGAGCTCAACGAGGGGCAGGCGATCCACTCGCTGGCGCGGCCCGGCACCGTGCTGACCGGCAACTACTGGGACGAGTTCCTCGTGCTCCCGCTCGCCGCGCTGCAGCGCCCGCCGCGCTCGCTGGCGATCCTCGGCAACGCCGCCGGCACGATGGCCACCGCCTACGGCAAGTACTTCCCCGGGACGCAGATCGACGCGGTCGAGATCGACGGGGAGATCACGCGGGCCGGCAGGAGGTACTTCGGGATGAAGGCGCCGAGGCTGACGACGCACACCGCCGACGCCCGCCCCTTCCTGCGGCAGACCAAGAAGCGCTACGACGCGATCTTCGTGGACGCCTACCGCCAGCCCTACATCCCGTTCTACCTGTCTACGCGGGAGTTCTTCGAGCTCGTCCGCGCGCGGCTGAACCCGGGCGGCGTCGTCGTCGTCAACGTCGGCCACCCGGAAGGCTCCGACGACCTCGAGCAGGTCCTCAGCTCGACGATGCGCTCCGCGTTCACCCATGTCGTGCGCGACCCGGCGCAGTCCACGAACTCGATGGTGGTCGGCTCGAACGCGCCCGTGAGCGCCGAGCGCCTGCTCGGCGCCGCGGGCGGGCTGCCGGACGAGCTGCGCACGGTCGCGGCAGCCACCGCGTCGCAGCTGCGGCCGGGGCTGACGGGCGGCCGCGTCTACACCGACGACGTCGCGCCGGTGGAGTGGCTGATCGACGCCTCGATCGTGGACGTGGCGGCCTCCGGGACGCGTTAGCCGTCGAGCGCCGGCTGGTTCGGAGGGGCCGACGCCTGACGACACTCAACGATCGGGAGCTGTCCCGATCCAGCGTTCGAGCGGCAGCTTCGCGCCCGCGACGGCCAGCGCGTCCGGCGTGAGCGCGGCGGCCCGCGGGAGCAGGCTGACGGTGACGTCGCCCAGCGCCGCGATCGTCTCCGCGTTGGAGCGCTCCATCGCCCCCGGCTCCGCGGGCCAGGGCGTGAGGACGACGCCGCGCACGTCGAGCCCGGCCGACCACGCCGCCTCCACGGTCAGCAGCGCGTGGTTGATCGTCCCGAGGCCAGGGCGGGCGGCGATCACGACGGGCAGGCCGAGCGCGCGGGCGAGCGCGCGGACGTCGTAGCCGTGCGGCGCGAGCGGGACCAGCAGGCCCCCGACGCCCTCGGCGACGAGCACGCCGTCGGCCGGCGCCGTGGCGTGCGCGGCGGCTTCGAGCGCCGCCGGCTGCAGCGGGGCGTCCGCCGCTGCGAGGTGGGGCGAGACCGCAGGGCCGAACGTCCGGCCGGTGACCTCCTCGGAGCGCTGCCCCGTGCATGCCGCCAGAAGCACGTGGTCCGGCGGGACGCCCGGATCGGGATCGTCCAAGCCGGTGACCACGGGCTTCCATGCGGCGACGCGCTCCCCCTGCGCCCGCAGCACTGCGCAGATCGCCGCGGCCAGCACCGTCTTGCCGACGCCCGTGTCGGTCGCGGTGACGAAGACGCCGCGCACGCGGCTCAGCCGACGCGCAGCCTTGCCGCGCCCACCAGCCCGGCGCGGCCGGCCTCGGCGTCCGCCGCCGGCGCCCGATCGGCGTGCGGCGAGCGGCCGCGTCCCGCCGCCGCCACCGGCATCCCGCCCCCCGGTCGGAAGCCCACCTGCAGCGCCGCGCGGCCCATCACGCGCGCCGCCTCGCGCAGCTCCTCCCGCGTGTGTGAGGCCATGACCGCCAGGCGCAGCCGCGAGGTGCCCTCCGGGACCGTCGGCGGGCGGATCGCCTGCGCGAAGACGCCGCGCTCGAGCGCCGCCTCGCAGATCGCCATGGCCTGCCCCGCGTCGCCGATGACGAGCGGGACGATCTGCGTGGAGGAGCCCGCGACGTCGAAGCCCTCGCGCGCAAGCTCGTCGCGCAGCACGCGGGCGTTGCGCTGCAGCTGATCGACGCGCGGGGGCTGCTCCTCGAGCAGCTCGAGCGCCGCGAGCGCCGCGGCGATCGCCGGCGGCGGCGGGGCGGTGGAGAAGATGAACGGCCGCGCGGTGTTGACCAGCAGCTCGCGCACGGCGCCGGAGCAGGCGACGAACGCGCCGTAGGCGCCGAGCGCCTTCCCGAGCGTCCCGACGACCACGACGTGCTCCTCGCCGTCCAGCCCCGCCTCGGCGACCGCGCCGCGACCCCCGGGCCCGACGCAGCCCGTCGCGTGCGCCTCGTCGACGACCAGGCGCGCGCCTCGCTCCTGCGCCAGCGCCGAGAGCTCCGCGAGCGGCGCGACGTCGCCGTCCATCGAGTAGACGGAGTCGGTCACCACGACGGCGCGCCGTTCGGGCGCCTGCTCCAGCAGCCAGCGCAGGTGCTCGACGTCGTTGTGGGCGTAGACCGCGGTGCGCCCGCGGGCCAGGCGGCAGCCGTCGACGATCGAGGCGTGGTTGAGCTCGTCGGAGCAGACGAGCGTGCCCGCCTCCCCGAGCGTGCCGATGACACCGAGGTTCGCGAGGTAGCCCGAGCCGAACAGCAGCGCGCGCTCGCACCCCTTGAACGCCGCGAGGCGCTCCTCGAGGCGCTGGTGGATCGTCATCGTGCCGCTCACCAGGCGCGAGCCGCCGGCGCCCGCACCCCAGCGCATCGCCGCGTCGGCGGCGGCCTCGCGCACTCGCGGGTGGTCGGCCAGGCCGAGGTAGTTGTTCGAGCAGAGCAGCAGCACCGGCCGCCCGTCGAGCACGACGCGCGCGCCCTGCGGGCCGCTCACCAGCCTGGTGCGCCGCCGCAGCCCCGCCGCATCGAGCTCGGCCAGCCGCTGCTCGATCTCCGCGCTCATCCCGAGCCCCCGGGCCGCGCTGCAGTGGTCGGGCGGCGGTGGGGCATCGCGCCCTACAGGCCGTGGGGCAGGCCGGAGGCGGCGAGCTCCTGTCCGTCGGGCCAGCGGTTCGGCGCGCCGTCGGCGCGCGGCGGGATCACGCCCTTCTTGACGAAGCGCAGCTGCTCGGCCGGGTCCCACAGCTTGACCTCGATGCCCGCGGCGACGGCCTCCTCGCGTGTGTCGAGGAACGCCTCGAGCACGTCCGGGGTCTCGCCGTCGAGCCAGCCCGAGCGGTTGTCCGGCCGCGGGTCGGCGCCGTTGTCGGGCTGCCGCGCGATGTTCAGCCCCAGGTCGGAGAACATCTTGCGGTCCTCCTCCGGGGTGGAGCCGAGCGTCGTCAGGAAGTTGCCCATCATCACGCCGTTGAGCCCGGCCTTGACCGCCAGGCCCTGCAGCTCGCCGATGTTCTCCACGCGGCCGCCGCAGAGCCGGAACAGCGCCTCGGGCAGGATCAGGCGGAAGATCGCGATCCACTTGACGGCCTCCCACGGGTCCATGTGCTCGCGGTCGCCGAACTTCGTCCCCGGGCGCGGGTTGAGCAGGTTGATCGGCACCGACGTCGGGTTGATCGTCGACAGCTCGAAGGCCATCTCGACGCGCTGCGCGCGCGACTCGCCGAGGTTGAGGATCCCGCCGACGCAGGTCTCCAGCCCCGCCTCCTCGACGGCCTGGATCGTCCGCAGCCGGCCCGCGTAGCGCACGGTGGAAGAGACCTCGGGGTAGTAGCTCTCCGCGGTCTCGACGTTGTGGTGGACGCGCTGGATGCCCGCGTCCTTGAGCGCCTTGGCCCGCGCCACGCTCATGTGGCCGACCGACGCGCAGCGCTTCAGGTTGGTCTCCGCGGCGACCAGTCGGGCGCCTTCGAGGATCTTCTCGAAGTCACGCTTGGAGAGCCCCTGGCCCTGGGTGACCATGCAGAAGCGGTGGGCGCCCGCGGCCTCCGCGGCGCGCGCGTGCTCGAGCATCTGCTCGGGCTCCATCATCGCGTGCAGCGGCGTCTCGGCCTCTGCGAAGCGCGACTGGGCGCAGAAGCCGCAGTCCTCCGCGCAGCCGCCCGACTTCGCGTTGACCAGGGAGCAGAGGTCGGTCGCGTCGCCGAACTGCTCCTGGCGGGCGCGCCACGCCCGCTCGATCAGCGCCTCGATCTCCGTGTGATCCTCGAGCTCGCCGAGCTGACGGGCCTCTTCGCGGGTGATGAGCGGCGGCATCTGCGCAAGCCTAGGCCGGTGGGCGGACGGGTGTCGCGCCGTCGGGCGTGGCCCGGCCTGCCTCGCGCCCTGCCCGCGTCCTCGCGCCCTGCCGCCGCGTCCCCGCCTGCCGCCGCGTCCCCGCTTCCGGCTACGGTCGCGCGATGGCTCCGCGGATCGTCGAGTTCTCGGGCGTCGTCGCGGCGCTGGCGTCGCTCGCGGCCTGCGGCGCAGCCACGGTGACGCCCGCGCACCGGCCTCGCCCGTCGCCGCCGGCGACGCACGACGCCATCGGGGCGTCCGGCTCTGCGCCGCGGCCACGGCGTGGGCTCGAGCCGCTGGAGGCCAGGACGCGCCGGCCCGGGTCTGCGGTCCGCACTCCGCTGCCGATCCTGATGTATCACGTCATCTCGCCGGCGCCGGCGGGCGCGAAGAACCCGGCGCTGTGGGTGACTCGCGCCGAGTTCGCCGCGCAGGTGCACCGGCTGCGCGCCCGCGGCTACGAGGCCGTGACGTTGCAGCGCGCGTGGGACGCCTGGCACGGCCGGGACAGCCTGCCGGCCAAGCCGGTCGTCCTCTCCTTCGACGACGGCTACCTGTCGCAGTACACGAACGCTGCCAAGGTCCTGCGCCCGATGGGCTGGCCGGGCGTGCTCAACCTGAAGGTGGCCAACATCGGGCCTGACGGATTGACGCCCTACGAGGTGAAGGCGATGGTCGCCGCGGGTTGGGAGCTCGACGCCCACTCCCTGACCCATCCCGACCTCACCGCGGTCGGTCCCCGGCGGCTGCGCCGGGAGGTCTCGGGGTCGCGAAGGGCCTTGCAGCGCCGCTTCGGCGTCCCGGTGCGGTTCTTCTGCTACCCCTCCGGCCGCTTCGACGCCGCCGCGAAGGCCGCCGTTCGCCGCGCGGGGTTCCTCGCGGCCACCACGACGCGGGAGGGCCTTGCGTCGCCGGGAGCCGATCACGCCGCCGAGCCGCGCATCCGCGTGAAGGCCGGCGACTCCCCGGCGGCGGTGCTGCGCTTCATCGAGAAGGCTTCCGTCGCGCCGGAGTCTCCGAACGGTCGCTAGGAGAGCTCGACGACGAGCGGCGCGTGGTCGGAGGGCTTGGTGCCCTTGCGGTACTCCCGCTCGATCCCCGCGCGCTCGAGCCGGCCGACGAGCGCCTCAGACACGAGCGCGAGGTCGATCCGCAGCCCCAGGCCGCGGTGGAAGTGGCCCTGGCGGTAATCCCACCAGGTGTGGTGCGTGCGGTTCGGGTCGGGCGCGCCGACGGGGTGCAGCGCGCGGTAGGCGTCCACGAGCCCGCCGGCGGCGGAGAGCTCTTGGAGTGCTTCGCGCTCCTCCGGGGTCACGTGGGTCGAGCCGGCGAAGGCAGCGAGGTCGTAGACGTCCGCGTCGTGCGGGGCGACGTTGAAGTCGCCCATGACGAGGAGCTGCTGCTCGCGCAGCGCCGCGAGCCGCTCGCCCATCGCGTGGAGGAACTGGAGCTTCTCCGCCCACGGCTCCGAGCCCACGGCCTGTCCGTTGACGACGTAGACGCTGGCCACCCGCAGGCCGCCGACCGTCGCCTCGACCCAGCGCGCCTGATCAGGGCGCGCCTCCCCGGGCAGCCCGATCCGCACGTCGGTGAGCGGGAGCCCCTCGCGTGCGAGGATCGCGACGCCCGCCCAGCGCCCGCCCGAGTGGTGCGCCGCGACGTAGCCCGCGCGTGCGAGCGCCTCGACGGGGAAGGCGGCCGGCTCCGCCTTGGTCTCCTGGAGGCAGACGATGTCGGGCGCGTGCTCGACGAGGAGCTCGAGCAGCCGCGGGAGGCGGACCTTCAGCGAGTTGACGTTCCAGGTGACCAGGCGCACCCACGCGAGCCTACGACCAAGGCGAAGCCCGGCGACCCGGCGCCGGCGTCAGTCCGCGCTCGTAGCGCCCGCCGGCGCCGGCGTCAGTCCGCGCCCGTGCCGCGCACCCCGACGGTGAGGGCGCCGAGCAGCGTCGGATCCGCCGCGACGCCGCCCGGCCGGCTGCGCCCGATGAGGTCGTCGCGCCCCGCGCAGGGAACCGCCACGCCGCCGACCTTCGTGATCACCGCCCGGCGCGCCAACACCAGATGGCGAATGCCATTGGGGGCCAGGATCAACGTTCCCTCGCTCGTGCTGAAGGTGAAGGCTGCGCCGGCGGCCAGCGCGCGCGAGCCGTCGGGTGCCGGCGCGACCGCGGCCATGCGTCCGCGCAGGTCGCCGAGCGCGCGGGTCAGGCGCTCCTGGTTGCGCGGGTCCGGGTCGAGTGTCACCTCCACCGCCAGCGCCGGGAGCTGCACTCCGTGCATCCGCGCGGCCAGCGCGCCGACGAGCACGTGCCCCACGTCGCGGCCCGCAAGAGCGGCGAGCATCGGCCCGGGCCGCAGCTCCGAGGAGTCGGTGCCCGTGGGCGCGTCGACGGGGGGCAGCGGTGCCGTCTCGATGCGCCCGGACTCCCCGAGGCAGGCCAGCAGCCGCCCCACCGCCTCGACGCTGGGGTAGACCTCCCCGCGCTCCACCTGCGAGACGTAGCCCTGGCTCGTGCCCGCCCGTACCGCCAGCCCGCGCTGTGAGACGCCGTGGCGCTCCCGGGCTGCCCGAATGACCCCGCCACCGTTCATGGGTAGGACGATACGAGATGGCGCATCGCCGAGGCGCAGGGCTCGGCAGCAGCGCTCGCCCCGCAGCTCTTGGGGCGGCCGCTCAGCTCGCGGCGGCGCGAAACGCCTGAGCCGCCCCGGAGGCGATCGCGCGCCCGTGGCCAAAGCAGGCGGCCTCGAACGTCTCCCCGGCCAAGCGCTCGAAGCTCGCCGTCGCGGTCGTCGGGTCGTCGGACGCCGGGTGCGGGCCGATCGTCGTGAGGTGCGCCGCTGCGTCTCCGGTGAAGAGGATTCCGCGCTCCTCCCACAGCAACGACACGTGGCCCGCGGTGTGGCCGGGAGTCTCGAGAACGCGGAACGGGCCGACCCGCGCACCCTCGACCAGGTCGGTCTGGGCCGCCACCGGGCGCAGCTTCCAGGGCAGCGCCACCGCGACGTAGGGCACCAGCACGCGGCCGAGCAGCGTGGCGACCTTCGGCTTGGACTGCTCGATCCCCTGCGTGACCCACGGTGCGTCGACCGGGGAGACGTGGACCTCGGCGCCGGTCGCCTCCGCGAGCTCCGCGGCGTTGGACGCGTGGTCGGCGTGGCGGTGGGTCAGCAGGATGCGCCCGATCGACTGCGGCTCGTGGCCCGCAGCGCGCGCAGCGGCCAGCAGCCGCTTTGCGCCGCCCGGGGTGCCCGTGTCGATCAGGGTCGGGACGTCGGCCTCGACCACGAAGGCGTTGACCACCGCCCTGGGGTAGAAGACCTCTTTGACGCCGTCGAGTTTGCTCATGGCTTTAGTCATGCCCGTCGCGGGGCGAGATCACCCGCCGGGCGAAGGCGTGGCCTACCGCCCGCGCCAGCGCGCCGGCCGCTTCTCCGCGAACGCGCGCACGCCCTCGCGGAAGTCCTCCGACGCGAAGCACGCGCGGCGCAGCGCGACGAGCTCCTCCTCCGTGGACGGGTCGAGCGTGCCCTCGGCCGCCAGCAGCGCGCGGAGCACCCGCTTGTTGCCGCGGACGGAGAGCGGCGCGTTTCCCGCGAGCTCCGCCGCCCACTCCACCGCCGTGTCCGCGAGGTCGCGCTCGGGCACCACCGCGTTGACGAGGCCCCACTCGAGTGCCACGGGCGCCTGCACGTGGCGGCCGAGCAGGAAGAGCTCGCGGGTGCGCGTGGCCCCGATCGCGTCGAGGAAGCGCCGCAGGCCCGTGTGGGAGTAGACGAGGCTGAGCTTGGCGGGGGGCATGCCCAGGCGGATGCCGTCGGCTGCGACGCGCAGGTCGCAGGCCAGCGCGAGCTCGAGGCCGCCACCGATGGTGTGGCCCGTGAGCGCCGCGACCACCGGCAGGTCGGTCTGGTCGAGCGCGTCGATCGCGTTCGTGAAGGGGTGGGCGACCAGCGCCTCGGCCCGCTCCTCGAAGTCGTCGTCTGCGATGTCCGCGATGTCATAGCCCGAGGAGAACATCCCTTCCTCGCCCGTCAGCAGGATCGCCCGGACGTTGCGCTCCTGCGCTCCCGCGACGGCCTGGGCGATCGCGTCGAGGATCGGGTGGTCGAGCGCGTTGCGCTTGGCCGGATTAGAGATCGTGAGCCGGAGGACCCCGTCGGCCGGTTCGTCGGTCAGCAGCTGCCCGGGCACCGGGCGCACGCTAGTTGCTCGGGTGCCACGGCGGCGTCGGCCTTCGGGGCGCACGGCTCCGCCGTCGGGCGTGCTTCGCCGCTAGAGCTTCACGACGCGCAGCCCGGGAACCGCGCCGAAGTCGGCATCCCGGGTGAGCAGCTCGGCGTCGCAGGCGATCGCGGTGGCGGCGATCCACGCGCGCTGGACGGCGAGCCTGCCGCGGCCGCAGGCGCGCAGCTCGACGACGAGCGTCGCGAACGCCGAGGCCACAGCGCGGTCGACGCCAAGCGCAGTCAGCTGCTCGGCGTCGCGCAGCGTCTGCAGCCGAGCGGCACGGATCCGGGTGTCCGGGGCGGCGAGCACGCCCATCTCGAGCTCGGCGATCGTGACGATCGACACCGCGATCTCGCCAGCCTCCGCGTACGGCTCGAGCGGGCGGCCGCTCTCGCGCGCGACGAACAGCGAGGTGTCTGCGACGGCCCGTCTGCTCACAGGTCGTCGATCGTGTCCGGCTGGAGCTCGGCCAGCTCGACGCGGAGTCCCGGGTCGGCGGGGTGCGCGAGCACCCGCGAGAAGAACTGCGCCGTCGGCACCCAGGTCGGCCGCTCCTCGAGCGGCACGATCCGCGCGACCGGCCGTCGATTGCTGTGCACGACCAGGATCTCGCCCGCCTCGACGCGTCGCAGCACGCCCCCGGTGTCGTTGCGCAGGTCGCGGACCGTGATGACGTCCATAGCCCAGAATGTAGCGCTCGTGCGACATCGTGGCCTCCACGGCGCTGTTGGCTCACTCGAGCGCGACGAGCACGTCGCCCTCGCTCACGGCCTGACCCTCCTCGCAGCGGATCTCCTTGACGGTGCCCGCGTCCTCGGCCTCGACGGGCATCTCCATCTTCATCGACTCCAAGATGACGACGGTGTCGCCCTCGGCGATCACGTCGCCGACCTTGCACTCGACCTTCCAGACCGTGCCCGTGATGTGGGCCTCGACGTTCGCCATTGGAGCCTCCTCGACCTGTCGTTTGCTCGACGGGGCGCGATGCTAGGCGAAGGCTCCGACGGCACGCCCTCTTGGCTGGACCACGGCGCAGGTGCGTACCCTCGTACGACGTATGAGCTGCCGACGCGTCCGTGTCGTCTCGACCTGCTTCGCCGGGCTCGTCGTCCTCGGGGGCTGCGGCAGCGAGCCCCCGCCTCGGCTCAAGAAGGCCACCGTCGAGGTAGCTGTCGAGCGCGCCGTCGGCGCGCGCGAGCCGCGGCCGGTGACGGCGTCATGCGCGCTCTCCTACGACGCGCAGGGTGCCACCTGCGCGCTGCGCGACCCGACCGGCCGTCGTGGCGTCGCCTCGGTCGAGCGCGACGAGGGCACGCCTGGCCGTCCCTCCGTCCGCGTCGCCCCGAATCGCTACGTCGGGGGCACGAAGGGCGAGGCCGCGTCCATCGGCACCTCGTGGCTGTGGAACGTGTCGCCGGACGGGATCGCGAAGGGGCGGGCGGACGTGGAGATGGGTGAGGACGGCGAGCGCGGCATCACGACGAGCTTCAACGCGCAGGTCGGGCTCGTGCTGAAGGCGCTCGGCAGCGCCGAGCGGCCGCTGGTCAGCTGCCCGCCTCCGCCGCCCGTCGGCGACACGGTCGTCTGCGGCGTCTCCCCGGCGCCGCTGCGCGCGTTTCGCATGACGCGCGTTGACGCGCAGACGGTCGAGTTCAGGATGCGGGTCGGGCGCGACGAACCCGGAGACGACGTCGGGGAACGGCCGGAGTAGGCTCGCCGCCCGCATGATCCTCGCGATCGACCAGGGCACCACGGGCACCACCTGCCTCGTCTTCGACCTCGACGCCGAGCTCGTCGGCCGCGCCTACTCGGAGTTCGGCCAGCACTTCCCGCGGCCGGGCTGGGTCGAGCACGACCTCGCGGAGATCTGGACGGTCGCGCAGGCCGTCGCGGGCGAGGCGCTCGACGACGCCGGCTGCGCGGTGGGCGAGCTGCTCGCCGTCGGCATCACGAACCAGCGCGAGACGGTCTGCGTCTGGGATCCGCACACGGGCGAGCCGCTGCACCGCGCCCTCGTCTGGCAGGACCGTCGTGGCGCCGCGCGCTGCGACGACCTGCGCGCGCAAGGCCACGAGGCGATGATCCGCACCCGGACCGGCCTCGTCCTAGACCCGTACTTCTCCGCCACGAAGATCGAGTGGCTGCTCGACGAGGTCCCCGGCCTGCGTGCGCGGGCGCGCGAGGGCCGCGCGGTGCTCGGCACCGTCGACAGCTGGATCACGTTCAAGCTCACGGGCGAGCACGTCACCGAGCCGTCCAACGCGTCGCGCACGCTGCTCTTCGACATCACCTGCGGTCGCTGGGATCCCGAGCTGCTCGCGCTCTTCGGCGACGTGCCCGAGCGTGCCCTGCCCGAGGTGCGCCCCTCCATCGGCCACTTCGGCACGACGCGGCCCGAGGCGCTGCACGGCCACGCGGTGCCCCTCGCGGGCATCGCGGGCGACCAGCAGGCCGCGCTCTACGGGCAGGCCTGCCTCGATCCGGGCCAGGGGAAGAACACCTACGGCACGGGCTCCTTCGTGCTGCTGAACTCCGGCGAAGCGCCGCCGCCGGCGCCGCCCGGGCTGCTCACGACGGTCGCCTGGCAGATCGGGCAGCGCACGGTCTACGCGCTGGAGGCCGCGATCTTCGTCACCGGCGCGGCGGTGCAGTGGCTGCGCGACGGCCTCGGGATCATCGAGGAGGCGGGCGAGACCGAGGCGCTCGCGGCCTCCCTGGAGTCCAACGAGGGCGTCCACTTCGTGCCCGCGCTCACGGGCCTGGGCTCGCCGCACTGGGACCCGTACGCACGCGGGACGATCACCGGGCTCACGCGCGGCAGCGGCCGCGCGCAGCTCGCCCGCGCGACCCTGGAGGCGATCGCCTACCAGACCGTCGACGCGGTCGGGGCGATGGAGGCGGCGAGCGGCACGCCGCTGAGCGAGCTGCGGGCGGACGGCGGCGCGACGGTCAACGGCTGGCTCATGCAGTTCCAGGCCGACGTGCTCGGCGTGCCGGTCGTGGTGGCGGAGATCGCCGAGACGACCGCGCTCGGAGCCGCGATGCTCGCCGGGGTCGGCGCGGGCGTGCTCTCGCAGGAGGCGGTGGCGCGGGGGCATCGCTCGCGGGTCGAGTACGAGCCGCGCATGGCCGAGGACGAGCGCCTCGAGCTCCTCGCGGGCTGGCACGGCGCTTTGGCGCGGGCGCGTGGCCACGCGCCCGCCGGGTAGGATCGCCCGCATCGTGAACGGCGCAGTTCGGGAGCTCGGATGACGGACGAGAAGCTGGTCCCCATGAAGGCCCAGGTCTACAAGGACCCGCGTCCTGAGGAGTTCTTCGACCAGTTCTACGACCGCTCGCAGGCCAAGCAGCCCAACTGGGTCTACGAGCTCGTCCGCCTCTGCACGACCCTCTACGCCTACGGGTTCTTCCGCACGCGCTGCATCTCCTCCGACAAGGTGCCGCTGAGCGGGCCGGTCATCCTCGCGCCGAACCACTTCTCGTTCATGGACCACTTCTTCGCCGGGGCCTTCACCCGCCGCAAGGTTCGCTTCATGGCCAAGTCGCAGATGTTCAAGAACACGCGCGACCCCATGACGCTGATCTACACGCACGGCGGCGTCTTCCCCGTGCGCCGCGGCTTCCGCGACGAGAAGGCCTTCGAGACGGCGAACGTCGTGCTGCGCAAGGGCGGCGTGGTCTGCATGTACTGCGAGGGCGGGCGCTCGCGCACCGGCCAGCTCGCCGAGCAGGCCAAGCCGGGGATCGGGCGCCTGGCGCTCGAGTCGGGCGCGACGATCGTGCCGATCGCGATCCACGGCTCCTCGAAGGTTCGCAACTGGAAGCGCCTGCAGTTCCCGAAGGTGACCGTCCAGTACGGCGAGCCGTTCCGCTTCGAGCCCACGCACGAGCCCACCCGCAATCAGCAGCAGGTCGTCGCCGACGAGATCTTCATCGAGATCAAGGCGCTCTACGCGGGGCTCGACCAGCACGGCCGCGCGGGGGTCGCCAAGCGGGTGCGCGCGGAGCGGCGCGCCGCCCGGCGTGGCTCGGGCGCCGCCACGGCATGATCTAGGCGATGAAGCTTCGCGTCAGCCCGCCGTGCTGCGCCGCGGCCGCACGGTGACCGCGCATCGTGCTGCGGTACTCGGCGCCCGGCGGCAGCGCCCGGACGCGGGTCGTGCGCGTCCGCGTGCGCCGGTGAACGTCGTGGGCGTCGGCGCACGCCGGTGACCGTGCTGCGGACGGCGCGCCTGGAAGGCGTGCCGGTGAGCGCGGACGCCGGGCCGCTGCTCACCGGGCTGCTCACCGACACGCGCGTCGCCGCGACCCTCGGCGGCGTGCCGTCGGCCGACGCGCTGGCCGGGATGGTCGCGCGCCAGGCCGCCCACTGGACCGCGCACGGCTTCGGCTACTGGCTGTGGCGCGACCGGGCGACCCGAGCCGTCGTCGCCCGCGGCGGGCTCGCGCACGTCCTCGTCGGCGGTCACGCCGAGGTCGAGGTGGGTTGGGCGGTCGACGCCGAGCGCTGGGGCGAGGGCCTGGCCTCCGAGCTCGGGGCGGCGGCCGTCGCGCACGCGTTCGGCCCGCTCGGCCTGCACGAGCTCGTCGGGCTCACGCTGCCGGCGAACTTCGCCTCGCGGCGCGTGATGGAGAAGCTCGGCTTCGCCCGTGAGGACGCCCACGTCGAGCACGCGGGCCTCGAGCACGTGCTCTATCGCCTGCGTGTGCGCGAGAACACCGCTCCGCCGGGCGAGCTCGCCTAGGTGCTTGATTCCACGAGGCGGTCCCGTGGCTCCGGGTGCCGTCCAGGACGTCGATCCACGGCACCGAACCCGTGGAATCAACCACCTAGCGGCGCACGTCCTCGCAGTCCGGGCTGACCGTGTCCTCCACGTCGGCGAAGACGACGTCGCGGCCCGGCCCGCAGGTCACGACGTCGCGGCCGCCGGTGACGACGTTGATGCGGTCGTCGCCCTCGCCGCCGTCGATCGTGTCGTCGTCGAGGTTGCCGAAGATCGTGTCGTTCCCGCCTCCGCCGAAGATCTTGTCGCGCCCGCGGTCGCCCGTGATGTAGTCGTCGCCCTCGTCACCGAAGATCGTGTCGTCGCCTCCGCGCCCGTGTACGCGGTCGTTGCCCGGGCCACCGTGCAGCGTGTCGTTGTCGTTCTCTCCGTCGACGTAGTCGTCGCCGTCCTCACCGAACAGCTCGTCGTCGCCGTTGGCGGCGAGGATCGTGTCGGCCGCGGGCGTGCCCCTGAGGACGTCGTTGCCGGCCGTGCCGCGGATGACGTTCGTCGGTGGCGGCTTGTCGTTGGCCGGCTCGGGAGCGACCTCGATGACCGTCTCGCAGGAGCGCAGCGCGTCGCGCTGCGGTGCGTCGCTCTCGACGTAGACCGTGTCGCGGCCCGAGGAGCAGTCGATCGTGTCGGCGTCGCCGTCGGCCGCGCGGATGACGTCGTCGCCCTTGCCGCCCGTGACGGAGTCCTCGCCGGGACCGGCGACGATCTCGTCGTTTCCGTCCGAGCCACTGATCCGGTCGTCGCCCGAGCCGCCGTCGAGCGAGTCGTTGCCCTCCGAGCCGAACAGCGTGTCGTTGCCCGTGTCGCCCGCGATGACGTCGTCGCCCTCACGGCCGAGGAGCATGTCGGAGCCCGTGCCGCCGTCCATGTTGTCGTTGCCCGTGCCGCCGTCGGCGCTCTCCGAGCCCGGGCCGAGGAGGATCGTGTCGTCGCCGTCGCCGCCGACGATCTTGTCCGTCCCGCGGCCGCCGTCGATCAGGTCGTTCCCCGGGCCGCCGTCGAGGAGCATGTCGTTGCCGAAGCCGGCCTCGACGATCTTGTCGTCGCCTTCGCCACCGAGGATCGTGTCGTCGCCGTCGCCGCCGTCGAGGAAGTCGTTCTCCGTGCCGCCGTCGAGCTCGTCGTTGCCCGTGCCCCCGTCCATCGCGTCGCTGCCCGCGCCGCCACCGAGCGTGTCGTTGCCGGCCGAGCCCGTGGCCCGGTCGTCGCCCTCGCCGCCCGTGATCACGTCGTCGGCCGCGCCGCCCGAGAGGACGTCGTTGCCCAGGCCGCCGTCGAGCACGTCGTTGCCGCGCCCGCCGCTGAGGCGGTCGTCGCCGCCCAGCCCGACGAGGCGATCGTTCAGTCGTGTGCCCGTGATGACGTCGGGTCCCTCGGTACCGACGCGCACGGCAAGGCCGGGCTGCACCGCCAGGGCGAACGGGCTCGTGCCCTTGCCCAGCGGCAGTCGCTTGAGGCGCTTGAAGGAGAGCTGGGAGAGGACGCTCAGGGCACCCTCGCTGCGGTCGGCGATGTAGATCCGCAGGCCGTCGGGGGAGATGGCGGGAGCGCCCGGCCCGGCGCCCGTCTTCACGCGGGCGACCTGCTTGCGCGTGGTGAGGTCGACGACGCTCGTGACCGTGCCGCCGAGCCGCGCGCCGACCACGGCGTAGCGCCCGTTGCTCGTGATCGCCGCACCGCCGCCCACGCCGCGCCCGAGGTTGATCTCCACGCCCGCGCGGGCGCGCTGGGCGTCGAGCGTCACGAGCCGCGCCGCCGTGTCCTTGCGCGGCTTCTTGCCCTTCTCCTTCTCCTTCGGCGGGGTCGGGTCGCCGACGGTGACGACGCGCGCGAGCGAGCCTCCGGGGCCGAAGGCGACGCCGGTCGCGCCGGCCAGAGCGACGCGGCGGACGAGCCGCCCCGTCGTGAGGTCGAGCACGCCGACGCGCTTTGAGTCCATGAGCACGACCGCGCGCCCGCCGTCGGCGGAGACGGCGATCGCGTCGGGGGCCGAGCGACCGAGCGCGATCGAGCGCACGACGGTCATCGTCGCCGTGTCGATGACGTCGACCGCGCCCGTGCGCGTCGCATAGAGCTTCGTGCCGTCGGGCGAGATGGTGAGCGCGCGCAGCCGGCGGGGCGTCGTGACCTGCGCGACGACCTGGTTGGAGGCGAGGTCGATCGCCGCGACCCGGTCGGCACCGCTGACGTAACCCCGGGAGCCGTCGGGAGCGACGGCGGCGCCGCGCGTCTGGCCGCCGAGGTCCAGCCGCGCCTCGACGCTGCCCGAGCTGACGTCCACGAGCTGCGCCGTGCTGTCGCCGCCCGCCACGACGATCGAGCGCGCGGAGGCAGCAGGAGCCCCTGTGGCGGTTGCCGCGGCGGTGGCGGCGAGCAGGGGCAGGGCGAAGCGCAGCGAGCGGGGCATCCGCCTCCTAACGCTAGGAGGGGCGGTCGGGTTGCGGTGTCCGCGCAACATGCTGTGCGCGGGTAGGGTCCGGCGCGTGCTGCGGACGGGGGTGCTCGGGGGCCGAACGATCGCCCTGGCCGGTGTCGACGAGGGCGTGCGCGCGGCGCTCGAGACGCTCGGCGCAACCACCTTCGGGCTGAGTGCCGACGGGGTTCTACCCCTCCGAAGCCCATCGGCACCCGAAGGCCCCGCGCCGCGCGTCGACACGCTCGTAGCCGACACCCGCGGTGCCTTCGAGAGCGCCGGCCGCGGCTACCCCGGCCTCCGCGCGGCGGTCGACGGCGCCTTCGCGATGGCGCGCGACGTCGCCGTGGAGCACTGGATCGACCAGCCGGGCGGGGGCCAGGTCGTCCTGCTCGCGCCGGCCCCGGGCGCGGGGGCGCACGCCCAGGCGGCGCGCGCGGCGCTCGACAACCTCGTCCGGACGCTCTCCACCGAGTGGGCGCGCCACGAGGTCACGACGGTCGCGGTGCTCGCCGGCGACGCCACGAGCGAGAGCACGATCGCCGAGCTCGTCGCCTGGCTGGTCTCGCCCGCGGGCGCCTACCTCTCCGGCACGGCGTTGACGCTCGACCGCCCGCTGTAGCCGGCTCTAGGACGTCATCCCGGTGAACTGGCCGCCAGTGACGTTGAGCACCTGGCCCGAGACGAAGTTCGACCACGGCGAGCAGAGGTAGAACACGCCGCCGGCGGCCTCCTCGGGAGTTCCCGGGCGCCCGAGCGGGATCACGAAGTTCGCCATGCCGCGCATCTGCTCCGGAATGCCGAGCTGCACCTTCTCACCGTCGATCTCCATCGTGTTCTCGGAGTCCTTGGTGCCCGTCAGGCGCGTCTCGATCCAGCCGAAGGCCACGGCGTTGACGTTGATGCGAAAGCCGCCCCACTCCTTGGCCAGCGTCTTGGTCAGCCCCACGACCGCGCTCTTGCCGGCCGAGTAGTTCGCCTGGCCGGCGTTGCCCATCGTGCCGGAGATCGAGGAGATGTTCACGACCTTGCGGAAGACCTCGATGCCCTGCTCCTTCTCCTTCTTGGCCGGCTCGCGCAGGTGCGGCGCGGCGGCGCGCAGGACGCGGAACGGCGCGATCGTGTGGATGTCGAGCATCCGCTGGAACCAGTCGTCGCTCATCTTGTGGATCGGCGCGTCAAGCGTGTAGCCCGCGTTGTTGACGATGATGTCGATCTTGCCGAAGGCGTCGATGGCCGTCTGCACGAGCTCGTCGGCGGCCTTCTCCTTGGTCAGGTCGCCGCCGTAGACGGCCGTCTCACCGGCGATCTCCGAGGCGGTCTGCTGCGCGACGTCTGCGTCGAGGTCGTTGATGATCACCTTCGCGCCGTGCTCGGACAGCAGCTCGGCGGTCGCGCGGCCGATGCCGCGGGCCGAACCGGTGACGATCGCGACCTTGTCGTCGAGGACTCCCATGCGTGTGCTCCTTGTGGTTCGTGGCGGTGGTTGGGCGAGGCGCCCGGTGGGCGGGTGGGACCGGGCGGGTGGGACCCTATTACGCGCAGCGCGCGGCGGCCCCGCTGCGTCAGGCCCCGGGCGCGACGACGGCGAGCCCGGCGGCGGCGGCCGCCTCGGCGAGCCGAGTGTCGTAGGCGACGAACGCGGAGAGGTCGTCGCGGATGGAGAGCGCGCTGGCCAGGTGGATGGCGTCGAGGCCGCGCAGGAGCGGGGGACCGAGCTCCGCGGCGTCCTCGAGCAGCGCGCGGGTGAGCGGGACGAGCTCGAGACGAGCCAGGACGGCGCGCGCCGTCGCCAGCGCCTCGGGATCGACACGCCGGCAGGCGCGCAGAAGCTCGACGACGAGCAGCTCGCTTCCCGCCGACTTCGCGGGCTGTCCCCCGAGCCAATCCTTCAGGGCGATCGTCTCGCGTTCTTCGATGACCAACTTCATCAGGGCGGAGGAGTCGAAGAAGTTCAGAACCGATCCTCGCGCTCCGCGTCGAGCGCCTCGGCGGCGGTGGGCGCGCCGGGCGGCGCCGGGCGAGCGTCCGGAAGCGGGAAGAACGGGCGCGAGGCCGGGATCAGCCGCCCCTCGGCGACGAGCCGGTCACGTGCGCTGACCGCCGGGCTGGGCGGGACGAGCAGGGCCACCAGCTCTCCGCGCTCGGTCACCTCGACGGACTCGCCGGCCTTGACGCGCTCCAGGTACCTGCTCGCGTTCTGCCGCAGCTCACGGACCCCGATGCGCTCCATACCGAGAAAAGTAGCACGTAGAGTGCTACAGGCCCATCGTCTTACCCAGGATCTCCTTCATGATCTCGTCGGTGCCGCCTCCGATCGGCCCCAGGCGCGCGTCGCGCAGCGCCCGCTCCATCGGGTACTCGGCCATGTAACCCGCGCCGCCGTGGAGCTGCAGGCAGTCGTCGATGACCTCGTAGGCCATGCGCTGGGTGGCGAGCTTGGCCATGGTCACCTCCTGCGTGGCGTCGATCCCCGCGTGGAAGAGGCGCAGCGCGTGGTAGGTCAGCGAGCGGCCAGCCTCGATGCGCACCGCGCAGTTCGCGAGCTTGTGGCGCGTCGACTGGAACTTGCCGATCGGCCGACCGAACGCCCGGCGCTCGCCCACGTACTCGAGCGTCTTCTCGAACGCCGCCTGAGCGCCGGAGACCGACCCGAGCGCCATCAGCAGCCGCTCCCACTGGAAGTTGGCCATGATCAGCTTGAAGCCGCCGTCGAGCTCGCCGAGGAGGTGCTCCTCGCGCACGAAGACGTCCTCGAGGGCGACGAGCGCCGTGTCGCTGGCGTGCCAGCCGAGCTTCTCGATCTTCGACGTGGTCACGCCGGCCTGCGGCTCGACGACCAGGAAGGAGATGCCCGCGTGGCGCGCATCGGTCCCCGTCCTGACCGCGGTGACGTAGAAGCCCGCCCGCACGCCGTTGGTGATGTACATCTTCGAGCCGTTGACGACCCAGCCGCCGTCGACCTTCTCCGCGCGCGTCTTGATGCCGGCGACGTCGGAGCCCGCGTCGGGCTCGGTGATCGCCAGCGCGCCGATGCTCTCCCCGCGGATGGCGGGCACGAGCCACCGCTCCTTCTGCTCCTGCGTGCCGAACTTGAACACGGGCGGCGTGGCGATGCCGATGTGCGCACCGATCCCGGCGGCCAGCCCGCCGGAGCCACAGCGCGCGAGCTCCTCGGTGAGCACCGCGTCGTGCACGTAGTCGCCGCCTTGGCCGCCGAGCTCCTCGGGGTACTTCAAGCCGAGCAGCCCCACCGCCGCCATCTTCGCGAAGACGTCGTCGGGGAACCAGCGCTCCTGCTCCCACCGCGCGGCGTGCGGTGCGAGCTCGGTCGCGACGAAGCGCCGGCAGGTCGCGCGCAGCTCCTCGTGCTCGGCGGTGAAGGGAGGGACGGGCGCCCGGGTGGTCCCGGGCTTGATGACGTCGGCGTTCGCCGTAGTGGCCATGGGACGAAGCTTGGCAGGGCGCGACGGCGTCCGACGTCGACGCGCACTCAGGGCGCACGTCCCGTGTCGAGCACCGCGCAGCTCGCGAAGCGTCGCACGGCGGAGGCGAGCCGCCGATCTGCGGTGACAAGTACGGCGTCGAGTTGTTCGGCGAGCGCGACGTACACCGCGTCGTACGTCGAGACGGTGTCACGAAGCGCCCAGCTGCGAGACAGCAGCGCCGATCCGTGTACCCAAGTCACCGCCGGGAAGCGCATCACGTCTGCGACGACCTGCCCGGCGCGGGCCGGCGTCAGATCGCCGCTGAGCAGCCGTGCCCGCGCCGCCGCGCAGACCTCCAGGGCGAAGAGCTCGGGGACGTGGAGCTGCTTGACGTCCAGCGCGGCGGCGACCTGATCGCCGGAGCGGCCGGCGAGCAGGAGGTCGAAGCCCGCGCTGGCGTCGCAAACCGCGCGCCCGTCGCCAGCGCTCACGCCGAGCGCTGCGCGCGCGCTTCGGCCACGGCCGCGGCGGCGTCACCCTGTGGCCGGTCAATCGGTTCGCGCTCGGCGAGGATCTCCCGCAGCTCGGCGAGTGTGGGCCGTTCGGCGTACTCGACCACCGCGTCGTAGGCCAGCTGCGACATGGTCGTTCCCCGGTCCGCAGCGCGGACCTTGAGACGACGATGCACGTCGTCTGGAACATTGCGGATCTGGATGAGTTTCATCGCGATCTGCATGGTATAGACGCGTTCGCCGGCCCCCACAGCGGCACATCTCGAATCTGGATGACCTTCATCGTGGGCTGCACGCAATCGAGGGCGAATTCGCCGCTGCCCGTCGCCTGTCCCAAAGCGGTGTGTACGAGGCTGTACGCTTGCGTACATGTCGAAGCTGACGGTGACCGAGGCGCGGGCAGCGCTGCCGAGCATCCTGGACAGGGTGGCCGAAGGCGAGGAGGTCACGATCACCCGCCACGGAAGGGCGGTGGCCGTCGTCCTGCGCCCGGACGCCGTCCGCGCGCGACGAGCGACGAGCACGATCGAGGACGCGCAGCGGATCGGTGAGCTCTTGAGCGTCGCTCGACAACGGCCTCTGCCGCCCGACGGCCTTTCGAACGGGCGAGCAGAGCAGCTGGTCGAGAATGTCCGTCTCGGCCGCGATCGCTCTTGACGGACGCCTTCGACGCCGACGCGCTGATCTACGCCGCCGCACCAGATCACCCACTGGGCCGGCGCGTGCGGGCGTTGTTCACGGCGGCACCCGACGCGATCGCGGGCATCGGGTCGGTCCTCTTGGTACCCGAGGTGCTCGCCAAGCCGATCCGCGACGGCGCGACCCGGGAGGTTGACGCGCTGGTCGCGCTGCTCAGCCGCCTCGAGCTGCGGGCGCTCGACTCCGCGACGGCCGAGATCGCCACGTCCCTCGCCGTCGCCTACCGGCTGCGAGCGCCCGACGCGATCCACCTCGCGACCGCTGTCGTCGCCGGAGCCGAGCGGTTCGTCACCGACAACAGCCGCGACTTCCCGACGACGATCTCCGAGGTGGACGTCACCTACCCCGCAACGCTCACCGAAGGCTGAGAGCTCTGCGTCAAGGTGCTTCCGTCCCGCAGAGGCGGTAGGCGCGTGTGACGGTGCGGCTGCGGCGTCGCGGCCGCGGACGCGGACGGCGACGCGCTGGCCGGCGGCGGCGCGGCGGCCGGCGAAGGAAGCACGGACGCGGCGGCCCGCCGGCGCGCGCCGCGCCGGCCGCGGATTCGGCGCGCCGTCCGGCGCAGTGCCCTGAAGCGCAGGCGGCGACGACCAGGACGGCCGCCGTGGACGGCCCGCGGCCGGCGGCCGGCGGCCGCATCGGCTTCGGACCGCCGGCCGACGTGGGTCTACAGGCCGTAGCTTCGTCCGATCACGTCGAGCATGATCTCGTCGGTGCCCGCGCCGATGCGGTTGAGGCGCATGTCGCGCCAGACGCGCTCGACGCCGTACTCCTTCATGTAGCCCGCGCCGCCGTGGATCTGGATGCACTCGTCGGCGACCTCGACGGCGATGCGCGAGGCGTAGAGCTTGGCCATCGAGATCTCGCGCACGGGGTACTCGCCGTTGTCGAAGCGCCAAGCCGTCGTGTAGACCATCTGCCGCGCCGCCTCGATCTTCGTCGCCATCTCGGCGAACTTGTGGCGGGTGACCTGGAACTTGCCGATCTGGCGGCCGAAGGCGGTGCGCTCCATCGCGTACTTGAGCGTCATCTCCATGCACTGCTGGGCGCCGGCGACGCAGCCCGCCGCGCCGATCAGCCGCTCGCCCTGGAGCTCCCACATGATGTGGTAGAAGCCCTTGCCGACCTGGCCGAGCACCGCGGTCTCGGGCACGCGGACGTCCTGGAAGGCCAGCAGCGCGGTGTCGCTCGCGTGCATGCCGAGCTTCTCGAGCTTCTTCTCGCGGATGACCCCGGGGGTGTCCATGTCGACGAGGAAGAGCGTGAAGCCGTCGTAGCCCGCGGCGTCGTCGGTCTTGGTCACCAGGACGATGTAGTCCGAGCGGTGGCCGTTGGTGATGTACGTCTTGGAGCCGTTGATCACGTACTCGTCGCCGTCCTTGACCGCACGGGTCTTGATGCCCGAGACGTCGGAGCCCGCGTCGGGCTCGGTGATCCCGAGGCTCGAGATCTTCGTGCCGGCGATCGAGGGGACGAGGTACTCCTGCTTCTGCTCCTCGGTCCCGAACAGGTGCACGGGCGGCGTGGCCATGTCGGTGTGGACCGCGACGCCCATCGCCAGGCCGCCGCACTTGGCCTTGGTGATCTCCTCGGCGAGGATCAGGTTGCAGAAGTAGTCGCCGCCCTGCCCGCCGTACTGCTCGGGGTAGCTCAGGCCGAGGAAGCCGAGCTCGCCCATGCGCGGGAAGATCCAGCTCTCGAACCACTTGTCCTCCTCCCACTTCTCCGCGTGCGGCGCGAGCTCCTTGACCACGAAGGAGCCGATCGACTCGCGCAGGCGCTCGTGCTCCTCGTTGAAGATGAAGTGGCGCTGCTTGGAGCCGTGGTCCGGCTTGAGGACGGGGGAGGTGGTGGCCATGCGCCGACGGTACCAAGTGAGCAGTGGCACTGCCTACTTCTCACTCGCCGGGGGCCAGTCCGGACTCCGCGCCCGCGCTCGACGCGAGGCGCGCCGCCCGCAGCCCGAGGTGGCGCTGCTCGGCGATGCTCGCGGTGCGCCCGGCCGCGCGGAGGTAGGCCCGGCGGGCCACCTCGGGCTCCCCGGCAAGCTCGAGCAGATGGCCGCGCACGGCGTCGACGCGGTGCGTGTGCGCCAGGCGCTGATCGTCGTCGAGGGTGCCCAGCAGCGCCAACCCGGAGCGCGGGCCGTGTACCATCGCCACCGCGACCGCCCGGTTGAGCGTGACGACCGGCCCCGGCGCGACGTGCTCGAGCGCCGAGTACAGCGCCAGGATCTGCGGCCAATCCGTCCCCTCGGCGTCCGGCGACTCGTCGTGGACGGCGGCGATCGCCGCCTGCAGCTGATACTGGCCGACCGGGGCCCGGCCGAGCGTCCGCGTGAGGAGCGCCACGCCCTCGGCGATCTGGCGCGCGTCCCACCGTCCCCGGTCCTGGTCGGCGAGCGCGACGAGCGCGCCGCTGCCGGTCGTCCGCGCGCCGCTGCGGGCGTCGGTGAGCAGCATGAGCGCGAGCAGGCCGGCGACCTCCCCCTCGTCGGGCAGGAGCCGCTGGAGCAGTCGCGTCAGGCGGATCGCCTCGGCGCTCAGGTCGTCACGTCGGGCCGCGGTGCCGGCGGTCGTGACGTAGCCCTCGTTGAAGACGAGGTAGAGCACGTGCAGGACGACCGCCAGGCGCTCCGCGCGCTCGTGCGCCGCGGGCAGCTCGAACCGCGCGCCGGCCTCGCGGATCGTCGCCTTGGCGCGGCTGATGCGCTGGGCCATCGTCGCCTCGGGGACGAGGAACGCCCGCGCGACCTCGAGGGTGCTCAGGCCGCCGGCCGCACGCAGGGTGAGCGCGAGCTGCGAGGGCTCCGATAGCGCCGGATGGCAGCAGAGGAACAGCAGCGCCAGCGTGTCGTCCCCGCCCGCCGGCAGTTCGGGGCTCGCGGCCACCTCCGACGCCGCGGCGGTCTCCTCCCGGCGCCGGCGGGCCGCGTCGCTGCGGAGCGCGTCGACCAGTCGCCGGCCGGCGACCGTCACGAGCCAGGCGCGCGGATCGTCGGGCGGGCCGTCGTGCCTCCACTGGTCGCTGGCCGCGAGCAGCGCCTCCTGCATCGCGTCCTCGCACGCGGCGAAGTCACCGTGACGGCGGACCAGCGCGCCGAGGGCCTGCGGGGCGTGCGCGCGCAGCAGGCCCTCGATCTCCGTCATACCTCTGGCGGGCCGTCGGCGATGCGCCGGATCTCCAGCATGTCGCGGTCGTCCGCGGCGCCGCCGAGGGCGGTGAGGCGGTCCATGAGGTCGCAGAAGAGCGCCTGCACGCGCTCCTCGCTCTCCACGTCGACGATCCAGTAGCCGACCATCGACTCCTTGGCCTCGGCGAACGGGCCGTCGGTGACGACCGACCGCCCGCCGACCCGGCGGACCGTCTTGGCCTCCCGGCCGTCGACGAGGCCCTGCGCGTCGACGAGCTCGCCCGCCGCCCGCAGCTCGGCGTTGAAGGTGTGCATGACATCGATCATCCCGGTGATCCACTCCTTGGACTGCGTCTCGAACATCTCGGCCGCCTCGCCGAACGTCATGACCATGTACTTCATCTCTGCCTCCCCGATCTTCGGACACCCCGGTGGGCGCTCTCACCCTCAGTCGTCGCCGTGCCACGGCACTCGACATCGACGCCGCGAAGAATCTCAGAGGCCGCGGGCGCTGGTCTAGGGTCCGCGCCATGCCCTCCGAGATCGTCTCCTACGCCGTGGCCGACGGCGTGGCCACCATCGCCCTGGACGAGCCCGACACCCGCAACGCGCTCTCGAACGCGATGCTCGACGGCCTCACCGCCGCCTTCGTCGCCGCGCGCGAGGACCCCGCGGTCCGCGTCTGCGTCCTGGCCTCTACGCACCCCACGACCTTCTCCTCCGGCGGGAACCTCGCGGGCTTCGCGGCCGACGTGCCGCTCGTGCACAAGCACGCCGGCACCGCGCGCTTCCCGGAGCTGTTCCGCACGATCGGCACGCTCGGCAAGCCCACGATCTGCGCCGCGAACGGGCACTGCCTCGCGGGAGCGCTCGGGCTCGCGCTCGCTTGCGACCTCATCGTCGCCAGCGACACCGCGACCTTCGGCACGCCCGAGATCAACGTCGGGGTCTTCCCGTTCATGATCATGGCGCTGATCTACCGCAACGTCGGGCGCAAGAAGACCACGGAGCTGCTGCTGCTCGGCGACCGCATCAGCGCCGCGGAGGCCGAGCGGATCGGCATCGTCAACCGCGTCGTGCCGGCGGCGGAGCTCGAGGGGGCCGTCGCCGAGTGGGCAGCGCGCCTCGCGGCGAAGTCCCCCGTGCTCATGGCGCTCGGCAAGGACGCGATGTGGCGCCAGCAGGACATGGCGCTCGAGGAGGCGTGGGACTTCCTGCGCTCCCAGCTCACGGTCGCGTTCTCCACCGAGGACATCCAGGAGGGCGTCAAGGCGTTCTTCGAGAAGCGCGAGCCCGTGTGGAGCGGCCGGTGACGGAGCTCGTCGCCACCGCGCTGCTGTGCCGCACGTCGGACCGCACGGCCGAGGGCTCGCTCGGCGCCGTCGGGCTCTCCGCGCTCACGGGCGCGCGGCAGGTCGGGGCGCCGGCCGCGCCGCGCGTCGCCAGCTGGGAGGACGACCTGCGCGACTCGCGCGGGTGCCTGCTGGAGGCCGGCGGGCAGGTCGACGACGCGCTCAGCGCCGGCGACGTGCCGCTGCTGCTCGCGGGCGACTGCTCGATCGCGGTCGGGACCCTGCCGGTCGTCGTGCGCCACCGCCCCGATGCGTGGGTCGTCTGGATCGACGCGCACGCGGACTTCAACACGCCGGAGAGCTCGCCGAGCGGCTTCCTCGGCGGCATGCCACTCGCGGCGGCGTGCGGGCTGTGGGACAGCGGCTTCGGAGCGGGCGTCGATCCCGCGCAGGTGGCGATGCTCGGCGTGCGCGACGTCGACGGCGGCGAGCGCGTCCTGCTCGACACCCACGGCGTCGGGCGGCCCGAGGGTCCCGAGGCGCTCGCGGGCCTGCCCGTCTTCGTGCACCTCGACCTCGACGTGCTCGACCCCTCCGTGCTCCCCGCGCAGTTCCCCTCGCCGGGCGGCTGGGACTTCGCGGCGCTGCACGATGCGCTCGAGGCGCTGGTCGCGGGCTCCGAGGTCATCGGGGCGGAGGTCACAAGCGCACACCCGGCGCACGTGGACGAGATCTTCGCGGCGCTGCAGCCGCTGCTGGGAGAGGACTGAGGCGCCCGCGGCGCGCGGTGCTAGCGCGAGCTCTTCGCGCTGCTCCAGCTCCTGCTCGAATGCTGGTTCAGCTCACGCCGCCCGTGGTCGTGGTGCCGCGCGCGCGGACGTCCTTCGCAGCGGCCTTGCCGGCGGCCTCGACGTCCGCGGAGGAGCCGCCGGCCGCCCGGGCCTCGGCTTCGGCCTTCGCACTGGCCTTCTTCGTCGCGGGCGTGAGCGCCGCCGCGAGCTTCTCCTTGAGTCCCATGGCTCGAGCATGGCCCCCCGGCGCGTGCGGCAAACACGGGCGGCCGCCGCGGACCCAACCTGGTTGAATCGGGTTCATGTCCGCCGTCGAAGAGCCCACCAGGTCGCTCCTGCGCCCCCTCGTCGAGGAGCTGGCCGAGCGCCGTGCCGCGGCGCTGCTCGGCGGCGGCGAGGAGAAGATCGCGCGCCAGCACGCCGCCGACAAGCTCACCGCGCGAGAGCGGATGACGCTGCTCTTCGACGACGGGGCATTCACCGAGCTCGGCATCCACGCCGGCATCCACCACTCCGTGCGCGGCATGGAGGAAAAGGTCGCGCCGGCCGACGGCGTGATCACGGGGTGGGGGAAGGTCGACGGGCGCCTGGTCGCCGCCTGCGCCTACGACTTCACGGTGATGGCCGGCTCGATGGGGATGACCGGCGAGCTGAAGGTCACGCGACTGCGCTCGCTCGCGCTGACCAAGCGGATGCCGATGGTCTGGCTGCTCGACTCGGCGGGTGGGCGCATCCAGGAGGCGGTCGGCTCGCTGTTCGCCGGCTCGGGGCACCTCTTCCAGGAGCAGGTCGTCGCGTCCGGGGTCATCCCGCAGGTCGCGGCGCTGATGGGGCCGTGCGCGGCGGGCACCGCCTACATCCCGGGCCTCGCGGACTTCGCGCCGATGGTCAAGGGCCGCGGGTCGATGGCGCTGGCCGGGCCGCACCTCGTGCGCGCGGCGGTCGGCGAGGACGTGACCCAGGAGGAGCTCGGCGGCTCGCGCGTTCACTGCCGCAAGTCGGGGGTGGGCGACCTCGAGGTCGGCTCGGACGAGGAGTGCATCGCGGCGATCAAGGAGTACCTGTCCTTCTTCCCGTCGCACTGCGAGCTGCCGCCGCCGCGGCGAGCGCCTTCGGACCCCGTCGAGCGCCGCGAGGAGGCGCTGCTCGACGTGCTCCCGGAGTCCAACCGCAAGCCGTACGACATCCACGCGGTGATCGACGCGATCGTCGACGACGGGGAGTTCTTCGAGCTCAAGCCCCAATGGGCCAAGACGATCGTCACGGGCTTCGCGCGCTTCGACGGCCGCCCGGCGGGGATCGTCGCCAACCAGCCCAAGCACCTCGGGGGGATCCTCGACAACGACTCGGCCGACAAGGCCGCGCGCTTCGTGAACCTGTGCAACGCCTTCGGCATCCCGCTCGTGTTCCTGATGGACGTGCCGGGCTTCATGGTAGGCACGAAGGTCGAGGCGGGCGGCATCATCCGCCACGGCGCGAAGATGCTCCACGCGGTCGCGGCGGCGACGGTCCCGAAGGTCACCGTGGTTCTGCGCAAGGCCTACGGCGCGGGCTACTACGTCATGAACGGCCGGGCCTACGAGCCCGACCTGATCGTCGCCTGGCCCAGCGCGGAGATCTCGATCATGGGCGCGGAGGGCGCGGTCGAGATCGTGTTCCGCAAGCAGGTCGACGCGGCCGAGGACCCCGTGGCCGAGAAGGCGAAGCTGATCGCGGCCTACCGGGAGCTCATCGACGTCTACGTCGCGGCGCGCAACGACCTCGTCGACGACGTCATCGACCCGCGCGGAACAAGGCCGACGATCTGCCGCGCGCTGGAGATGGCCGAGGGCAAGCGGGTCGAACGGCCCTGGAAGCGGCACGGGGTGGTGCCGGTCTGAGGGGGACGACCTGCGTCGCGCGGACCGAGGAGCTGCTCGACGTCCGGGTGGGGCAATAGCCTGCGCTCATGCCCGCTCTGACGCCCGGACGCATCCGCCACACCGTCGCGTTCGCGCTCGTCCACGCGCAGGGTTCGAAGCAGGAGACAGAGTTCTTGGCCGCGGCGGCCCGACTGGCCGAGGTCGTCCCGGGCGTCGAGGCGTTCGAGGTCCTGCACGAGGTCAGCCCGAAGAACCCCTTCGTGCACGGGCTGTCGATGGAGTTCGCAGATCGCGCCGCCTACGCGGCCTACGACGCGCATCCCGAGCACATCGCCTTCGTCCAGGAGCGCTGGCTCGAGGAAGTCGCGGAGTTCCAGGAGATCGACTACGAGGCGCGAGGGGAGCGGGCATGAAGCTCGGTTTCTGCATGCTGCTGTGGACGACGCAGGTCACCCAGGAGCAGCGTGGCCTGCTCGAGGACATCAAGGCCACGGGCTACGACGGCGTGGAGATCCCCATCTTCGACGGCGGCCCGGAGGACTACGCGCGGCTCGGCGCCCTGCTGGACGAGGTCGGCCTGGGGCGGACGGCGATCACCGTGATCCCGACGCCGGACGTCGACCCGCTGTCGGCCGACCGCGAGATCCGCCGGGCCGCGCTCGCCTTCCTCGAGCAGCGCGTCGAGTGCACCCACGCGCTCGGCGCCACGCAGCTGGCCGGCCCGCTGCACCAGGTCCTCGGCCAGTTCTCCGGCCAGGCACCCACCGACGAGGAGCGCGACCGCGCCCGCGAGGTGCATCGCGCCGCCGGGGACCACGCCGGCGAGCGGGGGGTCAGGATCGCCCTCGAGGCGGTCAACCGCTTCGAGAGCTACTTCGCCACCACGATGGCCGAGCTCACCGCCTACCTCGACAGCGTCGACCACCCGGCGATCACCGGGATGTACGACACCTTCCACGCGAACATCGAGGAGCAGGACCCGATCGCCGCCTTCACGGAGAACCTGCGCCACATCTCCTACGTGCACATCTCCGAGAACGACCGGGGCGTGCCCGGGCGGGGGCACGTCCCGTGGGCGGAGACCTTCGCCGCGATCAAGCGCTCCGGCTACGACGGCTGGCTGACCATCGAGGCCTTCGGCCGCGGCCTGCCCGAGCTGGCCGCCGCCACCCGCGTGTGGCGCGACTTCGCCGAAAGCCCGGAGGCGGTCTACCGCGACGGCTACGCGCACATGCGCGCCGGGCTGTCCGGCTGAGCACGACTTCCGCCGGCTGAGCCCAACATCCGCCTTCTCGGGGCGGCGAGTATCGATAGTGTCGCGCCATGGCACGCCCGATCGCGTTGTTCACCGGTCAATGGGCCGATCTGCCGCTGGAAGAGGTCGCCACGAGCTGCGCCTCCTGGGGTTACGACGGTCTCGAGCTCGCATGTGGGGGAGACCACTTCGAGGTCGACCGCGCGCTCGCGGAGGCCGACTACGTCGCGGGCCGCCGCGAGCTGCTCGACCGGCACGGGCTGCAGTGCTGGGCGCTCGGCGCTCACCTGGTCGGGCAGGCGGTCTGCGACCCGATCGACGCGCGCCACCGAGGCGTGCTGCCCTCGTATGTCTGGGGTGACGGCGAGGCCGAGGGGGTCCGCCGGCGTGCCGCCGAGCGGATGAAGGACACCGCACGTGCCGCGGCCCGAATGGGGGTCGAGGTCGTCACCGGCTTCACCGGCTCGGCGATCTGGCACATGCTCTACTCGTTCCCGCCCAACGACTGGGCTGAGGTCGAGCGCGGCTATGAGGACTTCGCCGAGCGCTGGGGGCCGATCATCGACGTCTTCGACGCCGAGGGCGTGCGCTTCGCCCTCGAGGTCCACCCGACGGAGATCGCCTACGACTTCGTCACCACGCGCAAGACGCTCGCGGCGGTGGACCACCGGCCGGGTTTCGGGATCAACCTCGATCCGAGCCACTTCATCCCGCAGCTCCTCGATCCCGTGGCCTTCGCCGCGGAGTTCTCCGACCGCATCTACAACGTGCACGTGAAGGACTCGCAGGTCAGCCGCGACGGCCGCCGCTCGATCCTCGGCTCGCACATCGACTTCGGCGAGGCCGAGCGGGGCTGGACCTTCGTGTCACCGGGCCACGGGGACGTCGACTTCGAGGCGCTCTTCCGCCAGCTCAACCGCATCGGCTACCAGGGGCCGCTGAGCGTGGAGTGGGAGGACTCGGGGATGGACCGCGAGTGGGGCGCGCGGGACGCGGCCGCGTTCATCCGGCGGACGGACTTCGCGCCGTCGAGCGTGGCCTTCGACGACGCCTTCCAGCGGCCGGCTCGTTGAGCCCGCCGCCCGCACAGGACGCCGCCGCCGAGCCGGCGCACATCGGAGTCGGGATGCTCGGCTACGCCTTCATGGGCCGGGCGCACGTCAACGCCTACAAGACGCTGGCCTACATGACCTCGCCGCCGCCGCTGGTGCCAGACCTCGTGGCGCTGGCCGGTCGCGACGAGGCCGCGGTCGGCGATGCCGCGCGGCGCTTCGGCTTCGCGCGGGCGGTGACCGACTGGCGCGAGGTGGTCGCCGATCCGGCGGTCGGCGTCGTGGACAACGTGGGGCCCAACAGCTTGCACGCGGAGCCGACGATCGCCGCCGCCCGTGCGGGCAAGCACGTCGTCTGCGAGAAGCCCCTCGGGCGCACGGCCGACGAGAGCTACGAGATCTGGCAGGAGGTCGCGGCGACGGGCGTCAAGCACCTCTGCGCGTTCAACTACCGCTTCGTGCCCGCGGTCCGGCTGGCCCGCGAGCTGATCCGATCCGGGGAGATCGGTGAGATCCGCCACTTCCGCGGCGCCTACCTGCAGGACTGGCTGACCGACCCGAGCACCCCGGCGACGTGGCGCTCGGACGCGAGCCAGGCGGGTTCGGGCTCGGTCGGGGACAACGGCGTCCATCTCATCGACCTCGCGCGCTACCTGGTCGGCGAGATCGCCTCGGTGAGCGCCCTCACCACGACCTTCGTCGGTGACCGCCCCGGCGGCGCGGTCACCGTCGACGACGCGTTCGAGTCGGTGGTCGCCTTCGAGTCGGGCGCGGTCGGCACCCTGGAGGCCTCGCGCTTCTGCCTCGGCCACAAGAACGAGCTGACCTGGGAGGTCAACGGCTCGGAGGGATCGATCCGCTTCGATCTCCAGCGGCTCAACGAGCTGCAGGTCCACCTGTCGTCCTCCGACGGGCTCGCCCAGGGCTTTCGCACCGTGCTGGTCACCGAGGCCGAGCACCCCTTCTGGGAGCACTGGTGGCCTCCGGGGCACGTGATCGGCTGGGAGCACAGCTTCGTCCACGAGCTTCACCACTTCCTGCACGCGATCCGCACCGGCCAGAGCGTCGGGCCGCACGGCGCGGACTTCCAAGACGGCTACCGGGCGGCCGAGGTCTGCGACGCGATCCTGCGCTCGGCGGCCTCGGGCGCACGCGAGACGGTCACATATCGCACCAGCAAGGAGAACGCATGACCGCCGACCGCTTCACGGGCCGCCGGGCGCTGGTGACCGGCGCGGGCTCGGGGATCGGCGCCGAGGTGGCGCGCCGCCTCCACGCCGACGGCGCCGACGTGGTGCTCGTCGACCGCGACCGCGAGCGAGTGGAGGCGGTCGTCGCCGAGCTCGGCGACCGCGCGACGGCGACCGCGTTCGACGTCCGCGACGAGGACGCGGTGCGCGCAGCGGTGAGCGGCCTGGACGTGCTGGCCAACGTCGCGGGCATCGGCTCGACGACCTCGGCGCCCGACACGCCGCTCGAAGTCTGGGAAGCCGTCTTCGCAGTCAACGTCACCGGCACGTTCCTCTGCTGCAAGCACGCGATCCCGGGCATGGTCGAGCGCGGCGGCGGCGCGATCGTGAACATCGCCTCGATCGCCGGGATGGTGGGGTTGCGCAACCGCGCCGCCTACTGCGCTTCGAAGGGCGCGGTCATCGCCTTCACGCGGGCGCTGGCCATCGACCACGTCGCCCAGGGCGTGCGCGTCAACTCCGTGTCGCCCGGCACCGTCGACTCGCCGTGGGTGCGGCGCCTGGTCGAGGACGTCGGCGAGTCGCTGGACGCGCTGCGCGCGCGGCAGCCCATGGGGCGCCTGGGGCTTCCCGGGGAGATCGCCGACGCGGTCGCCTACCTGGCCTCGGACGCGGCCGCGTTCGTGACGGGGACGAACCTCGTCATCGACGGCGGGCTCACCGCAGCATGAGCCGCCCGGACGGCCTGCGCCGCGTGACCGCCGCCGACGGCGCCCCCGCGCTCGTCGCCGTGCGCGGAGACGAGCTCTTCCCAGTCGACGGCTCGCTCGCCGAGCTGCTGGGCGCGGGTCGCGAGCGCCTGTGGGAGGCGGCGGCCGCCGCGCTGGGTGGCACGCCGCTGGCGGCCCCGGCCGCGTCGCTTGCCCCGGTGGACGAGCAGGAGGTGTGGGCCAGCGGGGTGACCTACCGGCGCTCGGCCACGGCCCGGGTCGAGGAGTCCTCGGTCGGGGACGTCTACGAGATGGTCTATGAGGCGCAGCGCCCGGAGCTGTTCCTCAAGGCGACGCCCCGGCGGGTCCCGCTCCCGGGCGCCCCGCTGCGGATCCGCGCGGACTCGGGCTGGGACGTCCCCGAGCCCGAGCTGGCGCTCGTGCTCGACGCCCACGGCGAGATCGCGGGCTACCTCGTCGCCGACGACGTCTCCTCGCGGTCGATCGAGGGCGCCAACCCGCTGTACCTGCCCCAGGCGAAGATCTACGACGACGCGCTCGGGCTCTCCGACACGATCGTGCTCGCGGGCGACCGCGACGTCGACGCCGCGATCCGCGCGGCCGCCGTCACCGTGGAGATCCGCCGCGCGGGCGACGTGCTGTTCGCCGGCGAGACCTCCGTGGCCGAGATGAAGCGCAGCTTCGAGGACCTCATCGCCTGCCTGTTCGCCGAGCTCTCCCACCCGGCCGGGGCGGTCCTGCTCACGGGGACGGGCGTCGTCCCGCCCGACGAGGTGACGCTGCACGACGGGGACACGGTCGCCATCGCCGTCGCCGGCGTCGGCGTCCTGGAGCACCTCATCTACTCCAGGACGTAGCCCGGCTCAGCCTGGACCCCGGCTCACGCGGCGAGGAACCCGCCGTCGACGCAGAGCACCTCGCCCGTGATGAACGTCGCGGCGTCCGAGCAGAGGAATAGGACGGGTCCTACGAGGTCCTCGGGGTCGCCCCAGCGGGCCATCGGCGTCCGGGCGATGATCTGCGCCCCGCCGTCCGGCCCGGCCCGCAGCGCCTCGGTGAGCGGCGTGGCGATCCACCCGGGGGCGATGGCGTTGACGCGCACCGCCGGCGCCCAGGCCATCGCCAGGGACTTCACGAGCTGCGTGACGCCGCCCTTGGAGGCGGCGTAGCCCGGGACCCGCGGCCCGCCGACGTAGGACAGGATGCTCGCGGTCGCGATCGCCGTGCCGCCGCTCTGGTGAAGCAGCCCCTTGCACGCCGCGAAGGTCCGCATCGTCCCCGTCAGGTTCACGTCGACGACCTGGGCGAAGACGTCGGGGTCGTGCTCGTCGTCGCGGCGGATGACCCCGGCGCAGGCGACGACGGCATCGAGGCGCTCGAGGGACGCGACCACGCCGGCGATCGCCTCCGGCTCGCAGACGTCCGCCTCGACCTGGGTGATGCCCGGGACGTCCTGGGGCTGCGTGCCGTCGACGGGCGGCAGCCCGACGGAGGTCACGGTCGCACCCGCGGCCGCGAAGCCGCGGGCGATGGCGAGGCCGATGCCGCTCGTCGCGCCGGTGACGAGCGCGTGGCGACCGCTGAAGTCGAAGCGCGCGGGAGCCGTCATCGGATGAACTGGTCGACGAAGTCGGCACCCAGGCCGACCGCCGCGTAGTGCGCGCGGCACAGGTCGATCTTCGTGAAGACGTCCTCGTAGCCCGTCGTCTTGCCCCACGGGTCGACGTAGATCATCGCGGCGTTGACCGTGAACAGGGTGATCATCTCCGTTTCGCCCTCGGGCACGACGAGCGTGTGCGTCTCCCCGGGAGGCTCGTAGAGGAACGAGCCGGCCTCGGCGACCCAGTCGTGCTCGAGGTAGTGCCAGCGGCCCTTGATGACGTACCCCGTGACGGGCATCGGGTGGCGGTGGCGGCTGACGATCCCCGTCCGCCGGACGCGCAGCAGGTTGCACCAGTACCCCTGCCCCGTGTGCAGCAGCAGGGGCCGGAAGTCCAGGCCCTCGGCCTGCGGCACCCACACCCGCTCGTCCTCCGGGATCACCGAGCCGACAAGCGCCTCCTCGGCCGCTTCCGGGGGGAAGGGGAGCTGGTAGGGCATCCGGGACTCGTCGACGACGGCGGTGGGCTCAGGCACGGTGGCTCCTGTTCGGTGGCTCGGGTGGGAGAGGTGGCTCAGCTGGGAAGCAGGTGGCGTGCGGCGTGGCTGTGGACGCGGTCGCGGGTGAGGTCGCTGTGGTGGCGGGCGGCCTCGCGGGCCGGCCCGGCACCGGCGTGGAGGGCCGCCAGCAGCTCGGCGTGCCAGGGCTCCATGGCCAGCAGCTCGTCGGGGGACATGCTCTGCAGCGACAGGCGCACGAGCGGTGTCACCCGTGCGCGGAGGTTGCGCAGGAGCTCCTCGAGGGTGGGCGAGGCGGCCAGGCGCCAGAGCGCCGCGTGGAAGGCGTCGTCCAGCGCGAGCAGCTCGGCGAGGTCGCCGCGGCGGGCCGCCCGGCCCATGGCCGGCGGGAGCCGGCGCAGCTCTGCGTCGTCGCCGCCGGCGGCCACGTGGACGGCGGCCAGCGCGGCGGCCTGGCCCTCCACGAGCGCCCGGGCGCCGGCGACGTCGTCGACCTCCTCGCGGGCGAGCCGCCGGACACGCACTCCCCGCCGCGGCAGACGCTGTATCCAGCCCTCCCGCTCGAGGCGCGCGAACGCGTCGCGGACCGTGATCGGGCTGACGCCGAGCTCCTCGGCGACCGGGCGCTCGACGATGCGGTCGCCGGGGCCGAAGCGGCCGTCGCGGATCGCGTCGCGGAGGTGGTCGGCGGCTTCGGCGGTGAGCCCGGATGCTGGAGGGGCCTCCTGCGGCATGCCGATCGATCGTATATCAAGCGTGCGCTTGCGTCCTCCGCCGTGACGTGGGTATGTTCGTCGCGTGGCACTATCGATAGACCGCCCCGGCAAGATCATCTGCGTCGGGCTCAACTACTCAGACCACGCGGAGGAGCAGGGCACCGAGCCGCCCAAGGAGCCGATGCTGTTCGCGAAGTGGCCGAACGCGCTGATCGGCGCCGGGGACACGATCGTCCTCCCGCCGGAGTCCAAGCAGGTCGACTACGAGGCCGAGCTCGGCGTCGTGATCGGCTCCACCGTCCGCCGGGTCACCGAGGCCCGGGCCCTCGACGCGGTCCGCGGCTACATCTGCGTCAACGACGTGAGCGCCCGCGACCTGCAGTTCGCCGACGGGCAGTGGTCGCGCGGCAAGTCACCGGACAGCTTCTGCCCCGTCGGGCCCCGGCTGGCGCCGCGCGAGGAGGTCGACGACCCGCAGGCGCTGGCGATCCGCTGCATCCTCAACGGCGAGACGCTGCAGGACTCCTCCACGGCGAAGATGATCTTCTCCGTCGCGGAGATCATCGCCCACATCACCCGCACGATCACCCTCGAGCCCGGCGACCTCATCGCCACCGGCACCCCGGCCGGCGTCGGCGTCTTCCGCGACCCGAAGGTCCTGCTCAAGGACGGCGACGAGATCACCGTCGAGGTCGAGAAGCTCGGATCCCTTACCAATCCCGTCGCACAGGAGAGCTGAGATGGCCTTCGTCCTCATCGCCCGCATGACCGCCAAGGACGGCGAGCAGGACCGCGCCGCCGAGCTCATCCCGAAGCTCGTGGAAGCCACGCGCCAGGAGCCCGGCAACCGCGAGTACATCGCCCACCGCGACCCCGAGGACCCGCGCGTCTTCCTCATGTACGAGCAGTACGACGACAAGGCCGCCTTCGAGGCGCACGGCGCGAGCGAGCACTTCAAGGAGCTCGGCGTCGGCCAGCTCTTCGACCTCATGGAGAACCGCGAGCGCGCGTTCTACGAGACGCTGGACTGACGGGGTGCTGGGCAGCGCGCTGCTCAGCGACGCGCTCGACGAGCTCGGGCGGCGCGAGCAGTGCCTGCGCGCGGGGCTCGCACCGCTCGTCGCAGGGGTGGCGATCTCCGGGCGCGCGCTGCCGCTGACCCTCGTGCGACCCGAGGCGATCCCGGCGGTCCACTACGCCGGGCTCCTGCGGGGGATGGACGCGATCGGCCCCGGCGACGTGGTCGTGCTCAGCGGCGCGGCGGCGGCCGGCGGAGTCGCGCTCTGGGGCGAGCTGCTCTCGACGATGGCGGGCGCCCGGGGCGCCGCCGGGGCGGTGTGCGACGGCGGCGTGCGCGACGTCGCGCGGATCCGGGCGCTCGGCTTCCCGGTGTTCGCACGGGAGACCGTGCCGCTCGACATCCACGGACGCCTGGAGGTAGTGGCCCACGACGCGCCGATCGTGGTCGCCGGGGTCGCAGTCGCGCCGGGCGACCTCGTGGTCGCCGACGACGACGGCGTGGTGGTGGTGCCGGCCGCGCTCGAGGCGGCGGCCGTGGCGGCTGCGACGGCGAAGGACGCGGCCGAGGACGGGCTGCGCGAGGACGTCCGGCGGGGGATGCTGCCGTCCGAGGCCTTCGCCAGGCACCGCGTCCTCTGAGTCCCTGAGTCAACGCGCGTGACGAGAAGCTCGTCTCCCATCACCTTCGACTGCGGGTTCTGCCGCGGGGCGCGCCTAGCGCAAGTGACCCGCCTCGCTCACCGCGTGGCCCCGTTGAGTCGCGTCAGAAGACCGCGCGGCCGCCGGAGATGTCGAACGTCGCGCCGGTGGAGAACGACATCGCCTCGCTCGTGAGCCAGCCGATGAGCTCGGCGACCTCCTCCGGGCGCCCCATGCGGCCCATCGGGATGCGGGAGACCATGTAGTCGATGTGCTCCTGGCTGAGCTGCTCGAGGATCGGGGTGGCGATCACGGCCGGGGCGATGCAGTTGACCAGCACGCCGCGGGTGGCCAGGTCCTTGCCGAAGGACTTCGTCATCCCGATCACCGCGGCCTTGCTCGCCGAGTAGGCCGCGGCCATCGGGTTGCCCTCCTTGCCGGCGATCGAGGCGACGTTGACCACCCGGCCGGAGCCGTGCGGCGCCATCACTCGGGCGGCGGCGCGGTTGAAGAAGAAGACGCCGTCGCAGTTCAGCGCGAACACCCGGCGCCACTCCGCGTCGGAGATGTCGGCGGTGTGCAGCGAGTCGCCGCCCGTGCCCGCGCAGCAGACCACCGCGTCGAGCGGGCCGAGCTCGCGCTCGGCCTGCGCGACGGCCGCGTCGACCGACGCGGAGTCCGTCGCGTCGCCCGCGATCCCCAGCGCGCCGTCGGCCGCTCCCGACGGGTCGAGGTCGAAGGCGGCGACCTGGTCGCCGCGGGCCAGCAGCAGCTCGACGGTCGCGGCGCCGATGCCGCTCGCGCCGCCCGTGACCAGCGAGACGCGGCTCACTTGGCCACGTGCCGGGCGCCGCCCTCGGTGAGCACGAGATCGCGGTCGCGGTCGGGGACGTGGTCGAGCGGCACGGGGGAGAGCGCCTCGAAGAACGTGACGCCGCCCGCGGAGAACAGTTCGTGCTCGATGCCGCGGTTGACGCACACGACGTCGCCGACGCCCAGCTCACGCGTCTCGTCGCCGATCGTCATCGACACGGAGCCCTCGACCACGGCCATGAGCTGCTCGGTGTGCTCGTGCGCGTGGCGCGGGACCTGCTTGCCCGGCTCGTAGTTCACGCGGCAGAGCAGGACCTGGTCGCCGCCGATCGCGTGCAGCCGCACGCCGTCGACGAACTCGAAGGACTCGACGCCGTTCCAGGTGCCGAAGCCCGAATCCGGCTCAGGCATGGACGCCCCAGTACGCCGCGCCGCCGTCGGCGCTGAGCGCCCCGACCGAGATCGCCTCGTCGTAGATGACGCGCTTGCCGTCGCGGCGCGGCTCCGGCTTGTCCTCCAGCGCGCGCAGGATGCGCTCCGGAGTCGCCGGCATCTCGGTGATCCACACCCCCACCGCGTCGTGGATCGCTGCGGCGATCGCTGGCGGCTGGGCGTTGTTGGCCATCTCCCCGATCGCCTTGGCGCCGAACGGACCGTCGACCGACGGGTTCTCCAGGATCACGTTCTCGATCTCGGGGAAGTCCTCCATCGTGGGGGCGAGGTAGGAGCCGAACTGCTCCCCGCGGTGCTCCGTCGACGGGTAGTAGGGGTAGGAGTTCTCGAGCAGGCCGAGCCCGAGGCCCATCATCGCGCCGCCCTCGATCTGCCCCTCGACGAGCGTGGGGTTGATCGCGCGGCCCACGTCGTAGACCTGCACCATCTTCAGCACCGTGGTCTCGCCCGTCTCGTCGTCGACCTCCACGTCGATGACGCACGCCGCGTAGGAGATCGCCGAGTGCGGCTCGATGGTCACCGAGCCGTCGTCGTCGTTGATCTCGGCGAGCGGCTTGAGCGCCGTCCCCTGGCCCGAGATCAGCTCGCCGTAGGAGTAGGTGGCCGCCCCGGCGACGTCGGCGACCGAGATCTTGCGGTCCGGCGCCCCCTTCGCGGTCACCTCGCCGTCGGCGATCTCGAGGTCGTCTGGGGAGATCTCGAGCTCCTTGGAGGCGATGTCGAGGATCCGCTCGCGCACCTTCTCGGCCGCGAAGCGCACGGCGTTGCCGCCGATGAACGTCCCGCGCGAGGCGAACGTGCCCGTGCACACCGCCGAGGAGTCCGTGTTCGAGTTGTCCATGGTCACCGTCTCGTAGGGGACGCCGAGGGCGTCGGCCACGATCTGGGTGTGGACCGTCTTGGAGCCCTGGCCGATGTCGACCGTGCCGGCGAAGACGTCGACGCTGCCGTCCGGCTTGAGCTTGACCCAGGCCTGGCTCGGATCGCCGTTCTGGTTCATGCCCGTCGGGTACTCGATCGTCGCGAAGCCGCGACCTTGGCGCATGGCCATCAGTGCCCACCTCCGTTGGTCAGGGTCGGGTCGTAGGTCGCTGCAGGGTCACCTTCGGGGGCCTGCTGGCGCACCAGGTGCTCGGGCAGCAGCTCGCCCGTCCGGCGCCCGGCGTTCATCGTGCGGTACGCCTCGCCGAGCGGGTAGTCCACGGCCTCCACGGCCGCGAGCGTCACCGCCACCGTCGAGGGGTCGTGCATGACCACGCGGTTGCCCGTCGTGTCCCCGATGCGGTTGGCGTTCTTCAGCCGCAGCTCGAGCGGGTCCATCCCCACCTGCTCGGCCACGCGGTCGAGGTGCATCTCCGTGGCCAGGGAGACCGAGGTCACCCCGAAGCCGCGCATGGCGGTGGTCGGCACGCGGTTGGAGAACACGACGAACCCGTCGAAGCGCACGTTCGGGATCGTGTACGCGCCCGTGTGGTGGAAGGCGTGCTTGGTCAGCCCGTAGGGCGAGAAGCGCGCATAGGCCCCCGAGTCGTGCAGGGTCAGCGTGCGCCGGCCGAGGATCCAGCCGTCCTTGCTCACAGCGTCCTGGAGCTCGATGTGCCACGGCGCCCGGGTCGAGGAGACCAGGAACTCCTCCTCGCGCGTGAAGCGCCACTTCACCGGCTTGCGCGACTTGATCGCCAGCAGCGCGCAGATCGTCTCCGTCGCGGTGTCGACCTTGCCGCCGAAGCCGCCGCCGACGGTGCCGCCGACGAGCTTGAGCTTGTTCAGCGGCCACTCGAGGTGCGCCGCGACGACGCCCATCGAGAAGTACATCGCCTGGGTGCAGGTGTAGATCGTCAGCTTCCCGCTCGGCTCGGGGACGGCCAGCGCCACCTGGGTCTCCATCGGCACGTGCTCGATCGCCTGCGGGCGGTAGACGCCCTCGACGATGACGTCGGCCTCCTCGAAGGCGCGGTCGGTGTCGCCCTTGCGCACCCGCCGGTGGTTGTGCGGGCCGAAGTGGGGATAGGTCGAGCCCCACTGGTGGAACGTCGGCGCGCCCGGATCTGAGGCGGTGCGGATGTCGAAGACCGGCTCGCGCTCCTCGTAGGTCACCTGCACCGCCTCCACGGCGGCCATCGCGATCTCCTCGGACTCCGCGGCGATCGCCGCGACGACCTGGCCCTTCCAGCGCACCTCGCCGTCGGCGAGCAGCGGCTCGTCGGCGGGGACGCCGAGATCCTCCAGGTGGCCGTAGACGTTGTGCGGCACGTCCTCGTGCGTGATCACCGCGTGGACGCCGGGCAGCGCCTCCGCGCGGCTGGTGTCGATGCTGGTGATGAGGGCCGAGTGATGCGGCGAGCGCACCACCTTCGTCCACAGCGTGCCGTGCACGCGGACGTCGTCGACGTACTGCGTGCGGCCCGTGACGTGGGCCAGGCCGTCGTACCGCGGAAGCCGCGCGCCAACCGCCTTCATCAGCCCCACCGGCCCGGGATGACGGTGATGGCATCTTCGCCCTGCGGGCCGAGGTCGGCCTCCGTCGTGCTCTCGTGGGTATCCCCCGCCACCGCCGCGGTCGCCGCGTCGATGATCTTCACGTAGCCCGTGCAGCGGCAGATGTGGCCGCTGAGGGCCTGCATGACCTCCTCGCGCGAGGGGTCGCCGCCGCGCTCGACGAGCGCCTGGGTGGCCATCATGAAGCCCGAGGTGCAGAAGCCGCACTGGGCGGCGTAGTGCTCGTGGAACGCGGCCTGCACGGCCGAGAGGTCGTCGCCCGTGCCGAGCCCCTCCACGGTGGCGACGCTCGCGCCCTCGATGGCGGAGATCGGCGTCAGGCAGGAGCGCCGCGGCTGGCCGTCGACGAGCACGGTGCACGCACCGCAGCCCCCCTGCTGGCAGCCGGCCTTGGGGCTGGTGATGAAGAGCTCCTCGCGCAGCACGTGCAGCAGCGTCGTGAGCGGGGGGGAGAGCACGTCGTGCTCCGTGCCGTTGACAGTCAGTTGCATCGGTCTCCTTCTCTCAAGTCAGGTCGGTGAGGGCTCGGCGGACGAGCACGGGCAGCGTCTTGGAGCGGTACCAGGCCGAGGCGAGCGCGTCGTCGGCGGGCTGGACGTCCTCGAGCACGCGAGCGGCGGCCGCCTCGGCGTCGCCGCCGGCGAAGGCCTCCTCGGCGGCGCGGCAGCGCGTCGCGTGGGGGCTGGCGCCGCTCACGCCGATGCGTACCCCGTCGGCGGTTCGCGCCACGCAGACGCCGAGGATCGTGTAGGCGTGGGCGTGCGGCCGGCGGACGCTGGCGCGGGCGCCGGCTTCCGGGTCGGCGAAGGAGACGTCGAGGACGAGGCGGCCGTCGGGGCCCGCAGCGAGGAAGTCCTCGACGGCTTGGGTCTGCTCGCCGTCGCTCCCGGCCGAGCGCACCTGCGCGCCGAGCGCGATCAGCGCGGCCTGCAGGTCGCCGCGCGGGCTCTCGACGCCGGGGGGCGCGCAGAGGTTGCCGCCGAGGGTGGCCTGGGAGCGGACCTCGGGGTCGGCGACGTGGCGGGCCGCGTCGCCGAGCGGGGAGGGGAGATCCTCGAGGTCGCCGACGGGGGTCATCGCTCCGATCGTCGTCCTGCCGCCCTCGCGAGCAACGCCTGTGAGCCCGGCGCCGGCGAGCATCAGCACGCGCTCGGGGCGCAGGTGGCCGAGCGTCATCGCGGGCACGACGATCGTGCCGCCGGCGATGACGGTGAGCTCGCCTCCGTCGGCGAAGGCGGCCACGGCCTCCTGCTCGGAGCCGACGACGACGACCTCTGTCGCCGGTGGGGAAACTGCCATGCGCTACTCCTCCTGAGGGCGGGAACGGCGGACGGACGCATGTATACATGAGGGGCTGACGCCGTGTCCACCGATTATCGATTGAGCGCACGGCGAACCTCCATCGGGGTACAGTCCGCGGCGTGAGCACGCGCGGCGGGTTCGAGTCGGTCGACGACGTCGAGGAGGCGCTGCGGGCGCAGTCCTACCTCCCGCAGCGGGGCCTGGCGACGTCGATCTTCCTCTCGCTGGCGATCGGCAAGCCGCTGCTGCTGGAGGGCGAGGCAGGGGTCGGCAAGACCGAAGCCGCCAAGGCGCTGGCCAAGGCCACGGGCGCCCGGTTGATCCGGCTGCAGTGCTACGAGGGCCTGGACGTCGCCCACGCCGTCTACGAGTGGAACTACGCCCGCCAGATGCTCCACATCCGCGCCGCGCAAGAGGGCACGGTCGACGAGCAGGAGCTGTTCGGCCCGGACTTCCTGATCCGCCGCCCGCTGCTGGAGGCGATCGCCGCCGACGAGCCCGTGGTGCTGCTGATCGATGAGATCGACCGCGCCGATGACGAATTCGAGGCCTTCCTGCTCGAGGTTCTCTCGGACTTCCAGATCACGATCCCCGAGATCGGGACGATCAGCGCCAAACGCCGGCCCGCGGTGATCCTCACCTCGAACCGCACGCGGGAGCTGCACGACGCGCTCAAGCGCCGCTGCCTGTTCCACTGGATCACCCACCCCGGGCTCGAGCGGGAGATCGAGATCGTCCGGCTGCGCGTCCCCGGCGTCTCCGAGCGGCTGGCTGCCGAGGCCGCCGCGTTCGTCGCGGGCCTGCGCGAGCTCGACCTCGCCAAGGCCCCGGGAGTGGCCGAGACCGTCGACTGGGCCAACGCGCTCACCGCGCTCGGCCACCAGGAGCTCGACGTCGAGGTCGTCGAGCAGACGCTCGGCTCCGTCCTGAAGTACTACGAGGACTTCGAGTTCGTGCGCGACGAGGAGGTCGCGCGGCTCGTGGCCCGGGCGCGCGCCGCCGCAGCCGTCTCGTGAGCGACGCGCTCACCCGCCACGTCGTCGTCTTCGGCCGGGTGCTGCGCGAGGCGGGGCTCGAGGTCGGGCCGGTGCGCCTCGCCGACGCGCTCCGGGGCCTGGACCACGTCGACATCACGCGTCGCGACGACGTCTACTTCGCCCTGCAGACCACGCTGGTGGCGCGCCGCGACGAGCTCGTGGCCTTCGACCGCGCGTTCGCCGCGTGGTTCGAGGCCAGCCCGCTGCTCCCGCTGCGACGCAAGGAGGAGGACCCCCGGCGGGCGCGCCCCGGAACCGAGCGGGTGCGCCGCGAGGCGCAGGCCAGGGCCGCCGCCACCGGTGAGGAGGACCCGGAGAGCGTCGGCTGGAGCGCCCACGAGGTGCTGCGCCGCCGGGACTTCGCCGCGATGAGCCCCGCCGAGCTAGCCGCCGCCCGCAAGCTCATGGTCGAGGTCGCCACCGTCCGCCCGCAGCGGCGCTCGCGGCGGCTGCGCGCCGACCGCCGCGGGAGGGCACTCGACGTGCGCCGGCTGGCGCGGGCGGCGGTCGCAACGGGCGGCGACCCCGTCAACCGGCGCTTCCGGCGCAGCACCCTGCGGCCGCGCAAGCTCGTCGTGCTCTGCGACGTCTCCGGCTCGATGGAGGCCTACAGCCGCGCGCTCCTGCTCTTCCTGCACGCGTCGGTGCGCTCGGGCCGCGGCGTCGAGGTCTTCGCCTTCGGCACCCGGCTGACGCGGCTGACCCCGGAGCTGCGCTCGCGCGACCCCGAGCAGGCGCTCGCGCGCGCCGCTGCGCGCGTCGTCGACTGGGCGGCGGGCACGCGCATCGGCGCCTCGCTGAAGGAGTACAACGACGTCTGGGGGCGTCGTGCGCTGACCCGCGGGGCGGTCGTGGTGATCGTCTCCGACGGCTGGGAGCGCGACGACCACGCGCTCGTGGGCCGCGAGATGGCGCGCCTGCACCGCGCGGCCTACGCCGTCGTGTGGGTCAACCCGCTCAAGGGCTCCCCGGAGTACCAGCCCCTGGCCGGCGGGATGTGCGCGGCGCTGCCGCACGTCGACCGCTTCGTCGCGGGGCACAACCTGGCGAGCCTCGCCGACCTCGGCGTGCTGCTGGCAGGGATCGACACGCGCCACGCGGCATGAGGGTCATGCCGACGCAGAAGTCCGGCACGGGGTGGACGCCGTCTGTTACGTTCGCGGCGGGTTCTCGATAATCACGAGGTGGGGGTCGAAGATGGCGCTGAAGGTCAACGATCCCGCGTTGCTCGAGCTGGTGGCCGAGGACGCGGAGCTCGAGCGGCTGGGCACGGGGTTCACGTTCACCGAAGGTCCGCTGTGGAGCCCGGACGGGTTCCTGCTGTTCAGCGACATGCCGGGCGACGCGCGTCGGCGCTGGGATCCCGACGGTGGGGTCACGGAGGTCGCCAACCCGTCCAACAAGGGCAACGGCATGACCTTCGACCTCGACGGCCGGCTCATCGTGTGCGAGCACGTGACGAGCTCGGTGGTGCGCATGGACCCCGACGGCACCGGCTCCGGGCGCGAGGTGCTCGCCACCCACTTCGGCGGCAAGGAGCTGAACAGTCCGAACGACGTCGTGGTGAAGTCCGACGGAGCGATCTACTTCACCGACCCGACCTTCGGGCGCATGCCCGGCTTCGGCATCGAGCGCGAGCAGGACCTCGACATCCAGGGCGTCTACCGCATCGCCCCCGGCGGCGGCGAGCCGCAGCTCCTGCTCGACGACTTCGCGCAGCCCAACGGCCTCTGCTTCACCGCCGACGAGCAGCTGCTCTACGTCAACGACACCGACCACGCGCACATCCGCCTGTTCGACGTCCGAGACGACGGCACGCTGGCCAACGGCCGCCTCTTCGCCGAGGGCATAGGCACGGGCGACCTGGCCGGCGGCGAGCTCGTGGACGGCATGAAGCTCGACGAGCGCGGCAACGTCTGGGTGACCGGGCCGCAGGGCGTGTGGGTCTTCGCCCCCGACGGCACCCACCTCGGCGTCGTGGAGGTCCCCGAGAACGTCGGCAACATCAACTGGGGTGGCCCGGACTGGAGCTGGCTGTTCATCCCCGCCTCCTCCTCGATGTACCGCCTGCAGTGCAAGGTGCCCGGCAACCGACTCCCCTACATGAGGTGACCGCATGAGCCCCGACGACGCACCCAAGCTCGACCCGACCCGATCCGCGCTGATCATCCAGGACCTCCAGAACGACGTCATCATCGAGGGCGGCGCCTTCGCCGCCTCGGGCGCGCCCGCCCACGCGACATCCCAGGGCATCGTGGAGAACGTCGCCGGGCTCGCGGCGGCCTGCCGCTCGGCGGGCGCACCGGTCATCCACGTGCTCTACATCGTCGAGCCCGGCGCTCCCGGGCTCAAGCAGAACGCGCCGCTGTTCCAGGGCGTCCGCGGCGACAACGCGCTCGTCCGAGGGACCTGGGGCGCGGCCTCCGTCGACGGCCTGGAGCCCCAGGAGGGCGATCACGTCGTGGAGAAGATGCGCATGAACGGCTTCTTCCAGACGCGGCTGGACATCCTGCTGCGCGGCCTCGGGGTCGACACGATCATCGTCGCCGGCGCGTGGACGAACATGTCGATCGAGCACACCGCGCGCCACGGCGCCGACGCCGGCTATGAGGTCTACGTCCCCTCCGACGGGACGTCGACGATCGACTCCGAGTGGCAGAACGCGGCGTTGTCGTACGCGATGACCAACGTCGCGACCGTCGCGACGTGCGCCGAGCTCGCCGCCGGGCTCGGCGGGTGATCACCCGGGCCTACGTCGACGGGGCCTGGGCGGACGCCGAGGACGGGGCCACATTCGACGTCGTGAACCCCGCGACGGGCCAGACGATCGCCGCGGTCCCGCGCATGGGTGCCGCCGAGACGCGGCGCGCGATCGAGGCGGCGCAGCGGGCGCTTCCGGGCTGGAGCGGGATGCTGGCCAAGCAGCGCGCGCGCATCCTGCGGCGCTGGGCCGACCTCATGGCCGACCACGCCGAGGAGCTCGCGACGCTGCTGACCACCGAGCAGGGCAAGCCGATCGCCGAGTCGCGCGTCGAGGTCGCCTACGCGGCGAGCTTCTTCGAGTGGTTCGCCGAGGAGTCCAAGCGCGTCTACGGCGACACGATCCCGACGTACATGCTCGACCGCCGCATCGTCGTGACCAAGGAGCCCGTGGGGGTGACCGCGGGCATCACGCCGTGGAACTTCCCCGCGGCGATGCCGACGCGCAAGGCGGCGCCCGCGCTGGCCGCGGGCTGCACGATGGTGCTCAAGCCGGCCGAGCAGACGCCGCTGACCGCCCTGGCCGTGATGGCGCTCGGCGAGGAGGCGGGGCTGCCGCCGGGCGTGCTCTCGATCGTCACGGGCGACGCCGAGGACGCGCCGCTGATCGGCGGCGAGATGACCTCCAACCCGCTCGTGCGCAAGCTCGGCTTCACGGGCTCGACCGAGGTCGGCAAGCTGCTCATGTCACAGTGCGCCGGTCAGGTCAAGAAGGTCTCGCTCGAGCTCGGCGGGAACGCGCCCTTCATCGTCTTCGACGACGCCGACCTCGCCGCCGCGATCGACGGCGCCATCACCTGCAAGTTCCGCAACTCCGGCCAGACCTGCATCTCAGCCAACCGGATCCTCGTCCACGACGGCGTCCACGACGAGTTCGTGGAGCGCTTCGTCGAGCGCGCCGGCAGCCTGGTGGTGGCCGACGGCTTCGCCGACGGGGTCAACGTCGGGCCGCTGATCGACGTGCCGGGCGTCGAGAAGGTCGAGCGCCACGTCGCCGACGCGCGCGAGCGCGGCGCCGAGCTGCTCCTCGGCGGCGAGCGCCACCCGCTCGGGCCGCAGTTCTTCAGCCCCACCGTGCTCACCGGGGTCACCGACGCGATGGCGATGAGCAGCGAGGAGACCTTCGGGCCCGTGGCCGGCATCAGCGCCTTCGCCACCGAGGAGGAGGCCGTGCGCAAGGCCAACGACACGCCCTACGGGCTGTCGAGCTACTTCTACAGCCGCGACATGGCCCGGATCTGGCGCGTCTCGGAGGCCCTGGAGTACGGGATCCTCGGGATCAACACCGGGGTCATCTCCACCGAAGTGGCGCCGTTCGGCGGCGTCAAGGAGTCCGGCATCGGGCGCGAGGGCTCGAAGTACGGCATCGAGGAGTGGCTCGAGACCAAGTACCTGTGCATGGGAGGCCTCTCGTGATCGTCGAGGAACGCACCTACCACGTCCACACGGGCAAGCTCGGCGAGGTCGTGCGGCTCTACGCCGAGGAGGGGACGCCGCTGCAGCAACGCGTGCTCGGCAACCTCATCGGGGCGTTCACGGTCGACATCGGCGACCTCAGCTCCCTCGTGCAGATGTGGGGCTACGACTCGCTGGACGAGCGCGCGCGTCGCCGGGCCGAGCTGCAGGGTCTCGACGAGTGGAAGGCGCTGCTCAAGCGCCTCACGCCGATGATCCACACCCAGCGCAACCGCATCCTGGTCCCGACGTCGTTCTCCCCGATCGGATGAGCGCCGAGCTCGACGGCAAGGTCGCGATCGTCACGGGCGGCGCCCAGGGCATCGGCCGGGCGATCGCCGAGGGGCTCGCGGCGCAGGGCGCGCGGATCGTCATCGCCGACCTGCGCGGTGCGCAGGAGGCCGCCGCGGCGTTCCCGGGCGGCGTCGGCCTCACCGTGGACGTCTCCTCCGAGGAGGACACCGCGCGGATGGCCGCCGAGAGCGTCGAGCAGTGCGGAGGCATCGACATCCTGGTCAACAACGCCGGGCTGTACGCCTCGCTGGAGATGCGGCCGTTCGAGGAGATCCCGGTCGCGGAGTGGCGGCAGGTGATGGACGTCAACGTCCTGAGCATGTTCCTCACCTGCCGCGCGGTGGTGCCGCACCTGCGCGAGCGCGGCGGCGGGCGGATCGTGAACATCTCCTCCGGGACGCCGTTCCGCGGCGTCCCGTTCCTGGCCCACTACGTCACGAGCAAGGGCGCGATCCTCACGCTGACCCGCGTCCTGGCAAAGGAGCTCGGCGCCGCCGAGATCCTCGTCAACTGCGTGGCCCCCGGCTTCACGATCAGCGAAGGGGTGCGCGAGCAGCCCGCGGTCCTCGAGGCGCTGCAGGGCGCGTCGGTCTCGGCGCGCACGCTCAAGCGCGACCAGGCGCCCGAGGACGTCGTGGGCGCCGTGGTCTTCCTCTGCGGCCCGGGCTCGACGTTCATCACGGGCCAGACCATGGTCATCGACGGCGGCCAGTACTTCCATTGATCCTCGCTCTGCAGCGGCACCCCGGCTCAGGCGCCGGCGCTGCCCCGAACACCGTCATCGACCTCGAGGCCGGCCTGCGCTGGAGCCTGCTCGACGAGGCGCCCGCCGACGCGCTGCTGGCCCGCGAGGTCGATCTCGACCCGGCGACGGTCTGGCTGATGCGCCACGACCGCGTCGACTTCCAGCCCGGCGGGATCGCCCACCGCCACGTCCACCCCGGCCCGGGCATCCGCTGCCTGCTGCTCGGCGAGATCACGATCGACAGCGAGGGCGAGACGACGACCTACGGGCCCGGGGAGCCGTGGTTCGAGCGCGGGCCGGACCCCGTGCTGGCCACCACCTCGTCCACCGAGCCCTCCGCCTTCGTCCGCGTGCTCGTGCTCCCCGCCGAGTACGCGGGGCAGCGCACCATCCGCTACGTCGACCCGGCCGACGCGGACAAGCCGAAGACCCAGAAGGCGACGATCTTCTCCGAGCAGCCGGTCGTGCTGTGAACCGCTCGGGTGGGCAGATCCTGGTCGACCAGCTCGTCGCCCACGGCACCGAGCTCGCCTTCGGCGTGCCGGGCGAGAGCTACCTCGCGGTGCTCGACGCGCTGCACGACGCGCCGCTGCGGTTCATCGCCACCCGCCACGAGGCGGGGGCCGCGAACATGGCCGAGGCCTACGGCAAGCTCACCGGGCGGCCCGGTGTCTGCCTGGTCACCCGCGGACCCGGAGCGACGCACGCGAGCGTGGGCGTCCACACGGCCTTCCAGGACTCCACGCCGATGCTGCTGCTGGTCGGGCAGGTCGCCCGCGGGACGATGGGGCGGGAGGGGTTCCAGGAGCTCGACTACCGCCAGGTCTTCGGGCCGATCGCGAAGTGGGCCACCCAGGTCGACGAGGCCGCGCGGCTGCCCGAGGTCATCGCCCGCGCCTACGCCGTCGCCTGCTCCGGCCGCCCGGGGCCGGTGGTCATCGCGCTTCCGGAGGACATGCTCGCCGAGCAGGCCGACGTCGAGGACGCCGCGCGCGCGGGAGTCGCCTCGGCGTCGCCCGGCGCGGAGGAGCTCGCGCGGCTGCGCGAGGAGCTGTCGGCTGCGCAGCGCCCGCTGCTCGTGGTGGGCGAGGGCGGCTGGACGGCCCAAGCCGGAGCGGACATCGTCGCGTTCGCGGAGGCGGCGGGCGTCCCCGTCGCCACGTCGTTCCGCTGCCAGGACTACGTGGACAACGACGCGCCGGTGTACGCGGGGCACGCGGCGATCGGCATGGCCCCGGCCCTGGCGCGGCGGCTCACCGAGGCGGACGTCCTGGTCGCCGTCGGCGGCCGGATAGGGGACATCCCGTCCGCGGGCTACACGCTGCTTGAGATCCCGCGCCCGCGCCAGCGGCTCGTCCACGTGCACCCCGATCCCGACGAGCTCGGGGCGGTCTACCAGCCGGCGCTCGGCATCGTCTCCGGGCTGCCGCAGTTCGCCGCGGCGGCGCGCGCGCTCCCGGCACCCGGCGGCGCGGCGGCCCGCGCGGCGCGCGTCGCGCAGGCCCGCGCGGACTACGAGGCCAACCTCGCCGAGCACCGCGAGCTGCCCGGCGCGCTGCAGATGGCCGGGGTGATGGCCGTGCTGCGCGATCGCCTCGGGTCCGAGGCGATCCTCACCTGCGGTGCGGGCAACTTCACGGTCTGGGCGCACCGCTACTACGCCTTCCGCCGCTACCCGACCCAGCTCGCGCCGCGCAGCGGGGCGATGGGCTACGGCTTCCCGGCGGCCGTGGCGGCCAAGGCGCTGCACCCCGACCGGCCCGTCGTCTGCATCGCGGGCGACGGCGACTTCCTGATGACCGGCCAGGAGCTCGCGACCGCCGTGCAGGAGCAGCTGCCCGTGGTCGTGCTCGTGGTCAACAACGGGATGTACGGGACGATCCGCATGCACCAGGAGCGCCACTTCCCGGGCCGGGTGGTGGGCACCGACCTGGTCAACCCGGACTTCGTCGCCTACGCCCGCGCCTTCGGTGCCCACGGCGCGCTCGTGGAGCGCACGGAGGACTTCGCGGCGGCCTTCGAGGAGGCGCTGGCCGCGGGCAGGCCGGCCCTGCTGGAGCTGCGGGTGGACCCCGAGGCGCTCACGCCGCGCCAGACCCTGAGCGAGATTCGGGCGGCGGCGAGCGGGTGAGCCGTGAGCTGCGGGTCGCGGGCCTGGCCGAGCCGATCAGCCATTACACCGACGCGGTGCTGGCGGGCGACACCCTCTACGTGTCGGGCATCGTCCCCGTCGACGCCTCGGGAACGGTCGCCGGCGGCGACGACGTGGTCGCCCAGGCGCGAGAGGTCTTCGCGATCCTCACCCGGGTGCTCGAGGCCGCCGGCGCGGCCGCCGCCGACGTGGTCAAGGTCACCGTCTACCTCCTCGATGTCGACGACCGGTCGGCGATCAACCCGGTGCGCCAGGAGTTCTTCGGCGACGCCCGGCCGGCCAGCACGCTCGTGGAGGTCAGCCGCCTCGCGGTGCCGGGCGCCCGGCTGGAGATCGAGGCCATCGCGCACCTCGGCCCGTGAGGTCGTCTCCAGGGGTCCACCGGAGCTTCATGCTCCCGGCCGACCTGCACGCACAGGGAAGTTGTAGTTCGGATCGGGCCTCACTATGTTCGATCGATGACCGACGACGAGCTGGACACGCACGTCAACAGCTCGGGCGTCTCGCGCCGCAAGCTGCTCAGCGGCGGAGTCGGGCTTGCCGTCGCCGGCACCATGGCCACGCTTCCGACCGGGGCACACGGCGTTCCTGCGGCCACGACAGGCGTGGAGGCGGGCGTCGCCGCCGCGCCCGCCTTTCTACTGCCCCCCGAGCGCATCGGCCTGCAGCTCTACTCCGTGCGCGACGAGATCACCAGCCTCGGCTTCGCACGAGTCCTGCAGACCCTCGCGGGAATCGGCTACAAGAAGATCGAGTTCGCGGGCTATGGACAGGGGACCACCCCCGAGATCCCGGTCAAGCAGCTGCGTGCGATTCTCGACGCCAACGGGCTCACGGCGATCGGAAGCCACGTCTCACCGACGGACGACGCCTCGATGCAGCAGATCCTCGATGACGCCGAGACCCTCGGCGTGCCGCAGGTGGGCATCTCGCTCGTCCTCCCCGACTCGGGGCCGACCGTATCCGGCTGGCAGCAGCTGGCCAAGCGGTACAACCACTTCGGTGCGCTCGCGGCCAAGCGCGGGATCGGCTTCTACCTCCACAACCACTTCGAGGAGTGGCTGCCCACCGCCGACGACCCCAAGCGGCGCGGAGAGGACATCCTGCTCGCGGAGACCGACCCCGCCCTGGTCTCCTTCGAGCTGGACATCTACTGGGCCTACGTGGGCCGGTCGCAGTCGGGCGACAGCTTCGACCCGCTGGTCGACTACGCGATTGCCCACCGCGATCGCTACGGGTTGTTCCACATCAAGGACGGCCGGCCCGACGCGGGAGGCACCTACGCCAACCCCATCGACGACATGGTCGACGTCGGCCAAGGGGTCATCGACTTCCAGCGCTTCCTGACCGAGGTCTTCAAGCAGGCTCCCGGCGAGATCGACCGGCACTCCTACATCTGGGAGCGCGACAACGCGAGCAAGCACCCGCGCGGCGCACTTGCCGCGGCGCGGGCCAGCTTCGTGCACATGCGCTACGCCCTCCTCGCCACGGCACCCTCAGCCTCTCCGGCGCCGACCCCCCCGGCCGGCTCGGTCGACGCGGTGATCACCAAGACGGCGTTCCGGCGGACGAAGGCCGGCCGCCGGGTCCTGCGTGTGACCCTCGCGGCAGCAGAGCCGGTCGACGTCTCCGTCAAGCTGAGCCGCGGGAGCACGACGCTGGCACGCAGACCGCTGACGGCTCTGCTCAAGGGCACCCGGACGCTGGATCTGCCGCTGCCGCTCACCAGCGCGGCGGGGCCGGCGCGTCTCGTGATGTCCATCACCGACCGCAACGGCACGATCAAGACGGTCCACCGCCCGCTGACCGTGCCGGCCCGCACCGTGCGTCGCGTACGACGGACGCGGTAGGGACCGGCTCGGCCCATTCGCCTGCTCCGGGCAACCTTGGAAACCGTGGAGCGGGCATCATGAACCTCGGGAAGAGCCCCGGCGCGGGGGCGATCGCCGCTCGCGTCCGCGCGGGCGAGCTCGGGGCCGGGCACGTCGTCCGCGACGCGCTGGACCGCATCGCCGACCGCCCCGATCTGAACGCGACGATCACGGTCTGCGCCGACGCGGCGATCGCCCGGGCGCGCGCCGGCGTGGGCGGGCGCCTGGCCGGCGTGCCGCTGCTGGTCAAGGACCTCATCGACACCGCGGGCGTGCGCACCACCTATGCGTCGCGCATCTACTCAGACCACGTCCCGGAGAGCACGGCGCCGGCGGTCGCGGCACTGGAGGCAGAGGGCGCGATCGTAGTGGCCAAGGCCAACGCCGACGAGTTCGCCTGGGGGGTCGCGGGCCAGAACGCCCACTACGGCGACGTGGGCAACCCGCTGCATCCCGGCCGCATCGCCGGCGGCTCCAGCGGCGGCAACGCCGCGGCGCTCGCCGCCGGGCTCGTGCCGCTGGCCCTGGGCACCGACACCGGCGGCTCGGTCCGCCTGCCCGCCGCGGCCTGCGGCGTGGTCGGCCTCAAGCCGGCGCTCGGCGCGGTCTCCACCGCCGGCGTGCATCCGCTCGCCGCAAGCTTCGACACCGTCGGGCCGATGGCTCGCAGCGTCGCGGACTGCGCGCTCGCCCACGCCGTGCTGACGCGCACCACGGTCCCCGCGCCCCGCCTGGCGGGGCTGCGCGTCGGCCTGCTCGCCTCCTCGCCGGACGTCACGGGCGCTGCGGCCGTCGCCGGGCGCGACCCTCGCGCCGACGCCATCGCCGGGCGCCTGCGCGGCCTCGGCGCGGACGTCGTCGAGGTCGCGCTCCCGGTTCCCGGGCACGACACCTGGCCGGTCTTCTACGCCGACGCCGCCCGGGCGCACGCCGCGACGTTCCCGTCTCGAGCCGGGGAGTACGGGCCGACCGTGCGCGCCAAGCTCGAGGCCGCCCAGGAGATCGCGCCGGACGACCTCCGGCGGGCGACCGCCGCGCTGCGCGCGTGGCGCGCGCGCGCCGCCCGCGAGCCCGCGGTCGACCTCTTCGCCTCGCCGGTCCTCGGCCTGGCGCAGCTGCCGGCCTCCGGCGTGGACGAGCTGGCGATCCGCCTGCCCTTCTCGACCTGGACCCGCGCCTTCAGCTACCTCGGCTGGCCCGCGGTAGCGGTCGGCGAGCTGCAGCTGGCCGGCCGCGACACCGCGACGGTGATCGCCGCTGCGCTCGCGCTGGAGCTCGCGTCCGCCGGCTGACGAGGGCGCTCGGACCGAGCCGGCAGCAGTGCGCGACGCCCGGCCCGATGGGTGGACGCGTGCCAGAAACGATTCTCGATAGTTGGCGCTTGCGTTCGGATAGATGCATGGGTTAGGTTCGCGCCGTGGTCGAGTTCACGCATTCGAGGACCGCCAAGATCGCCGCTCGCGTGGTGCTCGCCTTGGTGGTCGCCCTGCCGATCGTGTGGGTGCTGTTCATCGCCACCAACACGAGCTTCGGCCCCGCCGTCAGCGATCCCAAGGACTTCCTGATCACGCTGCTCAACGGGCTCACGGCGGCCGCGCTGTACTTCGTCGTGGCCAGTGGCTTCACCCTGATCTTCGGCCTGATGCGCGTGGTCAACATGGCCCACGGCGCGTTCTTCCTCCTCGGGGGCTACATCGCGCTCAAGCTCCAGCGCTCGATGGTCGGCGGCGGCGCTGGGGCCGGCCTGAGCAGCTCGCAGGTCTCCCTGGTCCAGTGGCTGGTGCCGGTGCTCGCCGGCGCCGCGGTGGTGGCCGGGCTCGGCCTGCTGATGCAGCAGCTGTTCCTGCGCTGGAACCAGGGTCAGGACCTGCGCCAGGCGCTGATCACGATCGCCGTCTCCATCATCCTCGCCGACCAGATGCTCGCCCGGTTCGGCGGCATCGCCCAGGACATCTCGTGGCCGGGCACCTTCGACAAGTTCGTCGACCTCCACGTGGCCGGCGTGCAGTACACGCTGACCCGCCTGATCATCCTGGTCATCGGGATCATCATCGGCGCGGCGCTGTGGTTCTGGCTGAAGAAGACGCGAACCGGCATGGTGATCCGTGCGGGCGTCGACGACCGCGACATGGTCTCCGCGATGGGGATCAACATCCAGCTCACGTTCGCGATCGCCTTCGTGGTCGGCTCCGCGCTCGCGGGCATGGGCGGGGTCATCGGCGGCTCCTTCGCCAGCCTCGCCCCCGGGGTCGACGCCAACTGGCTGCTCAACTCGCTGGTGGTGGTGATCATCGGCGGCCTCGGATCGCTGGGCGGCGCGGCCATCGGCGCGCTGCTGCTCGGCGTGACCACGAACTTCGCCGCCGCCTACCTGCCGTCGGACTACACCTTCTACTCGATCATCTTCACGTTCGTGCTGCTGGCGATCGTGCTCGCGGTCCGCCCGCTCGGCCTCTACGGGCGTCCCGCGTGAGCAGCTCCACGCGGGGGCGGATCTCGCCGGATCGCGGCGTGGCGGCAGTGGTGCTGCTCGTGGCGGTCCTGGCCCCGCTCATCTTCAACGAGTACTGGGTGGCGACGCTGCTCACCCAGGTGATGTTCCTGGGCATCGTCGCCGCCAGCCTCATCTTCCTGTCGGCCTACGGCGGCATGGTCTCCCTGGCCCAGGTCGGGCTCTACGGGATCGCTGGCTTCGCGCTCGGCAACCTCACGACCAACGGCAACACCAAGGGCCTGAACCTCGGCTGGGCAGAGGTCCCGGGCGTCGCCATGGCGCTCGTCATCGCCGTCGTGACCGCCTTCGTCTTCGGCGCGCTGGCCAGCCGCAGCTTCGGCATCTACTTCCTGATGATCACGCTGGTGTTCTCGGTCATCGCGAACCTCTTCTTCGGGCAGGTCACGAGCGTCTCGGGCTTCGGCGGGATCAGCGGCATCCCGATCCCGGACTTCATCAGCCGCACGGCGCACCCGGACCGCCTGTACCTCTTGACGCTGGCGATCGCCCTGCTGGTCTACGCCGGCCTGCGCTACGTCGCGCGCACCCCCTTCGGCCTGACGCTGCAGGGGATCCGCGACGACCCGGTCCGGATGAGCTCGCTGGGCTACAACGTCACGCTGCACCGCACGCTGGCGTTCGCCTTCGGCGGCTTGATCGCCGGGATCGGCGGCATCCTCTTCGTCTGGTGGAACGCGCAGATCGCGCCGTCGACGATCGGCCTCGGCTCGACCATCGACGTGCTGGTCATCGCCGTGATCGGCGGCCTCTACCGCCTCGAGGGCGCCTGGCTCGGCGCGCTCGTCTTCGTGCTGATCAACAACTACGCGCAGGACGTGTCGTTCATCGGCGACCGCTTCCACACGCTGATCGGCCTCATCTTCCTCGTCATCGTGCTCGTGTCGCCCAATGGGCTGATCGGCTTGTGGGAGCGCTTGTTCCCCGCCCCGCGCAGCGCACCGACGGGTGACGTCGCCACGGAGAGGGGGTCGACCGAGCTGACACCGGCCGGGTGACGCAGGGGATGGAGCGGGGCAGCAACTGGGTTGGACAACTTGAGCACCACCGCGCGTACGCGGTGGTAGGAGGAGGAGGGAAATGCCAGAAGCACAAGAGACGAGGCGGCAGGGGTTGCGACTTGCCGCACTCGTCGGACTCACCGCGACGGTGTTCGCAGGCTGTGGCTCGAGCGACAGCAGCAGCACGTCGTCGAGCAGCAGCACAGCCGCTCCGGCGGCCACGACGTCGACGGCCGCACCGGCTGCCGACACGGCGCCGCCGCCGAAGCCGCAGCCCGCGGTCGCACCGCGCAGCGGCGGCTCCGGCACCCCGATCAAGGTCGCCGTCCTGTCGGACTGCCAGGGAGCGTTCGGCTCCTTCGACAACCAGGACATGGCGGGCGTCGTCGCCGCGTTCTCGCAGTTCGCGGGGACCAAGCCGAAGAACCCGAACAAGCCACGTGACGGCTGGACGGGCGGCGCCATCGGCGACCACCCGCTCAAGCTCGTCGGCGTGGGCTGCTCGGACGACAAGGCCGACACGGCCATCAAGGAGACGCGGCGGCTCATGGAGCAGCTTGACGCCGACGTGATGATCGGTCCGCTGTCCGGCGACGAGTCGATCGCCGTGGCCAACTACGCCAAGCAGCACCCGGACAAGACGTTCGTGGACGGCTCCGCCGGAGCCCAGGACACGACGCTCAAGGTCCAGGCGCCGAACTTCTACCGCTTCAACGGTGACGGCGCGCAGTGGAACGCCGGGCTCGGCGATCTGGCCTTCAACAAGCTGGGCTGGAAGAAGGCAGCGATCATCTCCGACGACTACAGCTTCGGCTGGACGTCGACGGCAGGGTTCATCGCCGACTTCTGCGCGGCCGGTGGCCAGGTCACCAAGCGGGTCTTCCCGCCGCTGAACACGACGGACTACTCGTCCTTCGCCCAGCAGCTGCCGTCCGACGTCGACGGCACGTTCGTCGCGGTCGGCGGAGCGGGGCTCATCCCGTTCCTGAAGGCCTACGAGCAGGCCAAGGGCCCGATCGACTCGAAGAAGTTCATCGGCAACCTGTTCTGGGGCACCCCGGGCCAGTTCGAGCAGCTCGGTCCGCGCGTGGCGGGCACCTACATCGGCGGCGCAGGCACGGCCGGCGACTTGGACACGCCCGCGGCGAAGGACTACGGCGACAACATCATCGGCAAGTGGTTCAAGAAGATCCCGCCGGGTGGCGCCGCCGCACCGCAGGCCTCGAGCACGTTCACCTACGGCTACTACGTGAACACCTGGGGTCTGATCAAGGGCCTGGAGGCCGTGAAGGGTGACCTGACCGGTGGGCAGAAGAAGCTGCAGCAGGCGATGAACTCCGTCACGCTGCCGGCGCCGTACGGCAACATCAAGCTGGACGACAACCGGCAGGCGATCACGGACGTGTTCTACCAGCAGCTCTACGAGAAGGACGGAAAGCTGGCGGTCAAGACGATCGCGAAGATCCCCTCGGTCGACCAGACCTTCGGCGGGACCTTCAGCGCCAGCACGCCGGCTCCGGGGCGCAAGTTCCCGGGCTGCGACGGCGGGGCCAAGGGCCTCCCGTGGACGGGCAAGTCCGAGGCCGTCAAGGTCGTCGGGTAGCACTCGGATGGACGCAGTGTCCACCGAGACCGCCGAGCCGATCCTCCGCTTGCGGGGGGTCGGCCGGCGGTTCGGCGGCCTGGACGCGGTGCGCGACGTCGACCTCGACGTCGCGCCCGGCCAGCGCCGCGCGATCCTCGGCCCGAACGGGGCCGGGAAGACCACCCTCTTCAACGTCATCTCAGGTGACATCCCCCCGAGCTCGGGGACGATCACGTTCCTCGGCGAGGACGTCGGCGCGGTTCCCGCGCCCGGGCGCACGCTGCGCGGCATGGGCCGGACCTACCAGAAGTCGCGCCTGTTCCTCGGCCTGAGCGTCGAGGACAACCTCTACCTCGCGGTGCTCGGCTCGCGCGGCGGCCACCGGCGCATGCTGCGCAAGGCCGTCGACGGGGAGATGCGCGAGCGCGCCCGCGACCTGGCCGACGCCGTCGGGCTCAAGGCCAAGCTGCCCGAGCTCGTCGGGTCGATCTCCCACGGCGAGCAGCGCCAGCTCGAGGTCGGCATGGCCCGCGCGACAGATCCCAAGCTCATGCTGCTCGACGAGCCGGCCTCCGGGCTGTCGCGCGGCGAGCGCCTCGCGCTGACCGACCTGCTGCTGGAGCTCGACAGCTCGATCACCCTGATCCTCATCGAGCACGACATGGACGTCGCGCTGCGGGTCGCCGACTCCGTGACGATGATGCACGACGGCCGCAAGATCGTGGAGGGCACGCCCGACGAGATCCGCAGCAACGAGCTCGTGCACGAGCTCTACCTGGGCGGCCGCGTGACCGACGACGGCATCGAGGTGAAGACTTGAGCACGCGCATGGGCACCCACGCGAGCTCAGAGCCGGCGGCGACCAGCTCCGCGCCGCTGCTCGCCGTCAAGGACCTCGACGTCTTCTACGGCCGCGCCCACGTGCTCCAGGGAGTCAGCTTCGAGATGGGCCACGAGCCCGTGTCGCTCGTCGGCCGCAACGGCATGGGCAAGACGACGCTGTGCAACGCGATCATGCAGATCCGCCCGGCGCAGTCCAAGGGCTCGATCGTCTTCGAGGGCACCGAGCTCGTCGGCCGCGCCTCGTACAAGATCGCCGGAACCGGCATCGGCTACGTGCCCCAGGGACGGCGGCTGTTCGAGTCGCTGACCGTCGATGAGCACCTGCGCATGGCCGCGCCGCGCCGCGGCGACCACCGCTGGACGCCCGATGCGGTCTACGAGCTGTTCCCGCGCCTGGCCGAGCGGCGCCAGAACGGCGGCATGCAGCTCTCGGGCGGCGAGCAGCAGATGCTCGCGATCGGCAGGGCGCTGCTCGGCAACCCGAAGCTGCTGATCATGGACGAGCCGTCCGAGGGCCTCGCGCCGGCCATCATCGAGACGCTGATCGAGACGTTCCGCGGGCTGGCCGCCGACGGTCTGGCGATCCTCGTGGTGGAGCAGAACCTCGCCATGGCGACCGCGATGGCCGAGCGCCAGCTCATCATGGTCGCCGGGCGGATCTCCGCGGAGACGACCGCGCACGAGCTCGCCAGCGACCCGGAGGCGCAACGCCGCTGGCTCGGCGTGGAGCGCGCGTGACGGCCACGGTCGTCCTCGTCGGGACGCTGGACACCAAGGGCCACGAGTACGCCTACCTGCGTGATCGCATCCGCGACGCCGGTGCCGAGGTGCTGCTCGTCGACGCGGGTGTGCTCGGCGAGCCGCAGGTGGCGGCCGACATCTCCCGCGAGGACGTCGCGCGCGCCGCCGGCGCCGACCACGCCGAGCTGGCCCGTGAGGCCGACCGGGGCCGGGCGGTCGACGCGATGGGCCGTGGTGCGGGCGCGGTCCTGACGCGGCTGCACGCAGAGGGCAGGCTCCAGGGCGCCGCTGCCGTCGGCGGCTCGGGCAACTCGTCGATCGCCGCCCAGGCGATGCGCGAGCTGCCCGTCGGCGTCCCCAAGCTCATCGTCTCGACCGTCGCCTCCGGTGACACGCGCCCGTACGTCGGCGCGGTGGACATCACGATGATGTACTCCGTCGTCGACATCTCGGGGATCAACCAGGTCTCCTCCCGGATCCTCACGAACGCCGGAGCGGCCATCGCCGGCATGGCCCTGGCGGAGGTCCCCGAGCGCGGCGCAGACCGGCCGCTGGTGGGGGCGACGATGTTCGGCGTCACGACCGACTGCGTCACCCGCGCGCGCGAGCGCCTCGAGGAGCTGGGCTACGAGGTGCTGGTGTTCCACGCGACGGGCACCGGCGGGCAGTCCTTCGAGGCGCTGGCCACGGCCGGCTTCCTCGTCGGCGCCCTGGACGCCACCACGACCGAGCTGGCCGACGAGGTGGTCGGCGGGACGCTGTCGGCGGGGCCCGAGCGGCTGGAGGCGGTGGGGCGCGCCGGCCTGCCGCAGGTGGTCTCGCTCGGCGCGCTGGACATGGTGAACTTCGGGCCGCGGGAGACCGTGCCGTCGCGCTTCGGCGACCGCGACCTCTACGTGCACAACCCGACGGTGACCCTGATGCGCACCACGGCGGCGGAGAACACGGAGCTCGGCCGGCGCATCGCCGCGAAGCTCAACGGCGCCGAGGGCCCGACCGTGCTGTTCGTGCCGCTGCGCGGCGTCTCGGCGATCGACGTGGACGGCCAGCCGTTCCGCGACGCCGCAGCCGACGAGGCGCTGTTCGCCGCCCTGCGCGAGCACCTCGACACCACCAGGGTCGAGGTTCACGAGCTGGACACCGACGTCAACGACCCCGCCTTCGCCACCGCGATGGCCGACCGCCTTCACGGGCTCATCCAGGAGGCGGCATGACCCGCGACGAAGCACTCACCCGGCTGCGCGAGCAGGTCCGCCAGGGCCGGCCGATCATCGGTGCGGGCGCCGGGACCGGCCTGTCGGCGAAGTGCGCGCAAGACGGCGGCGCGGACCTGATCATCATCTACAACTCCGGGCGCTACCGGATGGCCGGTCGCGGCTCGTTGGCCGGGATGATGCCCTACGGCGACGCGAACGCCATCGTCATGGAGATGGCCCGCGAGGTGCTGCCCGTGGCCCGCGACACGCCGGTCCTGGCCGGGGTCTGCGGCACCGACCCGTTCCGCCTCATGCCCAACTTCCTCGAGGACGTCAAGCGCGCGGGGTTCAGCGGCGTGCAGAACTTCCCGACCGTCGGCCTGATCGACGGCACCATGCGCGTCGGCCTCGAGGAGACGGGCATGGGCTACGACCTCGAGGTCGAGATGATCCGCACGGCCCACGAGCTCGACCTGCTCACCGCGCCGTACGTCTTCACCGAGGACGGCGCGCGCGCGATGGCCGAGGCGGGCGCCGACGTGCTGGTCCCGCACATGGGGCTCACCACTGGCGGGGTGATCGGCGCCTCCACGGCGCTGACGCTCGACGAGGCGGTGGTCCGGGTGCAGGCGCTGTGCGACGCGGCCAACGAGGTCAACCCGGACATCCTCTGCCTCTGCCACGGCGGTCCGATCGCCGAGCCCGACGATGCCCAGCACGTCATCGCGGCGACCACCGGCGTGGTCGGCTTCTTCGGCGCGTCGAGCATGGAGCGCCTGCCGACGGAGATCGCCATGACTGAGAACTTGCAGCGCTTCAAGTCCATTCCCATCGCGGAGGTCACATGAATAACGGCGGCAGGTTCATCCAAGAGCAGGACATCGTGCGGGACACCTTCGACTGGGGGCAGTCGGGTTGGATGAGCCGGCCGGAGCTCACGGGCTCGCGGGCGCTCTGCGTGATGGACGTGAGGATCGACCCGGGCGGCGGGCACGCCTTCCACAAGCACCCCGACCAGGAGGAGCTCATCTGGGTGCGCGAGGGGCGCGTCGAGCAGTGGCTCGAGGACGAGAAGCGCGAGCTCGAGGCCGGCGAGGCCGTCTACATCCCCAAGGGCGTCGTCCACGCCTCCTACACCCTCGGCGACACCGCGGCGAAGGTCAGCGTGATCCTGAGCCCGACGGCGGGCGAGGGCGGCTACGAGGTCGTCGACGTCTTCGAGGAGGAGCCCTGGGCCTCGCTGCGCTGAGCGCCGACCTGACCGGGCTCCTCGGCACCGCCGACGAGCCGCTGGACGAGGCGGCGGCCGCGCTCTGCGCCGCGTTCGCGGTCGACCGCGCCTCGATCGCGCGGATCGACCCCGAGGGTCGCCGCTTCGAGATCGTCGCAGACGCCGGCGCGGAGCTGCTCGCGCCCGGGACGGCACTTCCCGTCGGGACGTGCTCGTACTTCGCGCGCGCGGCGGAGGGCCTCTGCTTCCACGAGGAGGACTTCGACACCTCGTCGCACTTCTGCCTGCCGCTGGACGGCGTCGTGCGGGCCACGGGCTTCCACGCCGGCTGCTCGGCCCCGGTGCGGCGCGGCGGCCGGACCGTCGGCGCGGTCTCGCTCTCCAGTGCCAGCCCGCGGGGCGACATGGCGAGCCTCGCCGAGCGCCTGGCGGAGATCGCCGCGGTGCTCGCGCCCGGGATCGAGCCAGACGCGCCGACGCGCGCCTCGCGCGTGATTGTCTGCCACGGCGACGCGCTGGCCGGTCGCGGGATCGCGCGGCTGGTGGAGCGCTGCGGCGGCGCGCGGGCGAGCGTCGCGGCTTCCGTCGAGGACGCCATCGCGGCAGCCGCCGGCGATCCGCCGGACCTCGTCGTGTGCGACGACTGGGTCGACGGCCGTCGCGTCGACGAGGTGGCCGGCGCGCTGCGTGCCGCGGGCGTTGACGTTCCCCTGCTCGTCGTCTCCTCCCGCGACGCACCGGAGAACCTGCGCGCGTCGCGGCGGGCCGGCGCCGCCGCGCACATCGCCCGGGCCGACGCGGTGGCGCGGCTACCGGCCGTTCTGCTGGCCGTCCATCGCGGGGACGCCAGGCTGCCCGAGCCCCCCGCGGGGGAGGGCACCCACCTGACCCACCGCGAAGGCGAGCTGCTGCAGGCGCTCGAAGAGGGCCTGCGCTTCAAGCAGGTCGCCCGCCGGCTGGGCATCTCCGAGGCCACGGCCAAGACCCATGGCCGCAACCTGTTCCGCAAGCTCGGCGCGACGTCGCGATCGGAAGCCGTGCACGCCGCGCGCGACCTCGGGCTGATCGCCTGAGCGGTCGCTTTGAGCGGGCGGGGCTCATCCGAACGTGCGATGGCCCCGTTGAACCGCGAGGAGCAGGCTCATGGCTCAACCGCGACGTCAGGAGGGGCGCATGGGCCTCGAGATCAAGGTGCTGGACCTGGGAGACATCGAGCTGGACACGAGCTTCCTCGTGCTCGCGCACGACCCCGGTCGCGCGCAGCAGGTGCCGACGCTCGGCTTCCTGATCACCGGCGGCGAGGTGCCGATCGTCGTCGACACCGGCTTCAGCGAGCCGGGGATCATGGGCAACCTCGGCATGAAGGGCTGGTGGCGCGACGGGCAGGGGATGGAGGAGCAGCTGGCCAAGCACGGCCTCGAGATGGAGGACGTCCGCTTCATCCTGCACACCCACCTGCACATCGACCACGCGGGCTACAACTCGAAGTTCCCGATGTCGACCACCACCGTCATCAACCGCAAGGAGCTCGAGTACTCCGCGTCCGGGCTGATGGGCGAGCAGTACCCCGCCGAGTACGTCAAGCACCTGATCGACCGCCTGCACGAGCCCGGCGCGCTGCGGCTGCTCGACCTCGAGGTCGTCGAGTACGAGGAGATCATCCCGGGCGTCCGCTGCCAGGTCGCCGGCGGCCACACCGAGGGGTCGATGAACGTCCTCGTCGACACCGACGAGGGACTGGCCTGCATCTGCGGCGATGTCATCTACGACGTCGAGCACCAGCTGATCGACCCGCACCTGCAGCGCATGTACCTCGACCCGGCGGTGACGGGCAACCACGGCGGCTCCAAGCGCGCCGAGAAGGCGGCGATCCGCAAGGCGATCAACGGCGCGCGCTTCGTCCTGCCCGCCCACGACCGGCCGGCGGTGCTCGAGCGCGGGCAGGTGGTCGGGCGCACGTTCGACAGCGTGCCGGGCCCCCTGATCGCCAACGACGACTTCCCGGGGAAGATGACGCGGGACTTCAAGGCCGCTGCCCCGGCGTGAGAACGTCCTTGCGAAAGACGTTCTGAGTCCGGCCGGGACCCGCGGGTGACTCCTCCTCCGCCCGCGGGAACCGTCGGACGGCCCGGGGGCGCTGCCATGCTGTCCAAGCCCCGAGCCCGCTTCTGAGAAGGACTGATCGATGACCACCGCAGAGTCCACCATCACCGCCGTCGACCCGAGCACGGGCGACGAGCTCGACTCCTACGACGTCACGTCGCCCGCGGAGGTCGCGGCGCTCGTGGACGCCGCCGTCGGGGCGGCCGGCGCTCCGGAGCTGGCGGACGTGGGTCGCCGCGCTCACGCCCTTCGTGGCGCCGCCGCGGCGCTGCGCGCGGTGGGCGACCGGCTGCGTGCGCTGTTCGAGGCCGAGAGCGGCCTGCCGGGCGCCCGCGCGGCCGGGGAGCTCGAGCGCACCTGCGTCCAGCTCGAGCTGTTCGCCGACGTCATCGAGGCGGACGACCACCTCGAGGTCGTCATCGACCGTGCCGACGCGGACGCCAAGCCCGTCGCGCGCCCCGACCTGCGGCGCATGCTCGTGCCGATCGGCCCCGTCGCGGTCTTCGGCGCAAGCAACTTCCCGTTCGCCTTCGGCGTCGCCGGCGGCGACACCGCGGCCGCGCTCGCCGCGGGCTGCCCGGTCATCGTGAAGGGGCACCCGTCGCAGCCGGGGGTCAACGACCTCGTGGCCCGGTGCGTCGCGGATGCCGTTGCCGCGGCCGGGCTGCCCACCGGGGCCTTCGCCAGCGTGCAGGGCAGCTCTCAGGAGCTCGGCGAGGCGCTCGTGGACGCCGACGGCATCTTCGCGGTGGCCTTCACCGGCTCCACCCGCGCCGGCCGAGCGCTGCACGACCGCGCCGCGCGCCGCCCGCGCCCGATCCCCGTGTACGCCGAGATGGGCAGCACGAACCCCGCGGTGCTCACTGAGGCCGCGCTGCTCGCGCGGGGCGAGCCGATCCGCGACGCGCTCGTGGTCGCGATCACCGGGGCCGCCGGGCAGCTGTGCACCAAGCCCGGGGTCGTCCTGGTGCCCGCGGGCGAGGCGGGCGACGCGTGGGTCGCCGACGTGGTCGCGAAGCTCGACGCTGCGGACGCCGGAGTCATGCTCAACGAGCGCCTGCGCGACGGCCTGACCGAGAGCCTCGAGCACCTGGCGGGGCAGCCCGGCGTCGAGCTGCTCACCACGCACGCGCGGCCGGAGGACCCCGGCTTCCGCCACACGCCGGCCGCCCTGGCGGTCGACGCGCTCGCGCTCGCCGAGCGCCCGGAGCTGCGCGAGGAGTGCTTCGGCCCGGCGGTCGTCCTCGGCCGATACGCCGACGAGGACGCGCTGCTCGCCGCGCTCGCCGCGTTCGACGGCCAGCTCGCCGCTGCGGTCTTCGCCCAGCCCGACAAGGAGCCGGCGTTGGTCGCGCTGCTGACGCAGCTGCTGACCGCGCGCGTCGGCCGGCTGGTCTACGACGCCTTCCCGACCGGTGTCGCGGTGACCTGGGCGATGCAGCACGGCGGGCCGTACCCGGCGACCTCGACGCCGGACCACACGTCGGTGGGCCTCACCTCCACGCGCCGGTTCATGCGCCCGGTCTGCTGGCAGAGCGCGCCGCAGGCCGTCCTGCCCCCACCGCTGCGCGACGAGAACCCGGGGGCGATCTGGCGCCGGATCGACGGCCGGATGAGCGACGGGCCGGTGTGACCCGCTGGACAACCACCTAGGCGACCGCGGACGGCGCCGCGTCGGCGTCTCGACGATTCTCGGCGGAGTCGCCGGCGCTGTCCACCGTCGGCTGCCGGGTGCGCGCATCGAGCAGCTCCTCGAACCAGTCCTGGTGCTCGCGGCTGACGCGCGCGGCCAGCTCGATGTCGCCTGCGGCGATGGCGTCGACGATCGGCTGGTGGGAGGCGGCGAGCGCGCCGAGGTCGAGCTCGAGGGTCACCAGGGTCAGCTCCGTGTGGTCGGAGATGCTCAAGTTGCCCCAGACGTTGCCCAGCAGCTGATTTCCGCTGGCCTCGATGATGATGCGGTGGAAGCGCTCGCTGTGCTCGACGGCAGCGCCGACGTCCTCGCGCGCAGCAGCGTCGGTCATCGCATCGACTTCCGCCTGCAGCGCGGAGACGTCCTGGCTCAGCCCGGGGGTGGCCATGCGCGTCGCGTACTCCTCCAGGGCGGCGCGCAGCTCGTAGAGCTCGGCCATCCCGCGCTGCCACGGGTCGCGCACGTACGTGCCGCGATGCGGTTCGCTCTTGACGAACCCGAGCATCTCCAGCTCGCGCAGCGCCTCGCGCACGGGACCCTGGCTCGTTCCGTACTCCTTCGCGATGTGCATCTCGACCAGGCGATCGCCCGGGCCGTATCGCGCCGCCAGGATGGAGCGCACGAGCCCGTCCCTCACGTCATGGCGCAGCGCCCGGCGACTCAGCTTCATACACAAAAACTTAGCGTTGGAGTTCGGACTCGGCTAGGGTGCTATCGATAATCACCGCTGACGAGTAGGAAGCCGCACTCGAGTGAGACCAGCACAGCAGACTGCCGCGACGGTCCTTGAGTGGCTGCGAGACGAGCGTCGCGTGGCCGCCGGCCTGCTCGTTGCGATCGACGGCTCCGCCCCGCTCGACGCGGGCGCGAGCATGTACGTCGACGCCGACGGCACGATCGAGGGCAGCGTGACCGGGGGCTGCGTGGAGAGCGCGGTCGCCCAGGAGGCGATGGCGCTGCTGGCCGGCGACGGGCAGGCGAAGCTCGTCACCTACGGCATCTCGGACGACCTCGCCGGCACGGTGGGCCTGATGTGCGGCGGCACGGTGCGCATCCTCGTCCACGAGCTCACCGAGGCCTCGCGTGAAGCGACCGTGCGCAGCCTCGAGGCCCTGGTCGGGGGATGTCCGAGCGCGGTGGCGACGCTGCTCGACGGCCCGGGCGCGGGAAGCAAGCTCTACGTCGACGCGGACGTCCGGGTCGGCAGCTTGGCCGGCCCCGGCCTGCTTGACGTCAACGTCGAGCGCGAGGCCCGCGGCCTCATGGCTCAGGGTCAGACCACCGTGCGTCACTTCGGACCGGACGGGACGACGCTCGGCACCGGCCTGCGCGTCCACGTGACCGCTCACGCCGACCGGCCGCGCATGTTGATCTTCGGCGCGATCGACTTCTCGGCGGCGCTCGCGGCGATCGCTGGCGGCATGGGCTACCGCGTCACCATCGCCGACCCGCGCCGCGCCTTCCTGGAGTCGGCGCGGTTCTCCGCGTCGGCGGAGACCGTCGCAGCGTGGCCGCAGGACGTCCTGGGCGACGAGGCGCTTGGCCCGCGCGACGCGGTGCTCGTGTTCACCCACGACACCAAGCTGGATGTCCCCGCGCTGATGGCGGCTTTCGCGACCGAGGCGGGCTACATCGGCGCGCTCGGCAGCCGCAAGACCACCGAGGACCGCGAGCAGCGCTTGCGCGAGGAGGGTGCCACCGACGCCGACGTGGCCCGCCTGCACGCACCCGCCGGGCTGGACATCGGCGCCGCGACCGTCGAGGAGACCGCGATCGCGGTGCTCGCGGAGATCACCGCCGGCCGCGCCGGTCGGCCGGGGGTCTCGCTGCGCGACTCGGGTGGCCCGATCCGCCGTGATCGCGGCGCCACGGGCGCGCTCGCGACGCGGAGCTCCTGACGGGGTGCGGACCCTGCTGTCGCACGACGCCGCGCCCGCGGCGGCCGATGCCCCGGTGGACGCCGCGCCGCCGGACAGCGGTGGGCGCAAGGAGCTCGCCGCGCTGGGGCTGGCGGCGCTGGCCCTGCGGCCGCAGCTCGTGGGAATCGGCCCGCTGATCCCGCCGATCCAGGACGACCTGGGGATGTCGCACGCCGCCAGCGGGCTGCTCGGCACGATCCCCGTGCTCTGCATGGGGCTCTTCGCGCTGCCCGCCGCGCGCCTGGCCGCGCGCTGGGGCACGCGGCGCGCGATCGGGGTCTGCCTGGCGACGATCGCGCTCGCGGGCCTGCTGCGCGCCGTGGCGCCGAACGCCCTGGTCCTGCTGGCCTGCACGCTGCCGGTGGGCATCGGCATGGGCGTGTGCGGTGCGCTGCTGCCGATCGCGGTCAAGGAGCGCTTCGCGCGCCGCCCCGCGCTGGGAACCGGCGTGTACGCCACGGGGGTGCAGGTGGGTGCGGTCTCCTCCTCCCTGGTGGTGGTGGCCCTGGTGTCGGCGGGCAGCTGGCGGTGGGCCCTGGCCGTGCTGTCGCTCTCGGCCGCCGTGGTGACCGTGGCCTGGCTGGTGCTCGACGAGGAGCACGGCGCCTATCGGCCCAGGGCAGCCGGCGCCGAGGAGCTGCGCGCGGTCGTCCGCAGCCGTGTGACGTGGGTCCTGGTCGCCGGCTTCGGCCTGATGGGGATGGTCTACTACGGCCTGGTCGCCTGGCTGCCCGACGCCTACCAGGAGCAGGGCTGGTCGGAGGCCGCCGCCGCCGGGTTGATCGCGGCGCTGAGCTTCGCCCAGGTGCCGGGAGCGATGGCGGGGGCGTGGCTTGGCCACCACATCGCCGACCGTCGCGCCGTGCTCACCGGGGCGGCGGTCCTGCTCGCCGTGGGCGCGGTCGGCGTGACGGTCTTCCCGGGGGGCGCGTACGCCTGGATGTCGCTGGCGGGCCTCGGCATGGGGATCCTCTTCACGATCATGCTCACGGTGCCGCTCGACCTGTCCTCCCACCCCACCGAAGCGGGGGCGATCGCGGGCGTCATGCTGACCGGCGGGTACACGATGGCCGCGCTGGCGCCCGTGCTGCTCGGTGCCGTGCGCGATGCCACCGGCTCTTTCGGCGCGGTGCTCGGCGCCGTCGCCGTCGGCGCCGTGGCGCTCGTCGGGGTGCTGCTCCTGATCCCGCGCACGACGCACCGCGGCGTCGCCGGGGCAGCCGGATGACCGCCGCCCGCCGGCGCGTGGCGCTGTTCATCACCTGCTTCAACGACACGCTGTTCCCCGAGACCGGGCGCGCGACGGTGGCGCTGCTGGAGCGCGCGGGCTGCGAGGTCGTCTTCCCGGAGGAGCAGACGTGCTGCGGGCAGATGCACGGCAACTCGGGCTACGCCCGCGAGGCGCTGCCGCTCGTGCGTCGCTTCGTGGAGGTCTTCGCAGGCTTCGACGCGATCGTCTCGCCGTCGGGCTCGTGCGTCGCGATGGTTCGCGAGCAGTACGCCGCCCTCGCACGCCAGGCGGGGGACCCCGCGCTGCTCGCCGCGGTCGAGGCGATCGGCCCGCGGGTCTTCGAGCTCACGCAGTTCCTGGTCGAGGAGCTCGGCGTCGACGACGTCGGCGCGCGCTTCGAGCACCGGGTGACCTACCACCCCGCCTGCCACTCTCTGCGGACGCTGGGCATCGGCGACGCGCCGCTGCGGCTGCTGCGCAACGTCGCGGGGATCGAGCTGGTCGAGCTGGGCGACGCGGAGACGTGCTGCGGCTTCGGCGGGACCTTCGCGGTCAAGAACGCCGACACGTCGGCGGCGATGCTCGCCGACAAGCTGCGCGCCGTGGAGGACACGCGCGCCGAGGTGGTCTGCTCGGCCGACAACTCCTGCCTGCTGCACGTCGGCGGCGGGCTGTCGCGCGCGCGCAGCCCGGTGCGCGCGATGCACGTCGCCGAGATCCTGGCGTCGCGATGAGCCGGGCCGCCGATCCCGCGACCCTCACCGTGGTACCGCCCGCCCGTCCCTTCCCGGAAGCGGCACGGGAGGGGCTCGCCAACGCGCAGCTGCGGCGCAACCTCGGCAGGGCGACGTCGACGATCCGGGCCAAGCGGGCGGCGGTGGTGGCCGAGCGCGACGACTGGGAGGAGCTGCGCGAGGCCGGTCGCCGCATCAAGGCCGCCACCGTCCGCCACCTCGACGTCCACCTCGAGGCGCTCGAGGCATCCGTGGCCGCTCGAGGCGGCGTCGTGCACTGGGCGGGCGACGCGGAGGCGGCCAACGCGATCGTCGCGCGCTTGACCAATGCGGCGGGCGCGAGCGAGGTCGTGAAGGTCAAGTCGCTGGCCACCGACGAGATCGACCTCAACGCCGCGCTGGCCCGCGAGGGCATTGCGGCCGTCGAGACGGACCTGGCCGAGCTCATCGTCCAGCTGGCGCACGACCGGCCCTCGCACATCCTGGTCCCGGCGATCCACCTGAACCGCTTCGAGATCGCCGAGCTGTTCCGCGCGCACCTGCCCGGCAACGAGGACCTCGTCGCCGAGCCCGAGCTGCTCGCCGCCGCGGCGCGCGCCTACCTGCGCGAGCGCTTCCTGAGCGCCACGGTCGGCGTGAGCGGCGCGAACTTCGCCGTAGCCGAGACGGGAACCGTGTGCGTGGTCGAGAGCGAGGGCAACGGGCGGATGTGCACGGCGCTGCCCAACGTCCTGATCACGGTGATGGGCATCGAGAAGGTGCTGCCCCGCTACGCCGACCTCGAGGTGATGCTCCAGCTGCTGCCGCGCTCCTCGACGGGGGAGCGCATGAACCCGTACACGTCGCTGTGGACGGGCGTGCACGGCGACGACGGCCCGCGCGAGTTCCACCTCGTCCTGCTCGACAACGGGCGCACCGACGTGCTCGCCGACGATGTCGGGCGCGACGCCCTGCACTGCATCCGCTGCAGCGCGTGCCTGAACGTCTGCCCGGTCTACGAGCGCACGGGCGGCCACGCGTACGGCTCGACCTACCCCGGCCCGATCGGGGCGATCCTCGCGCCGCAGCTCGCCGGCCTGGAGGAGCACGCCGACCTGCCGTGGGCCAGCTCGCTGTGCGGTGCCTGCTACGAGGTCTGCCCGGTGAAGATCGACATCCCGGCGATCCTGGTGCACCTCCGCCAGCGGGTCGTCGGCGCGCACGGCCCGGGGCACGGGCGCATGGACCCCGAGCGCCTCGCGATGGCCGCGATGGGGCGGATCTTCCTCAGCCGCCGCCGCTACGAGGCCGCCCAGCGGGCCGCGCGCATCGGCGCCTGGCCGCTCTCGCGCGACGGCAGGATCGAGCGGGGACTGCCCGGCCCTCTGCAGGACTGGACGGTGGCCCGCGACCTGAAGGCGCCGCCGCGGCAGACGTTCCGGGAGTGGTGGCGCACGCGCGACGGGGTGGACGCGTGAGCACCGACACGACGGACCCGGCGCGGGCAGTCGTCCTGGCCCGGGTCCGCGCCGCGCTGGCCACCGTGCCCGCCGGCGAGCCGGTGCGCTGGGAGGGCCCGGGGGCCGACGGCTCGCCGGACGCCTACCGCGTCGGGGGCGCACCCGCCGAGGCGGCGCCCGTGGAGCTCTTCGCCGAGCGCGTCGCCGAATACCGCGCCGAGGTCGTGCGCTGCTCCGACGTGCCCGGCGCGGTGGCCGCCGTGTGCGCGCGCCACGGAGCGCGACGCGTGGTCGCCCCCGCCGGGATCGCCGCGGAGTGGCTCGGGGAGGGCGTCGAGTGGCTGCGCGAGCCGTTGAGCACGACCGAGCTCGACGGGGTCGACGGCGTGCTCACCGGCGCGGCCGTCGCCATCGCGGAGACGGGGACGATCGCGCTCGACCACGGTGCGGGCCAGGGCCGGCGCGCGGTCACCCTCGTCCCCGACCTGCATGTCTGCGTCGTCCGCGCCGACCAGGTGGTCGCGTCGGTGCCGGAGGGCCTGCGCCGCCTGCGCGCCGCGGTCGACGCGGGGCGGCCGGTGACCCTCGTCTCCGGCCCGTCGGCCACCTCGGACATCGAGCTCGAGCGCGTCGAGGGCGTCCACGGCCCCCGGCGGCTCGTGGTCCTCATCGTCGGCTGAGCGGGCGTAGCTCGGTCAGCGCCTCGATCACCGCCGCGCTTGACCAGCCGGCGTCCTGCGCGACACTGTCCCGCATGCAGCTCGTCAACCCGCAGATCGAGGAGTACGCCGAGCGCAGCACCACTCCGTGGCCGACCGCGATCGCCGAGCTCGACGCGGCCACGCGCGAGCAGCTCGGACACCCGTCGATGCTCAGCGGCGCCGTCGTCGGACGCCTGCTCGAGACGCTCGCGTGGGTGATGCAGCCGCGGCTCGTGATCGAGATCGGCACCTTCAGCGGCGCGTCGGCGCTGTTCCTCGCCGCCGGGATGCCCGCGTCCGCGCGCCTGATCACCTGTGAGGCCGACCCCGAGCACGCCGCCTTCGCGCGCGAGCGGCTCGCCCACGACAAGCGGATCACGCTGCGCGAAGGGCCGGCGCTGAACACGATCGCGTCGATCGACCAGCCCATCGATCTCGCGTTCATCGACGCCGACAAGACCGGCTACCCGGCCTACTTGGACGCGCTGGCGCCCAAGCTGGCCGATCACGGGCTCATCGTCGCCGACAACATGCTGCGCGACGGGGCGGTGCTCGACGTCGAGACCGACGACGCCACGCAGGCGATTCTCGCCTACAACGCGCGTGCGGCCTCGGACCCGGCGCTCGCCAGCGTGCTGCTCACCGTCCGCGACGGGCTCACGCTCGTGCGCAAGCAGCTCTAGGAGCTGTTGAGCTTTTCCCGCGCCCGCAGGAAACCACCTCGCCCGCACCAGGGGCCGCCCGACTCCGGGTGCGAGTCACAGCCCGGCCAGCAGCTTGCCCATCCGCTCGACGGCTTCGGTGAGGTCCGTGCGCGAGGCCGCGTAGGAGAGGCGGAGGTGGTCGGCGCCCGCGGCCCCGAAGGCGCTGCCGGCGAGGACCGCGACACCGGCCTCCTCGAGCAGCCGCACGGCGAGCTCGTCCGCGCCGAGCGGGACCCCGGAGACGTCGGGCCACGCGTAGAAGGCGCCCCGGGGCTCCGCGCACGTCACGCCTTCAAGCGCGTCGAGGCCGGCGACGAGCAGGTCACGGCGCGCACGGAACTCGGCGAGCATCGCGGCCACGTGGTCCTGCGGGCCCTCCAGCGCGGCGATCGCGGCGCGCTGGACGAAGGGCGGGACGCACGAGGTGGAGTTGACGAAGAAGCGCGTGAGCGGCTCGACCAACGCCTCCGGCACGGCGGCGTAGCCGCAGCGCCAGCCCGTCATCGCGTGCGTCTTGGAGCAGCTGTCGAGCACGACGGTGCGCTCCAGCATCCCGGGCACGCTGGCGATCGACGCGAAGGCGTCGTCGTAGAGCAGCCGCGAGTACACCTCGTCGGCGAGCACCCACGCCTCGGTCGGGGCGATCAGCGCCGCCGCCTGCTCCAGCGTCTGCGCGTCGAGCACCTCACCCGTCGGATTGCTCGGCGAGTTCAGGATGACCAGGCGCGTCCGCGCGCTGAGGCAGCCCTCGAGCTCGCCGACGCTGCCGTACCCGACCGGCGTCGCCCCGGCCCAGCGGATCGCGGAGGCGTAGATCGGGAACCCGGGGTCGGGGTGGACGACCTCGTCGCCCGGACCGCAGGTCGCGAGGATCGTGAAGAACAGCAGCGGCTTGGCGCCGTTGGCGACCAGCACGCGCTCCGGCTCTACCGCGATGCCACGCGAGCGCGACAGCTCGCGGGCGGCGGCCTTCCGCAGCTCCGGGATGCCGGCGCTCGGGCAGTAGCCCGTCTCGCCCTCGCGGATCGCGGCCCACGCCGCCTCGGCGACGTGCGGCGGGGTGGGGAAGTCCGGCTCGCCGATCTCCAGGTGGACCACGTCGCGGCCCGCGGCCTGCAGCTCGCGCGCCCGCGCGAGCACGGAGAACGCCGACTCCGTCCCGAGCTCCGCGACGCCGGCGGCGAGCGCGAGCCGGGGTGCGGGCACCGTCACGCCAGCAGCTCGTATGCGCGCAGCGTCAGGAACTCCGGGAACTCGTCGCTGAGCGCGACGTGCTCGAAGACCGCGCGCGTCTCCTCGGGGCGGCCCTTCTCCCACACCTCGTCGCCGACGTCGTCGTGGATGCGCTGCATCTCCTCGTCGAGGACCTCGCGCACGAGCTCCCGCGTGACCGTGCGCCCGTCGTCGAGCGTCGCGCCGTGGCGGATCCACTGCCACAGCTGCGAGCGGGAGATCTCCGCGGTCGCCGCGTCCTCCATGAGGTTGTCGATCCCGGCCGCGCCGCGTCCGCCGAGCCAGAACGAGATGTACTGGAAGCCGACGCTGACGTCGCCGCGCAGGCCGGCCTCGGTGATCGCACCCGGGGTCGAGGCGGCGTCGAGCAGCTGCGCGGCGTCCACGTGCACGTCGGGGCGCTGCTTGTCGAGCTGGTTGGGCCGCTCGCCGAGGACGGCGTCGAAGGCGTCGCGCGCGACCCCGACGACGTCCGGGTGCGCCACCCACGTCCCGTCGAACCCCAGTCCCGCCTCCCGCTCCTTGTCGGCCCGTACCGCGTCGATCGCGCGCTGGTTGGCCGCGGCGTCCTTGCGCGAGGGGATCAGCGCCGACATGCCGCCCATCGCGAAGGCGCCGCGGGCGTGGCAGGTCTTGACGAGCAGCTGGGCGTAACTCGACATGAACGGCACCGTCATCTTCACGTCGTTGCGATCGGGCAGGACGAACTCCGGCCGGTCGCGGAACGACTTGATCATCGAGAAGATGTAGTCCCAGCGGCCGGCGTTCAGCCCGTAGGAGTGCTCGCGCAGCTCCCACAGGATCTCATCCATCTGAAAGGCCGCGGGCAGCGTCTCGATCAGGACCGTCGCGCGGAAGGTCCCCTGCGGCAAGCCAAGCGCCTCCTGGGTCCAGGCGAAGACGTCGTTCCAGAGCCGCGCCTCGAGGTGGTGCTCGAGCTTGGGCAGGTAGAGGTAGGGCGCGGAGCCGTGGTCGAGCAGCAGCTGCGCGGAGTGGAACGCGAACAGGCCGAAGTCGACCAGCGAGCCGGACATCGGCGCGTCGCCGACGAGCGCGTGCTTCTCGTCGAGGTGCCAGCCGCGCGGGCGCACCAGCAGCGTGGCGGTCTCGTCGGCCAGCGCGTACTTCCGACCGTCCGAGCTCTCGTAGCCGATCGTCCCGTCGATGGCGTCGACGAGGTTCGCGTGGCCGGAGACCTGGTTGGCCCAGGTCGGGGCGTTGGCGTCCTCGAAGTCGGCCATGAACCCGCGGGCGCCTGAGTTCAACGCGTTGATGACGAGCTTGCGGTCGGTCGGACCGGTGATCTCGACGCGCCGGTCGGCGTAGTCCGCGCGCGGCGGGGCGACCTGCCAGCTCGTGTCCTCGCGCAGCTCCCGGGTCTCGGGGAGGAAGTCGAGCGTCCCGCCGTCGCGCAGCGCCTGGTGGCGCTCGCGCCGAGCCGCCAGCAGCTCCGCGCGGCGCGGGGCGAAGCGGCCGTGCAGCTCGGTGAGGAACGCCGTCGCCTCGGCGCTGAGGACCTCCGTGCGCGAGCGCTCGTCAAGGCCGGTCGAGTCGATGGTCGCGGCGGTCGTGCTCATGTGAGGGTCCCCTCGTAGGCCCGGTCGAGCACCTGCAGGGTGTGCATGACCGGGATGTCGTGGCCGAGCTTGGCCAGGTGCGTCTGCACCTGGGTCATGCAGCCGATGTTGGCCGTGGCGATGAGCCGCGCGCCCGTGTCCAGCAGGTTGCGCGCCTTGCGCTCGCCGAGCGTCGCGGCGGTGTCGGGGCGCTCGACGTTGTAGGTCCCCGCCGAGCCGCAGCAGAGCTCCCACTCCTTCGGCTCCACCAGCTCGATCCCGCCCACGGCTTGCAGCAGCGCGCGCGGCGGGCTGCGCACACCTTGCGCGTGGGCGAGGTGGCAGGCGTCGTGGTAGGCGACCGGGAGGGGTCGGCCGAGGGCGGGGGGCGCCTCGCGCAGTCCGAGCTCCTCTAGGAAGACGCTCACGTCGACGACGCGGTCGGCGAACCCGCGCGCCGCGTCCTGCTCGGGCGCGCCCTTGAAGAGCAGCCCGTACTCCTTCATCCCCGAGCCGCAGCCCGCGGCGTTGGTGATGATCGCGTCGACGCCCGCGAACGCCTCAAGGTTGCGCCGGGCCAGCGGCTTGGCCTGCTCGGCGGCCCCGGTGTGCATGGCCAGCGCCCCGCAGCACGCCTGCCCGGACGGGATCACCGTCTCCACGCCGTTGCGCGCGAGCACGCGCAGCGTCGCCCAGTTGATGTCCGGCGCCAGCACCTGCTGCGCGCAGCCGGCCAGCAGCATCACGCGCGCGCGGCGCTCGCCGACGGCGGGGTGAAGGGTCGGCAGCGGCTGCGCCTTCGGCAGCTTCGCGGGCAGCAGGCGCAGCATCGCCGCCAGCGTGTCGGGCAGCAGCCCCGCCAGCGGCTTGCCGAGCCGGCCGAGCCGCGCCGCCGCGCGGAAGCGCTTCGGGAACGGCAGCGTGCGCAGCACCAGCTCACGCTGCAGCCGATCCATCGGCTCGCGCTCGCGGTGCTGCTCGGCGTAGGCCCGGAACGGGGTGATCAGCTCGCCGTACTCCACCCCGGACGGGCAGGCGGTCTGGCAGGCCTGGCAGCCCAGGCAGTTGTCGATGTACGGCAGGGCGACTTCCAGCTCGAGCTGGCCCTCCAGCACCTCCTTCATCAGGAAGATCCGCCCGCGCGGGGAGTCCATCTCCTCGCCCATCGTGACGTAGGTCGGGCAGGTCGGCAGGCAGAAGCCGCAATGCACGCACGACTCCACGGCGCCGGCCATCTCGGCGGTCTGGGGCCCGAAGGCGTCGGGCGGGATGGCGTGCTTCACGTCAGGTCTCCAGGAAGCGGCGGTCGGGATCGAGCCCTGCGCGGATGCGCTCGGCGAAGGCCCCGCCGCCCGGTGAACCGAGCAGCGCGCGGTGGGAGGCACCCGTGAGGACCATCCCGGCCACGCCGAGCTCGCTCACCACGGTTTCGAGCTCAGCGAGCGGCTGGGCGTCGGGCCACGCCACCCAGGCGACGTTGGCGCCGAGGCTGTAGCGCGCCCGCGCACCAGCGTCGGCCAGCGCCGCCTGCAGCCCGGGCACGTGGCGGGCCGTCAGGCCCACGCGAACCAGCCGGTGCTCGACAGGCAGCCAGCCGAACGCCGCGATCTCACGCCACAGCGCCGCGTCCTGCTCGCCGTCGATGCGCTCGCACGGCGCCGCCACGGTCGCGGCGAGGCGGTCGGCGCGGCCGTCCAGCAGCGCTGCGCTCCCCCCGAGCCGGACCAGCACGTGCCCCGGGGGCTCGAAGTCGAGCGCGTCGAGGTCGAGTGGACCGCGGCCGAGCGTGCCCATGAGCGCCAGAGCGGCTTGAGTCGAGTCGAGCACGAAGCTCAGCGTCGTCGTGGCCTGCGGTCGGGGGAAGACCTTGAAGGAGAGCTGCACGAGGACACCGAGGCGCCCGGCCGAGCCGACCATGAGCTTCGGCAGGTCGAACCCGGCGGCGTTCTTGACGACGCGCCCGCCTCCGGCCACCAGCCGCCCTGTGCCGTCGACGAAGCGCACGCCGACCACGAAGTCGCGCACGCCGCCGTGGCGGAAGGCGTTGGCGCCGGAGGTGCCGGCGGCCACCACGCCGCCGAGCGTCGCGCCGGACTGCATCAGCGGCGGGTCGAAGGGCAGGTACTGGCCGTGCTCGGCCAGAGCCGCGTCGATCTCCGCGACCGGCGTGCCGGCCCCCGCCGTGAACGTCAGCTCGGCGGGGTCGTACTCGACGATCCCGCGCAGGCCCGACACGTCGACGCAGACCACCTCCTCGGCAGGCGGATCCGACAGCGCCGGCTTGGTCCCGCCACCGACGGGGAGCACCCGCGGACCCTCGCGCACCGCGTCCTGCACCGCCTCGACGCTGTCCAGCACGAGCGTCATGCCGCGGCCGGCTCGAGCATCTTGCCGGGGTTGGCCAGGCCCGCCGGGTCGACCGCCGCGCGCAGCCGGTGCATCAGCGCGAAGTCGTCCGGGGAGAACATGAGCTCCAGGAAGTCGCGCTTCTCCAGCCCGACGCCGTGCTCGCCGGTGATCGAGCCGCCCAGGCGGACGCAGAGGCGCAGGATCTCCGCGGCGAGCTCCTCTGCCCGCTCGACCGCTCCCTCGTCGCGCCCGTCGAAGAGGATCAGCGGGTGCAGGTTGCCGTCGCCGGCGTGGAACACGTTGGCCACGCGGATCCCGTGCTCCTCGCTGAGGCGGCCGATCTCCGCCAGCGCCTCTCCCAGGCGGGTGCGCGGGACGACGCCGTCCTGGACGATGTAGTCCGGCGCGAGCCAGCCCACCGCGGAGAAGGCGCTCTTGCGGCCCTTCCAGATCAGCGCGCGCTCCGCGGCGTCCTCGGTGACGCGCACCTCGGTGGCCCCCGAGGCGTCGAGCAGGTCGGCCAGCGCCGCCGCGTCGGCGTCGACGACCTCGCGCTCCCCCTCGAGCTCGACGATCAGCAGCGCGGCGCCCTTCGGGTAGTTCGGCTTGACCGACGCCTCCGCGGCCTGCATCGCCAGCGCGTCCATGATCTCCATGGCCACGGGCAGCAGCCCGGCGCCGACCACCCGCGCGACGGCGTCGCCCGCGGCCTCGAGGCTGGGGTACACGGCAAGCGCCGTGCGAGCGGTCTCCGCGATCGCTACCAGGCGCAGCGTGACCTCCAGCGCGATGCCGAACAGCCCTTCCGAGCCGCAGAACATGCCCACCCAGTCCGGGCCGACGGGCTCGGTGCTGGCGCCGCCGAGCTCCACCACCTCGCCGTCGGGGAGCACCGCGCGGATGCCGACCACGTGGTTGGAGGTCATGCCGTGCTTGAGGCAGTGGGCCCCGCCGGAGTTGAAGGCGAGGTTGCCCCCGATCGAGCAGACGGACTGGCTCGAGGGGTCCGGGGCGTAGGCGAGGCCGTGCGGCGCGGCGGCGACGCTCACGTCCAGGTTGATGATCCCGGGCTGCACCACCGCGGTCCGCGCGTCGGGGTCGACGCTCAGCACCCGGTTCATGCGGTTCAGCGCGATGACGATCCCGCCCTCGACCGGCACCGACCCGCCCGACAGCGAGGTGCCGCTGCCGCGGGCGACGAACGGCACGCCCTCCTGGTGGCACAGGCGGACGGCCTGGACGACGTCATCCTCGCCCGCGGCCAGGACGACGGCCAGCGGGCGCTGGTGGAAGGCCGTCAGCGCGTCCGAGCCGAAGGCGGCCAGCGCCGCGGGGTTCGTCAGCAAGCGGCTGCCGAGCCCGAGGGACTCCAATCCCGCGAGCAGCGCTGCTTGACCCATCCCGCATGTATCCCAGCGCGAGCAGGGCGTGTCAAGGATGCGATATAGATGCAACATGACGGCGACGGACCGCGCCTACGCCTACGCCAAGGAGCGGATCCTCGACGGTCGCCTGCCCGGCGGCGAGCTCATCAGCGAAGGCGAGGTCGCAAGCGGCGTGGGCGTCAGCCGCACCCCCGTCCGCGAGGCCTTCCTGCGCCTGGAGTCAGAGGGGCTGCTGCGCCTGTACCCCAAGCGCGGGGCCTTGGTGGTGCCGGTCTCCGCGGCCGAGGTCGAGAGCGTCATGGAGACGCGGCTGCTGCTCGAGCGCTTCGCGATCGAGAAGGTCGTGCGCTCCGGGGTGGAGCTCGGCAAGGCGCCCGCGAAGGCGATGACCCGTCAAGAGGGCCTCGCCGCCCGTGGAAACCTCCCCGCCTTCGTGGAAGCCGACCGCGAGTTCCACCGCGTCTTCGTCGTCGCCGCCCACAACCCGATCCTGCTCGGGCTGCACGACTCGCTGCGCAGCCGCCAGAGCCGCATGGGCCTTGCGGCCCTGGCCCGCGACCCCGATCGCACCGAGACCATCCTCGACGAGCACCGGGCCCTGACCGCAGCGGTCGCCGCGCGCGACGAGGACGCGGCCCGCAGGATCCTCGACGACCACCTCGGAGCGACGCTCCTCCTCCTCCTCCAGGCCGGATCACCGCTTCAGGCGTGATCCAGTCGCCTCTCGGCGCTACACGAACGGCACGAACGGGATCTCGTAGAGGACCGCGCAGGCTACGAAGGCCGCCACGCCGAAGGCGATGGCGATCGCGGTGAGGACCCGCTGGCGGCGCGTCGCCCCCTGCGCCTTGCGCTTGGCCTTGTCGGCCTCGACGAGCGAGCGCTCCAGGAGGGACTCGGCCCAGGCGAACTCGAGCGAGAGGATCGCCAGCCCGATCGGGATGACGACGAAGGCCGGGCCGGGCAGGACGATCATCGCCATCCCGCCGAGCACGAGGCCGAAGCCGGCGATGACGAACGCGCCGCGGTAGAGGCGGCCGCGCTGCTGGAAGTCCTCGCGGCGCTCGCGCACCTTGGTGACGAGCTTGGGTTCCGGATCGGAGGCCGTCGGCGCGCTCATGGAGGTGGTGTACCCGTGCGCCGGCTCCTTGGCGCACGCCCTCCGCCGCGAGGCAGCCCTGTGTGCGACCTCACGGCCGGGCGGCACGCGCCGACCTACCTTGTGCTTGTGGCTCCCCGTCTCCGTGACATCCGCTCGAACGACAAGGCCGCGCTGGTGCGCTTCCACCAGCGCCTGTCCGTGGACACCCGCTACCGCCGCTACCACGCGGCCAAGGGCGATCTCACCACGAGCGACCTGCGCTACCTCACCGAGGTCGACGGGCACCGGCACGTCGCGCTGGTCGCCGAGATCCTCCCGGACGAGCTCGACGGCGTCGCCGGCGCGGTCGCGGACTTCGTCGGCGTTCCACCCGTTCCCGAGCTCGCGGGGGTCGCACGGATCGTCGGCGACCCGGCGCAGCCCGGCGAGGCCGAGATCGCCATCGTCGTGCGCGACGACGCGCACGGCCACGGCCTGGGCGCCGACCTGATCCACGGCGTCCTCGAGCGCGGCCGCCAGGAGGGCGTGAGGACCGCCGTCGCCATGGTGCAGGCCGACAACCACCGCGCCCTGCGGCTCTTCCAGGGCTCGGGCTTTCGCCAGCGCTCCGGGCACGGCCCCGTGGTCGAGCTCGTCCGCGACCTGACGTAGCTTCGGAGCGGTCGCGGGAGCGGTCGCGGTCGCGGTCGCGGGAGCTCGCGCCGCGATCCGGAGCTCAGCTGCCGCGGGGCGCCGCCGCGCGGGCGTTGCGCGCGTCCGCGGGATCCGCCAGGGTGGGACGTGCTACTTCCCACTTCCCACGGAGACCCGCTTCCTTGAGCGTCGACGACCCCGCCATCATCACCTGCTCGATCTCGGGCTCGCTGGCCAATCGCGAGCAGTGCCCCGCGATCCCCTACACCCCGCAGGAGTACGGCGCCGAGGCGCGGCGGATCGCCGACGAGGGCGGCGTGATGGTCCACATCCACGCGCGTCGCCCGGACGGGACGCCGAGCTATGCGACCGAGGACTTCGCCGCGATCACCGAGGCGATCAGGACGGAGGTCGGCGACGCGCTGATCGTCAACTACTCCACGGGCGCGCTCGGCGTCTCGATGGAGCAGCGCATCGACTACCTGCGCGCCCTCAAGCCCGAGGTGGCCGCGGTGAACATGGGCTCGATGAACTACGCGAAGTACTCCGCGCGGCGCAAGGCGTTCGTCTTCGACACGATCTTCCCCAACCCGTTCTCGGAGATCCAGACGTTCCTCGAGGTCATGAAGGAGGAGGGGATCCGTCCGGAGCACGAGTGCTTCGACGTCGGCCACGTCGGCTCCCTGCGGCCGCTGATCGACATGGGGCTGCTCGGCGAGCAGCTGCACGTCGACCTCGTGATGGGCGTCATGGGCGGCATCCCGCCGACGGCGCGCAACCTGGCGATGATGGCCGACAACGTGCCGTCCGGCGCGCACTGGGGCGTCATTGGCATCGGTCGCGTGCAGTGGCAGCTGATCGGTGCCGCGCTCGCGCTCGGCGGCTCGATCCGCGTCGGCCTGGAGGACAACTTCTACCTCCCCGACGGGACGATGGCGACCTCCAACGGCGAGCTGATCGCGCGGGCGCGGCGCCTGACGGAGGACCTCGGGCGGCGCCCCGCCACGGCGGAGGAGGCGCGCGCGATGCTCGGCGTCCGGACGGCGGCCACCGCGTGAGCCCGCTTCCGCTCGAGGGCATCCGCGTCCTGGACCTCTCCCGCCTCCTGCCCGGCCCGTTCTGCTCCCTGCTGCTGGCCGACTACGGGGCCGAGGTCGTCAAGGTCGAGGACACCGGCATGGGCGACTACATCCGCTGGGCGGTCCCGGCCGTCGAGGGCGTGGAGGAGACCGCGAGGTCCGTGCGCTTCCTGGCGCTCAACCGCAACAAGTCGTCGGTTCGCCTCAACCTCAAGGACCCGGCGGGCAAGGAGGCGTTCCTCAAGCTCGTGGAGGGCGCCGACGTCGTCCTCGAGTCCTTCCGGCCCGGCGTCATGGACCGCCTCGGCGTGGGCTACGAGGCGCTCAAGGCCCGCAACCCCGGCGTGGTCCTCTGCGCGATCTCGGGCTACGGCGCCGACGGCCCGTTCACCGCTCGCTCCGGCCACGACATGAACTACCTCGGGCTCGTGGGGCTGCTCGGCCTCACCGGCGACGCCGGCGGGCCGCCCGTGCAGGCCGGCGGCCAGATCGCCGACGTCGGTGGCGGCGCGCTGATGGCGGCCTTCGGGATCCTCGTGGCGCTGCGCGAGCGCGACCGCTCGGGCGAGGGCCAGTTCGTCGACGTGTCGATGGCCGACGGGGCGCTCTCCTGGCTGGCGATGGACGCGGCGCGCTCGCTTCAGGGCGAGCCGCAACGCCGCGGGGAGATGGAGCTCGGAGGGCGCTTCGTCTGCTACCGGCCCTACGCGTGCGCGGACGGGTGGGTGACCCTGGGCGCGCTGGAGCCGAAGTTCTTCGCGGCGTTCTGCCGCGGTGTGGAACGCGAGGACCTCATCGCGTCGCAGTTCGAGGCGCCGGGAGGCGAGGCCCACGCCCAGCTCGAGGCGGTCTTCGCCGCGCGCACGCGTGAGCAGTGGGCGCGATTCGCCGGCGAGCACGACTGCTGCCTGGAGCCCGTGCTCGAGCTCGAGGAGGCGCTGGACTCCGAGCTCGTCCGCTCGCGCGGCATGGTCGTCGAGCTCGACCAGCCCGGCGCCGCGGAGCCCGTGCGGCTGCTCGGCCCACCCGTGAAGCTCTCGCGCACCCCGGCCGATCCGAACCGCAGGCCCGCCCCGGGCCTCGGCGAGGACACGGACGCAGAGCTCGCCGGCGCAGGCCTCGACGCGCAGGAGATCGCGGCGCTCCACGGCTCGGGCGCCGCGGCCGGGCGGCCGCAGCCCGGCGTCGCGGGCGGCTCCTTCCTGTCGTGAGCACGGCTCGTCGAGCCCAGACCGGCCGCGACCCGGCGGCTGCGGGGCTGCTGAAGATGGCCGAGCTCGCCGCGGCGTCGGGCGTCTCGGCCGGGACGATCAAGCACTACCTGCGCGAGGGGCTGCTCGGCGACGGAGGCGAGGTCCGGCGCACCTCGCGCAACATGGCCTACTACCCGCCGGCCTTCGTCGAGCGCATCCGGCTCATCAAGCGGCTGCAGGAGGACCGCTTCATGCCGCTCAAGCTGATCCGCGAGCTCATCGACGACGACCCGGAGCGGGCGCGGGCGCTCGTCGCGCTCGAGGACCGCATCCTGGAACGTGCCGTCGCCCAGCGCGAGCAGGTCGCTCGCGTCTCTCCCGCCGAGGTGCGTCGCCGCTACGACCTGCCGCAGGAGGTGCTCGACCGCCTCGCGGAGATCGCCGTGCTCACGCCGAGCACCCGTGGCTACGACCCCGACGACGTCGCGATCATCGACGCCATGAGCCGCTTCCGCGCGGGCGGCTACGACGAGCGCCTGGGCTTCACCGTCTTCGAGACGCTCCGCTACAAGGAGGCGCTCGAGCCGCTCGTGCAGCAGGAGGTCCGCGTGCTGCTCGACCGGCTGGCCGGCGAGGTTGAGCCCGAGCGCGCGTCGGAGATCATCGCTGCTGGCGCCGCGCCGCTGCGCGAGCTCATCGGCGCGCTGCATTCCAAGCTGCTGCTCGCTGAGTTGCGCCGCCAGAGCCGACGTGGCTGACGCCGACGCCGACCCGGACGCCGGCCTCGGCGACGCCGCCGCCGCCGACGCCGGCGTCGACGCCGACGAGCTCCTCGACGTCTACGACGAGGCGGGCGCCTGGCGCGGAGTGAAGGGCCGCACGGCAGTGCACCGCGACGGGGACTGGCACCGCTGCTTCCACCTGTGGGTGCTCAGCGGCGACGCGGTGCTGCTGCAGCGCCGTGGGCGCGACAAGGCCTCGTGGCCGGGGAAGCTCGACGCCACCGCGGCGGGGCACGTCGGAGCGGGGGAGAGCGTCGCGGCCGGCGGGGCGCGCGAGGTCCGCGAGGAGCTCGGCGTCGCCTACGCGCCCGGAGCCCTTGTCAGGCTCGGCGTGCGCGCGATCGTCGACCGCTCGAACGCGATGGTCAACCGCGAGCTCCAGCACGTCTTCCTCGTGGCCGATCCCCGGCCGCTGGAGCGCTGGACGGACTTCGACCGCACGGAGCTCGCGGGCCTCGTCCGGATCGACATCGCCGACTTCTCGACGCTCGTGCATGGGCCAGGCGACGGGCCGTGGCCCGCCCGGGCCTGGGACGGGGAGCACGCGGAGCGCGTGGAGCTGCGGCGCGACGAGGTGCTTCCCGGTGGCTATCTCGCCCCGCTCACCATCATGCTCGAGCGCTTCGCCCGCGGGCAGCGGCCGTTGGCGATCTGAGCAAGCGCGTGCGTCAGATGATCGCCGCGATGCGCCACGTGCCGCCGCGGCGCTCCAGGGTGATCGTGCGACCGTAGGGCTTGCCGTCCGGGCCGCGCAGCTGGTCGCGGGCGATCGTCGCGCGGTCGCCCGCCACCGCCACCTCGCCCACTCGGGCCACGCGCAGTGGCCCGGCGTCGATCCCGAAGCCGAAGGAGCGGATCGTCGCCGCGCAGTCCAGGGTGCCGAGGCGCGTCGCCACGGCCTGCCGTCCGGCGGGAGTGAGAAGCGCGCACGCGTCCTCGCCGCGGCGCTCCTGCACGGCCGCCGCGAAGTCCTTCACGGTCTCGGCGATGCGGTCGGCGTCGGACGGCCGCGGCGCCGCCACGACGCCGGCGAGCGCCACGACGACCGTCAGGCCGAGTGCCCCCAGCGGCAGCGTCGGCCACGGGCTAAAGGAGCGGTGCCTGCGCTGCATGTTCTGCCCCCCTGTCCGCTTTCTCGTCGCCCGACGGTACTCAGACGAGCGCCGGCGCGACCGCCTAGGCTGCGACTGACCGGTCAGTCAAGCTTCCTGGAAGGAGGGGTCGATGCGGGTTGCGGCAGTGCAGATGTGCTCGACGCCTGACTTCGAGGCCAACCTCGCGCAGGCCGACGCCCTCGTCCGCCGCGCCGCCGCCGACGGTGCCGAGCTTGTGCTCCTGCCCGAGAAGTGGCCGTGCCTCGGGACCCGCGAGGACCTCGCGGCGGGCGCCCAGCTCCTCGACGGCCCCGCGATCTCCTGGGCGCAGGCGATCGCAGCAGAGCTCGACATCGACCTCGTCGCCGGCTCGCTGGCGGAGGAGGTGCCCGGCGCGCAGCGCAACGCGAACACGAGCGTCCACGTCGGCACGGACGGCGAGGTCCGCGCGACCTACCGCAAGGTCCACATGTTCGACGTCCTCCTCGACGGCGTCCGCTACGAGGAGAGCGCGTCGGAGGCGCCGGGAGCCGAGCTCGTCGTCTCCGCGGCGGCCAACGGCGTCGGCCTCGGGCTCACCGTCTGCTACGACCTGCGCTTTCCCGAGCTTCACCGGATCCTCGCCCTGCGCGGCGCGCGGATCCTGCTGGTGCCGTCGGCCTTCACCTGGGCGACCACCCTGCAGCACTGGGAGGTCCTCCTGCGCGCCCGCGCGATCGAGGACCAGTGCTTCGTCCTCGCCGCCAACCAGCACTCCGAGCACGTGCCGGGAATGCGCTCGGGCGGCCACTCGATGGTGGTCGACCCGTGGGGGGTGGTGCTCGCCCGCGCCGGCGCCGACACCGACGCCGTGGTCGTCACAGACCTCGATCTCGACCGCCTCGAAGCGGTGCGTGCCACCCTTCCCTCGCTGGCCAACCGCCGTCCGGAGGCCTACGCCTGGCCGGACGCCGTCACGCGGAGCTAGGAGGAGAAGTGGCCACCACCGCCAAGGCACCCGCGCCCGACAAGCGCCGCCTGATCCTCGACGCCGCCGTGCGGGTCTTCGCCCGCCAGGGCTTCAACCAGTGCCGCGTCGCCGACATCGCCGACGAGGCCGGAGTCGCCTACGGCCTCGTCTACCACTACTTCCGCTCCAAGGACGCCGTGCTCGACACGCTCTTCCTCGAACGCTGGAACGTTATGGTCGACTTCATCGGCCGCCTCGACGGGCAGGAGGTCGCCGCTCGCGAGAAGCTGCGCGCCGTCGCGGGCTTCATCGTCGACTCCTACCGCCACGATCCCGAGCTGATGAAGGTGATCATCGTCGAGGTCACCCGGGCGGCGAACTCCTTCGGGCGCACCCACCTGCCCGACATCCGCCGCGCCTACGACGGGATCGCCGAGATCGTGGAGGGCGGCCTGCGCACGGGGGAGTTCCGCGACGCGGTGACCCCGCACTTCGCCGCGATGGCGTTCTACGGCGCGGTCGAGCAGGTGCTGACGGGTTGGATCTTCGCGGACGGGCCGATCGCCGACGCTGAGTTCGACGACGCCAAGGGCTCCATCGTCGAGACGATCTGCGGCGGCTTGAACAGCTGACCGGACGAACGGGTAGGGTCTCGCACCGATGCAGAACGACCTCTCCAAGCGCCTGATGTGGTCCGGCCTCCTCGCCGGTCTCGGAGCCCTGGCCAGCGTCGCCACGGCGAGGCTCGCCACCGCGATCTGGCGCAAGGCCTTCGACGAGGACCCCCCCGAATGAGCTCAGACCCGAACGCACCGACTCCCGCTGGGCCCGACCCCGACGAGGAGACCCGCATGCACCAGACGCCGAGCGACCCGTTCGCGCCGCCGGTCGGCGAGTCCGCTGGCGCCGACGACGCGGCTGGCTCCGTCGCCTTCGACCCGCCCGCTGCGTCGGACACGGTGTCCGACGCCGACCGCGAGCCGCTCGCCTCCGACGCCTACCGCGAGCCGCTTGCCTCCGACGCCTACCGCGAGCCGCTTGCCTCCGACGCCGACCGCGAGCCGCTTGCCTCCGACGCCGACCGCGAGCCGCTCGCCTCCGACGCCTACCGCGACGAGCCGCTCGCCTCCGACCCGTCGGGTGACGGCGAGACGGGCGACCGCGCGCCCGACCCGGCGTTCGCTCCGCCGACGCAAGAGGCCGCGTCGGTCGAGCAGCCCGATGCGGAGACCGACCCGGGCGCCACCTCGCTCGATCGGCCGTCGGGTGCCGCCGAGCTCCCCGGCGACGAGCCCGCCGGCTCCCCGTCCTCTGCCACCCTGGGCGGCCCCGCCGGCACCGCCGCACCGGATCGCGACTGGCTCGAGCCGGACTCCGGCGCGACCGCGGCGACTCCGGAGCCCGATCCGATCGTCCGGACGCCGTCGGCCTTCACGCCGCTCGGGACGCCGGAGTCAGGCTCGGCCACCCCACTCGAGCAGGCCAAGGCGTTCGCCGAGCGCCCAGAGGGCATGGTCGTCCTCGCCTTCGTCGGCGGAGCCCTGGCGTCCTTCGTCCTGAAGCGGTTCGGCCGATGAGCTACCAGCTGCCGCCGGAGCAGGAGCGCGACGACAAGGCGACGATCGCCACGGCGATCCAGGAGATCACCGAGAAGGCGCAGCTGCTCGTCAAGGAGGAGATCGAGCTTGCCAAGGCCGAGCTCGAGGTCAAGGCCAAGGCGCTCGGCAAGGGCGCTGCGATCGGCGCTGCGGCCGGAGTCTTCGTCCTCGCGGCGCTGCTGATGCTTCTGCACGGCCTGGCCTGGCTGGCCTGGTACGTGCTGCCCGTCGGTGATTCGAGCTTCTTCTGGGGGTTCTTCTTTGTCGCCGGGATCTTCCTGGTGCTCGCCGCGATCGCCGCCTTCCTAGCCGCGAGGTTCTTCAAGAAGGGCTCGCCCCCGAAGCCGCAGATGGCGATCGACGAGGGCAAGCGCATCCAGCAGACCGTGAACGAGGCCCGTGCGGCGGAGGTGCAGCGCTGATGGCCACAAGATCCCCGGAAGAGATCCGCGCGTCGATCGAGCAGAACCGCAAGGACCTCGCGGCCTCGATCGGCACGCTCAAGACCGAGGTGGCCGAGGCGACCGACTGGCGCAAGCACCTCGAGGCCAACCAGAAGAACGTCATGATCGGTGCCGCCGTCGCCGGATTCGTCCTCACGGGCGGCATCGCCGCCATCGGCGGGCTGTTCCGCCGCAAGCGCCGCTAGCGCTTCAGAGCGGGGACCGCATGCCCGCCGAGGAGCTTCCCCCGCCGCAGCCTGTGACGCTGACCACGCGCTCGATCGCGAAGGTGTTCTTCACCCTCGCGGCGCTGGTCGCGTTCGTCTACGTGCTCTACATCGTGCGATCGGTGGTGCTGCTCGTGTTCATCGCGGGCTTCTTGGCGGTCGCGCTGGGGCCGGCCGTGGACTTCCTGTCGCGCGGCCGCGTTCCTCGAGCCGGAGCCATCCTGATCGTGTACCTGGCGATCATCGCGGTGATCGTGGGTGTCGGTCTGCTCGTCGTCCCGCCCATCGTCAGCCAGGTCGACCAGCTCGCGCAGGACGTACCGGGATACCTCACCGACCTGCGCGCCAACCAGACGTTCCGCGAGTACGACGACAAGTACGACTTCAGCAAGAAGCTCAGCGAGCAGGCGGCGTCGCTGCCCTCGCGCCTCGGCGACGCCGCGGGAGCGCTGCAATCCGTGACCGTCGGCGTGTTCTCGGCCGGCATCCAGCTCATCACGGTGCTGACCATGGCGTTCTTCCTGCTGCTCGACGGCCGCCGCTTCGTCGAGTTCGGCGTCCGCTTCCGCGGCCGGCGCGACGAGGAGCGCCTGCGCCCGCTGGCCGAGGACATCTACAAGTCGACGGCGGGCTACGTCGCCGGCGCGCTCACCCTGGGGACGATCGCCGGGGTCAGCGCCTTCGTCGTTCTGGAGATCCTCGGCACGCCGTTCGCGGTGCCCCTCGCGGTGCTCATGTTCTTCCTCGACCTCGTCCCGCTCGTCGGCGCGACGATCGCCGGAGTGGTGATCGCGATCGTGACCGCGTTCACGGGCTTCCCGACCGACCTCATCGTCTGGGTCGTCTTCTTCCTCGTCTACCAGCAGGTGGAGAACAACGTGCTGCAGCCCTTCGTCTACCGGCGGGCGGTGAGCGTCGCGCCGCTGCTCGTGATCGTCTCGATCCTCGTCGGCTCGACGCTGCTCGGGGTGCTCGGCGCGCTCGTCGCCATCCCCGTCGCGGCGGCGATCCAGATCGTGATCCGCGACCTCTACGCGCATGGGGAGATCCGCGGCGCCCCGCCCGATGGCGACATGGGCGCCGATCCGCCGCTCCCGGCCGACGCGCCGCCTCCGGCCGACGCGGCGCGCGCGACGGCCTGAGCTTGCCGTCCGGGACGTCGAGCGGCGGCACCGAACCCGCGGAACGACCCTCCCAGGAGACCCCTAGGGCTCGAGCAGACGGCGCGGCAGGCCGCCGACGCCGAGCAGGCCAGGGCCGACGTGGGCGCCGACGACGGGTCCGATCTCCGAGATGCAGATCGGGCCGTAGCCGAAGATCTCGGTCGCGCGCGCCGCCAGCGCCGCGGCCTGCTCCGGCGCCTGGACGTGCTGGATGATCCACGCATCCGAGCCGCGGTCCTTCAGCGTCTGCGCGTACTCGACGAGCCGCGCGAACGCCCGGCCGGAGGTGCGGACGCGCTCCACCGGCGTGATCACCCCCTTCATGGTCAGGATCGGCTTGATCTTCAGCGCGCCGCCGAGCATGGCCTGCGCCGCGCCGATGCGCCCGCCGCGGCGCAGGTGGTCGAGCGTGTCGACCGCGAACCAGATCTCCTGCGCGTCGCGCGCCTGCTCGGCACGAGCGAGAACGGCGTCGGCTCCGGCGCCCGCCTCGGCGGCGGCCAGCGCGCCCAGCAGCACCATCGCGAGGCCGCCGGCGGCGCTGTCGGAGTCGACGACCTCCACCCGCCGGCCCGGGTGCTTGGCCGTCGCTTCGGCGGCTGCCTGGCGGGCGGTCTCGATCGTTCCGGAGATGCCGGCGGTGATGTGGATGGAGACGATGTCGCGTCCGGCCGCCAGCTCCGGCTCGTAGACGGCGAGGAAGTCGCCGAGCGAGGGCTGCGAGGTGGTGGGCAGCGCGTGCTCGCCGCGCAGGCGGGCGTAGAACGCGTCGAGGTCGACGATCTCGCTCTCGCGCGTGGTGTCGCCGCCCTCGTTGACGTACAGCGACACGACCCCGAAGTCGTGCTGGGCGACCAGGTCGCTTGGCAGGTAGTGCGTGGAGTCGGTGATGATCTTGACCGGGGCCATCCGCCGACCCTATCCCCGGTTCTCTTCAAGATCGCCGTGGCGGTCGAGAGGTGGCGGCGCGCCGAGGTGCTGCCGTCCCGCATCATCTGCGTACATGGCAACACTCCACCGCTGCCCCGTCCCGACGAACTGGCTGTGCCCCTGCGGCCGCGTCGAGCGCGCGCTGCGCAAGGCCGGGGTCGAGCACGACACGGTGCGAGAGCCGCTGCGGCGCGGGTACCGCGACGAGATCGAGGCGCTGACCGGACAGCTGCGCGTGCCCGTCCTCGCGCTGGAAGGAG
>JAABUN010000236.1_pt1 | contig 100566 bp, 102 predicted proteins | sample 5559311 | NCBI WGS metagenome assembly JAABUN01 (sample SAMN10711877, study PRJNA513370) | rock metagenome | isolation source: Antarctica rocks | place: Antarctica: Victoria Land, Siegfried Peak sud | reverse complement strand
TGGAACGCGACGCCCACCAGGAGCGACATCCCGGCCCCTGTCATACCCAAATGCCAAAATAGGACCCGGCAGACACTCTGACGCTGCCACCACCCTCGAGCGGACCCTCATGAAAGATCGAGGCTAGCACGAAGAATTCGTCAGGGGTCATCACGTCGTAGTTGTCATTGTCGGCAAAGTCTTTGACGTTGCACGTCTACAGAATGTCTGTACCGCATGCCAGATCGGCAGCGTGGACATGCCAGTCGTTTACATCTTTTACTCTTTCGGTTGGCGAAATTGCGTAGTCCACGACTTGGCCAACTTCGAACGTCTCAGTGATTCGGTCGCGCACTGATGCGATGAGTGCGCTGTCCCAATCGAGATGTTTTCTCCGCAAGTGAAATACGACCTCCGCCATGACATCTTCGCTCCAGTACACACAGAAAGGCGGCTGGTCGCCTTGTGTATAGATGAGTCCCAACCAGTCGCGAAGGGTCCGAGAGTAGAAGACATTCGCATCGACGAAAACGCAATGAATTCGTGACCCAGCATGTGCTCACGCTACATCGTGAGCACATGCTGGGTCAGATTTCGTCGCCCTCTAAGCCGCGCAGCGCTTCGAACGCCGCACGCTCACGGGCACGTCGCTGACGTTGAGCTTCAAAAATGTCGTCGGCGCGAAATCGTGTGTGCGTTCCTACTCGATGTGCCTCAATCTTGCCGTCGGCCACCATCTTGAGCAGTGTTGGTCGCGACACACTCAAAACCGCCGCAGCGGAGGATGTCGTCAACTCTTCGGGGGTTGCCGAAATTGTTACGGTTCCCCCGTCGGCCATGACCTCGAGGATCTGTTGCAGGATCTGACCGATCTCGGTAGGAATGGGATTGGCAGTGCGGTCGCTGTGCTCGACACGAAGGGAGCCACTGGGGCCGGACAGATCTTTCAGCACGCTGCGGGCCATGCGGGAATCTCGGGGACTGGTGATGACGCTCCTCGTTGATTCCACACGCGTTGTCATGATCAGACCTCCAATTGGGACTGCGCAACGATCACCGCGCGCTGACTTGCACTTGTAACTGTAGGTCAAGTAAGTAGTAACTGCAATGGCCAGGCCATTACGTCACGAAGACGGATCCGAACGTTAACGCGGTGTACCCGGGCGGTCGCGGAAAAAGGGGCCCACCGGATGATGTGGGGGTGGTTTCGATACGGCTGGTTTTCCCCCATCAACTGTTCGTCGAGCATTGTGATGCCGACGACGGCACCGAGTTTGTGCTGGTCGAGGACGACCTGTTCTTGAGGCAGTACGACTTCCACGCCCAAAAACTGATCCTGCACCGAGCCTCAATGAGGCGCTTTGCGACCCGACTGCACGATGCCGGGTATGCCGTCCATCACGTGGACACCGACGCGAAGGTCAGTAGCGGGGAGCGATTGGAGGCGTTGCTCCGTGCAGCTGATCCGTCAAAGATCACGTTCTTTGATCCGGTCGACGATTGGCTGTCCCAGCGCCTGCTCGCGATGCTGAGCCGGCTCCCCGTGGACTTTGATCCGTCGCGGGACGTGCTCGAGTCGCCGAATTTTCTGACCACCCGGGACGAGATCCGGACGTGGTTCACCGACAATTCCGCGCGTATGCAGCACTTCTACTCCTGGCAGCGGCAGCGGCTCGACATCTTGGTCGACGGAGACGCCCCGGTCGGTGGGCAGTGGTCTTTCGACGCCGAAAACCGGAAGAAGCTGCCTAAAAACCACCCCGTCCCTTCGGTTCACGTGGTCGAGCCGGACGCTGAGGTGACGGCCGCGATTGCCTGGGTGAAGGAGGAATTTCCGGGAGCCCCGGGTGACCCCGAAGCGTTCGCCTGGCCGACTTCGCACGACGAGGCCCAGTCGGCATACCGACAGTTTTTGAATGAGCGCTTCGCGGAGTTCGGGCCGTATGAGGACGCGATCAGCAAGGACCATCGCTTTTTGTTTCACTCGTTGCTGACGCCGGGGCTCAATATTGGCTTGCTCTCACCGCGCGACGTCGTGGATCAGGCCCTCGAAGAAGCTGAGCAGCAGGACGTTGCGTTGGCCTCGCTGGAGGGGTTCGTCCGCCAGGTGATCGGTTGGCGCGAATACATGCGGGCCACCTACCTGCTCTGGGGGCGCCAAATGCGGACCTCGAATCAACTGGAGCATCACCGCCCGCTGGACGCAGGGTGGTGGACCGCCGAGGTCGGCCTTTCGCCGGTGGATCACGTGCTCGAATCCGTGCTGGCGACCGGGTATGCGCACCACATTGAGCGCTTGATGGTGCTCGGCAACGCCATGTGCTTGCTGCGGGTGCGCCCGGATGCGGCCTACGAATGGTTCATGGAAATGTTTGTCGACGCCTACGACTGGGTGATGGTTCCCAACGTTTACGCCATGAGCCTGTTCGCGGCCGGGAGTGCGATCACCACCAAGCCGTACGTCTCAGGAAGTAACTATCTGAAGAAGATGTCGGATCTGCCAAAGTCGGAGTCCATGGCGGATTGGGATGGCTTGTACTGGACCTTCGTCGAAGACCACCGCGATGTTTTTGAGGCCAACTTCAGGTCCCGGATGATGACTCGCATGTGGGATGGCTTCCCGGTCGAGAAGCAAGAGGAGCACCGATCGAGAGCACAAAAATGGCTTGCCGCACCCTAGATTTCGGTAGTCGTTCAATGGATAGCGTTTGTGCGCGCCTACCGCGTTGATGGTGTTGACCGGTTAGCGTCTGATCCACAAAACTCGACGCCATCCTTCGTGCGTATTCTCTGCCCCCGATACGGGGGCAGACAATTGTCCCGGATACGGGGGCAGACAACACTGCCCCGGTATCGGGGGCAGAGAATAGTGTCTTCAGAGTTTGCCCAAGTCCCGGGCGATTCCATCCACCGTCTCCCCGGCCAACGTGAGGAGAATCAGGGTCACCAACGGGTCGGAGTACCGCGCCGATTCGACCTGGGTCGGGCTAGACCTTGAACTGCCTCGTTACGTGCACCATTACTGACTCCTTGGAGGGGCTGGTGCGCCTCATCGTATCGACCGTCCTACCCTGGAAACATGCCTACCGCACTGCTCTGGCTCCGCCGCGACCTGCGCCTGAACGACCTCCCGGCCCTGGGCACCGCGCACGCCGCTGCCGACGGGGGCCGGGTGTTGCCGGTGTTCGTGCTCGACCCGAGGCTGACCGAGTTATCGGCCGTGCGCACCCACTGCCTGATCAGTGCGTTGACCGCAGCACAGAAGGCGTACGACGGGGCGATCGTGATCCGCACCGGCTCTCCGGACGAGGTGATCCCGGCGGTAGTCCGTGAGTCCGGGGCCGAGTCCGTGCACATCTCGGCGGAGTCCACGCCCTTTGGGCGCGCGCGTGACGAGAAGGTGCGAGAGGCGCTACCGGAGGGCGTTTCGTTGGTGGCGACAGGCTGCGCGTATGCCGTGGGGCCGGGAACGATCCGCAACGGCTCGGGCGACCCGTACAAGGTCTTCACCCCCTTCTCGAAGGCGTGGCGCGTGCACGGCTGGCCCCACCCCGCAACCGTGCCAGAAGGTCTGAAGTGGCATCGGCAGATCGAGAGCGAATCGATGCCTTCGCTGCCTGAACTGCCGGAGGGGCTGGAGTTGCCGGAAGTCGGGGAGCAGGCGGCGCTCGATCGCTGGAAGGTCTTCCTTGACGACGTGGGGGACTACAAGGACGAGCGTGACCGCCCGGATCATGACGGTACGTCTCAGTTGTCGGTGCAGCTGAAGTACGGCACGGTGCACCCTCGGACGCTGCTGGCCGACCTTGCTTCGCGCCGCTCGAACGGGGCGTTCACGTTTACCACGGAGTTGGCGTGGCGGGAGTTCTACGCCGACGTGTTGTGGCAGAACCCGTCGTCGGCGTGGGAGGACCTCAAGCCGGCATTGTCGTCGATGTCTTACGACGACCCGGAGAGTGACGAACAGGTTGCGGAGCTGCTGTCCGCGTGGCGCGACGGCCGCACGGGCTATCCGTTCGTCGACGCCGGGATGCGCCAGCTGATGGCCGAGGGCTGGATGCACAACCGAGTGCGGATGGTGACGGCGAGTTTTCTGTGCAAGCACCTACACATTTGGTGGGCCCACGGAGCGCGTCACTTCATGCGGTATCTGCGCGACGGTGACATCGCTTCGAACAACCACGGCTGGCAGTGGGTCGCGGGCACCGGCACGGATGCGGCGCCATACTTCCGGATCTTCAACCCCACGACGCAGGGCCAGCGGTTTGATCCTGACGGTGCCTACGTCCGAAAGTACGTGCCGGAATTGGCGCACCTGTCGGGTAAGGCGGTGCACGAGCCGTGGAAGGCCGCCGATGGGTATGCCTGCGGTTATCCGGAGCCGATCGTCGACCACAAAGAAGCGCGTTCCGAGGCGTTGACCCGCTACGAAGGGGCGCGCACGTAGGTCCTTTGTCTTGGGCGGCTCAGGCTTCCTGACAGCGCCGCAAGGCCACCCCGGCTAACCAGGCTGCGGCGTTGGGCAGGATCGAGTCGTCGAAAACTGCCCGGGGTGAATGATTGTCCGGCGCGTTCTCGAAGTCGTCGTCCGCCGGGCACGCGCCGAGGAGGAAGTAGGCACCGGGGACTTCGTTCATCACGAACGCCATGTCTTCGGAGCCCATTTCGGGCAACGGCCGCAACGTATGCCGATCCGCACCGAACAGGTCGGCCGTCACCTCGGCGGCGAGCGCGTACTCGGCCTCGTCGTTGATGGTCGCGGGGTAGCCCTCGCTGAAGGTTACCTCGGCGGTCATGTTGTGCGCGGCGCTGACCCCGGCGGCCACGCGCTCGATGGCTGCGTGGGCGGTCGCCCGGATCTCGGGGTCGAAGGTGCGCAGGGTCGCAGCAAGCTCGGCGGTGTCGGGGATGATGTTGTCCTTGGTGCCGGCGCTGACCCGACCGACGGTGAGGACCACGGAGTCGAAAGCGTCGAACGTGCGCGTGACCATGGTCTGTAGGGCGAGCACGATCTCGCAGATCACGGGCACCGGATCTGCGGTGCGGTGTGGGGCCGACCCGTGGCCGCCGCGTCCGGTGACGGTGATGGTCACGGTGTCGGCGCCCGCCATCAGCGGCCCCGGCCTCGCCGACCAGTGGCCCAGCGGGAGCTCGGAGGAAAACACGTGCATCGCGAACGCCGCATCGACTCGCCGCCCGGCCGCGTCCAGCAAGCCCTCGGCCAACATCGGCTCGGCTCCTCCGGGCCCCTCCTCGGCGGGTTGGAACATCAGCACCACGTCGCCTTCGAGTTCGTCGCGTTGGGCGTGCAGGATGCGGGCAGCACCGACCATCGCGGCCATGTGCAGGTCGTGGCCACAGGCGTGCATCTGCCCGACGTGCCGCGAAACGTAAGGAACGTCGACTTCTTCGGTCACCAGCAGGCCGTCCATGTCTCCGCGCAACAGAACCACCGGGCGGCTGACGTGGTCGTGTTGACCGACACCCTTGGCCCCGCGTAGGACTCCGACGATCGAGGACAGCCCTTTGCCGGTGGTTAGTTCGAGGTCGAGGCCGTCGAGCTCGGCCAGCAGCCGGGCCTGGGTTAGCGGGAGATGCAGCCCGATCTCGGGGATCTGGTGCAGGTCGCGGCGTAGGACGCGCAAATCGTCGGACATGGCCTGGGCGAGATCGAGAGTGCGCTGCATACCGGACATTGTGTCCCAGCCGCCACCCCCAACCAGCCCGACGGCATACGTCGCGTGCCGAGTTTCGCTCATGGTGACGAGAAGTAACTCGGCACACGAAGCGAAACTCAACACCGAGTGCTGAAGGTGACCACAACCAGGGACGTGGCGGACAAGGCGTCGCGATGGTGCAGCAACGCGTGCCGGATCCATGTGAAGAATTTCACAATGTCGCACCGTTACGGTCGCCGCCCACTGCACCGTCACGATCTACGCGTGGGTATTCGAGACAGACCTCGGAGTGGGGCCGATTCAGGAGGCCGGCGGGCGCTTCGAATGGGCTTTCGGCGGCCGGCTGGCCAACCACCGAAGGAACCGCCAGTCACAGCCGACCTGAGCGCAACTCCCGAAATGCGTCGCGAAACTATGCTTTCCTCACTGGGAAAGAGGCTCCAAATGGCCGAGGTACTGCTGTTCCACCACGCACAAGGGTTGACCGAGGGCGTCATCGCCTTCGCCGACCATCTTCGCCGGGCAGGGCACACGGTGCATACGCCGGACCTGTTCGAAGAGCAAACTTTCGACAGCATCGAGGCTGGGATGGCCCACGTCAAGGCGCAAGGTATGCAGGCGCTCACCGCTCGCGCCATGGCTTTAGCCGAGCCGTTGCCGACCGATCTGGTCTACGCAGGTCTGTCGTTTGGAGTGGTCCCGGCCCAGCAGCTGGCTCAGACCCGTCCCGGCGCCCGAGGTGCGCTGTTGTTCTACTCGTGCCTGCCCGGCGATGACGTCGGTCCGTGGCCGGATGGTCTGCCGGCGCAGATCCACGGTATGGACCGCGACCCCATCTTTGCCGACGAGGGCGATCTAGAGGCCGCACGGGCACTCGCGGCTGAGCACTCGAGCGTCGAAGTGTTCCTCTACCCGGGCGATCAGCATTACTTCTCCGACTCCAGCCTGCCCTCCTACGACGCCGAGGCCACCGCAGTGCTGACTGCGCGGGTGCTGGAGTTCCTCGCCAAGCTTTAACAGAGCGCGCCCTCGCCATCGGGCCAATCGGCATACCTCGTGTGCTGCTTTGTGGGTATCGGGCTGCCTTGCAGGGCAGCGCACGGCTGACAAGGCAGCGCACGATGACTGCCGAGTTGGCGGGGCGGGAATTCCGGTGCAGGTCCGCGCGCTGGCCCCTTCAGGCGGTCGAGCACTCAACCGCCAACCTGCGACGATAGCTTGGACATGACGGACGACTCTTCTGCCACGGTGACCGCGACCACCAGCGGCGCCGACCCTCGCACCATCCGTCTGGCGATGGCCGCGCTAATCATGGGCGGCTTCGCCATCGGGGTCACCGAATTCGTCACGATGGGCTTGCTCCCACAGATCGCGGACGGCATCAACGAGGACATCCCCACGGCCGGGCACACCATCTCCGCGTATGCCGTAGGCGTGGTCGTCGGAGCACCGGTCATTTCGATCTTGGCTGCCAAAGCCCCTCGTCAGGCGATGCTGCTGGCGCTCATGGCCGTCTTCACGCTAGGCAACGCGCTGTCGGCGGTCGCTCCGAATTACGAGTCGCTGATGGTCGCTCGGTTCTTCTCCGGCCTGCCGCACGGTGCGTTCTTTGGGATGGCCTCGCTCGTCGCGGTGAGCCTCGCTCCCAAAGGCCGCAGAGGCAGGGCCATCGGGACCGTAATGCTGGGCATACCGTTCGCCAACGTGCTCGGCGTGCCCGTCGCCACCTGGATGGGCCAGGCCTACGGGTGGGAGTCGGCATACTGGGCGGTCGCGGTCATCGGGGTCATCACCGTCGTGATGATCATGGCGTGGGTGCCGAAAACCCAGGCCGACCCCAGTCAGGATTGGCGCCGCGAAATGGCGGCGTTCCGCAGCCGACAGGTGTGGCTGACGCTGCTGGTCGGCGCGATCGGCTTCGGCGGCATGTTCGCGATGTACTCGTATATTGCGCCCACCGTCACCGAAGTCACCGGTCGGCCCGAGGGCTGGGTGCCGTTCTTCCTGTTTTCGTTTGGGCTGGGGATGATCGTCGGCACCAAACTGGGCGGGCACCTGGCCGACTGGTCGATCCTGCGCTCGCTCGTCATCAACGGAATCACCATGACCTGTTTGCTGGCGGCCTTCTCGGTCACCGCGCAATGGACGATCCCGGCGCTGCTCACCGTTTTCGCGATCTCAGTGTCGACCGGCGCCTGGGTGATCGGTTTGCAGATGCGGCTGATGAGTGTCGCCGGTGAGGCCCGCAATCTGGGTGCCGCCATGAACCATGCCTCGCTGAACTTCGCCAACGCCCTCGGTGCCCTGCTAGGGGGCTCGATCGTGGCGGCCGGGTATGGCTACCGCGCCCCAAGCCTCGTCGGGGCCGGTCTTGCGTCGGCTGGGCTGCTGGTGCTCGCGATCTCCGTGTTGGTGCACCGCCGCGATACGACCGCCCAGCGCGCTTCGTCCTTCCTCCCGGTCTGAGGCAACGATGCAATCGACGGTGCGCTCCGCCCTGCGCCAAGCCCTTCCGCTAGCGCTCGCAGCCGTCCCGTTCGGGCTGGTGTATGGCGTCGCGGTCGTCGACAGTTCGCTCTCACCGTGGACCGGATTGTCGGCGTCGTGGCTGATCCTGGCCGGCGCCTCCCAGATCAGCATGGTCGGCCTGATCGACAGCGGCGCCGCCTGGCCGGTCGCGGTCGGCACCGTGCTCGTCATCAACGCCCGTCATGCTTTGTATAGCGCCGCGCTGGCTCCGGCGTTCGCGCACTTCGGCAAACGCTGGCGATTCACGCTGCCCTATCTGATGACCGACCAGGCGGCAACGCTGTCGATCAACCAGTTCGAGACCCTGCGCGACCCGGTGCAGCGGCGGTGGTTCTATACGGCGGCGGCGGTGCTGATCGCCTGTTTCTGGTGGGCTGGGTCGATCGTGGGTGTTGCGCTGGGGGCCTCGATTCCGGAGCAGATCGACGTGGGCTTTGCGGTGCCCGCGATGTTCTTGGCGCTCCTTGTGCCGTCGCTCACCAACCGCCCGGCCGTGGTGGCGGCGGTGGTCGGTGCGGCCGTGACCGTGTTGGCCGCGCCGTTGCCGAGCGGTCTGAACATTACCGTGGGGGCGCTCGCCGGGATCGCTGCTGGTGCCATGATGCTGATCCGTGCGGCGCCCGTGGCTGCGGGGGAAGCGTCTTGAGCCCGCTGCTGCAGATCCTGATCGCCGGGATCGGGACGTACCTGATCCGGCTGTCGTTCATCGCGTTCTCCAGCCAACTCGGCACCCCGTCGCCGCGCACCGAGTCCATCTTGCGGCTCATCGGGCCAGCCGTGTTGGCGGCCATCGTGGCCAACCAGTTGTTCGTGCGCGACAACGCGTTCGTCGTGCAGTGGGACTGGTGGATCGCGGGCGTCGTAGCCGGGGTGATCGCGTGGCGCTGGAAGTCAGCCGGAATCACCATGGCCGTCGGAATGGTGACGGTCTGGGTGCTCGACGCCACCTTGTTTTAATGACGCTTCGGCATACCAACGAACGTGTCATCGGATTGAACTTCCACCGCGAATCCGCGTCCCAGCTTGCTCGATCGCTGTTCACCATGAAACTCCCGGGTGACTCATACGCTCCCGTTGCTGACGCCGCGATCAACAGTGGTCTGAGTTGGCGTGATCGCTGCGCTGCGAGGTGTTTCGGACGCGTCCGTTAGTGAGCGGGGCTCGGACGCCCCTGCTGAGTGCAACCCGCTAGGAACGGACGAGGCGCGCAATGGCGGCCGAGGCTTCTTTGATTTTGCCTTCGGCGTCGTCGCCACCGGCCTGGATGGCTTCTCGGACGCAGTGACTGAGGTGCTCGTCGAGGAGCCCGAGAGCGACGGCCTCGAGGGCTTTGGTGGCAGCCGGTTGATTTGCGCGTCTTTGGTGTCGGCATACCCCGGCGGTGACGGTGTGGTGTTCGCGGCGTTCATGGTGGGTCGCTTTCGGGTAAAGTGGAGGCCGAGGTGGCAACTGCCACCTCGGCCTCCTGCCCCACTGCAGATGCGCTAGGTGAGGCGTCCGTAACTCACCTTGCCGGGGCAGTCAAAACCGCTCGAAGGCGTGCTGCCAGCCCAGACGTATCGGACGCCTGTGTACCGCATGGCGGTGTTGATCACACCGGACGTCGAACGGCCGCTACTACGCGAAGCCGACGAGGAACACGCGAAGGGGACCTTCTTCGAGCTCAGCGAAATGCCCATCGCGCGAGACGTCTTTGGGCTCCCCAGGGGAGGAGCATTGGCGACAGTTCATGCGCATGTAAGCGTTGCCACGTTGTGGTAAGGGGAACTGAAAGCGAAATCACCGCGCACAGTGGTGGGTCGTGCGGATACCCGCCTGGGGTACGCTAAGGGATCTGAATTTTGATTCTTGCTGGTCCCGGCCGCACAGTCCTGCTACCGGGGTAGGCCTTGGATGCACGGCAGCACAGACGCCGTGACGATTCGGCAGTATTGGATCTGCTTGTTCGCACAGAAAGTACCTGTGGAAAGTGAGGCACGGTGCGGGACGTTGAGCGCTCCTTTGGTCGTGCACTCATGAGCGCATGGGTGCGCACGGCGTGGATGGTCGTGGTGGTGCTGGCGCTGGTAATGATGCATGGGGTGGGCGTGTCCCATTCCGCGCCTACCGTTGGCGCGGCTGCGCCGACTGTGGTTGCTGCGTCGATCACTTCGGACAGCGGGACGGCTGGGCACGTTGAGTCCACTGGTTCTGCTGCGGGCCAAGGGGGGCACCACGAACCGGAGCCTGGGGATTCCGCAGCGTTGGCCCAGGCGTGTCTGGCTGTGCTGACCGCATTGGTCTTGGTGTCTACCATTTTCTTGCTCACAACTCGGGGATGGACCCGGTATGTGCGTTGCCTGCGGGCTCTGCGCACCCCGCAGTTCTGGAATCCTGCGATGTGGTGGGTGCACCCGCGCGTCCATGTGCTGTGCGTGATGCGCACCTGAGGGAGGCGTTGCAGAGTCGGCCGACCATAGTGGTCTGGCTGGCCTAAGCACGGTCACCATCCCTCCCAGTACAAGGAGCACACTTATGTTGTACCCCCGTAAATTCGCGCTGCCCGCCATCGCTGTCACCATGACCTTCGCGCTGGCCGCCTGCACCACCGATCAACCCAGTGCCACCGAGCCCAACACCTCTGAACAGCAAGAGTCATCCGAAGATTTCAACGATGCCGATGTCGAGTTCACGTCCGGGATGATCCCGCACCACCAACAAGCTGTGGTCATGTCTGAGATGGCGATCGACCAAGGCGGACCCGAGGTCGCCGATCTAGCTGAACGAATCGAAGCCGCCCAAGGCCCAGAAATAGACACCATGACTACCTGGCTTCAGGACTGGGGCGTAGACGCTCCGACCGGGATGGGCGATATGGGTGGGATGGGCGATATGGGAATGATGAGCCCGGGCGACATGCAAGACATGATGGACGCTGAGGGTGAACAGTTCGACACGATCTGGTTAGAGATGATGATCGAGCACCATGAAGGCGCGATCACCATGTCCCGCACCCAACAAGATGAAGGCCTCAACTCCGATGCGGTCAACATGGCCGGGACCATCATCGAGGCCCAGCAGGGCGAAATCGATGAGATGGAAGAGATGCTCGAGTCCAGCCAGTGAAGTCACAAGCCCCCGCGTCGGCACCGGTCCGACACGCGATGGCGACCCTAGGCGCTGCCCTCGGCATCATTCTTGTGGCCGGGTGCAGCAGCACACCGGATCTGTCGGCGCCGGATGAGCCGGTCCCTTCAGGACTGGCGATCGCGGACACCCACGTCCACGCCATCGAGCGGGCCGGGCCAGCCGGGGGCATCCTGCTAGCTACTCATGACGGGTTATGGGTCCAAGACGGAAATAAGTTACGCCGGCTCGGTCCCCAGATCGACCTGATGGGTTTCGCTGTTCTGGATGAGAGCACGTACCGGGCCTCGGGGCACGCAGGTCCAGACGTCGCTCTGGGTGAACCTGTCGGTCTGATCGAAACCAACGACGCAGGGCAGACCTGGTCGGCGCTTTCCCGGACAGGAGAGTCCGACTTCCACCTCCTCGACGTCAACGACACCATCACCGTCGGCTTCGATGGAACTTTGCGCTCCAGCGCCGATGGACAAACGTGGCAAGACAGGCAGACACCTCAGGACCTCATCGATATGGCCCTACGACCAGGGGGACAAGACCTACTAGCCAGCACTGCCAGCGGAATCCAACACAGCCCCGATGAAGGAAGCAGCTGGGACCCTGTGCCATCAGCGCCACCAATAGTCCTGCTGGACTGGGCCGATAAAGACACCGTCGTCGGCATCACCGACACGGGCGCCGTCCACGTCTCCCCTGATGGTGGTGCCACCTGGGAGGAGCGCGAGCAACTGGACTCAGCGATCCAAGCCATGTCGGCTCAAACGACAGCAGAGGGTGACATTGAACTCCTACTCGCTGGGGAAGACGACTTCCAAGCAGTCATGATCGACTGAACGTTCCCACCGCAAGCCTCACGCGGGGCAGCGAGTGACCGGGCAGGTTTGTGCGTGTCCTGCCCGGTCACGTTCATCCCACGATCGCCGAAGGAAGAGTCAAGAAACTCCAATCGCCACGACCCTTTTGAGATGTGCCTCAGAGCCCTCGTTGATCTTGTTCTGTGCTTCGTTGCTGCCCGTCCGGTCGTCGTCATCACTTGTACGCGCGCGGGTGCACTATCACTTTCACGCGTGCGGGCGCACTCAGAGTTTCTGGGTGCGTAAGCGTAGTGCGTTTCCAATGACGCTGACCGAGGACAGGGCCATCGCGGCCGCTGCGATGATGGGGGAGAGCAACAAACCGAATACCGGGTAGAGCACTCCTGCTGCAATCGGTATGCCGGCGCTGTTGTACATGAACGCGAAGATCAGGTTCTGCCGGATGTTGCGCATCGTCTTTTGGGAGAGGCTGCGCGCGTGCACGATCCCGGTTAGGTCACCACCCAGGAGCGTGACCCCGGCGCTTTCCATAGCGACATCCGTTCCCGAGCCCATGGCCAGGCCGACATCGGCAGCCGCCAACGCCGGGGCGTCGTTGACCCCATCGCCGGCCATTGCGACCACCCGTCCCTCGGCACGTAACCGGTTCACGATGTCGCTCTTGTCCTCCGGCAGCACCTGGGCTTCGACCCGATCGATCCCGAGCTGGGCCGCGACGGCGCGAGCGGTCGTTTCGTTGTCGCCGGTGAGCATGACCACTTCGATGCCGTCGGCGCGTAGAGCTTTCAACGCTTCCTTGGTTGTGTCCTTGATCCGTCAGCGATCGCGAAGACCCCAGCGGCGACACCGTCGACCCCGATCAAGATCGCGGTCGCTCCCTGGCTGCGGTACTCCTCGGCCTGGTCGTGCACGCCGCTGGTGTCCACGGCCTGTGACTCCAAGAACGTGGAACTGCCGATCACCACACGGCGGCCTTGCACCGTGCCGCTGACGCCGCGACCCGTGGGCGCATCAAAGTCGCTGACTTCCGCGACTTCGAGGTCGTGGTCGCGAGCTGCAGCGACGATGGCCTCGGCCAGCGGGTGTTCAGAGGCCCGTTCGACGGCGGCCGCTAACTGCAACAGCCCTGTGGTTTCGAACCCTTCGCTCGGCTCGGTGTGGGTCAAACTCGGGCGGCCCTGGGTGAGCGTGCCGGTCTTGTCCACCACCAACGTGTCGACCTTTTCCATCCGTTCCAACGCCTCAGCGTTCTTAATCAGGACACCGAGACCTGCGCCGCGGCCGATCCCGACCATGATCGACATTGGCGTGGCCAGACCCAACGCGCATGGGCAAGCGATGATCAACACGGCGACAGCAACGATGAACGCGTAGGCAAGGCGGGGCTCGGGGCCTACGAAAGCCCACACCGCGAACGCCAGGAGCGCCACCGCGATGACGGCCGGCACGAACACCCCCGCGACCCGGTCGGCAAGGCCTTGGATTGGCGCTCGAGAGCGCTGCGCTTCGGCCACCATGGCCACGATCCGGGACAACATAGTGTCGCGGCCCACCTTCTGGGCGGTCATCACTAACCCACCGGTCTGGTTGATCGTGCCTCCAATGACGCTATCTCCGGACCTTTTGGTCACCGGCATCGACTCTCCAGTCACCAACGATTCGTCCACCGACGACTGGCCCTCTTCGACCTCACCATCGACCGGGACCCGCTCTCCGGGCCGGATCCGCAACCGGTCCCCCAACTCGACTTCTTCTAACGCGATTTCTTCGTCGCTTCCATCAGCACGCACGCGGCGCGCGGTTTTCGGTGTCATGTCCAACAGCGCCTTGATCGCGCCAGAAGTCTGCTCTCTTGCGCGCAGTTCTAGGACCTGGCCGAGCAGGACCAACACTGTGATGACCGCTGCGGCTTCGAAAGAGACCGCGACTGTGCCGTCACCGTCCCGAAACGAATCGGGAAAGATGCCCGGGATAAGCGTGGCAATGACGCTGTAGAACCACGCCACACCGGTGCCCATCGCGATCAAGGTGAACATGTTCAAGTTGCGACTACGGACCGAGGCCCACCCGCGCACGAAGAAGGGCCACCCGGCCCACAACACCACTGGTGTAGCCAGAATCAACTGGATCCACGCTGAAACACCGGACGAGACGAAGTCATCGACCGCACCAAACAGGTGGGTGCTCATTTCCAGCACGAACACCGGGGTAGCCAACGCCGCGCCCACCCAGAACCGGCGCGTCATATCCGCCAACTCAACACTTGGCCCCGTATCAGCCGTCACCGTGGCCGGTTCCAGGCCCATCCCACAGATGGGACAAGCGCCCGGGCCGATCTGACGGATCTCAGGATGCATCGGGCACGTGTACTCCACCTCATCACCACCCGCCCCCTTCGGTGCAGACCCAGCGCCCTGACCGTCCTGACCTCTCCCCGGCGCGGCGTACCGGTCCGGGTCAGTCGTGAACTTCTGGTGGCACCCGGCAGAGCAAAAGACAAACCGCTGACCGCCGTGCTCAGCGCTTAGCGCGTCTTCGTCATTGACCTGCATCCCGCACACCGGGTCTGACCCGGCCCGAACCGTTGACTCTCGCTCGTCTTCCGTGTGGCTACTCATCCGACTAGCATACCCCTTGGGGGTATGAGGACAACACCAGTAAACCCCCTACCTAGACGTCGGCTGAGACGTTCGTCGTCAGCATGGACTTCCGCTTGCTTCGTGGGACGAGCCCCGTCGCCGACAACATCTCAGCCAACATCGTGAGCATGGGTCTGGCGACCCTGCTCCGGTTCTGGGGGTGCCGCACCTTGATCTTTGACACCACAACTCAAGACTCGAAGAACTCTGCACCAATTACAGTTCGGTCGAGGAGCACGCGTGACGGTTACGCGTCCTGGAGCTAAACGATCTCAGCGTTCTCCTGCGACAACGAACTCCGACACCCGTCAGCCCGGCGTCCGCCTACTTTCGTAGTGTTTGCATGCCGCTGACAGATTCGTCGGTGTTCCGGACATGTACGGGGTATGAAGGTTTCTACCCGAGATAAGGCGCCCCGCCGATGGCAGATCAGACCGCCGCATCTGTGATGTAGCGAAGTTGCCCCGGTCGCGGGCCACGTCGACAACGGGGGTGGTCGGATTACACCACCACCGCGAATCGCGTCCAGGTCTGCTCGTGCCACTGCGCAATGACTCAGCCTCGAACCGTAGTCGCGCCCGTCGGTGTGGCGGATACGTGTTGCGACATGGCGACTACGGGGTGAGAGTGGATACGTCATATGTGGGTGGTCCCACCGCATGAGCGTGAGCAAGGGAGTTTTGCGTGAATACATCAGATCCAAGGCCGGCTACAACAACGGATGCTGGCGTGCCGGTTGCCAGTGACGAGCAGTCACTGTCGGTGGGGGCCGACGGGCCCCTGCTCCTGCAAGATCACTACCTGATCGAGCAGATGGCTAATTTCAACCGTGAGCGGATCCCGGAGCGGCAACCGCACGCCAAGGGTGGCGGAGCGTTCGGGACGTTTGAGGTCACTCACGACGTGAGCGCGTTCACGCGTGCGGGGCTGTTCCAGCCGGGTGCCTCTACTGAGGTGCTCGCACGGTTTTCTACCGTCGCCGGTGAGCGTGGCAGCCCCGACACCTGGCGCGACCCGCGGGGTTTCTCGTTGAAGTTCTATACCGACGAGGGCAACTTCGACTTGGTAGGCAACAACACGCCGGTGTTCTTCATGCGGGACCCGATGAAGTTTCAGCACTTCATCCGCTCGCAGAAGCGACGCGCGGACAACAACCTGCGCGACCACGATATGCAGTGGGATTTCTGGACGTTGGTGCCTGAGTCTGCGCACCAGGTCACCTGGTTGATGGGCGATCGTGGCATCCCTCGCACGTGGCGGCACATGAACGGGTACTCCAGCCACACATACATGTGGATCAACGCCGACGGTGAGCGGTTCTGGGTGAAGTACCACTTCAAAACCGACCAAGGTATCGAGTTCTTCACCCAAGACGAAGGCGATCAGCTCGCCTCAGCAGACACCGACTACCACCAGCGCGATCTGTATGAGCACATCAACTCCGGGGAGCACCCCAGCTGGACGTTGAAGATGCAGATCATGCCGTTCGAGGACGCTAAGACGTATCGGTACAACCCGTTCGACCTGACGAAGGTCTGGCCGCACGACGATTACCCGTTGCACGAAGTCGGCCGGTTGACGCTGAACCGCAACGTGACCGACTACCACACGCAGATCGAGCAGGCTGCCTTTGAGCCCAACAATCTGGTCGCGGGCACGGGTCTGTCGCCGGACAAGATGCTCCTCGCGCGCGGCTTCAGTTACTCCGACGCCCACCGTGCGCGCCTCGGCGTGAACTATCGACAGATCCCCGTCAACTCACCGAAGTCGCCGGTGCACAGTTACTCCAAGGACGGGCATATGCGCGTTCACAACGTGAGCGACCCGGTCTACGCCCCCAACTCGTATGGCGGCCCGCAAGCCGACCCATCGCTGACCGACGACGGCGGACGTTGGTATAGCGACGGAGACATGGTCCGGGCCGCGTACACGCTGAGGCCCGATGATGACGACTGGGGCCAAGCGCGAACGCTGGTTCGTGACGTCATGGATGATGATGCTCGAGCGCGTCTCGTCGACAACATCGTGGGTCACCTGCTGAACGGCGTCAGCGAGTTAGTCCTGAACCGTGCGTTCGACTATTGGCGCAACGTCGACGCTGACCTCGGTGACCGCGTCGAGAGTGGGGTCCGAGACAAGCAAGACCAGAAAGACCCCAAGGCCGACCAGCAAGCCAACCCGGCTCGCACCAGCATGCAGGCCAAGGCCTAGACGCTGCCCTGGCTGGCTGGGACCTAGGTGGCGACGGTGTTCCAGACCGCGCCAGCTGCGATTCCTAGGCCGACGCTGAGGGTGGCGGCCAACACGGCCAGACGAACGGACCAACGCCCGATCGCCGAAATGTCGGGCGTTGGGTCGCCGTCGGGACGGAACGGTTGGGCGATCCACCGCAGGTAGTAGAAGAGGCTCAGGAGCGTATTGACCAGGACGATGACGGCCAGCCAGGCTAGGCCGCCGTCCCAGGCGGCGGTGATGGTGGTGAGTTTGCCGACAAATACTGCCGTCGGTGGGGTGCCGACGAGGCCAAGCAGAGACACCACCAGGCTTAAGGCGAGCCACGGGTGGCTGCGGGCGATCCCACGGTAGGACTGCAGGGTGCGGTGCTGGGGCAAGGCGGCGGTGACGGAGAACGCGGCGATGTTGGTGACGGTGTAACCGGTGAGGTAGACCAGCAGCGAGGGCAAGGCCAGTTCGGATTGTCCGGCCACGGCAATGGGCACCAAGAGGTAGCCGACCTGGCTGACGGTTGACCAGCCCAGGAGTCGTCGGGGGTCGCTCTGCCAGTAGGCCGCCAGATTGCCGAGGGTCATGCTGACGACGGCCAGCACAGCCACCAGCAACGGCCAGGCGAGGGTGTCCGGAAGGGTGAGCATGAGTCGGTAGGTCGCGATGATGGCCCCGATTTTGGGGATCGTGGTCAAGAACGTCGCAGCCGTGGCGTTCGCGCCCTGCGCGGCGTCCGGCACCCAGAAGTGGGCTGGGAAGCCGCCCGCTTTGAACATCAGCCCGACCACGATGGCCAGCACTCCGGCGGCGACCGCCCCAGCAGGGGCTGCGGGTAGGCGCCCTGCGAGTTCGGCATACCCGGTGGTGCCGGTCACGCCGTAGAGCACGGTGACCCCACCCATCAGCACGATGCCGAACAGCGCCCCCAGAAGGTAGGTCTTCATGGTGGCTTCGGCGCTGGTCGCGCCACCGGCCAAGCCGATGAGCCCGTAGAGGGGGATGCTGGCCAGCAGGAATCCGACCACCAAGACCATGAGGTCATCTGCCCCCGCGAGCACGAGGGCGCCGGTCGCCGAGAACAGCAGCAGCGCGTACGTCTCGCTCTCTCGAGGCGAGCCGGAGATCTCGTCGGTGGCTATGCCGAGCACGAGCAGGGTGCCGACCGCCACCAGGATCCGGGCCACCCCGGTCGTGGTGTCGACGGTGAATGAGCCCTCAAACGCGGATTGCGCTGGGCCGCTTAACGACAACGCTGCGCTGACCCCCGATCCGAGGAGGGCAAGGGTGGCGACGATCCGGGTCACCCATTGCCGGTCGCGGGGCAGGAATGAGCCACCTAGTAGCGCGGTGAGACCACCGACGAACAGCATGATCTCCGGCAGGAGCAGCAGTGGGCGCATCGATTACCGACCGACCAGCGCGATCAGCGATTGTGAAGCTGGCTCAATGATGGCCAGCAGGGGGCCGGGGACCACTCCGATGGCCAGGGAGAGCAGCAGCAGCGGTGCGACCGCCCACATTTCGGTGGGGCGCAGATCAGCGAAGTCGACCGAAGCGCCACGCGTTTCTCCGGTGAAGAGTCGTTGCAGCGCGCGCAAGAACAGTGCAGCGGTCAGCAGTATGCCGAGGAGGGCGATCGCGGTGATGGGTGCGGCCGCAATACTGCCGGTGAAGATCTGAAACTCGGCGATGAACCCGGATAGCCCCGGCAGCCCCAACGAGGCGAAGGCTCCGATGGCGAACAGGGTGGCCATCCGAGGTGCCGGGTCGGCAAGCCCGCCGTAGGCACCCATGTCGTAGGTCGCGGCGCGATCGTGCAGCACCCCGGCCAGCAAGAACAGGGCTCCGGTGATCAGTCCGTGGCTGACCATCTGGGTCACGGCCCCGGTCACGGCGACCTCGCGTGCGGTGGCGTTGTCGCCCGCAACCAGCCCGGCGACACCGACGGCCAGGACGATGTAGCCCATGTGGTTGACCGAGGTGTAGGCAATCATCCGTTTCAGGTCGTGTTGCGCCAGCGCGACGAGGGCGCCATAGAGGACGGACACCACTCCCACCGCGATGATGATCCACGCCCATGAGCGCCACGCTTCAGGTAGCATCGGCATCGCCACCCGCAGGAAACCGTAGGTGCCCATCTTGAGCAATACCCCCGCCAGCACTGCTGATCCGATGGCTGGGGCGTCGGTGTGGGCTGGGGGCAGCCAGGTGTGGAACGGAACGGTCGGGGTCTTGACCGCCAGCCCGAGCAGGATGGCGCCGAGCACGAAGCCCCCGGCGACCGGTCGACCGGCCAGCGGCATCTCTTGGGCAAGGCGGACCATGTCGAAGGTATGCGGCTGCGCTGCAACGTAGAGCCCGATGAACCCGGCTAGCAGAGCTAACGATCCTAGGAACGTGTAGAGGAAGAACTTCAGGGCCGACCGGGCCGCGTCACCGTGGCCCCACCCGGCGATCACGAAGTACATCGCCACGATGGACAGATCGAAGAACACGAAGAACAGGATCAGGTCGGCAGCCACGAACACACCGAGGCTGACGCTCTGTAAGAACAGGAACAGCGCCGCGTGAATGCGAGGCCGTTTATCTTGACGCAGCGCGTAGATCGCGCAACTGAGGAAGATGATCGCGCTCATCGCAATCAGCGGGAGCGACAACCCGTCGATCCCCACGTGATAGCTGCTGTCGACCCCGGGGATCCACGGCACGCGTTCCTCGAAGGCCAGGGTCCCGGGCGCCGGGCTTTCGTAGCGGATCCACACGGCCACGATCAGCGCGAGGTCGAGCGCGGAAACGACCACCCAGGTCCATCTGGCCACGGCCGGAGAAAGTTTGGGCAGCGCGAGGAGCCCCACGGCGGCCGCCAACGGTAAGAAAACGATGAGACTGAGCACGTTCATCCCCTCACGAAGAACAGGAGTAGGAAGCCAACCGCGAGGATCGCGACGACCTGGAGGTAGTAGTGGTGGAGCTGACCGGTCTGCGGTCGACGAGCCAGCGCGCCGAGACTGCGGACCCCGCGGGTGACCCGACCCACCGCACCGTCGAACACCCGGTCGTCAAAGTGGCCCGCACGATCAGCCGCTCGAAGCGCCCCGGTCGAAACCGCACCGACCGTCCCATCGAGCAGCCGGTCATCGAGGCGCCCGGCACGCTGTGCCACCCGAAGCGTCGCGCCCGAGGCCGCCATCACCCCGGCGTCGAGCACCCGGTCATCGAAGCGAGCCAGGGCATCGGCCAACCTCAACGTCGGAGTCACCACGACGTCCCGAACTGCGGCGTCCAGGCCCAACCAACCCCGAGCCCATCGTGGTTCCGGTGCCCCCCAGCGGAACACAGCGCCGAGCACGATGAGGGCCAGCACGGCCGAGATCATCAACTCGAGGACACCCGCGCTTGGATGGTTTGGGCCGTCGAGGGAACGGGCAAGCGCCGCGCCCCACGGGCCGAGCGCCAACACCCCGAGCACGACCGCGCCGGTGGCCAGGATCACCAGGGGCGGGTAGGCGACGGCAGGCACCTCTCGGGTCCCGTGTTGTTCGGAATCGTGCAGTTCTTGCGCCTGTGCTGCTTCTTCCGACGAAGTTCGACGCCACACGACCACCAGGATCTTGGCCGCATACCCAGCGGACAACGCCGCCGCAGCCAGCCCGACGACATACAACGCGATCGATTCTTCCAGCGCTGCCGCAAGGATTTCGTCCTTGGTGGCCCACATCGACAGCGGTGCCACACCCGCCAGCGATAGGGCCCCAAGTCCGGTAACGACCCCGAGCAGAGGCCACCTCCGCCCGGCACCCCGCAAACCCGGCAAGGCCTTGGTGCCGAGCGCGGTGAGCCACAGCCCGGCGACCAGGAACAGGAGAGCCTTGGTGGTGGCGTGCGCGACCAAGTGGGTGGCGCCTCCAGCCACACTGCCCACCCCGGCCGCCAACACCACAAAGCCGAGCTGGGCACAGGTCGAGGCAGCGAGAAGTTGTTTGAGGTCGCGCTGAGCTAGCGCGACGGCGCCCAGGACCAAGGCTGTCGCGGCACCGATCCACGCGGTCACCGGCCCAGCCCACCCGCTCACGGCGAGCAGCGGCTCGAGGCGAAGGAGTAGATAACCGCCCATCGCCACCATGGCCGCCGAGTGCAGCAGCGCGCTCACCGGTGCCGGGCCGGCCATCGCCGAGGACAACCAAAACGAGAACGGTAGTTGCGCGGCCTTGCCCAGCGCCGCCACCAGCACCCCGGCCGCGATGACGTGTCGCCACCCCGGGGATGCGTCGCCCAGGTCGGCCAGAGCGAGCCCGGCACCGCCCGCCAACGCGGCAGCCGCTGCGACATACAACCCGACGTCGGCACTGCGCGTGGTCACGAAGGCGGTCAGTCCCGCGCTCACTCGGTGGTCTTCGCGCCACCAGAAGCCGATCAGCGCGTAGGACGCGGCGCCCATTAACTCCCACGCGAACAACAGGGTCGGCACGGTCGTCGCGGTCGCGGTGATCAAGGCGAGGGCAGCAAAGAGCAACATCAGCCCGTAGAACCGAGGTCGGGCATCGGCGATTTCGCCGGTGGCCACGAGCAGGGCCAAGGCGGCAACGAACGCGATGGTCGGCACCAGCAGGGCGCTGAGGGTGTCGACCGCCAAGGCGAAGTCGGTGCCGAGCACGAACGGCACGGACACACTCGGTCGCAGCACCGACACGGCAACGGCGAGCCCGGCGGTCGCGGCCGCGGTGCTGATCGCCACGGGGGCAGCGATCCGTTCGGCGCGCGGACTCAGGGCGAGGACGGCGCCGACGATGGCGGGCAGCACCACCATGGACCACAGCAGGGCCGGAGCGAGGGCGATCATCGGGACAGGTCCGTGGCCATGTCGGTCATGTCGGCCCCGGCCTGGCGATGCATCAGCGTGGCCACGGCGAAGCCCATCGCCATCTCCACAGTCATCGCCGCAATGACCACGAGCAACAGGACCTGTCCGGAGGGCTCGGGTGCGGTGAACCACCAGAAGCCTGCGGCCGCGATGATGACGCCGTTGATCATCAACTCCAGGCCCATCATGACCATGACCACGACCTGCTGAGAGATCGCGCCGTAGAGGCCGATACTGAACAGCGCGGCAGCGAGCAAGAGCACCGTTTCCAGGGTCATCGTCCGACTCCTCCGGGTTGCGGGTCGATAGCGGGTCGACGCTTGAGGTCATCACCCATCCGGTCATACCGGGTGCGGTGCGCGGCGAGTACGACCCCAGCAACGATGGTGGAGACCATCACGGGGCTGACCACGATCATCACCAGCATCTGGGGGCCCATCAACGCCTCGCCCAGGGCTGCGGTTACGTCGGGTGTGGGCACGCCTCGCCTCGACGGCCAGTCGATGAGGAAGATGCCGGCCGCGAGGAGAGCGAAGGTCAGAATGGCGGCCGCTACGGCGCGCCGGTTGTCGTGGACCATGCTCATCGGCATCAGGGCCGGGTTCATGCCCATAAACATGACCATGTAGACGGCCATGATCGCCATCTCCATGACCATCATCAAGATGATCGTGACCCCGATGTAGTTCTGTTGCAGCAGTAGCACGTCGATGCCGACTGCGACGAAAGAGATCGCCAACGCGTAGGTGGCGCGAGCCATGGAGTCGACGTAGAACACGGCGGCACCACTGACGATCGCCACGATAGCGAGCGCCCAGTGGGCGATGTCGATCACGATGCTGGCGTCGGTCATGATCCCGCCCTGACGACGGCGACGATGGAGACGATCAGGTCCTGCGCGACCACTGCGGGCAGCAACACCACCCAGCCGAGTTCCATGAATTGGTCGGGGCGCACGATCGGCATACGTCGGCGAAGCCAGACCAAGGCGCTCAGCAGCGCGGCTGTCTTGACGAGCGTCCACACCCAGTCAGGCGCGAGGGGCCCCGCGCCTCCGCCGAGAAACATCGGCACGGCAAACGCGGCACCAGCGGCGAGGAGGGCGTAGCGTCCGGCGGTGAACAGCAACCAGTCGACCCCGGATAGTTCGGCACCCACGCCCCCACCGATGTCGGCGCCCAGTGCGGCGGCAAACGGCCCCCATACCGAGAAGGCGACGACACCCAGGCAGTACACGCCGAAGGCGACCGGCATCCACACCACAAACCACAGGCCCTCTTGGGCGGCGGCCACCGTGCCCACGTTCAGACTTCCTGCGGCGATCACGGGTGCTACCAGGGCGAACATCAGCGGCAGCTCATAACCCAAGCCGTGCGCGAGGAATCGGTATCCGCCGACCAGGGAATGCGCCGAATTGGGCCCCCAGCCGACGAGCCACACCAACGCCCAGACCATGACGTCCATCGCGTTGAACCAGACCACCCCCACGTCCAGGGGCGCGATAGTCCATCGGCCCAACGGCACGACAGCGACCATCAATAGGGCCACGACGAGCAGGCCGGCGCCACTGGTGCGCCACAGCAACGAGTCGGCGGACACGGTGCTGCGTCGGCGTTGCCGCAGGAGCCGCGCGCTCTCCTGCAGAGGTCCAGCGACCGCACCCCGCAGGTATGCCGAATGCTCGGGTCCGTGGGTTCGCTCCGCTCGTGCGGTCAGGACACTGTTCAGTGCCGCAGCCCACAAAACCAAGACTCCCAAGATCGAGGCACCCACCAGCGCCCACGCTGGCGCAACCGTGACCACTGCGACCTCACCCATGAGGCGCCGCGATCGGGACCAGCGACGGCGGCACGTCCAGGGAAGCGATGACGAGTCGAGCGGTAGCAAGGTCCAGGCCCACGACCGCAGCGGCAACCGAGGTCGGGCTCAGTCTCGGGGCCTGGACGCGCGTTTCATCGGCGGCGGCGTCGACGGCTCGGGTGAGCATGCTCATCAGGCGGTCCCACGTGTCGCCCTCTAGATGTCGTGGAAGATCGTGTGCGTCAAGATCTTGAGAAGTCAGCGGCCGCAGCCCCCGCAGCGACCATCGCAGCGTTCGAGACTGTGTGACCTGGCGGCGCAATCGCTCGAGCGACGCGTCGATCTCTGGTGAAGAGGACGAGGCGAGTTGCTCGTCGCGGACTCGACGCGCGAGGGCGGCGGCGTCGTCCCAACCGGCCAAAGCCAGGAATCGAGCAAGGTTGTCGGCGCGCCACGCCGGCCTGGGTGTGTGCGGACCAACGTCCCCAGCGTCATCGATCATCGATCCGTCGGCGTGCGAGATGACGTCGCCGTTCACGGTGCAGCTCAACACGAGCCCGGCTGGCCAGTGCGGCAGAACAGGTCCTAGGCGTAGATGGAGCACGTCCATCTCGAGCCCATCGCGGTCATCCTCTCCTTCGGCCAACGGGATCCCGTCCGGTGCCATCTCCATGTCCCCGTGGTCCATGTCCCCGTGGTCCATCGCGTTCTCATCGTTGGTTGCTTGCGGCTCGTGGTCCCGCTGGGCAGCGTCTTCGCGGTGGCTTTCGGTGTCAGCGAGCTGACCGGCGATCACATCCAACGCTTGGGCGATATCGGTCGTCTCGTCGAGGTCCGTCCGCACGCGCGGCCCGGGCATCTGATCCCACAATCGATTGACCACACTGGTCAGGTCAGGCCCAGGCATGCCACACACCGCCAGCACATCGGCATCGGCAGGGGTCAGACCGAGACACCATCCACGCTGGATGAGTTGCCGTTCCAGTCGCGCCCGCACTATCCAGGAACCGGGTGTCTCAACGATGAGTACGTGAGCGCGGCGCGCTGCGTACCGGGCCAGCACGTCACTCAAGCCCACCGCAGACCGCCTTCACGCCATACCCACAGCACCGCCACCAACAAGGCTCCGAGGAAAAGGAACATCTCGATTACTGCCGAAAACCCAAGGTTGGCAACGACCACGGCCCACGGGTACATGAAGAGCATCTCGATGTCGAAAGCCAAGAAAAGCAGCGTCGCGACGTACCACCGGGCGTGGTATCTCGACAGGGCGTGCTCTTGCGGGGCCCAGCCCGACTGGAACGGAAGCGAGACCAGCGCATCGGTTGACACGGTGGTGACACGGTGCAGGAGGTAGACCGCGACCACCGTGGAAACGGCTATGGCCGCCATGGACAGGATCCCGACGAACACAACGTTTCCTCCCTTGCGTGGACGGAAAATCGAGATGGACGGTCGGGAGAGCAGATACCCCAGTACGGTATACCTTTTTTCGCTATGGGGCGGCCTTTCGCCCTGTAGCGGCGTCTACGAGGGCCGCACCCACACCGCCCCGATCCTGCTGGCGCGGGACCGGGGCGGTGTGGGTGCGATGAGGGTCTTAGCCGACCCGGCCGTAACTGGTGACGCCAGAGAACATCTTGCGCTTCTGGGTGGGCAGGCCTGCCTTGCCCGAGTCGTAAATCATGCCGTCCCCGGCATAGATGGCGTTGTGCCAAGCCGGCGCACCCCAAAAGACGAGGTCACCAGGCCGGGGTTGAGAGACCGGGGTGGTGGCTCGGCGTTGCTGTTCGGCGGTTCGCGGAAGGCTGACGCCCGCTTTGGCGAACACGTACTGGATGTACCCGGAGCAGTCGAATCCGGTCGAGGGGCTAGAGCCACCCCAGGAGTACATGATGCCGGTGTAGCGCTGCGCGTAGCCAAGTACTCCGCTGGCGTTTGAACTGCTTGACCGGGTGCTGCTGCGGGAAGCCGAGGACTGTGAGCGCTTAGATGTGCTTTTGCTAGACAGACCCATGTGACGGGACGTGGCAGACCCGACGACGCCGTTGGCCGTCAATCCGTGCTTGCTCTGCCACCGCTTGACTGCGGCTTGGGTCTTTGGCCCAAAGATGCCGTCGACTCGTGCACCAACAACTCTCTGTACTTTTTCAACGGCGCCGCCACGCGAGCCCGAACGCAGGGTTTTGGTGGTCGAGTGAGTGGGCAGCGGCAGCACCGCAGCTGCGGTAGGAAGTGCTGCCTGCGCTGAGGCAGCAGCCAGGGTCGGTGCTGAGGTCAGTGGCGTCAGTGGCACATCAGGTGCCGCTTGCGCTCCGGTAGCCATGGCCGCGATGAGTCCGGTGCTGGTGCCGAGGACGGCTACGCCTCGACCTAGTCGACCTGCGCTGAAGGCACTAGCGGACCGGTGGCGCGGTTGGTATGACAGGGGCATGGTGGCTCTTTCTCCTACGCCTACGGGGTGAGCTGTCGGGTTCGGACTGGAGGTCGTCCGGCGCTAGACCCCATTTGTCATGGGTTCTAGCACTACACCCCAAGAGGCGCGAGCACCTCACATGAGTGGTTTCCCCGCTCCTGCCGCGCGGATACAGATGAACCCGGTCGCGGTGGCAGGACTCGGCGCCGCGACGGGTGTCCCTCGGGTGAAGAACATGGAGACAGTACCCCCCAGCGGTACGCAATGTCACGTTTCGATAACGGACAGGTCTACAAGGGCGGCTGTGGCCGCAGTCGGCACCCAACTGACGATACCTGTACGGGGCAAAGTTACGCTGGGTTTTCTATCAGTGCCACAGTATGAGGAGAACGCAGGTGGATTTATCGCGGGCGATGTACGGGGGGCAGTGGTGGTGGTGACGTTGGTTATGTCTGGTTGTGCAGGGACGCCGGGTGAGCCGCAAGCGGCACCAGCGGGGGAGGGACATAACTCGGTGGATGTGATGTTCGCGCAGATGATGATTCCGCATCACGATGACGCTATTGCGATGGGTCGGTACTTAGAGCAAGGCATGGCGTGGACCCGGAGGTCGATGTTTTGGCCGGGGACATCGTCGAGGCCCAGGCGCGAGAGAACGTCGAGATGAACACATGGTTGGACGAGCGAAATTATCCGCAGGTTCCGAGTGCGCCGGGCCAAGTCAACGATCAGTCTCTGGTGCAGGCATCTACAGCGGAGATCGAAGAGGCTTTTTTGACTGAGATGATCGCTCATCATGAGCACGGGGTCGATATGGCGCGCAGTGCGGCAGAGCGTGGAGAGTCGCCGGTCATGACCGACCTTGCTCAAGCCATGGTGGAGGACCGGAGCCAGGAGATTGAGAGTATGCGTGACCTCCTAGCGAAGAGGTGACCCCCGCCCGGCCGTCGTTGTGCGGTGGTCGGGCAGGGCAGCACGATCTGGAAGGCTCAGTTGAACAAGGACGAAAGAACGAACGCGAGGCATGCCTGGGCGCTGATCTCGGCGTGGCCTGGCTGATGGCGGGGGGTGTCAAGCGTGGCTTCTTGGGCGTGCGAGTCGACCTAGCCAGCCCCACCCTGGGACAAAGGTGACTCGAGGGCATGGGCCGCTGGGGTGAGATGCTGCATAGAACGTGCGGCAGCCGGTTTCCTTTACGGTGCGCCGCCAACGTAGGGACCCATGCCCCACGACCCACTACCTGTTGAATACCCCATAGGGGTTCAAAGTATCACCGTCTTATCGGTGGTCGTCGGTGACGCCAGCGACGAGTCTGCTCTGGTGGCGGTGGCCTTATGATTCGAGGTCCTTTAGGAGCGTACGAGGCGTGCGATGGCGGCCGAGGCCTCCTTGATCTTGCCTTCGGCGTCGTCGCCACCCGTCTGGATAGCTTGTCGGACGCAGTGACCGAGGTGCTCGTCCAAGAGCCCGAGAGCGACGGCCTCTAGCGCTTTGGTGGCGGCCGAGATTTGGGTGAGGACATCAATGCAGTAGGTGTCCTCTTCGACCATGCGCCGCACCCCGCGGACTTGCCCCTCGACCCGCTGCAGCCGCTTGATCTGCGCAGCTTTGGTGTCCGCATACCCCGGCGGTGACGGTGTGGTGTTCGCGGCGTTCATGGCGAGTCGCTTTCGGGTGGTTTTGTGTGTGCGCGATGAGTGTGTTGAAGCGTAGTGCGTACCGCACGAAGGTCGCCGCGCTTCGCATACCCACCTGGGGTATAGTAGTTTCGTCTCACAGTGAGACGACGCCAACCGAGAGGAACACTCATGAACTCAGAAACCATCTCTCTTCCGCTGGCCGAGCAGACCGCGGGCGGCTGCGGCTGTGGTTGCGGTTGTAACCACAGCGACGCCCCTTCATCCACAGACACGAAAGAACACGACATGAGCACAGAGACCGTTACGCAGACCTACTCCGTCACGGGAATGACGTGCGGCCACTGTGTTCAGGCGGTGACCTCCGAGCTGGAAGCACTCGACGGCGTGCAGCAGGTTTCGGTTGACCTCAACGCTGACGGGGCGTCCTCAGTCACCGTGACGAGCGCCGAAACACTCGAAGAAGCCACGATCCAGTCGGGCCTGACGGATGCGGGCGGCTACCAACTCACGTCCTGATTGCGACGGGGGTCCTGCGAGAGGCTTCGTTGGTACCTTAGTTTTTCGTGCCCCTCTACGATCTGCCACTCGATCAGTTACGCACCTACGTCAGTTCCACGCAGCCGCCTGAAGACGTAGATACGTTCTGGGCCGAGCGGTTGGCCGGGGCTAGGAAGCTGACCGAAAAACCCAGTGTTGAGCGGGTCGACAGCGGACTCAGCCGCGTCACCACCGAGGACGTGTGGTTTAGCGGAGCTCATGGCCACCGCATCGGCGCTTGGTATCACCGTCCGGCAGGCGTTGAGGGTCCGCTTCCGGTGGTGGTCAACTATCAGGGCTACGGTCGCGGTCGCGGTTTGTCGCATGAAATCCCGCTGTGGGTGAACGCCGGTTATGCCTGCCTCGAGGTGGACACGCGAGGCCAGGGGGCGGGATACGGGGTGGGGGACACCCCTGACCCGGTCGGGTCGGGTCCGGCCGCTCCGGGCTATCTCACCAGAGGGCTAGAGAGCCCTGAGAACCACTACTACACCAGGGTCTTCACCGACGCTGCGCTGGCCGTGGACGCGGTGGCGCATCTGCCCCAAGCCGACCCGGATCGAGTCGTGACCTGCGGCGCGAGCCAAGGTGGCGGCATTTCGATTGCCGCTGCGTCCCTGCACGATGGGGTCCTCGGTGCCATGGTCGACGTGGCCTTCATGTGCGACGTGTGGCGGGCCGCCCAGATGACCGACATCAATCCGTATGCCGAGCTGGGCCGTTACCTCGCGGCGCACCGTGACAAAGCCGAGCAGGCGTTCACGACGTTGTCGTACGTCGACGCGGCCGTCTTGGCGAGTCGCGGACGCGTGCCCGCGCTGTTTTCTGTTGCGTTGATGGACCCGGTCTGTCCGCCGTCCACGGTCTATGCGGCATACCAAGCGTGGGGTGGTCCGAAGGAGATCGTCGAGTACCCCTGGAACGGGCACGAAGGTGGAGGGCCCTTCCACGAGCGCGAGCAGTTGCGTTGGCTGGCCGACTTGTTCGCCGCTTAACCGGGGGCAACGCGGTCTGCCGTATGAAGACGGTGCAAGTGATATCGTGTTCGTGATATCGAAGGTGGTTATCGTGGAGCAAATTTTGATCCGGAACCTGCCCGCAGGGACTAAGGCCGCGCTGCGAGCGCGCGCCAAACAGCGTCACCGGTCGCTCGAGGCGGAAGCACGCGACGTCCTCACCCGTGCTGTCCAGGCTGATCGCGTCACTATCGTCGACCTGCTGAGCACAGACGAGGGCGCCGACATCGACTTCGAACCTGAACGTCTGAGGCTCACCGCTCGCTCAGCGCAGTTGTGAGGTACCTCTTAGACACCAATGTGGTGTCCGCGCTACGAGTTCGAGGGCGCAACCCGACGGTCGAAGTGTGGGCAGCGTCGGTTCCCGTCGGTGACCTGTTCATATCCGCTACCACCATCACCGAGATCGAACGGGGCGTCATCGCCAAGGAGAGATCCGACGCTGCCCAGGGAGCGATCCTGCGCCGCTGGTTCGACGAAAACGTCCTACCAACCTTCGCCGGCCAGGTGTTGACGTTCGACCTACCGGCAGCGCGGATCCTCGCTGCCTATCGTGTCCCAGAGCACGCCCCGTTCGACGACGCTCTCATCGCCGCCGTTGCACAGGCCGCAGAGATGACCGTCGTCACGCGGAACACCCGACACTTCGAACCCCTCGCCGTCGCATGCCTCAACCCGTGGGACAACAACCCGTGGGACAACAACCCGTAGACCACACACTGACCCCAAAGTTCAGGGGCAGAGCGCCGGATGGCGTTCAATCCGTTGTGAGACCAGGCCGACCTCTTCGGCGTTCACTGCTCGTCGCGTGCCTTGAGTCCTCAGCCAAGGACGGGCAAGCGATCTGCCGCCGAACCAAGGCGCTCCACTTCGTCTGTGCTTGGTGGGCGCCGTCCAGTCCCCAGAAGCACACAGGTGAGATCAGACCAGTCGGCGGGCAGTTGCGTATCGAGCAGCGCTTCGACGGTTCTGCGGATCATGGATACCGATTCGGGGGTGGGGTCGGCCACGTCGAGAGTATGGCCCAAATCGACCTGGTGCACGGCGAGTTCTACGGCCCACGTTGCCAGGAAATCACCGCTGGTCAGGGTGTGGTTCTGAAACGAAACTCGTCCGTCTGGCATGTGATCAGCAGCACCATGAACTGCATTGGCTGCCATCCGTAGGTGCTGCACCGAGCCGCTAGGTCGTCGATACGCTGTGGAAGTGCGTCGGGTCCACAAGATGGGATTGACCGGATCGTTGTCGCCGACGCAATCCAGCCAGTAGCTGGCAGCGTCTTGGTCTGCTGGGTCCTGCGTCGAAGCGGTAAAACCTCCCAACATCTCCTGGATTCCGGTTCGAACGTGAGTCAGCACGTCGAGCACCGCCCACCCGTAGCAACGACTTGTAGCCAGCATTTCGTAGTCATTCAAAGACTCCGCCGTGCTGACAAACCGATCCAGCGCACCACGGAACGCTGATTGTCCGTCGCGGTGAGTGAAGTGCAATGCAGCCATCTTCCGAATGCTAGACGCCGCCGAATCCACCCGCTCGGTCGATGGCGTAGGCAACAAACGCCCGAGCTGCCGCTGCCAGCGTGGCTCTAGGGTTTGCAACGCCCACTCCACCGCTCCGGGCATGCTTGCGACCTGCGCGGTCTCGAGCGTCAACAAAGTCCGACACACGGTGATGACCGCATACCGCTGCCCCCACGCTCGCGCAGGATCGATCGGGTGAACCCGCGGTTTGCAGTGGTCATCCCATTCCAGGGTCTGATGGCCGTGCGGGCGGCGTAGACCCACCAGCCGATGTCATTTCCTTCACCTCAGGTATGCCGAACGTAGCGGGGTTCTGAACGTCAGCGTCCCGACACGTTCAGCTGGGTGTGGTCAGGCGTCGGACGATGAGTTGGTTGATGCTTATCTGTTCCTCCGCCGCGTCTTGAGCGAGGCGTCGGTGTAGTGATTCACCGACGCGCAGATTGAACTTTCCTGAGTAGTGACGCTCCGCGATAGGTGATGGGACCACTTCGTTGTGCTCGCGCATATCTGTGATCGTCTCGGTGATGACCTTCTCCAGGCCAGCAAGTGCGTCGCCCTGAGTCCATGCGAGCCAGGACAGAGAAGGAAACTCGAGGCAAGTTGCGACGAACTCTTCGTCTTCAGCCGACCAGGTCACGCGGTAGGTGTAGTGGGAGACCTCAATGAGTTGGGTGGTCTGCATTAGGTGCGCTCCTTCTTGTCGATTGCGGCTAACGCTTGACGTACTTGATAAGCCTTGGCCTTGCCTCTGTCGTCCTGGATATTGACTCTGGGATCACCGGGCCAAGGCATCTTGAATACGACATGCGAGCCTCCGGTGGTCCTGGGTGGACCGAAGTGGTGCTGACGGGCCTTGTACAGATCCTGGTAGCGCACGTTCTTTGGGCTATCTCACATCCTCGACATAAGTCTTTCGACGGACACCACCTGTCGATGGTACTGCCGGCGATACCACTATCGCAAGAATTCGATCTGCCGCGTTCGTCCCGGACTTGTCCGAGCAAGGGCTGTCAGCGCGGCTCTAGGGTTAACAACTCCCACTCCACCGCTCCGAATTTCTTGGGACCTGCGCGGTCTCGCGTAAACAAGGTCTGACACACGGTGATGACCGCATACCGCTGCCTCCACACCATGGTGTCGATGTTGATCCAGGTGGAAAGATCATCGAGCAGTGTCGGTGGAGATACGGGTGCTTCGCGACGCAGCAGTGCGGGGGGACGGGGGTCATTTCCTCCGGTCCGGCCGGCACACTTTCCCTTCGACGTATGGTGAAGGCGAATCACTACCTGCGAAAGGGCATGTTCATGAGGCGAGTTACTGCATACATCGGCACGATGCTGGGAGCGGCGCTTATCGTGAGCCCGGTGGCGGCCACCGCGCAGTCTGAACCGGCCCCGCCGGAGGTGGCGGGCCTGGTGGTTTATGCCAGCGACTACGACGTGCCGGAAACGGTCGAGCGGGTGGAAGACGCGCTGGGTGAGGCAGGGATGGTCACGCTCACCTTGGATCACCAGGCGAATGCCGAGTCGGTCGGCGCCACGTTGCGCCCCACCACCGTTGTTATCGGCGGTGCGCCGCCGGTCGGCACGCCGCTGCTGCTGCAGGCCCAAGAGGTGGGCATCGATCTGCCGCAGAAGTTCTTGTCCTGGGAAGACGAAGCGGGTCAGGTCTGGCTCGCGCACAACTCCGGGGAGTACCTCGCGGTGCAATCCGGTATCGACCCTGAGTCGCCAGCAGTGACCGGCCTCGACCAGGCCGTCGGCGGTCTTGCCGTCCAGGCCAGCGGAGCCACGGAGCCAGCGACCCGCGGCGCCGAGGTCACCGCATATCCGCAGTACCGCCTCGAGCAGTCCAGCAACGCCTCGGTGCCGAAGTCCATTGGCCGCTACCAAGACGCCTTCGCAGACGCCGGCCTGAAGGAGTTGCCGGTGGTCGATCACCAGGCTGGCGCTGAGTCCATCGGCGAAACGCTGCGTCCTACCCAGGTCACGTTCGCCGGGAACCCGAAGGCCGGAACACCGTTTATGGCGGCACAGCAGACGATGGGTATTGACCTGCCGACCCGCTTTTACGCCCGCGAAAGTTCCGACGGCACAGTCACGGTGGGGCACGTGAACATCGCGGCCTTGGCGCAGCGCCACTCAGTCACCGGGGTCGAGGAGCCGTTGGCGATGGTGACCAAGGCCACGGCAGCCTTCACTACTGCCGCTGCGGGTGAAATTACGATGCCCGAGGGCGGAGTAGACACCGGGGCCGGCGGCACCGCCGAGTCCTCGAACACGGGGGCCATCGGACTGGGTCTGATGGCGGTTCTTGGTGCCTCGGTGCTAGCCGTCGCGTTCTGGCGGATGCGGAGCCAGACCTCGACCTGAGGGCCGTCGATTAATCCAGGCCCAGCACCGCTAGGAGCGCTGCGTCGATGTCGCGCAACTCTTCGGCGGTGAGGCCGCACCGTGCGCTGCCTTGTCCGCCGTGCGCTGCCTTGCAAGGCAGCGCAACTCCCACAACGCAGCGCACCAGGGGCGGTGCCTGTGCGTGGCCCTTGCGGTGACGAGTTTCTACTCGTGTGCCGAGTTGCTTCTCGTCACCGCTACAGAAAAACGGCACACGAGGTATGCCGACTGTTGTGAGCAGTGGACTGGATGGCTTCCAAGGAGAGAATGACGTTCAGGCCCTACCTATGCGAATGAGGAGCTGCCCGAATGAACAGTCCCAAGCCAGGCACCGCACCCCCACCCTGGCGACTGCGCGGCGACCACCTGAACTGGTTGCGGGATCAGACCGCGCTCCAGTTACGGTTCGGCAGTGCCTTCGAGCACCCAACCGGGGGCGCGGCATACCTGGACGACCAGGGGAAGCCGGATCTTGCGCAGCCGGTCTACACCTGGGTGACGGCGCGGATGCTGCATGTTTACAGTTTGGGCACGTTGGCGGGGATTCCCGGATGCGCCCCGCTGGCCGAAGCGGCGCTGCGCGGTCTGACCGGTCCGCAAGCAGATGCTGAGCACAGCGGATGGTTCCACGCCCGCGGCCCGAGCCAAGAACTGGATGCGTCCAAGACCGCATACACCCACGCTTTTGTGGTCTTTGCCGCTTCCAGTGCGGTGGTTGCAGGTCTGGAGGGCGCGAGCGACCTCCTCGACGATGCGCTCTCCACCTTGGACGAGCGGTTCTGGGACCCAGGGGCCGGCATGCACCGGGACTCGGCCTCGCCCGATTGGTCAACCTTCAGCGACTACCGGGGCGTGAACGCGAACATGCACTCGGTGGAGGCGCTGCTCAACGCCGCAGACGCCACGGAGCAGGATCGCTGGCGAGATAGGGCGCAGGCCATCACCCTTCGCGTCCTGGGCTGGGCCGAGGCACGCGAGTGGCGCATCCCCGAGCATTTTGATGCCACCTGGACTGAACTGCCTGACCACCATCGCGATCAACCGGATCACCCGTTCGAGCCGTTCGGTGCGACCGTGGGGCATGGGCTGGAATGGGCCCGGCTAGCCGTTCAGGTCGCCGCGAGCTCCGGGGGTGACCAGACCTCGAAGGACACGCTGCTCGAAGGGGCGGTCCATCTCTTTGATCGGGCCGTAATCGACGGCTGGGCGGTCGATGGAGCTGACGGATTCGTCTACACCACCGACTGGTCCGGGAACCCCGTGGTGCGCCGGCGGATGCACTGGGTGCTGTGCGAGGCCATCGCGGCCGCTGCGGCATTAGCGCAAGCCACGGGGCAGTCGCGATACGAACAGTGGTATCAGTGCTGGTGGGATCACGCCGCCACGCATTACGTCGCCGACAACGGGTCGTGGCAGCACGAGTTAAACGAGGACAACACTCCCTCGAGCGTGGTTTGGCCGGGTCGACCCGACCTCTACCACTCGTTCCACACCGTGGTGCTACCTCGCCTCCCGTTGGCTCCCATGGCTGCTCCGGCGATCGCCCAAGGCATGATGCGGTAGTTCGCAGCGCCGACGCCTCGCCGTGGTGGCAGTGTCAGTGCTCGGTGGGAAGGTGTGGTCGTGCAGGTTCCCTCGATCTCTGACGCCGCCCGACGGCGAGGGCTCGGGGCGCGCCATCTGCTGACCCCAAGCAGGCGAACCGACGACGTGGTTGCGATCGCGCGCTCGCTGGTGGCGCTGCACTCGACCGACCCGGTGACGGTGTATCTCAGCGTGCTCGCTCGGATGCGCAAACCCGACCTCGACGCGGTGGCTACGGCGTTGTATGCCGACCGCTCGCTGATCCGCCATCACGCGATGCGCCGCACGTTGTGGGTAGCCACGCCCGATGTCGTCGCGGTCATGCACCGGGCCTGCACCCGCAAGATCGCGGCGCTGGAGCGTCGCAAAACCGAAGTGTTCTTGGCGGCCGCAGGCATCGAGGACCCGGCAGCGTGGTTGGCCGATGCCGACAACAAAGTAGGCCGAGTGCTGGCCGATCATGGACCGGTGATGGCCCGCACCATCGGCACGTTGCTGCCCGAGATCGCTCAACCGTTGTCGCTGTCCGAGGGCAAGCCGTACGCAGGCACTCAAGGTGCGCATTCACGCGTCGTGACGGGCCTCGGCTTCGACGGGGTAGCGGTGCGCGGGCGACCCACCGGAACCTGGATCAACGGGCAATACGCCTGGTCGCACATGGCCGATTGGGCGCCCGATCTGCATACGGCCATGCATGTGGGCGGGGTTGAAGACGCGCAGTCACAGCTCGCGCACAGGTGGCTACACCGGTTCGGTCCGGGCACCGAGCGCGACGTTTCGTGGTGGATGGGCTGGACGCTCGGTGACACACGCGCCGCCCTGGTCGATTGCGACGCCCGACCCGTGCTCACCAGCGCCGGGCCAGCGTGGATGCCGGCGGAGGCAGAATTGCCTACCGTCGACGGGATCGAGACCACCGAAGAACCGTGGGTCGCATTGCTGCCGGGGCTTGACCCGACGGTGATGGGGTGGAAGGACCGGGAGTTTTACGCCCGAGCAGGCGGGGAGTCGGCCTGGGACACCAACGGCAACGCGGGGCCCACGATCTGGATCGACGGTCAGATCGTCGGTGCCTGGGGCCAAACCAAAGGCGGGGAGATTCGCACGCATTACTTTGCCGCAGTGCGGCCCAACCGCCGCAAACAGGTGGAGGAACGCGCAGAGGAAGTCGCAGGTTGGTTGGGCGACACCCGCATCTCGTGGCGCTTCCCGGGGGCGATCAACGCTCAACTACGTGCGCCACCCTAGTGTGACGCTGCCTGAAGAGTTGACCGAGATCGATGTGTGTCGAATCAATTATCCTTACGTCGTAGCCGTGGCGTAGGATTCATGAGCATGACGGCCACCGACACGCGAGACGGGCTGGATGCGAATTCACCCGCAATCGAGGTGGCGCTGATGAACGACTACGAGGTCGTGGTCCGGGGGCTGGCGCGCATGCTCGAGCCGTATGCCGACCGAGTGCGCGTCGTCGAGTTGAACGTTAATCTGACCCCCGGGCAGCCTGTCGACATCACGATGTATGACACGTTTGCCGTGACTCAAACCGATGGCGGGGCGGTCGCAGAGCTTGCGACCGCTCCATTGGCCGGTCGGGTCGTGGTTTATAGCTGGGAGACCCCCGCTGATCTGGTACGTGACGGACTGGCCGTGGGGGTGGCTGGGTACCTCCCGAAGACGATGAAGGCAGAGGAATTGGTGAGCGCCTTGGAACGAGTGCACGCAGGGGAACAGGTTGTCGTCGAGGCCGACGTGAGCGAAGCAGAGGCCAAGGCAGGGGTCAATGAGCCGGAAGCCCATTCGTGGCCCGGTCGCGACGCCGGCTTAACCCACCGAGAGTCCGAGATGTTGGTGCTCATCACGCAGGGTCTGAGCAACCAAGAGATCGCGGAACGGTGTTACCTCAGCATGAACACCGTGAAGAGTTACATTCGCGGGGCCTACCGAAAGATCGATGTGGAGACTCGGACACGGGCCGTCATTTGGGGCATGAATAACGGTATGGCCCTGGACCGGGTCCGGGTCACTCAACCGGGACCGCAAGATTGAATCGACGCCTGTCAATGCTGCCGAAAGGTTGCGCGATCTCGCCCCCTGGTCCTCTTGTCGGCACCCGCACGGTAGGAACACTGACGGCCCCCGTAACGTTACGTTCTTGCACCTGTCTCTCGCGGTGTTCCCGTCGAAAGGCCTGCTCGTATGCAGTTACGTGCCGCACGCCTCATCGGCGCGCCCCTAGGACTGCTACTGGCTTCGGTTCCGTTGGTGACTCCGCTGGCTGTTGCCCCGGCATACGCCCAGGGCAGTCCTGAGACCACCACGGTCGCCGTCGGCGCCGAGCCGGACGGGTCCGCAGTCTCCTTAGACGTCGACATCTACCGGCCCGACGACGGGCAACCGCAACCGGCCGTGATCCTGGGCCACGGGTTTGGCGGCAGCAAAGACAACCTCGAGATCCAGGCACAGACGCTGGCCGAGGCCGGGTATGTCGTTCTCGCGTACTCCGCGCGCGGGTTCGGCGAGTCCGGGGGCAACGTGCACCTCAACGACCCCGAGTTCGAGATCGCCGACGCTCAGGTCTTGATCGACGTCCTAGCCGAAGACGCGGGTGTGCAGCAGGACAGCGACGGGGACCCGCGCGTAGGGATCGTCGGGGGCAGTTATGGCGGGGCGATGGCCTTGATGACCGCTGGCGCCGACGAGCGCGTCGACTCCGTGATCGCGCAGATCACCTGGAACGACCTGGCCGATGCGTTCTACCCCCAGGCCGCAGTCGGTGTGGATCAGCCGGGCCCATTCAAGAAGTTGTGGGCCTCGACCTTCTTCACCTCGATCGTGGGCTCAGGTTTGGCGCAGAGCCTGCCGGACGTCGGCGAGGATGGCGACGGCGAGGATGGCGACGGCGCTCAGGCTGACACGCCGGCCAACCTTCCGGAGTTGAGCGGCGACGCGCTGTGCGGACGCTTCGACCCTGAGTTGTGCACGCAGTTCGTCGCAGCGATGGAGAGCGGCGACACGGATACTGACACCGACCTGATCGAGCAACTGCGCGAGCACAGCCCGGCACCGGTGCTGGATCAGATCACCGCGCCGGTATACCTCGTTCAGGGCATGTCCGACAGCCTGTTCGGTCTAGACCAAGCCGACGCCAACGCCTCGGCGTTGCTGGAGGCGGGCACGCCGGTCGCGGTCGACTGGTTCAACGGAGGCCACGACGGCACCAGTTCAGCGCCGCCCGCTGCTGCGGGGGCAGAAGGCGGCCCACCCGGCAACGACGGTGCCACCCCCGGCGACGAGCCGGTGGACATCGAGGCTCAACAAACCGACAACGCGCTGACCTGGCTGGACGGCACCTTGCGCGCCGCCGATCCCGTCACCCAAGACACGCTCCCGGTGCCCGCGTTCAGTTACGTCGCGCCCCCGCCCACCAGTGGCGCGAGCGCCCAGGCCTACTCCGATGCGGCATACCCCGGCTTGCGTGGTGCTGGTGGTCCGGCGGACGTCGCCACGTTGCCGCTGACCGCGATCGGCCCGCCCGCGCTGATCAGCCCGCCCGGCGCGGTGCCCGAATCCTTGACCACATTGCCCGGTCTCGGCGGCCTGCTAGGGGCCCTGCCGACGTATGCGCTCGCCGCCTTACCGGGTCAAAGTGTGGCCTTCGACACCGAACCCCTCACCGAAACGATGCTCGTCGTCGGCGCGCCGCAGGTCAGCCTCGACGTGACCTCCAGCACCGACCTGTCGTCGCTGTTCGTGTCCCTGTGGGAGGTTCAGCCCGGTGGGGCGGTGCTGCCGCGCCGACTGGTTTCGCCGGTGCAGGTCAGCCTGACACCCGGGCAGAGCCAGCGCCTCGACGTGACCCTTCCCGGCGGCACCTGGCAGATGCAGACCGGGTCGACGTGGCGGGTGCTGGTGACCTCGACCGACGGCTCCTTCCGAGTCGACCCGGCCTTACGCGTAGACCAGGTCTCGCTGGCCGAGCCGACGCTCACGGTGCCTGTGATTGAAGGTACCGCAGTCGCTCCGGCGAGTCGGTGGAACGGCGAAACGATCGGCGTGGCTATTGCTTTGGGAGTGCTGCTATTGCTGATCGGCATCCTGGCCGTGCGGGCGCGTATTCGGCCGCACCCGCAACGTGACGAATTCCTCGACGTGCCGTTGGTGGTGACGGGGCTGAAGAAGGCGTATGCCGACGGGCACCTCGCGGTCGATGACGTCTCGTGGCGTGCCGAACGCGGGCAGGTTGTCGGGCTGCTCGGTCCTAACGGGGCCGGCAAAACGACCACGCTGCGCATGGTGATGGGGCTTATCCGAGGTGACTCGGGCACCGTGCACGTGCTCGGACAGCCGGTGTATGCCGGCGCTCCCGTCCTGCAGCGAGTCGGCGCCCTGGTCGAGGGGCCGGGTTTCCTGCCGCACCTATCGGGCATGGACAACCTCAAGGCCTACTGGGCGGCCACCGGTCGGCCCGCCGACGAGGCGTTGTTTGACGAGGCCCTCGAGATTGCAGCCCTCGGGGACGCGGTCAAGCGTCCGGTGAAGTCCTACAGTCAAGGCATGCGCCAACGCCTCGGCATCGCCCAGGCCATGCTCGGCATGCCCGAAGTGCTGATCCTGGACGAGCCCACCAACGGCCTCGACCCGCCCCAGATTGCGGCGATGCGTCCCATGCTGACCACCTACGCCCAAGGAGGCCGCACCGTGGTTGTAAGTAGCCACCTGCTCGCCGAGGTCGAAATGACCTGCTCGCACGTCGTGGTCATGCACGCCGGGAAGGTGCTGGCCGCCGGGTCGGTCTCGGAGATCGGCGTCGAAGAGGGCCGCAACCTCGAGTCGGTGTTCTTGTCCACGATTGCCGGCGCCAACGACGGGGCCGCGCTGAACGCAGTGAGGCCCCGATGAGCTCCACTTTGACGTTGGCCGTGGAGTCTCGTCGCCAGCTCACCCGGTTGCGGACCAAGTGGACTTTCGGGATCTTGTTGGCGCTGCCGCTGATTGTGGTCGGCGCGTATTCGCTGGGTGATAGTGACGGCACCGGTCAACAGTTCTCTGACCTTGCCACCAGCGGGTCGGCGAACTTCACCGTGTTCATGTTGTTTGTGACCGCGCCGTTGTTGCTGCTGATCGTGGCAACGTTGTTTGTGGGGGACTCGGTGGCCTCGGAGGCATCGTGGTCCTCGCTGCGGTATCTGCTGACGGCGCCGGTGCCGCGGGTAAGGCTGCTGACCAGCAAGTTGGTGGTGGGTCTGGGGTTCACGCTGCTGGCGATGGTGGTGCTGCTGGCCTGGGTGATCCTGGTCGGTGGGGTTTTCTACGGGTGGTCATCGTTGACGCTGCCCGTTGGGGGAGGTCTCGACTGGCCGACGCTGCTGGTCCGACTCGCTGTTGCCTCGGCATACATCTTGATTGCGCTCCTTCCCTTTGCGGCCATCGCCTTCTGGGTGGGGGTGCGCAGTGACGCGCCGTTAGCTGCGGTGGGTTTTGCCGTGCTGGCCTCGATTGTCTCCTCAATTTTGGACGCCCTCGATGCGCTGGGGGATTGGCGGCACGCGCTGCCCAACCACTACGCGTTCGAGTGGGTGGCGCTGTTTGGGCCCGACGCTGACTACTGGGCGCTGCTGCCCGGCGTGCTGTGGGCCTCGCTCTGGGCCACGGTGTTCTTCGCCCTGGCCTATCGGCACTTCGCCCGTAAAGACGTGCTTAGCTAAGCGTATCCGTTGTCGCAGAAAAGAAACCGCTGTCCTTGACGATAGAGGTGAAGTCGGGTTACGTTGTAAACTTGCTGGGATCGTCAGCAAGCTTAGACAAAGGTCAGTCGCTGGTAAATGGGGTGGCCGGGGATGTCTAAGCACGACAGGCATGAGGGCGCTTGGAGACCCGATGACTCTTGACCTCTTTCCGGCGACTGCGGAGACCCTGCTGTTGCCTCCGGGGCTGCACTGGCCCCAAGAATTCGGCCGCGTCGACACGCTCGGGGACGTGTTGTTCCGTCTAGGGCACAACTGTCGAGGGCAGTGCCCGAACGATCCGTACTCCTTGGACGGGTTGATCTGTGTCATCCCCCGCCGGAAACTTCAGGCGTCCGTTGCGTTGATTGTGATCGACCTGACGCACCGGTCGGAACCCTTGGTTGAGATGTTTCGAGTCCTACGTGCCATGAACAACTGCGCTCGGCTGGAGCGCATACGAGTCGTCCCCGGTTGCAGCCCCTATTGAGGGTGTGTCGCTGAACGACCAGGTTTCGCCACAGTTCATCGCCGAAGGCTGCCCGGTGGGGGCTACTGCACCGCAGACGTCAGGCGCATCACGTTGTCCCGATACCGCTGGCTCCAGGGTCGGTCCTGCCACGTCTCGAGCGTCAACTCCGAGCTCAGACCGCGATAGACGTCCTCGATGGCCCGGATGCCCGCGATGGCCTCGGTGCCGGCTACCCCTGGTGAGGTTAGCTAGGCAGCGGTGGCACGACGGAGAGGTGCGTGCGCAGTCGAGGCACCAATTCTTCGAGCAGTTCGTCGAGGTCTTTGGGTGTGGGCACCGGATAGAACCCGGCAGCATCGGGGGCGCGGAAGTAGAGCCCGGCCGACCTTTCGACGCCGTCCACCTCGTGGCGCCACGGCAGGTAGATGATCTGCACCTGTTGGCCGTCGACGTCGACTTCGGCGCTCTCCGGAGTCTCGTGCCGCGGCGGGAACGTCAAGATTTTCGCCCCCGGCGGCTCGCTGACGTCGCTCAGGTCCCCGGCGTGCTCATCGTTGTTCATGCGGCCTCCACCCATGTCGTTTCTCTACAGTTCCATACTCGCAAACGGCCCGCGCAGTGGGTGCGGCGAGGTGGGGTTGCGATCGTCCCTGCGACTCGCCCGCTGGAATCGGCCCTCGAGCGCACGTGCGCTCAGCAGCCGCTCGGGTCGGGCGTGTCGCCGGCGCATTGTGACGTCCTGTGGACAACTTCAGCGAAGCCTCGGCCGATATCGGCACAGTGGCCACATGCAATTAGACGTATGCGGATCGGTTCCGTTCCTTCGCCAAGCTGGTCTCGCGGCTGGGCTCACCAAGCATCACGTGGACGGTCCGGCATACCACCGGCTCTTCGGGTGTGTCCGCGTGCCGAGTGGCACGGGACTCACCCCCGACGTGGTCGCCCGAGCCGCCATGGCGGTGGTGCCCGATGCGGTGATCAGCCACCACTCGGCCGCCCGCATCTACGGCGCTGTCGTCCCCGATGATCCCGAGGTCCACGTCACTGTGGGTCATCGCTCACAACGGCGCCGCCGCGAAGGGCTGGTCGTTCACGTCGGTCCGAATCGGGATACGGTCACGCGCGGATCGTTAGTAGTCACGAGTCCGGCGCAGACCTTCTGCGACGTGGCCGACGAGCTAGATCTGGTCGATCTTGTGGTGTGCGGCGACTCACTCATCCACCGCGGTTGCTTGACTGTGGACGCGGCGCTGGCGGCTGCTGATCAGAAAGCATCGGGCGCCCGCATGCTGGCGCGGCGCGCCGCCAGATTGCTACGACCCGGAACGGAGTCGCCGATGGAGACTCGGGTGCGTTTGATGCTCGTGCTGGCTGGTCTTCCCGAGCCGCTCGTCAATCTTTGTCTTCGAGGCTTCGGCGCCTCAGTGATCTATCGGCTGGACCTCAGCTATCCGGACCTGCGGCTTGCTGTCGAATACGACGGGCGCCACCATGCGGAGGACGCGCACCAGTGGGGTCACGACATCACCCGTCGTGAGTGGCTCGACGATCACCACTGGCGCCTGTTGGTCCTTCGGGCAACCGATGTTTACGACACCCCCTGGGAGAGCGTGCGTCGGATCGCCGCCGTCATGGCTACCCGAGGGTACGAGAAGGTGTTGCCAGTGCAGGCTCCCTCCGAATTCGGATTGCACTTCCCGGGACGTCCTTGGAAGGTCGCTCGCGCCTCATGATGCGCTGACGCCGCGCCCACCGATATCGGCCCACGTGCGCTCGAGAGCCGCTTTTGGCGGGCGTGTCGTGAGCAGACGGCCCGTCGATTGCCGTGGCCGGGCGCGATGCGGCAATCTTCGGAGGTGGGCACACTGCAAGCGACACTCGACCGGCACGTCCGCGACGGCACCGCACCCGGCGTGGTCGCTGCCCTGGGGTATGCCGACGGCCGGCTCGACGTCGCTGCGGCGGGCGGGTTGGCGCTGGATGCGATCGTGCGTATCCAATCGATGACCAAGGCCGTCACCGCCGTAGCCACGTTGCGGCTCATAGAGCAGGGACACCTGGCCCTGGCTGATCCCGTCGAGGCGTGGCTGCCAGAGCTCGCCGATCGGCAGGTCCTACGCACCCCTACGGCCGACCTCGACGACACCGCCGGTGCCCAAGGCCCCATCACCGTCGAGCACTTGCTGACCAACACGTCCGGATACGGCATGGCCCTTGAGCCTTCGCCGCTCCGAGATGCAATGCGCGACAACGAAACTGAGGCCGGCTCGGCGCCAGTGGCCCTCGACGCCGACGACTGGGTGGCCGCGCTGGCCGACCTGCCGTTGGCCTTCGAGCCGGGCACCGGGTGGCGCTATCACCACGGCTTCGGATTGCTCGGCGTGCTGCTCTCGCGCGTCGTGGGCCGGCCTCTCGGGGAGCATCTGCGCGAGGACCTCTTCGGCCCCCTCGGCATGCCCGACACCGGGTATGCCGCGCGCCGGGCCAGCGCGCCGAGGCTGGTCGCGGCATACCGACGTCGCGGTGACGGCACGTTCGAGCGGGTCGATCCGGCCGGGAAGGGGTTCTACCTGGAGCCGAGTCACCTCGAGACGTCGCACGCCGAGTTGGTCTCGACCCTGGCCGACTACTGCGTCTTCGCGTCCATGCTCGCCCGTGGCGGCACCCACAAGGGGGAGCCGTTCGTGGACCCGGCGCTGCTCGCCCGCATGACCACCGACCAGGTCCCGGACACCGCCAAGACGCCAGAGAGCTTCTTCCCCGGTTTTTGGGACGGCATGGGCTGGGGGTATGGCGTCGCGATCGAGACCTCCGGCCCGCACGCCGGGCGGTATGGCTGGTCGGGGGGACTGGGTACAGACTTCTTCATCAGGCCCGACGGAGCGTTTGGGGTGGTGCTTGCCCAGGTCGAGATGGACGCGCAGATCGCGGGACTGTTCGCGGACGTCATGGGCCTTCAGACTTAACGTGCGCGCTGCCCTGGGCTACACGGGGTCGGCACTGGACTCAGGAAGGTCAGGACTCGATGTCCAGAGCCGAGCGACGCCGAGCCCGCACTCGCCTGCTGACGAGCGTGGCGGCATACACGATGGCGATCGCCGCGAACGCGGTCAGCGCCAAACCGGAGCCAGCAGCGGCGGCCAGTCCAGCTTGCCACACGGCGAATCCGATCGTCGAATAGATCAGCGCCCACGCGGCCGCGCCCGGCAGCTGGACCAGACTGAACCACGCCCACCTGATCCGCATCACCCCAGCGGCGGCCAGCACCAGCGTCTGGAATCCGACGGTTAGATAGCAGAGCGGCACCACGCCCAGACCCCACCGTTGCAACGAACGCCGCCCCCGAGCGAGCCCGTCGCCCTGGAGCCAATCGTGGACCGAGGCCTGCCACCCCTGCGTTGGGCGCGTGCGATTGAGCGTGCGTTCGGTGACACTGCGCGCGATCCAGTAGGTGAGTTGGCCGCGCCCCATTGCGACCAGCAGCAACACCACAAACGTGATGACGAAGCCCTGGTCATCCCACCACGCCGGCATGGGCGAATCATGCCACGACGCGGTGTAGCAGTGGGCCTCCGGTTGGGGAAGCGCGAACACCGACAGAGTGCGGCAGACTGGCGCGCATGACTGAATCGCCCGTGACCACGCTGCTCATCCTGGGGGCATCCGGTGACCTCACTAGCCGTCTGCTCCTGCCCGGTCTCGGATCGCTGATGGCCGTGGAGCCTGAGCGCAAGGTCCGGGTGGTCGGCGCCGATCGCTCGGACCTGTCCGACCACGACTGGCACCACAAGATTCGGACCGCCTTGGAGGCTGGGGAGGTGCCGACCGAGCGCATCGACGCGTTGCTGACGACGGCCGAATACGTGAAGGCGGACCTGCTCGAGCCCGATCAGTTGGCATCGCTCGTGGCCGATCAGGATGGCCCGCTGGTGTTGTACTTCGCCCTCCCGCCGCAGGTCAGCGTGAAATTGTGCGCTCTGCTGGAGAGCATTGACCTGCCGCCGGGAACTCGTCTGGCGCTGGAGAAGCCGTTCGGCCACGACCTCGACGCGGCCCGCGCGCTCAACGCCCAGTTGCTGCGGGTGGTGCCCGAAGAGCAGATCCACCGCGTCGACCACTTCCTCGGCGTCAACACGGTGCTGAACCTGATCGGCATGCGTTTCGCCAACCGGCTCCTGCAGCCGATCTGGTCCGCCGATCACATCGATTCGGTTGAGATCACGTACGACGAGACGTTGGCTCTGGAGGGCCGTGCTGGGTATTACGACAAGGCCGGGGCGCTGGTGGACATGTTGCAGTCGCACTTGCTGCAGATCCTGGCGCTGTTTGCGATGGAGGCTCCGTCGACCTTGACCAGCGTCGAGGTGCAGGCGTTGAAGGCCCAGACGCTGCGGGCCACGAAGGTCTGGCAGGACGACCCCACGACAGGATCACGGCGCGCGAGGTATACCGAAGGTCAGCTCGACGGCCGCAACGTGCCAGATTACGCCTCCGAAGACGGGGTCGACCCGACGCTGGAGACTGAGACGTTGGCCGAGGTGCGCTTGGCCGTCGAGAACGCGCGGTGGGGTGGGGTGCCCTTCACGTTGCGCAGCGGTAAGGCCCTGGGCGACCTGTCGAAGCGGATCGTCGTGTACTTCAAGCCCCCGGCCCACGTGCCCAGGGGGTTGCGCGATGTGCCCGAGCCCGACCGGTTGATCCTCGACCTCAAACCCGGCGCGGTGACCCTCGAGTTGTCGATGAACGCCGAGGGCGACCCTTTCGACTTGGAGCAAAAGGAACTCACCGCCGAGCTCGGCAAGGCCCGGATGCTGCCGTACGGCGAAGTGCTGGCGGGCATCTTTGACGGCGACCCGTTGCTGTCGATCCGCGGTGATGTGGCCGAGGAGTGCTGGCGCATCATGACCCCGGTGCTGGCGTCGTGGCGCAAAGGCGAGGTGGCGCTCGACACCTACCCCGCAGGCAGCGCTGGTCCCGCCAGGTGGGACACGGGCGAGGCGACCACTACCGACTAGCGCGCGCGGCGAGAGCCAGGCTGCTGCATGGCGAAGCCAACCTGCTGCATACGGTCAGTCCCGGCGACACGCCCGCCAGTTGCGGCCACAGAGCGCACGTGCGCGGCACAGCCGATTTCAACGGGCGCGCCGTCGGCACCGGAAACGCACCGCAGCATCGCATCTGGCCTGGAAGTATGCCGGTATGACTGAGATCCTCATCATTGCCGTCGCGATCTTTGGTTTTGCCCTCGCCTCTCGACCGTTGGCGGTGTCGCCGGTCACCGGGCCGATGGTCTTCACCACGGTTGGCTTGCTCGTGGGCAGCGCCGGGCTTGGTTGGTTTGGCCTCAGCCTGGGCGGGGAGGTGCTGTCGATCATCGTGGAAACGACGCTGGTTCTGGTGCTGTTCACCGACGCGGTGCGGATCAATCTGCGGACGTTGCGCAAGGACGTCGCCATCCCCGCTCGCATGCTGGGGGTAGGTCTGCCGCTGACGTTGGGGGCGGGGACGGTGGCCGCCGCGCTGATCTTTCCGGGCTTTTCGTGGGCCGAGGCGCTGTTGCTGGCGGCAGTGCTGACCCCGACCGACGCGGCCCTGGGCCAAGCGGTGGTCAGCGACACGCGGCTACCGGTCAGGGTGCGGCAGAGTCTCAACGTCGAGAGTGGCCTCAACGACGGGTTGATGGTCCCGATTGTGACGGTGGCGATTGCGCTCGCGGCCGCCGAAGAGGGTGGCTCGCGCAACTGGGGTGCCTTTGCGGCGGAGCAGATCGGCTTCGGCGTGCTCTGCGGACTGCTCGCGGGGGCCGTGGGAGGCACACTCCTCGACCGATTCGTCTCGGCCGGACGCGTCGAGGGCGTCTACCGCCAACTCGCAACCGTGGCCATCGCCGCGGCGGCCTACGCGGGCGCGGAAGCACTAGGCGGCAACGGATTTGTGGCTGCCTTCGTGGCTGGGATGACCTTCGGTGTGGTCGCGGCCAAGCAGAACAACGACGTCCACAATTTCACCCAGGACGAGGGTGATTTGTTGACGGCCATCACCTTCGTCCTTTTCGGTGCGGTCATCGCGGGGCCGCTGGTGACCGAGGTGAGCTGGCCGATCCTCGGGTATGCGGCAGCGAGCCTGACCGTCGTCCGTGTCCTGCCCGTGGTGCTAGTCCTGCTCGGCTCGGGCACCTTGCTGCATACCAAAGTGTTTTTGGGGTGGTTCGGGCCGCGCGGGTTGGCGTCGATCCTGTTTGCGCTGCTGGTGATGCAAGAAGTCGAGGGTGCCAACGCGGAACTGATCTTCACCGTCGCCATGTGGACGGTGCTGATTAGTGTGTACGCCCACGGCGTGACGGCCAGCCCGTGGGCCAAGCGCCTCGGTGCCACGTTGTCGCAGATGCCCGACGATCAGGCCGAAAACAAGGACTCACCGGCACTGCCGACCCGGCGCACGCTGGACCCCGGCCGCCCATGACCGATGTGGCTGGCGGCTGATGACCGATGTGCGCGCTATCTGCGGTTTGCAGGCGGGGGAGGGCGCGCATATCGGTCATCAGCGCGGGGCGCGGGGGTCAGAAGCGGGCAGGTCAGGGGGGTAGCCAGGGCTAACCCCGATGGAGATGGCCCAGGTTTCGGCATACGGTGATGGGTATGGCAACCACACTGTCCCGTCCTCAGAGCAAGAAGATCATCGCTGGCGTCTGCGCTGGCCTAGCCGAACGCTTCGGTATGAGCGTCACGTTGGTACGCATCCTCACGGTGGCGTCCTGCATCCTGCCCGGCCCACAGGTCATCGCCTACATCGGCGCATGGATCATCATGCCCAAGAGCGACTAGGAAGCGGGTTCGTCGTCACCCCAGGGCATGTCGCGCATGATCTCGCGCGGACGAGCCAGCGTGTAGAAGAAGGTCAGTGACGCCACGGAACACACCACCATGATCGAAGCCATCGGCACGGCGCTCGCTGCGTTGAAGGCACCCGAGATGGGGGAGATGATCGCGCCGAAGGTGAAGTTGCTGGCCCCCAACACGGCGGCAGCCGCACCGGCGCGCATCCCGTGGTCACTGAGCGCGATCACGGGGGAGTTGGGCATCACGAACCCGACCGTGCCCATCACCATGACGACACCCGCGACGATCGGCCACACGCCGAAGTCGAGCAGCGACACCGCGAACAACGACGAGGTCACCACCACCATCACCGGCAACGCAATCATCATGATCCGAGCCGGGTGAATGCGCTTGACCAGCGAGCCATTGATCTGACTCGTGATCGTCAGCGACCCGGCACCAGCGGCGAAGACGAGCGCATACTGCTGCACGCTCATGCCGTAGAGGTCCTGAAAGATGAACGTCGCACTCGAGATGTAGGCGAACAGCGACCCCATTGCGGTGGCTGCGGTCAGCACCAGACCAACATAGCGGCGATCACGCATGAGCACGCCGTATGACGCGAAGGCGGGCTGCGGACCGGCTGCGGTGCGGCGGTTGGCGGGGAGCGTTTCTTTGACCCGGAAGAGCGACAGGATGACTAGGGCGAAGCCGAAGACGGCGAGTCCCCAGAAGATGCTGCGCCATTCCCAGAAGTGCAAGAACTGCGCGCCGAGCGTCGGGGCCAAGATGGGGGCAACGCCGACGATCAAGAACAGTCGCGAGATGAAGGTTGCCATCTGCGACCCGCTGTAGAGATCGCGGACCATGGCCTGGCTGAGCACCATGCCAGCGGCAGCGGTGAAACCCTGGACGAACCGCAGCAACAACAGCGTCTCGATGGTGCCGGTGAGCGCGATGGCCACGGACGCCACGACATACACACTCAATGCGGTCAGCAACGGGATCCGGCGACCAATGTTGTCCGACACCGCGCCGATGGTGAGCTGGCCTAAGCCGAGCCCGACCAAGGTGGCCGTCAGCGTCAACTGCACGGTGGCCTCGGTGGTGCCCAGGTCGCTGACGACAGTTGGGAACGCCGCCAGGTAGATGTCGATGGTCAGCGGGCCGATCGCCACGAGTGCGCCGAAGAGCAGAATCCGCGAGAGCATCGATGGCTCGTCGCTGGAGCGGACATCCGACGACTCGACGCCCCCGGAGGATGGCGACGTCGAATCGTCGGCGGGTGCCGGCTGCGACGTCGGCGCCTGGGTCAGGGGTTCATGCAAAGTCACTCTGGTGTCAATGCCGACACGGGGGTCCCGCATTCCATGTCTTCGACTCTCGGCGCTTCCGTGACCGGCTGGGCCGGTGCTTCTTCGTCTAGTTTCACCGCGATGACACCACTCAAGATGATGGCGCCGCCGAAGAGCTGAATGAGTCCCGGCAGCTGACCGAGCAGCAACCACGCGAACAAGGCCGCGAACAGGACTTCGGTTAGACCGAAGAACGACGCCATCTTGGAACCGATGGCCCGGGTGGCTATCACGCCGAGACCGTAAGCGATAGCGGCGGCAGCAACCCCCATACCGACCAGGCTGACCCAGAACGGCACGGCGTTGCCGGCCAAGATCACTGCAGAGGTGTTCCATTCCCAGGCCGCGAGGCCCACGGCACCGGCCACGCCCAACGCGAGCGTGCCGAGCATCAGGCCGCCGGTGGCGATCACCAGCGGCGGGGTGTCGTGGCTGTCGTCACCAGAAACGATGAAGTATGCGGCAAGTCCGGTCGCCGCGAAGAGGCCCCACAGGACACCGACCACGTTGATCGACCCGACGCCGAAGACGTCGAGCACCAGCGCGAGACCGGCGACAGCCAGGGCCACGCCAATGACCGTCAACATGCGGGGACGCTGGCCGTGTCGCAGCCACAGCCACAGCACGACCAGCAGGATGCCGAGGTATTCCAGCATCAGGGCCACGCCGACGGGGATGTATTGGACGGCCTGGTAAAAGGCGACCTGAGCAACGCCGACGCCGAAGACGCCGAAGATGACGACCGATGGCCAGCCGCGGCGCAACGTATGCCACTTGCCGCGCATCACCAGCATGGCGGGCACCAGCAGCACGAGCGAGCCGATGGCCACCCGAACGGCGACGGCAGCAACCGGGCTCCAGCCGGTGTCCAGGAGCGACTTGCCGAAGGCCCCTGCCGTGCCGAAGGCGGCGGCGGAGATAAGAGCAAGGGCAAATCCTTGGTGGGGCGAGGGCATACGTGTGGCAGTCATCGTGCCTCCTTCGAGACGAGTAGGGATACACGAACCCCTGTTCGTCAGGAGCCATCCGCGTTACACTCATGACGATACAACCGTGAAACGTCAGGAGTCAACATGGTCTTTGCTCATGACACCGAAGAGGCGTTGCAGAGCGCCGCAGCGTTGGTTAACACTGCTCAAACCCCCGATGTTTTGATGTCGGTCGAGGATCTAGCGACGTTCTATGTCGATCAGGGCTGGAAGGGCCAGCACGCCGGCGACGCCGAAGAACTGGAGCAGGTACGAGCCTTGCGGCCCATTCTGCGGCGCATGTGGCTCGACGGCACCGAGGGGCAGGTGGAATGCATCAACGGAATGCTGCGCACGGCGTCGGCGCTGCCCCAGATCGTGCGCCACGACGAGTTCGACTGGCACCTGCACGCCACCACCCCGGACGAGCCGCTCGCGGTACGGATGGCAGTCGAGGCGGCGATGGCGATGGTTGACGTGATCCGAATGGGTGAGACCGAGCGGCTCAAGATGTGCGACGCAGAAAGCTGCGAGCACATCTTCGCCGACTTGTCGCGCAACCGTTCGCGGCGATACTGCAGTGTGTCGTGTAGCAATCGGATGGCTGCGGCGGCATACCGCACCCGGCAAAGCGACACCGAAGAAGCCGCGGCCGCTGACGAATCCGCGCGGACCATGTCCGACCAGACCATGTCCGCGCAGACCATGTCCGGCCAGACCAACCAGGAGCAGTGAGTATGGCGTCTCGACAGTGGTCGTTGGACACCCGGGCCGTCGCGTTAGGCCGACCCCCGCATACCCCCGGTGCCTCGGTCAACGAGCCGATCACGATGACCTCGACCTACATTGCCGGTGCCGATCTCGGCTACGCCCGGGTCGGCAACCCCACCTGGGATGCCTTCGAGCAGGCTGTCGGTGGCCTAGAGGGCGGCGACGCCTTGGCCTTTGCGTCGGGTCTGGCCGCCATTTCGGCTGTGCTTGCGCAGGTGCCACACGGTGGGGTGATCGTCACGCCACACCACGCCTACAGCGGGACCACGGGTCTGCTGGCCGATCTGGCGACCTCGGGCGCCGTGGTCGTGCGCAGCGTGGATATCTCCGACCCTGACGAGGTACGGGCGGCGTTGGCCCAAGAACCTGTCGCCCGTTTGCTGATCGCCGAGTCCCCGACCAACCCGATGCTTGAAGTCGCCGATCTGCCGGTCGTGATCGGCGCCGCCCATGAGGTGGGGGCGATGGTCATGGTGGACAACACGTTCGCTACCCCGTTGTTGCAGCGCCCGCTGGACGATGGCGCGGACGTGGTCATTCACTCGGCAACAAAGGCCATCTCGGGCCACTCCGACGTGATTCTCGGGGTCGCCGTCACCCCAGACACCGACGCCGGCCGCGCGTTGGGTGAGCGCCTGCATACCCATCGCACCAGCCGGGGGGCCATCCCGGGGCCGATGGAGACGTGGCTCGCGCTGCGGGGTTTAAGGACCCTGGCGGTGCGGGTCGAGCGCAGCGGTGCCAATGCGGCAGCTCTGGCGAAGCGACTGGGCGAGCACTCGGCGGTCGAGAAGGTGCGTTACCCGGGCTGGGGCTCCATCGTGGGCATCGAGATCGCGCCGAGCCGTGGCCGCAACGGCGCTGATTCGGCGACGGCGGTGGCGCAAGGGACGCACCTGTGGACCCACTCCACGAGCCTGGGCGGGGTGGAGTCGCAGATCGAACGCCGCAGACGGCATACGGCGGAGGTCGAGAGCGTGCCCGACAACCTGTTGCGCCTCTCGGTCGGTATCGAGAATCTCGAGGACCTCTGGGTCGACCTGGACGCGGCCCTGCTCGGCTGAGTCAGCGTGCCGAGTTTCTTTGATCGTGCCGAGATGTATGTCGGCACACGACAAGAAACTCGGCACACAGTGGGGTTGGTCAGGGTGGCAAGATCAACCCATGACGATCTATGCCGTCCTGTATACCTACTCCGATGACGTCGCCGGGCGCGATGAGCACCGACCATCGCACCGCGAGTTTTTGAGCGATCTGACGGGCGATGGCACGCTCTTGCTCAGCGGCCCGTTTCCGAGCACCGAGACTGCCGGGGCGCTGCTCGTGCTTGACGCCACCAGCAGCGACGAAGTGCACGAGTTGTTGCGCGAGGACCCGATGCAGCAGCAGGGCTTGGTGGAGGCTGTCGATGTGCGCGAGTGGACGCCGGTGCGTGGGGCGTGGATGCCTCACGTCGAGGCCCTCAACTAATGCCGCACGGAGGGCGACGGCGGCAGGATCAGAGGGGATTAGGAGGGCTCGGCGGTGACGTAGGTGCCTGCATCACCGTTCAACAACTCGGCGGCGGCGCTCAACGTGCCGATTGCTGCGGCCTTGCCCTTGCCGCCGTTCTCGACGAACCGGCATACGGCCTCGACCTTGGGACCCATCGATCCGACAGGAAAGTCCATGGCGCGCAAGGCCTGCGATGTCGTATGCCGAATGGGCCGTTCCGCGTCCGTACCAAAGTTCTGCGTGACGTGCTCCACGTCGGTCAGCACCAGCAACCGGTCGGCCTGCAACCGGCCTGCCAAGAGCGCCGCTGACAAGTCTTTGTCGATCACGGCTTCGACCCCCGCGAGGTCACCTGTCGAGGTCCGGACCACGGGCACGCCACCACCGCCCGCGCACACCACGATGATGCTCTCGTCGAGCAGGTGGTCAATGAGGTTGGTCTCGATGACTTCGCGCGGTCGAGGGGAGGGCACAACCCGGCGCCAGTGCTGACCGTCGGCTTTGACCTGCCACCCGTTCTTGTCCGCGAGCGCGCGGGCCTGCGCCTCGTCATACACCTCGCCGACGAACTTGGTGGGGTTGGCAAAGGCGGGGTCGTCGGCATCCACCAGCGTCTGATTGATGATCGAGGCGAACTGGCGGTAAGGCCGTTCGTTGCCCATCGACTGCAAAATCCAGTAGCCGATGAGTCCTTGAGTCATCGCGCCGAGGGCATCGAACGGGTACGACTTTGTCAGGCGTGGATCGGCCGCGCTTTCCATCGCCAACACCCCGACCTGAGGACCGTTGCCGTGGGTGATGACCACTTGGTGCTCATCGGTCAGCGGTGCCAGGGCGCGGGCAGCGACCTTGATGTTGCGCAACTGCGAGTCGGCGTCGGGCACTTGGCCACGCTGTAGGAGCGCGTTGCCGCCGAGGGCTACGACGATTCTCAACGCGCGGCCTTCTCCGCCTCGGACTCGATCGTCGCTTCGAACACGTCGGTGGGCTGTGCGCCCTGCACGATCGCCGTGATGAGCTCGGCCGATTCCAGGCCAGCCTCGAAAGCCGCGAGGTCGGGGACGCCGACCTCGGTTGCCATCTCGATGAGCGCGTCGGCGGGCATGTCGGGGCGCTCGCCGGCAGCCGTCGCAGCCAGGACGGCCAGCCCGGCCACGATGGCCCAGGCGGTCGATGACTTCGAGGACTCGGCGGCCTTCGTCGCCGGCTCGGGCGATCCGGCCCTACGTGACGCGTCAGTGGGCTCGGTCGGGTCCGGGTTGTCCGCGTTCATCGGGCTACCTTTGCACGAAAGTCCGGCCCGCGATGCGAGGTTGGGCCTGCGACGCGAGGTCGGCGATCGGGCTGACACTGAACGCCTGGTCCGGCCCGCAGGTGCGACCCTCGGGCGCGTCCGGGTCGATGGTGGAGCCGTTGATCAGGGACACGTCGTCATACTGAGGTTGACCCGAAACGAGGTTGAGATAGCTGTATCGGGCCAGGGATTTGACCGAGCAGTCTTGATCAAACGACAGGATATCGAAGGCGTAGGGCTGACCTTCGAGTCCACCGCTGGTCTCGGTGTCGTCCTCGACGCGGTTGGGGAAGATAAAGTGGTTGAACAGCCCACCGCCGCTGAACGTCCCGACCCCGATGCGTTGTCCGTCCAGTTCGGCGCGGTGCATGTGCCCATTGACGGTGACGGCCTCCGCGCTGACCCGGCGCACGGCATACGGCTGATGGCTGATCACGATGTCCGACGGTGTGCGGTCGGCGGTGGCCTCCTCGAACGCCTCGGCGATCTCGACCTGCGGGGTGCCGAAGTCGTCGATGCGCTGGTTGAAGAAGCGCACGTCGTTGAAGCCGCTCACGGTGACGCCGTTGATGGTTGCTTCGAGGTACTCGCCGTCGGTGGGTTCGAGCGCGATGACGTTGGGCAGTTGCGCCAACCGGGAGAGGAACGCTTCGTCCCCGGCCGAGGCGGCATCATGATTGCCGCGGACGTAGACGTACGGGACGCTCAGTTCCTCAATTGAGTCGTAGAGGTCGGCCAGCGCCCCCTCTTCAACGAGCCCGAAGTTGATCAGATCGCCGGTGTCGATGACCGCAGTGATGTCTTCGTCCTCGACAATTTGCTGGACGAGCGAGTAATAGTTCATCCCGTGCATGTCCGAGATCAGCAGGAACTTCGCGGCCGCCTCGGTGTCGTCGTCGGCGGGGGAGAACTCGCTTTGCAGGGCGTTGGACAGCGCAAACAGATTCTGCAGATAGGGCCCCGCGGCCTGCGCCTGCCCGCTGATGGCGGTCAGCAGTCCACCGTTTTGCTGCACCGTGGCCAACAGACTCGTGGTCCGGTATGCCGTCAGGGAGCTCGGTCGGTAGGTCAGGTAGGCGGCAAGGGCGGGGGTGCCGATAGAAATACTGGCTGCGAGCCCCCACGCAATCGCGAGTTTGACCCACGACCGCCGCCGCCGACCCAGCCCGTACAGGAAGGCACAGACCGCTGCGGTGATCAAGGCTCCACCGACGAATCGCCACGCGATCCCGGTGATGGCCCCGGTGATGGCCGCGCTGATCTCGGCCTGATCAGGCTCGAGATCCTCGACCGCGAGCCGGCTCTGACCCAGCAGGTTGGTGATGTCGGGTCGCACCTGGACTTGGGCCTCGATGCCCGGTGCGGGTAGCGGCCCGTCGAAGTCCACATCGATGTCGCCGAAGACCGTGGGCGTGTGCACGGTGGAGGTCGCCCCGAATCCACCCGCGAGGGAGACCTTCGCAGTGAAGTACTCCGTTTGCGTCGTCACCGGCCAGATTCGGGTGGCCGCCAAACCGCCCCAGGAGGCCACCGCCGCCAGCATAATGATCGCCACAACCAGCCTGGCGGCGTGCCAGAGGTAACGCCGATCGTGGTGCATGCGCTCGCTCATCGAGTGACATCATAAGTCGGTACTGTCGGGTCCGCTCGCTGCGTTGGCGGGACCGCCCAACTAGCGGACGTTTGCGGCAAGGACGCACAATTGGCACCAATTAGCTCTGCCCCTCCATACCCAGGAGACCGGATGATGTGCACCGCCAAGCCCCACCGCCTCCTCGACCTGCGCTCGTGGGTGTCTTGGGCAGGCACCCGCGGCGCCGGCCGGGCTGCCGCAGTGGATTTCGCCTAAATGGACTTCCTACATCAGAACGAGAAGCGAACTGAACTTCGTGGAGCCAACGTGGCCTACGTCGACTTCGGCGGACCGGACGCTCCCGAGGCGCTGTGTGTGCTGGTGCACGGCCTCGGCGGGGCCAGCGTCAATTGGGCCGCACTCACCCCTTTACTGACGCCCCGGTTCCGCTGCATCGCGCTGGACCTCGTGGGCTTTGGCATGACCGAGCCTGGCGATCGCGGTGCCAACGTGCGACACAACACCGGCCTGTTGACCGCGTTCGTGAAGATGATCACCAAGGAGCACCCTGGCTTGCCGCTGCTGTTGGTGGGCAACTCGATGGGCGGCCTTATCACCGCTCGGTACGCCGCCAAAAGGCCCGCGCCGCCCGTGCCCGTGGCCGGTTTGGTGCTGCTGGACGCGGCCCTGCCCGCGCCGGGGCTGTTCCCTGGGGTGGTCGGCGTGCTCGCAGCCGGGTTGCTCGCCGTCCCTGCCGTGGGGCGTGGAGCGGCCCGAGCGCGACGCTCACTACGTACTCCGGAGCAAAATGTCGAGGACACTTTGCGCTGGTGCACGGCTGACCCCAGCCGGATCGACCCCGACGTGGTGGCTGCTCACCTGCCCCTTGCTCATCGGCGTCAATTTCATCCGGAGATGGACCGTTACTACGGCGCCGCAGCCCGTTCGACCTTGACCACGGTCGCCATGCGACAGGCCACCGATGCCATGTACGCCCGGGTGAAGGCCCCGGTGTTGTTGATCCACGGCACCCGCGATCGGTTGGTGTCGTTCTCCGGGGCGGTGCGGATGGCGCGGCGCAACCCCTCCTGGCGGTTTGCTCCGGCCAGCGACAGTGGTCACTTGCCGATGTTGGAGCATCCAGGGTGGACGGCGGCCCAGTTGTACGCCTGGTGGGACTCCGTCGTCGTAGCCGGTGCACCCGATGGCTGAGCGCTCGATGACTGAACTGAGTGTCCTGCGGCGAAAAGCGGCCACGGCTGCCCTGGTGGCTTTCCGTCGGCTGCCCGGACCGTTGAAACGCGGCTTGGTGCGCGCAGGCACGCCCAACTACACCGTGGGAGCGGTCTGCGCGCTGGAGCACGAGGGACGGGTGCTGATGCTGAGCCAACCTCACCGGGGTGGGTGGAGTCTGCCCGGAGGCTTACTCGATCACGGCGAAACCCCGGCCGAGGCCGTGGCCCGAGAGGTCCTCGAAGAGACCGGTCTGCGGATCGACCCCGGTGACCCAGTGACCTACGGCGTGCACCCACACAGCCAAAGTGTCGACGTGGTCTTCCGCGTGGTGCTCCAGACCCGTCCCGAGTTGCGGCTTTCTGCCGAGGCTCGGCGCTCGCGGTGGTGCGACACGGAGCAAAGCGGCGATTTCGACCGGGAAACGCGCCAAATCGTGAAGATGCTCACGCAGACCAGCGCTCAGCCCAGGGTGGGCACGCTCCTGACCGAGTAGGCACGAGTCGCAGCGTGAGCAAGAGTCACAGAGTGAGCAGGATCTTGCCGATGTGCTGGCTGTCTTCCATCGCTCGGTGCGCCGCAGTCGCCTGATCTAAAGGGTAGGTCGCGTGGACCAGCGGCAAGATCGTGCCGTCAGCCACCCACGGCCAAATGCGCTCCCGAACGGCAGCGACGATCTGTGCCTTCTCCTCGATGGGGCGCGAGCGCAGACCGCTGGTCATGATCCGGCCTCGTTTGCTCAGCAGTCGCGCGATGTTGAGCTCCCCCTTGGCGCCGCCCTGCATACCGATGATCACTAGGCGCCCCTCGAGGGCCAGCGTTTGGATATTGCGATCCAGATACTTCGCCCCCACCACGTCGAGGATGACGTCAACGCCTCTGCCGTCGGTGGCGTCCAAGGCCTCGGCGACGAAGTCCTGCTCGTGATAGTTGATTCCGACGTCGGCGCCTAACGAGGTGCACGCGTCCAGTTTTGCCTGCGAGCCGGCGGTCACGATGACCCGAACGTCGAGGGCCTTGGCGAGTTGGATGGCCATCGTGCCGATGCCGCTCGATCCGCCGTGCACCAGCAGCGTCTCGCCGCTGCGCAGCCCGGCCTGCGTGACCAGGTTGTTCCACACCGTGCACGCCACCTCGGGCAGTGCCGCCGCGTCGCGCACGCTGACGCCGTCGGGGATGGGCAGCACCTGACCCGCTGGGACGGCGACCTGGGCGGCATACCCCCCGCCGGAGAGCAGGGCGCACACTTCCTCACCGACGGACCACGCGCTGACCTTTGCGCCCACGGCACAGACCACGCCGCTGACTTCCAAACCCAACGTCTCGCTGGCCCCAGGCGGCGGGGGATAGTTGCCTTGGCGCTGAGCAATGTCGGCCCGGTTCACCCCCGCTGCGACCACATCGACCAAGACGTCGCGCTCGCCGATCGTGGGGGCATCAATTTCATCCGGGACCAAAGCGTCCGCGTCGCCGGGAGTGGGGACCGTGATTGCTCGCATACGCCGACCTTAGGAGTGCGGGGGCAGGAATGCGAGGTCAGTCGGCTAGATACCGGCCTAGACCCGCTCACGACGCGTGTATGCCGACGGCTCGCCCGTCAAAATCGGCTCACGTCACGTTTGTGCCGACGACACGCCCGTCAAAATCGGCGCTCGGGTTCACGTGAACCCGGTGGCCGCTCCCAACGGGCGTGTCGTCGGCATACCCCGGTCGTTAGCCGATTAGTATGCCGGCAATCGCCGCGCTCATCAGGTTGGCCAACGTAGCGGCCGCGATGGCCCGCAAACCCAACTCGGCGATGTCCCGGCGGCGGCCCGGCGCGATGCCACCGAGACCACCCAAGAGGATGCCTAGCGAGCCGAGGTTGGCGAAGCCGGTCAGCGCGAAGGTAATGATGGCGGCGGTCTTGGGGCTGAACTCTTGGATGCGTGGCGCGAAGTCGGCGAAGGCCACGAACTCGTTGACCACCACTTTCTGGCCGACAAAACTCCCGGCGCGGATGGCCTCGCTCCAGTCGACACCGATAACGAACATCAGGGGCGCAAACACGTAGCCCAGGATCTGCTCAAAGGTCAGGGCGTCGTATCCGAACCAGCCGCCGACGACGCCGATGAAGAGGTTGATCAGCGCGATCAAGGAGATGAAAGCCAACAGCATCGCGCCGATGTTCAGCGCCAACTTCAGACCGTCCGCCGCGCCTGAGGCGGCAGCATCGATCACGTTGCGGTGTCCCTCTTCCTCGTCGCCATCCTCCCCGTCAGCCGACCCTCCGACAGCCGACTTCCCGTCAGCACCAAGCGCGGTGGCGCCGACCTTTCCGTCGCCACCGCGCTTGGTGTCGTCCACGCCAGCGCCCACCAAAGCCGGTTCCTTGACCGTCGTTTCATCGGTCTCGGGATTCTCCGGCATGATGATTTTGGCCATCAGCAGCGCCCCTGGCGCAGCCATGAAGCTTGCCGCGATCAGGTACTCCAGCGGCGCACCCAGCAGCGAATACCCCACCAGCACCGACCCGGCCACCGTCGACAGTCCGCCGACCATGACCGCGAAAAGCCCCGAGCGAGTCAACCCCCTGATGTAGGGGCGGATCACCAACGGGGCCTCGGTTTGACCCACGAAGATGTTGGCGGCGGCGTTGACGGATTCGGCTCGACCGGTTCCCAACAGTTTCTGCAGCACACCTCCGAGTCCCTCGACGACCTTCTGCAAGATGCCCCAGTGGTAGAGCACCGCAGTCAAGGAGGCGAAGAAGATGATGACCGGCAACACCTGGAAGGCGAAGACCAGCCCATCCTCAGGCAGCGCTGGACCAAAAACGAACCCGATCCCGGCGCTCGAGGAGTTGATGACCGCCTGCACCCCCGCCGACGTCTTCTCCAGCGCCCACTGCCCCGTGGACCAATAGAGGACGAGCACCCCAAAGCCGAGTTGCAACGCGAAGGCGGCAGCGACGGTGCGCAGTTTGATGGCCCGCCGGTTGGTCGAGAGCAAAAACGCCAGCAACAGCAGAACGGTCATTCCGCCGATACCCCAAAGCACGTCCACAGTGGTCCCTTCGTCGAAGTCGTGCTCACCGTAGCGGGGGATCACGCGTTGCGGTAGACGAAGGCGCGCGGAGCCACAAAGAGGTGACAGCATTGCCCCATGCAGCGCACCGTGACCGCACAACTCACCGCCACGATCAAGTCCAGGGCCGAGTTGGCGTTGAGTGTGGTCGCAGCCAAGAGCGCTGAGGCGACGCACGAGCAGCTGTCGATCACGGTCGACGGCAAAGAGCTCGACGTCACCCAGGTGTCCGGCTCCGGCGGCGCGCGGTGGCACTTCATCCAAAACGTCCCGGTGGGCGAATTCGCCGTCTCCTACAATGCCACGCTCGCTTCGGGGGGAGCGGCCCACGCGCTCAGCCCCGGCGAACGGATCAGTTTCCTACGCCCCAGCCGGTATGCCGACGTGGACCGGTTGGAGGCCACGGCACGGGCGCTCTTCGCTGACGTCAAGGCAGAGGGAACCGAAGGCGCAGAGGGTGGCGCAGGTTTAGACCCAGATGCAGTGGCCGTGCTGCAGGCGGTGACGAACTACGTCGCCGAGCACACGGCATACATCCTCGGCTCCTCCCGGGTGACCGATGGGGCTAGCGACACCTATGTCGCCCAGGCCGGGGTATGCCGCGACTTCGCACACCTGACGATCGCTTTCTTACGGGCTCGGGGTATCCCGGCCCGCTTGGTCAGTGCCTTCGCCCCAGGGCTGCAACCGATGGACTTCCACGCCGTGGTCGAGGCCTACGTGGCCGGCGCCTGGCACGTCGTCGACCCCACGCGGTTGGCCCCGCGGCAGTCGCTGGTGCGCATCGCCACCGGCACTGACGCCGCCGAGACCGCCTTCATGACCACCCACAGCGGCAACGTGCGCTTCGGCCGGCTCACCGTCACCGCCACCACCGACACTCCGCTCCCCCAGGACGACCACCAAGGCCTCGTCCAACTCGGCTGAGCGAGGTGAGGAAGCCGGTCAAGCCATCCGGGTGAGTTCGACCTCGACGAACATCTTGGACGTGCCTGAGCCGGTGAAGATACCGCGCAGCGGCGGGACGTCACCGTACTGGCGACCCTGGGCGACCTCGACGTGGCGGTTGCCCGGGGAGATGGCGTTGGTTGGGTCAAAGCCCACCCATAGGCCGTCCCAATAGCGGATCCACGCGTGCGATTCGCCGCGGTAGGTCGTGCCGATCTCTGGCTCCCTGGGCGGCATCAGATACCCGGAGACGTAACAGGTGGGAATGCCCACGGCGCGCAAACAACCGATCGTCAGGTTGGACATGTCCTGGCAGACGCCCTGTCGGCGCTCCCAGGCTTGAGCCGCGGCCGTGCGGACGCCGGTGGAACCAGAGACGTAGTTGACCTCGGAGTGGATCAGGTCGAACACGGCGTTGGCGCAGTCGGCCGTGGTGGCGCTGGCTGCGGCGATCTCCTTGACGCAGGCCAGCAGGTCTTCCGGCGGGCGCACCTGGTCGCCGATGTGCAAATACTCGCTGTGCTCGGCGGCGACCTCGGGACGGTGCATCTGCTCCCACGACCATCGCTCACCTTCGATGTTGGGGCGTTGGACGTCGATGGTGGCCGAGGAGGTCACGGTCAGCGACTCGTGGCGGTCGTGCACCTCGAAGGCCGTGACCGTCGTACCCCAATAGTCGTTATAGGTGTGCGTCCAGGCCGACGGGCTGATGTCCATGCGGGTGTGCAGCACCTGCTGGTGCAGCGTCGATCGGGGCGTCATCCGCGCCTCGTTGTACGAAGCGCTGGCGGCTCCGGCGTACTCGTAGCCGGTTTTGTGCACGATTCGAAGCATCATGTGATCACCTCACCCCCGAGTGCCAGGTGACCGAGTTGGCGCCTTCAAAGTATCGCTGGGCCACGGCATCGTTGGCTTCGCTGCAGGTGCGCTGCAAGGCGGTCATCCGCCCGGGCAGGTCGCTGAGGATTTCGGACAACGGCTGATACTCCAATTCGGCTCGAGCGCGACCGATCAGCCGCATGGCGTCCCCGGTGAACCCGGCGCGGCGCTCGCCGACATCGAGGTTGACCAGGGCAGATTCGGCGCGGTTCAGCGAAAACAGCAGGGACCGCGGGAACAGCCGGTCGAGCAGCAAAAACTCCGCCGAGTCACGATCTGAGTCGGCCCCCCGGTAGGTCCGCACGAACGCGTGGTGGGCACCGCACGCTCGCAGCGTGGTGAGCCAGGCCTGGGGAGAGTCCGCGTTGTATGCCGCAGCCTCGATCATCCGGGCGGTCATGTCGATCCGTTCCAGGCTGCGACCAAGGACCAGGAACTGCCATCCCTGATCGTGGCTCATCGTGGAGTCGGCGATGCCCGAGATGACGGCGCAGCGCTCGCGCACGGTCTGGCAGGCCTGCGCCGGTCGGGCCCGCTTCAGGTGACCGCGCTGGAAGATGTTCCAGGTGGTGTTGATGGCCTCCCACATCTCGGTAGAGACCACCTCGCGGGAACGGCGGGCGCTTTCGCGCGCGCCCCAGAAGGTCGAGACCATCGAGGCGGGGGAGTCGGGGTCCCAGGCCAGCAGGCGCATCACTGAGGCCTGGTCCGACTGATCGACGCCGTCGACCCCCATCACCGCCAGCAACGCCCGCGAGGCGGTCTCTTCATCGACCACCGGGTCTTCGAGGAGCAGTTGCACGTGCACGTCGAGCAGCCGCGAGGTGTCCTCGGCGCGTTCGAGATAGCGGCCAATCCAAAACAGGGATTCGGCGATCCGGCTCAGCACGTCGGGCCCTCCTCGGTCGACGTCGTGACTCGACGTTGACTCTGTCGTTGACGCTGTCGCTGATGGCCCTGTTGTTGTTGCTGCTCTTGCTCACTCTGGTTGTTCGCTGCAACCGATTCCTGCAGCCGCACCTGCGGCTCAGACACCTGCTCGATGTGCTTGGGCTTAGGGGCTAGTCGTTGTCGCTGACCATCACCGGCGAGCACCCAGGTGTCCTTGGATCCGCCACCGCGGCTCGAGTTGACGATCAACTCACCCTCGCCCAAGGCGACCCGCGTCAGACCGCCCGGCAGCACCCATACCTTGTTGCCGTCGTTGATCGCGAAGGGCCGCAGGTCGACGTGTCGGGGACGCATCTTGTCGCCGATCATCGTCGGCACCGTCGAGAGCTGCACCACGGGCTGGGCGATCCAGCCGCGCGGGTCGGCCAGCACCGTCTTACGTAGCGTCTCGAGCTCGTCCGAGGTGGCTGAAGGACCGATCACGATGCCCTTTCCGCCAGCGCCATCGACGGGCTTAACCACGAGTTCGTCGAGGCGGTCCATGACTTCCTCACGGTGTGCCGGGTCCTCCAAACGCCAGGTGTCGACGTTGGGCAGGATCGGCTCTTCGTTCAGGAAGTACCGAATGATGTCGGGCATGTAGGTGTAAATCAACTTGTCGTCGACCACTCCGTTACCGACCGCGTTGGCGATCGTTACGTTGCCCGAGCGCGCGGCGTTGAGCAGGCCCGGGCAACCCAGCGTGGAGTCGGAACGGAAGTGCATCGGGTCGAGGAAGTCGTCGTCGACCCGGCGATAGATCACGTGCACCGGGTGCAGGCCGTGCGTGGTGCGGATCATCACTCGACCGGCCTGAGCCACGAGGTCGCGGCCTTCAACCAGGCGGCACCCCATCAGTCGGGCCAGCAGCGAGTGCTCGAAGTAGGCCGAGTTGTAGGGCCCCGGAGTCAGCACGACGACCGTCGGGTCGGCCACCCCACTGGGGCCGGCGGCCTTGAGCGCAGCCAGCAACTTCTGGGGGTATGCCGCCACGGGGCGCAGGCGGTGCGTGCCGACGACCTCGGGCAGGGTCTGGCTCATCGCCCGTCGGTTGGTCAACACGTAGGAGACGCCGGACGGGATGCGGACGTTGTCTTCGAGCACCCGGAAGTCGCCGTTGCCGTCGCGGATGAGGTCGATCCCGGAGACGTGGATACGCACGCCGTTAAGCGGGATGATGCCCGAGGCGGCGCGGTGGAAGTGGCTGGAGGAGGTGACGACGTGCTTGGGCACAATGCCGTCGGCAAACACCTCACCTTCGCCGTAGACATCGTCGAGTAGGCGCTCTAGGGCCGCAACCCGTTGGGAAACTCCGGCTTCGACGTGAGACCACGACTGCGCGTCGATGATGCGCGGCACGATGTCGAGGGGGAACGGACGCTCCTCGCCGCCGATGTCGAAGGTGACGCCCTGGTCGCTGTAGTTGCTCGAGAGGTAGTCCGAGCGCGACTGAAGATCCTCGGCGCTGACGTCTTCGTAGGCCCGAAAGAGATTTTGGTATGCCGACCGGATGGCGGGGTCTTGCTCACCGTGGTGCGTGTGCGCTTCGAACATTTCGTCATGCATATGCGTCGCCAAGGGGTAACCGTCAAACATGTCCGCCATGATGAAGGAGCCTACTGGTCACAGCGGGTCTGCACTCATCGTCTCCGGCCACCGAGTTGCGTTAAGGCTCGATGAGCGCGGGCCGTAGGACCGACACCTCGGTGCCGGTCAGGTCGCACAACTCGGTCAGTTGGTATGCCCGTCCCCGGCTATCCGGGGCATGTGCAGCACACAAGGGCTTGATCGGCGCGTGGTCCATCGGCAGAGCCGTGAGACCACGCGCCGACGTGGCCAACGAGCACTCGCCGCGGAACGTCGGGTGGGTGAAGAAGGTAGTGGCTGCGCTGTCTGCTCGGGCATCCATCCGGCACCGGTGGCACCGGTTGTCGAGGTCGACGGCCAGGATGCGCTGCCGCTCGGCGCGAAAACCATGCTCGTATTCCAGAACGTCGCCGTCCAGGTCTGCCGTCAGTAAGGCGTAGCAGCGTTCCGGGTGGGCTTCCTCCACGTTGGAGAGCAGGTGGAGAGCCCGATCGCGGTGCCGGAAGGCGTAGAAGCCGCAGTCACACCCCAGCCCCGGTGGCGTGCATCGCGTATGCCGACACTGTGCGGTGCCGTCGGCGTCGTAAGCCACGTGCATCAGGCCGACGAACGAGGCTGCGTTGGGGCCTACGATGACCTGGGCAACTTTGTATCCGCGGAAGCAGTCATCGACGTGTTCGCGGTCCAGGTGTGACCAGTTGGACCTGCGTTCCCCGCGTTCGCGGGCTTGCCGCCACAGCACCACCGCTGCTGGCAACGGCAGAAGCAGGAGCATGCCGAGGAGCAGTTCCATGGTGATGTTGCCGATCCGCTAGCGGGTCGGGCCCTTCGATGGGGTGTCGAGGCGCCTATGCGCGGGTTGGCCCGCGTGTGGGCCAGGCGGCGCGCCGGTTGCGGCTGGCGCTTCGTGAACTTCCGCCGGAATGCCGGAACCCTCGTGAGGTCGACGGGCGCGATGGCGGGCGATGGGCTTTCCAAGGTCCATGCTTACTCCTTTGACTCCATATACTGTACGCACGACGAATCGCTGGCGCTGCTATGGGCCGTCGATCGCTTCGCGTTGCCGATGGGGGTAGGAGTGCCTCGGTGGCTTCGCTGGGCAGGGGAATACACCCGCATACCGCAGGTCTGGACCGGCTCGGCGGTGGAGACGTTGTCGACGACGCCGGGGAGGGTGAATAGGTCCTCGCACAGTTACCTCGCGTTCCCCCCGCGCCCGTCGTCGTCCAGCAGCCGCTCCAGCGCCGTAACCCGTTGTGACACAACAGACTCGACGTAAGACCACACTCGGGCGTCGATGATCCGCAGCACGATGAGAACGGCCGCTCTTCGCCGCCGATGTCGAAGGTGACGCCCTGGTCGCTGTAGTTGCTGGACAGGTAGTCCAAGCGAGACCGCAGATCCTCGGCGCTGACGTCCTGGAGGGCCTGCGAAAGGTTTCGGTATGCCGAGTGGAGACTGCGCTCGCGCTCAGGCCCGGTGATCAACGTAGATCTCCCTGCGGTGGGCTGAAGTCGGCAGGCAGCGGTGTCCAACGTGCCGAGGAAAACGTGACCTCGAACGGTTTCTGACGGTCGGCGGCTACGCCGTCCATCAACCAGAGATTTATCCGCATCCGCGCGTCAACGAACGTTGGTACGTCGTCCCCCCAGAGCTCCTTACGGTGAATGACCGCACTGGTGTCGTCGCGCACGATGCGCCACCGTAGGTAGCCGGGGGCCCACAAGAACGAGTGAGTCATCGGCCCGGTATAGGCGAGGTCGAACTCTCGGGTCCACGGCGGCTCAGGTTTGTGGACCGTGATCGAGCCGGGTCCCGTCCCCGATTTGCCCCATCGGGCGTATTCGATGTCGATTTCTTCGTGGCCCTGGTCGGGGCTCTGGTACTGATAGGTGAACATCCCGAGGACGGAGCGATCGTTCGGTGGCAGCACCGAGCTCGTCGTCGAAAACGAAAAGGTGCCGTAGCCGGTGGGAGCTTCCCGCACGATCTCGGCGCTCTGCCACTGGTCGGCATCGTTCTTCGCGACCTTCAGCTTCAACGACCCGCGATCACCGAGCTGGACTCCGCTGCGATGCCACCGGTTGGGCCCGGGGCCCTGGCGCACCGACTCCTTGGCGGACCATCGCTGACCGGACCAGTCGAAGTGGGTGCTGTCCTGCAGGGGGGTGAAGCGCTCGGCTCGGTCGGGCGAGACGAGGTGCGTGGCCAGTCGGGTCATGGTTGAGGAGTAGATCACCGTTGGGCCACCCAACACATTTAGCGCCGCCGACCCGGACTACCTGACCCGATCGGGCAAAAGCCGCAAGTTCAGCTGCTACCACCGCAGAGACTCTGCGGTTGCCGCCGACCACCACAATGCGCTCGGGGCGTAGGCGTACGAGCGCCGCCTGTGTTTCCTCTGGTAGATCTGCAGGGCGGGTGAGCAGCAAAGGAGCCCGCTGCGACCCGGCCCGAGAAGCCGCAGAAAGGGCATCAGGAAAGGTCTCACCGTTGGCGATGAAGGCGGTCGGCACACGGGTAGGCCATTGGAGGGCGATGACCGCTGCGGTTGCGTACCGATTATCCCCGGACAGGCGCAACGCCCCCTGCCCCGAGGATGTGCTTGGTGATGACACCGACTCGATGCTCAGTCCGGTCACAGCGCTGGCTGAAGACACCACCGCAGTGATGGCAATCAGTGCGCGGGTGCACATATTGATAAGTCGTGTGCGCATATAAATGCCTTCCTGTCGCACGTCGATAGTGGACTCTGGATCAGGACTTTCCCGACGGAGTGGATAAGTAGTGGGCAAGTCTTGAGGAAAAAATGATACAAACCATACTTTCCTTAATCTCAACATACGCTCGCACGCGGCTGTAGTAATCCCCGATCGATTTGGGAGTGGGTTGAATATCTTGTAAATCTATGTGCTACAGCATTAATCGCCATAAGCAGAAGACTTCGGCGGCGCAGGCTCGGCATCTGTCGCAGGTCCGCTTAGACGGCTCGACGAAAAACATTTTGTGCTCAACTCGGCTTCATATCGTGCTTGATCTTTGCATTTTCTTTATGATTAATGTCAAAAAAATACCTAACTGGCCGCGCTGAAGCTGTGGATATATGAAATAGTTCAGTTTGGCTACTGAGATGTTTTATTCCCGTCAAAGCTAACTGTGCCCATTCTCACCCTTCAGGAGTTCTTCCCATGTCTACACCTCGCCGTGTCCTCGCTACCAGCACTGCTGCAGCCTTACTGACCATCGGACTTACCGGGCCCCTCCCGGCTAGCGCTGCCCCCGGGGATGCCGAGTGCCTCGCCGCCCAAGATGCCTTTGCCGCCAACTTCGTGTCCGGCAGCGACGCCGACCTCATCGCCGACCTGAACGACGCCGTCGCCGCCGCCGTCGCAACTCAAGCCGAGATCGACGAGCTCATGGACCTGCAGTCCGAGCTGCTCCCCGAAGTCCAGGCTGACCTGGACACGGCTTTGGCCGACCTGGCCGACCTGCAGGCCCAACTGGATGAAGCCCAGGCTGGCGGCGGAGCTGACGTCGCGGATGCACAGGCCGACCTAGACGCAGCACAGGCGGACCTGGACGCGCTGGACCAGTCGGTGGTCGACGCCCAGGCCACTCTGGATGATCTGGTTGCTGCCCAGACCGAGGCAGACGCAGCCCTGGTCGACGCGCAGGCGGCGCTGGATGACGCCAACGCGACGGCTGACGCCTCCGACGCCGACGCTCTGCAGGTCGACCTCGATAACGCCAATGCCGACCTCGTCGACGCCAACACTGCCGTCGATGACGCCCAGACCACCCTGGACGACTTGGAAGACGGAACCGGATCCGAGGAGGAGATCGCTGCGGCCGAGGAGGCGCTGGCCGCCGCCCAGGCGGACCAGACGACCGCCGTCGACGACGTCGACGCGGCGCAGGCTGACCTGGACGCGGCACTGGCCGCCGATCAGGCCGCCGCCGAAGCCCAGGCCAATCTCGATGAGGCGCAGGCCAACGTCGACCCTACGGACGCCGCAGTCGTCGACGCCCAGACCAACCTGGATGATCTGGTGGCTGCTCAAACCGACGCACAGGCGGCCGTGGATGCTGCCCAGGTTGCGCTGGACGCCGCGTTGGCCGACGACGGTGATGTCGACATCGACGCGCTGCAGGCCGATGTGGACGCAACCGCGTTAGAGGTGGACGCGCTCACCGCTGAGCTCGAAGACACCCAACTGTTTTTCGACGACGTTCTCGCCCAGCTGAACGCCGATCTGGACGAGGCGTTGGGCGACGTGGAGGACATCGAAATGCAACTGGAGGTTGACGATGCTGCTGGCTTCGACACCGACCTCGCAGCGGTGGTCCAGGCCTGCGCCGACGCCACCGACACGACGATCGTGATCGACGGCGGCACCCTGGTTGTCGAAGGCGGCTCGGTCGTCATCGGCGCAGTGGGATCCACTTCGAGTTCAAGCGCTACCCCCCGCTCAAGCGCTACCCCGCGTTCAAGTGCTACCCCGCGTTCGAGTGCTACCCCGCGCGCCGCCTACAAGTCGGCTAGTCCGGCTCGTGCGGTGCCCGGCGTGGCTCGCTACACCGGCTGAGCCTGTCCCGCAACGCAACGCTGCCGTGACCGAGGAGACCAAGCGTCTTCTCGGTCACGGCATACCCTTGTCACCCTGGAGGTCTGATGAACGTTCGTCCTACAGCCCGTGCGCTAATCTGCGCCGCGGTCCTTGTCCTAAGCGCCGGCTGCAGCACCCAAAACGAACCCGAAGGCCCTCCGTCGTCACCGTCTTCCTCGTCCAGTGCTTCGTCGTCCAGTGCCGACGTGCTCGACCAGGCCGACTCGACGGCCGATCGCGCGGCGTCCACGGCCGATCAGGCCAAGACGACGGTGGAGGCCCCGCAAGAGGCGAGCGACTCCCTGGTTGCTACCGGCAAGGAGAGCGAGTTGACGGTGCACGCCAAGCCCGACGGCAAAGTTGTCGAGACCTTCGAGAACCCCACGCCCACCGGAGTGCCGCTGACCTTCATGGTCACCAAGACTGAGGACGACTGGGTGCAGGTGCAGTTGCCGGTGCGGCCTAACGGCTCGACCGCGTGGGTTGCCGCCGACGACGTCACGATCACCACGGTCACCTACGCGCTCAAAGCCTCCACGGCGGATAACACCCTGGAGTTGTATCGCGAGGACGAACTCATCGAGACCTATCCGGTCGCCACCGGAACCGGTGGCACCCCCACCCCCACGGGCACCTTCTATCTGACCGAGTTGATCACCCCGACCAACGAAGGATACGGCCCGTTCGCTTACGGCATCTCCGCCTTCTCCGAGGAGCTCACCAGTTTCGGTGGCGGCCCTGGACAGATCGGCTTGCACGGCACCGACGAGCAGGACAGCATCGGCCGAGCCGTCAGCAATGGCTGCCTGCGGTTGTCCAACCCCGTGATCACCAAGCTCTCCGCACTGCTGCCGCTCGGCACTCCGATCGAGATCACCTAAGGAGTCGGCTCAGACCAGGCACTCAAACCTCGGGTTGCTCGGTCTGCAGCCAGTGTTGTTCGGGCGCAGGGTGGGACAAGAAATGGGTCATCGCCTGGGTGTAGGCGTACGCTCCGGCCTGCCCGAAGACCACCACGTCGCCCGCGCGCAGGTCGGTCGGTAGGTGCCCGGTGCCGAGGCGATCTAGCGACGTGCACAGCGGTCCGGCCAGCGTGAACTCCACGCTCTGATCACCACGTATGCGGTCCGCTCCGGGGTCGGCATCCCGTTCGCCGAGTGCCCTGGTCGGGAACGACTGACCGGTCATCAGCGGTCGAAGGAGATGATTGATCCCGCCTTCGAGCATCGCAAAATTCACCCCACGGCTCCGCTTGGTCCGGATGACCCGTGCCGCATACATCCCGCACGGGCCGGACAGCCACCGACCTGGTTCCAGCAGCAGGTGACCGGTGAACCAGTTGTGCTCGGCCAGCAGCGCTTCGAGTCCGACACCGAGAGCCTCGATATCCAACGGTGTTTCGGACTCGGCGTAGGGGATGCCCAGTCCGCCGCCGATGTCGATCAGTTCTAGGTCGACGCTGTGGCTGGTGGCCATTCGACGGCCGATGCCCAGGGCCGTCGCGTGGTTCGCCAGCAAGGCGTCGGCATCCAGCTCGTTGCTGGCCGCAAACACCTGTAAGCCCGTGATCTGCACGTTCTGGTATGCCGAGGCGCCCCGAAAGAACTCGTCCAGGTCTTCTTCGTCCACCCCGAAGGCCGACGGCCCACCACCGCCGATGATCGTGGCCCGCTCGCTGACCCCGCCGATCGGGTTGACGCGCACGCTCACCCGCAGCGGCTCAGGAGCGTGCGCGTCCTGCATCGCGGCGTGCATAGCGTCGAGGCGACGTACATCCTCGATCCCGTCGACCTGCACCCGCGCCCCGGCATACAGCACAGCCTGGAGGTCTCGCTCGCTTTTGGCGGGCCCGGCGACCACCATCGCCTCACCCGTGCCCCCGGCGGCGAGCACCTGGGCGATCTCACCGGCGGAGGCACAGTCGAACCAGGCGCCCTGCTCGGCAAACGTGCGCAGCAGGGGAGCGCCCGGGTTGGACTTCACCGCGTAGGCCAGGCGGACCCGACTCGGCAGGGCTGCCCGCAACGCCGCAAAGCGGGTGGCCGCGCGATGCGTGTCGTAGACAAAGCAGGGTGTCTGAATCTGCGGGGTCTGGCCACCGAGCAGCGCGCGAAGCCGGTCGGGGGTGAAGGCAAACAGCGACTCACTCATGACTATGACTCGCCACTATGACTCGCCTCCGGTGGAGTAGGCGCTCATCCGGCGCAGCCCTTCGACGAGTTCGTCCTCGGGACCGCCGACGCTGACGCGAATGTGGCGCTCGCCGCCTCGGCCGAACGCGGCGCCGGGGATAACGCTGACCCCACCGTGATCGCGCAGGCCCGCCACCCAGGCTGCGTGGTCCTCGCCGGCGGCCTCGGCAGGGATGGGCACCCAGAGGTAGAAACCACCGGCCGGACGGGCCGCTGCCCGCACCCAGTCCGGCGCGTGCTGCTCGACCAGACCCCACCGTGCGGCTAACTCGGCCCGCGATTGACCCAGCACCCGTGGCGAGTCGCGCAGCAAAGCCGCCGCGGCAAGTTGGCTCGGCCTCGCCGGAGCGGTGGTCATGGCGTTGTGCACGAGCCGCGCGGGGGCCAGTAGGTCGGCGGGCCCCTGGGCCCAACCGACGCGTAATCCGGGCGCCGCCCAGGCTTTGCTGACCGACGTAGTGACGATGGCAACGTCGGTGACCTCGGTCAGGCTCGGTTGCGGGGTGTCGGTGTAGAGCTCGCGGTAAGCCTCATCGGACACGATGAGGATCCCGCGTTCGGCGCAGGCACTCGCCACATCGTCGAGGTCGGCCAGGGTCGCGCCGCCGCCGGTCGGGTTGCTGGGGTGATTGAGCACCAGCAGACGCACCGGCGCTCCGCCGTCACGGGTATGCCGATCGAGCGCGGTCATCAGCGCGGGCGGGTCCAGGCTGCCGTCGGCCGCCAACGGGTAGGTGAGGGTGCGCCCGCCGGCCAACGTCGACAAGGTGCGATAGACCGGGAATCCGGGGTCGGGCACCGCCACGACATCACCGGTCTCGACGTGCGCGATGAAGATGGCAAACAGGGCCGCTTGGCTACCCGAGGTCACCATCAGGTTTTCCGCCTCGAGGGGCCGCGGCTTCGCTGATCCGCCTGATCCACCGGATCCACCCGATGCGCAATGGGGTTGGCCGTTGGTGTAGTCGAGCAACGCCGATAGCAACTCGGGGATGCCTTGGTTGGGGCCGTAGGAGCATCGGTCGGCCTCGTCAGCGAAGTCGCCCAACGCCTCACGTGCGGCATCCGGCAAGGGCCACCCGGGCTCGCCCAGCGCCAACGACACGTTGTGCGGTGGGGCGGACGCCGCAAAACTGCGGATGATCGACGTGCGCAGTCCTGCCATCCGGCGAATCGGCATACTCACCGCAGTGCGTCCTCGAGCACCACAGATGCGGCGGTGCCCTCGTCGCGGTACTTCACGATGACGGGGGCGTAGAGCGACAACCCGTGTTGGGTGGCGTAGTCGCCGCGAGCGGGGCGCGAACCGGGCACCACCACCGCCCCGGCGGGCACCTCGCCGTGCAGGCTGCGGCCACCGACGAGGTCGTAGATCGTGGTCGAGGCAGTCAGGATGACGCCAGGGGCGAGCACCGCGCCGGCTCGCACGACCACCCCTTCGTACAGACCGCATTGGGCGCCGATGAACGCACCGTCCTCGACCACGACCGGTCGAGCGCCGATCGGTTCCAACACCCCGCCGAGTTGCACGGCGGCCGAGAGGTGGACACCGCGGCCGACTTGGGCGCACGATCCCACGAGCACGTGGGAGTCCACCATCGAATCGGCCCCGACGTACGCGCCGATGTTGACGTAACTCGGTGGCATCACCACGACTCCGGCGCTGACGTGCGAGCCCCGGCGGATCGAGGTGCCACCTGGAACCACGCGGACTCCATCGTCGGCGCTCACCGTGCGCGCGGGGACGAACGACTTGTCGATGGCGCCGCCGGGCCAGGCCGGTTGGGGCTCGAGCACGCTGAGGGAGAAGGCCGCCAAGATGACCTGTTTGACCCACGTGTTCGTCGTCCAGGTGCCATCGGGCTCCGGCGACGCCGCACGGATCGTGCCGGTCTCCAGGGCATCGAGGGCGTGTCCGATCAGGCCAGGAGTGGCTGGGTCGGCCGTGACCTCGGTGAGCGGCCGACCGAAGAACTCGGCAAGGTCAGCCGGGCTCACGCGGCGGCGACGCGGCTGACGTGCAAACCGGCCAGCGCGGACTGGACCTGTGACCACGTGTTCGGCTCAGCGGGAGCCAACGGGGCACGGACCATGCCGGTGCCGATCCCGAGGCACGCGAGGCCGACCTTGACCGGCACCGGATTGGTCTCGGCAAACATCGCGGCCATCAGCGGCGCCAACTCGGCCAGCGTGGCGCGGGCCCGGGCGAAGTCACCGTCCAAGGCCGCCTGCACCATGGCCGCAGTCGGAACGGGGGCGACGTTGGCGCACACCGAGATGAGACCACGAGCGCCGACCGCGATGGAGGGCACGGCAAGGTCATCGTCTCCCGCGATGATGTGGCGACCGGCGGGGGCATCAAGACAGAGTTGGGAGATCTGGCGCAGGTCACCTGAGGATTCCTTCACCGCCACGATGGTGGGGATAGTCCATAGCTGGGCGACCGTTTCTGGGCTGAGGTTCACGCCCGTGCGGCCGGGGACGTTGTAGGCGATGATCGGCATACCCGGCACGGCAGCGGCCACGGTTTCAAAGTGCGCGATCATGCCCGCCGGTTGGGGCTTGTTGTAGAAGGGCGTCACTACTAGAACGCCAGCGGCACCGGCGTCCTGCGCCATCTGCGCCAGGTCGCACGTGCGCTCGGTGTTTTGGTGTCCGACCCCGACCACGACGGGTGTGCTGCCCGCGCAGTCCATCGCTAGGGCAATGAGCTCGGCCCGCTCGGTGTCGGTGACGGTCGCGGCTTCACCGGTCGACCCGAGGACGACCACATAGTCCACACCGCCGGCCACGACGTGCTCGATCAGGGACCGGTATGCAGCGAAGTCGACTGCGGGGGGCACCGCTCGGGTGCGCGCAGCCTGCTTGGCGCTCGCCTTGGTGCCATCCACGGACAGCGCGGAGGTGCCACCGCGAGGTGCGGTGAAGGGGGTAGCGAGGGCTACTCCGAGACCAGTAAAGGCGGTGCCGTTCATGATTGCTCCTGCGTGAGAGGTGAAGGTGACATGGCGGGGGATGGTGATGTGGGCCGACGTGATGACTGAGTCGAGGTGAAGAGGTCGTCGAGTTGGTCGGCCGCCCAGTCATCGATGGTGAAGACCCCGCGCCGGCCGTGGATCCAGGTCGCGGCGGCGAGGGCGCCGGTGGCAAAAATCTCGCGGCTGTGGGCCTGGTGGGAAACCGTGATTGCTTCGGTGGGCGTTTCAAACCGGATGTCGTGGGTGCCCACGACCGAGCCCATCCGCAGGCTGGTGGTGGGGATGTCGCCGCTGCGTCGGCCCGAGCCGGCGGCCAGGGCGCTGACCAGCAGGGCGGCGCTGCCGCTGGGGGCATCCACCTTGCCGCGGTGGTGCGTTTCGGTCACCGCAAGGTCGACCTGCTCGGGCGACTGCTCGGCATACCCGCCGAGCACGAGGGCGAAGCGGCGCATCAGCGCCATAGATAAGGAAAAGTTCGGGGCAATCAAGACCCCACTAAAGCGTCCGGAACCTCGCACGGCCTGAGCGGGCCAGCCCGTGGTGCCGATCACCACGTCGGTGGCGGTGTCGTTGGCCCAGGTGACGTGATCGGCCACCGCGTCTGGGTGGCTCACGTCGATGGCGACGTCGACATCGGCGCTCGGGTGCTCGTTCCGTCCCAGGGACCAGGCGCACTCGACGTCGGGGTTAACCGTCAGGGCCTGGCTGATCAGGGAGCCTAGACGTCCTCGCCCGAAGACTCCTACGGTGGTGGCCATCGCAGAAGTATTGCTGAGATTCCGGGGCTGTATTGACGACAAAAATGCAGGTCACAGGGGCTATGTGGGGTGTGAAGAGGTAGGCGGGAAGATATACGGTCGGCAAGCGTTTCAGCCGGACGTTCTTGGTTGGGTGAGGGAAAAAGTCGGTAGACGAAATCGTGTGGCAGGCTGTGCGCATCTGTTCAGGAGCACCGTCATCACGGCATCGGGAGGCTGGCATGGAACGCGAACAGGTCGAGTTGCACGGCGAAGGCTTAGACCGGCCGGGCACCGTGATTCGGTACGGGCACTTCGGGCGCCCGGTGTTGGCGTTTCCGTCCGAGGCGGGCCGGGCGTGGGACTACGAAAGCAACGGCATGGTGGAGGCGCTGGCGCCGCTGATCGATGCCGGCCGGATCAAGTTGTACGCGGTGGACTCGTTTGACCACATCTCCTGGTCGGACCGACGGTTGTCGACCGAAGAGCGGGCTCAACGGCACGCGCTCTACGAGAAGTGGGTCACCGAGCAGGTGGTGCCGACGATCGGTGCGGATTCGGCGGGGCACCAGGGGATCGTGACGACCGGATGCAGCCTGGGGGGGTATCACGCGGTGAACTTCACGCTCAAGCGAGCCGATGTCTTCCCGGTGGCAATTTCCTTGTCGGGCAACTTCGACCCGACGTCCTGGAACGGTTGGGGGGAGGTGGGGGAGGCAACGTACTTCGCCAACCCGTCGGCATACGTGGCGAATATGTATGGCGATCACCTGGACTGGGTGCGTGCTCACGCCAACGTGGTCTTGGTTGTCGGGCAGGGGCCGTTTGAGGTGTCGCCGACGAAGTCGCTTCCCGGCGCGCAGATGATGGCACACGTGCTCGCGGACAAGAACATTCCGCACGAGTTGGACGTCTGGGGCCAGGACAGCGCCCACGACTGGCCCTGGTGGCGCAAGCAAGTTCTACACCATGTTCAACGGTTCTGCTGAACGGTAGGTTATGACCCATGGCTGAGCGTCGGGAGCATTTGATCGGACTCCTTCTCGGAGCGGAGCAGGATTGGCCACAAGCGTTCGAACACGTCCTGCGGCTCGTTGGCCCGTTGAGTGTCAACGGCACCACGCACGAGTTGAAATCCGAGCGACTGCGGATCCATCCGTTCGACCTCACCGACCCGGTGGACTCGGAGTTGGTGATTGACCGGCTGGGGTACTGGTATTACCACCCGCGCGAGTGGCTGAAGAAGGCTGCGCTGACGCACGACACGTACATGCTCAATAGCCCCTTCACCTTCCAGTCGATGGAGAAGCACAGCGCCTACTGCGCCATGTTGCGACTCGGGCTGAAGGTGCCGCGCACGGTCTTGATTCCGTACAAGAACCCGGTGGACAACGTGCGCTGGGCCTACACCTCCGAGCACTACAACGACTCGTTCGACCTCGAGACGGTGGCTGCGGATTTGGGCTACCCGCTCTATATGAAGCCGTTCGACGGAGGCGGCTGGCGCGGGGTGTCGCGGGTGGACGATGTGGCCGGGCTGCACAAGTCCTACGACGAGTCCGGCGAGATGCTGATGCACCTGCAGGCCACGGTGGATTACGACTACTTCGCGCGCGCATTGTCCATCGGTCCCGAGACCATGGTCATGGACTTCCGCCCCGGCGAGCCGATGCACAACCGGTATGCCGTCACGCACGACTTCTTGTCCGACCAGGCCGGGTGGGAGGCCGAGACCGTCAGCAAGGTCGTTAACGCCTTCTTCGGCTGGGAGTTCAACTCCGCCGAGATGCTGGTCGCCGGCAACGACGTGCACCCCATTGACTACGCCAACGCGTGCCCCGATGTGGCGCTGACCTCACTGCACTACTACTTCCCCTGGGCGATCACCGCGTTGGTGCGCTGGTCGGCATACGTGTTGATCACCGGGCGCAAGGGCCAGGTCGACCTGCACACGCGCCGGTACTTCGACATCGCCGACAACCCGGAGTTGTCCTACCAGGACAAGATGATCGCCTACCGGGCGTTGGCCGATGAGCACTTCGCGACCGACGAATACTGGGAATGGTGCGAGGAACACCTTGCGCACCTGCCGGAAGCGGTGCTGGAATGGGTTGGCTCGCCGAGGTTCGACGAATTGCTGATCGAGACCGCGAAAGCGACCTACCCTGCGCACGAGCACGACACGTTCATCGCCCACTTCCGCGGCCTGGTCGGTATGTGGGTCACCGACCAGCAGGGTGTCGCCACACGCTGAGCGGCGTCAGCACCCCACCCCATCGTGTGGGCGAGGGGCACCTATCAGTTTGTAACGTGGTTCCGCGTCTTGCTGAGCCGGTAGCCGGCTCCCCGGACCGGTTCGATCTGGCCGTGGAGCCCGGCCTGCCATGGGCTTCTTCGCAGCCGACTCAGGTGGGCGAGCGCGACCAGCAGATCGAACTCGGTCTTGGTCATATCCACGGTGGTGTCAAGCACCTGGGCTATCCCGCGCTCAGGAGAGATCTCCAGGTCGGCAGTCGGGTGGAGCGCGGCTACCTTCGACTCGGGACGCGGTGCACTGTTGCGATGGATCCCGACGAGGCGACTGGTGAGGCCCTTGACGTGTCACGAGGGTGGGAGGATGCAGAGGCACCAGGTGTCGTAGTGCGTCGAGCATCGCGGTCTGGAGCGGGCCGCCCAACAGTAGGGAGATATCGGCCCGCTTGCCGGCGAAACGATTCATGACTTTGTCCGCGTCCAGCCGCTGGTGGGCGAGTCGGTGGTCACTCAGCAGTGTCGGCACCTCTGCGAGCACAGCCGATGCCGCGTCGACAGAAATAAGCCAGGTCGACGTGTCGTCCACGGTGTCCTAGGGGGTCTTTGTAGGTTGTCGTCTCGAACGAAACTAAGCATCTCTACTTGATCTAGATCTTTCGCTCACGTCTCAGTGCCCTGCCAAAGACAGCCCCTTGAGTCATCACATTTCGCCGCGATGGCGTACTACCTGAACCTCCGTGCCAGTCTGACCCCCCGTCCACGCACCTCCGCGCATGCAGACCAGGGGACCCAGGCTCAACCCGCCGCTTCGTCCGGCCAGCCTCCTTGGGGAATTCGGTGTTTGGCCGGAGACGGGCACGTAGCCCAACTGAGGATCGACCCTGACCATCAATAATGACAAGGTCTGCGCAGTGCTCAACCGAAGTGATGGCGCGAAGTACGATACTGTTTGGCACGTTGTAAGGGCGGTTGCGGTTGTGTCGTCAGCATATGGAGAGTGACCAAATGCCTTGGCGATTTTACGACCCTGGTTCAAACAGTCCCGAGCGCTTTGGGGTGTGCGCCTCAAGCCGCCCGTCGAGTCGTAAGCAGGGCCGTGCGTTGAGGGGTCCGTCGCCCACTTCGGCAGGATTGAACCAAGCGCAGTTCCGTCGTTGCCGACCCAGAATGAACTGGTTCTATGGACGTGTCTCGTTGTGCGTGCGGTCTGGAACACCGCAAGGGCAGCCGCATCGAATTGTCCCCGGCAGTAGCTCGGGGCTGCCCCGCACAAAATCGTACAGGGACTATTGTCGTGACTGAACAGGTTCTTTTGCTGGTGGCAACCCCCGGCGGTCACCTGCACGAGTTGGTCCAATTGGCTCAGCGGATGCCGGGGAATTCACGCGTCTGGATCACGGCGCGAACCTCCCAGAGTGAGGCTCTCCTCCGAGGCGAGCGGGTGGAGTACGTTCAACCGGTAGGCAGCCGGCAGGCGCTGCGGGCGGTGCAATCAATCGCCGGCGCAAGTGCACTCCTCAAGCGTCACGACGCTCGAATGGTCGTCTCCACCGGGGCCGCCCTGTGTGTCCCCTATATGGTGGCGGCTCGGGCAAGGGGCTTGCCAGCCCACTACATCGAGAGCGCGACGCGGGTGGATGACATTTCGGTCAGTGCACGTCTGCTGACACGTGTGCCAGGCGTCCGGATGTACCACCAGGGTCTGCGGGAGGCCCCTTCTGACTGGACCTCGACCGGGTCGGTTTTCGACGGCTTCGCGGCTCGACGAGGAAGCGGTTCGGTCAACCGTGTCCTGGTGACGTTGGGCAGCGAAAGGTTTCCCTTCGCGCGCATGATCGACATGGTGCGCCGCATCCTTCCGTTGGGCACTGATGTGGTGTGGCAGACGGGGCATACAAGCGTTCCTCGTGATCTGCCTGGCCGGGTCGTACCCTGGATGTCCTTCACTGACATGGCGACGCAGATGGCGAGGGCTGACGTGGTAGTCACGCACGCTGGGGTCGGCTCGGTGCTGGCCGCTCTCGACCAGGGACGCGTACCGCTGGTGTTGCCGCGAGAGCGCCGCCTAGGCGAACATGTCGACGACCATCAGTCCGCGCTGGTTTCTTTGCTGCGGCATCGAGGGCTGGCGGTGCAGTTGACGAACAGTACCGCGACCTCCGACAAGATACTGGAGCAGATGGCCGGTGCTTGCGTCGATAGGAGCATGGTCACCCCGATCGTGCTGGACACTGCGGCAACGCGCAAGTGGCGACATTAGAGACCGGACCGACGTTGCAGCGCACGAAGCATCTGTGGTCATTCACACCTATGCGTCCACCCTGCGCGCTCAAGGCTTTGGCGAAGGACCGCAGCGATCCGGTGCGGATCTCCAACCCCGCAAAGCGTATCTCCGGCTTCTGAATATCAAAGGAGTCATCGATGATCCGACGGATCTGCCTCATCCGAAATCCAGTCTGCGGTCATTATTCTCGTCCGTAGGCAGTGAGATAATAGACTTGATCATCCGCGTAGTTCTTTACGTTTTGGTCACGAGACATTCAGAAGAAGAGAATGTCACGCAATCGCTCAAGGGCAACGCCTGGGAGCACCTCATGGATGCAGATGAACCTTCGGCGGCTGCCTGTCGTCATTCCGGTGGGTGAGCTGCTCCTGTGGGTGGTCTACCGGGACGCTTACTACTGGAGCACTCACGAGAACGGTTCCGACGAGCGGGCTACCTTTTCGCCAGCTTCGTCGTTTAGTCCCCGGCCGTGCGGTTCATGCGTGAACAGGGAAGACTGCCGGCGGTGGCCTATGTCGCGCTTGCCTTGGGCGTCGTGTTCGTCGCCGGAGAGGAGATCAGTTGGGGTAAGCGCGTCCTCGGCTTTGGTGCTCCCGAGGCCAACATGCACAACCCACTGGGCCGCGGCCGCCTGGTCTTGGAGGGCCTTTACCTCCTGCCTGGGTTGTGGTGGTCGGCGCGGGACGGTGCATCACCCAACGATCTCGTGGCTCACCCCTTGGTGGGTCTACGTCCCCGAGAGCCGGTGGTGTTGGTGATTCGTGCCCGTGCTGGCCTACTTAGCGTATGTCGACTACGCCGGCCCTCTCGTCGCGAAGGCTGACGCCTTCCTTTGGGGTCTAGGGCTCCGGAAAAGGTCGCGTGTCAGCAGGTCAGCGGCCATGTGGTGGCTCGTTGGGGTCTCGTGCGTGATGTCGCAGGCCGGTGACGATGTTGGTCCAGCCGGTGAGCCGGAGCAGGCTGATCGCGGTGTTTCGCCGGGTGGCCATGACGTGAATTTGCGCCGGTGCGGTTTTGTGAGCGGTCTTCGTCGTAGGTGACGCCTCGGACCCAATGGAGCCGGTTCTCTATCCTCCAGTGCCCTTGAACCCAACTAGTGGGCTGCTGCGGTTCTCTCGGACAGCGGAGGGGTGGTTTTCCGATGCTGCCGTTGCCGGGCGGGTGTAACCCTAGTGCAGGTCGAGATCACCTCCAGACACAACTCGTCCTTGAACTCCTGGCTGAACCGTCTACGTGATGTAGTCACTGCTGATCTCATTGCCAGTAGATCCCTCATCTTAAGAGGACCCACCGTCCGAAATCACCAGAGCAGGCCAGCGGGCCCGAGAGGCTGCAGGAGCCCATGGAATGCACCTCTAGGTTGGGTTTGCCCTGTTCATGCTGAGTGTCCGCAGGCGCCTGTAAACCGAAAGAACGGCGAACAGTTTATTTCCTCTTCGTAGGCAGAGTCCGAACTGAGTAGCCCTTTCCCCAACGCCCAGACTCGCCAGTTTGCCCGTTTAGTCAATTTGATCCAAATCTTGTTAAGACGAGTAAATTCCATTTCGCCAGAGAAGATGTGCGACGGACACTTGAAGGCATCACCCTTCGTCAGGAGTCCATAGTGCACCGCCTTCTTATAGCTGCCTTCAGCGCCACCGTTCTGGCGCTCGTCTCGCTCACAGCTCCTGCATCATCGATGTCCACAGCAGCGATAGCTGCTTTGTCCGAGTCTGACGCCGAACAGCTTGCGGCTGAGTCATGGACTGCCCACCGTGTGTCGGGGACGAACCGATACGAGACCGCAGCCGAGGTGGCAAAAAACTGGCCCACATCGGTGCCTATCGCGTACGTCGTCACCGGTCAGGATTTTCCAGACGCGCTAGCGGCTAGTGCCAAGGCAGGTGCTGTCAATGCCCCCGTTTTGCTGACCGCCCCCTCAACGATGCCTGAAGCGACCAGCAAGGCGCTCAAGCGTCTGCGTCCTGGACGGATTGTCGTGGTGGGGGGAACAGCCTCAGTCTCAGCGAAGGTGTTCGACTCTCTGCGCCACCACGCCCGCTCTGGGAGGGTGCAGCGGATCAACGGCTCGAACAGATATAGCACGGCCGCTGAGGTCGCCGGCGATTACCCGAAGAATCCAGACCGGGTGTATCTGGCCAGTGGAGAAGCGTTCCCGGACGCTTTGGCCGCGTCGTCCTTGGCCGGTAGTCAGAAGGTAGCTCTCCTTCTCACGCGACGGGGGTCGATCGATCAATCCACGCTCGCGCAACTTCAACGAATAGACCCTAAGGAGGTTGTGATCGTCGGCGGACCGGGGGCTGTCTCATCCCGCGTGGCGCGCCAAGTGGCGACAACGACTAGATCAGTGCGTCGCTTGGCAGGGGCTGATCGTTATCGCACCGCAGCCCGGATAGCAGACGATTTCCCGACGGATGCCGCCCCGGCCTACGTAGCCTCGGGGGAGCAGTTTCCGGATGCACTAGTGGGTTCCTCCCTCGCCGCGCAGCAGGACGTTGCGCTGATCTTGACACCCGCTGAGCGGCTTCATCCCAGCACGCTACGGTCATTGGCCCGTCGCAGTCGAACCTCGATGGTTGTGCTGGGCGGCAGGGCGGCTATTCGAGCTTCGACCGTTACCTCTCTTGCCCGAGCCGCAGGTGGGCGGAGCGACGCCGATGAAGGGATACCGGCTGACCCGCTGTGGATGTCGGATTACGACTCAGGGGCCGTGACAGCGGCAAAGACTCCCTACGCATCCCAGCTGGGAGTGCGGCAGACGTACGACCCGGCAGCGGCATGGCAGGGCGTGCAGAACGTCCGCTCCCCGGGCTGGAGCAGCGCAGGGGCGAATGGGAGGGGCCGACTGTCGCCGAAGAGATTCGAGCGGATGCAGGTCATCGATGCTGAATCGGTTCCGGGGCGAGGGGCCTACAAGCCGAGCGGCCGGGCTATGCGATACGAGTTGCGGCCTTGGGAGGACGGTTTCGGCGATGTGTTTGTGTCTTCAGGATACGCAACGAACCGCGCGGAGACCTACGCGCGACATGGGCGGTCAGACAAGGCGGCACGGACGTGGCCGGACCCGCCAGGGTCTCAGCGGTGGTACTCCTTTTCGTGGGCACCGTCGAATGACTTCGCCTTTGCCGGCGAGGGAAATGATATCCCCGACGATGAGTGGAGTCTGATCTGGCAACTCAAAGGCAAGAATGCCGGGTCCCCACCGTTAGGGATCTTACTCAAACGCAATACCATTATGACAGCAGGGAGTGCGGTGGGGTGGATACCCTTGGGGCAGGTTGAGGGCGGAGCGTGGACCCGACTAGTGATCGGAGTCAAGCATTCAAGTGATCCTGGTCAGGGGTGGGTCGAGATCTGGCGCGATGGAGTCAAGGTGTTACCCCGCACCTACGGGGCCACGGTTCTCAAGCAAAGTAATGGAGAGATCGCCGGCAACTATATGAAGCAAGGCCTGTACCGTTCCAAGGACTGGGGCGTCAAGCACGTTACCTATTACGGGCCTACGAAGGTAGGACAGACGAGGCAGTCCGTGATGGAGTGACTTGGGGGGAGGGGGGGACTGGCCGGAGCGAACGCATGAGGAGTGATTCAAGGGGGGTGATCACATCACGACTGTCAAAGTTGTGCTGCACCGTCGCCCGCCCGGCAAAGCCCATGGTGCTTCGGAGCTCAGGGTTCGCGGCCAATTTGTCAAGTGCAGATGCAAGGGCGAGGTGGTCGTTGGGTGGTGTGAGCAGGCCATTGTGATCATGACGGACGAGTTCCGGTATTCCGCCGACCTCCGGGGCGACCACGGGGATCGCACAGGCCAACGCCTCCATAAGCACGACCGGGATCCCCTCGTGGCGACTACTCATCGCCAGCACGTCCAGTTGCCGGAGACTCTCGGGCAAGTCACCTTGGCTGACCGGCCCACGCCAGTCGATCTGGCCTTCGAGACCTAGGGCACCTGCCCTATTGCGCAACTCCTGGTTAAGCGGCCCGTTGCCCATGATAACCAGCCGACGGGGTTGATAGCGCATGTGCGAGAACGCGTCGAGGAGCAGCAGGACCTGCTTTTCAGGTGCTAGCCGCCCCACGAAGCCGATAGTAAAAATCGGGCCGGCTGGAAGAGACTTGACCGGAGCGAATCGCGCGGTGTCGATGCCCACGTGCACAACCTCGACGTCGTCACGCTCCGTCGCGCGCGCTACTCGTTCGCGACCGTAGGCGTCAACGCAACGCGTGAAGGTCGCAGCATTCACCTTGCTCGCCAGTGTGCCCCAGCGTTCCTCGCGCAGCGCGGGGAATTTGTCGGTGTCTGCGTCGGCTGTGGCACCGTGCATCGACAACCCGTGGATGCTAAGGCTGTAGCTGATCGGCCAGCCAGTGGCGTCTCGTCGCGACACGTGTTCGGCCAGTCGAGCCACCTCAGCGCCGTTGTTGGCGAAATGCACGTGGACGTGGCTGATTCGACGGGACCGGAGTTCGCCAAGTAGGAGGATGGCTTGGCCAAGATAGGCCAAGCCAATCAATCGTGGCCGACGTCGCCCTCCCGGTAATATTGCTTCGATCAGGCCCGACGTGAGGGCGACGGGATGGGCTAGGGCGCGTGCCAGATGGTGTACCACTCTGTCTACCGGCAAGCGTTGCACCGTCACGGTGTCCGCATCCTCGCCTGCGTGTTGCTGCTCTCCCGGACGCAGTGAGATGGGCGTAACCAACCAACCCCGGAAGCGCAATTCAGCGATCTCCCGGCTAATGAAGGTGTGCGACAACGTAGGGTGCTGGCTGCTCAGGACCGCCAGCGATCGGGTGATCGAACCCGGCCAAAGATGGGCAGTACGCTTTTCGAATCGGTGCGCTGCACGCTCCTTGCCTAGCGCTAAAGTCTCTCGCTGGAAGCGGCGTATCTGGGGGCCGAAGCCAGGCTCCCCATGGCGCGGGACTCGCTGAAGTGCCGCAGCGGCATACCCATAGAGTATGTGAGCACTGCCCGTCACGCGGGGGGTGTCGAGGATCCGCAAGGCGGCGCTGGCGAGCATGAATAGCGGGTCGGTGCCCAAGATCCACTGGCCACGCCCACGACGACGGCGACCGCGAAACACGCTGCGGTCGCTGGCGCCCTCTGGGCGCAACGTCACGACGCGCAGGTCAGGATCATCGAAGGCGCGTGACTTCCACCCGCGGAGGCGTGCCTCATGGGAGTCGATGGCGTCCCAAGCGAGTTTAGGAGCTAGACCGCCTATGTCGCGGAACGTACGGACGCGATAGAACTTAGCCTGACCAATGCTCATTTCACGGGCACCACGCTCATACCGATCCACCCCGCTCCGATCTCTCACCCACGCCTGCCCGCTGGCTATACCCAGCCTCGGGTGCTGCTCCATCCGATCCATCAGCAGGGCGAAATAGCGTGAGTGGATTTGGAGATCGGCGTCCAGTTTGGAGATGTAGCGGAAGTTACCTAAGTCGAACGTGGACAGACCCGCGTTGAAGGCGTTGACCACGCCCGCGCCCAGTACGCGTTCCGCACGGGCAGGCATGGTGTGCACCTGGATCCAGGGGTGCCGAGCCGCTGCGGAACGGATGATGTCCGGGGTGGCGTCTGTCGAACCGTCGTCGACTATGACCCAAAGGCCGGGTCGCTCTTGCTGGGCGGCCACACTGCCAATGGTCTGGGACAGGAATTCCTCCTCATCCCGCACCGGCGTGATCACTGCATACGAGCGGTCCATGTGGCTACTCCTGTCGGCATGTAGTCGGACCAAGGATTATCAACGGTCATCGTTCGCTCCTAGATCGTGCGACGTGGGTTTCCGATTTCCACCTGTCACCCTTGCAGGAGACCCTGCGACCAACGCGCCAGCGGGAACGTCGTGGAGCACGACGCTGCCCGCAGCGACTGTGGCCGCAGGATTAATTGTGACCCCTCGGGCTATGGTGCTACGAGATGCCAGCCAGACGTTTTGCCTGATGTGGACCGGAGCGGTCGTACTGTTGCCGTACCAGTGGTCTTGGTCATGGGCGCGGTAATGGCTGCTGTCTACGATGGTCACGCCCTCGCCGGTGCCTGCCATCGACTCGAGCACCACCTCCTCGGCGCAATGGATGACGCTGTGCCAAGACACAAGATTGTCGCCGAGCAATGACAAACGACCCGCCACATTTAGCACCGCGAAGCGTCGTATTCGCGATCTAGGGCCAATGAGAACGGAAGCGCCTGCCGTCAATCGAATCAGGCACCCGGACTCGATGTGTGCATCCTCGTCCAATTCGAGTTGGACACAAGTACCCGGGCCGACAAGGACCTCGAAACGCGCGCCTGGGTCGATGCGTGCACTTGGGTGAACTCTGGTCGTGACGCAAATTCCCTTGGCTTGACCGATCAAGTGCAGAGGCGCCAATGCCAAGTGGGTCCCGAGTCTCCGGGCTGTTCTCACAACACGGGGTGGCATGAACGCCCTTCTGTTTCCGTGGTAGTTACCCGGGCAACCGAGTGAAAACCTAGCCGTGCCGGGTCAGTGACCAGGCCAAAGCTGAGCCAGAATAACGTAGCCGGGAGCGCGTAGGTGAGGGGGACGAGCATGCTGACCACCAACCAGCAGGCGACGTAGGCTATCGCGGTTCGGCGCAGGACCTTCATCTCGAATGTCGACGACGCAGAGCGCCAGGCGTACAGCGCCGGCAGCGCGAGGCATGCAATCCACAGCGCCGCGCCCAACAGGCCGAGCTCGGCGGCATACCCGAGAAGCACATTGTGGACCGCGATACCTGTGGAAGCGATGGGAATGGACGAGGACTGCCACAACCATTCGGCCTCTGCCTCCGGGAACTGCTGAAAGCCGAGCCCGAGCAGTGGACGGGCCACGACGACTTCCAGGGCCGTTGCGTTGGCGTTGATCCGGTCGAAAGCTGACCCTTCATCTCCTAGGCGCTCCTGCACCGACGTACGAAGAGGCTCGATGAATACCCAGGCCGAAACCAGTGCGGCACTGGCGACGACGGCCACCTTCACTAATGCTCTGCGCGACCGGCTATCGAGCACCATACCTGCGACAATACCGGCCATTACCCCTAGCCATACTGAGCGGGTGAGTGTGAAAAAGGTGCCGACCAAGCACAGAACGGCCACCAAGCGGGACCCATGGCGTACCCAACGGCTTGTGGTCAGCAGCGAAACTGCGACGGCAGCCATCGCGCAGCCCATCAACTGCAGACCGTTGCTGGCCACTTGGTCTGCGGGTCCGCCGGCGCGGCCAAAATGGGGTGAACCCGGATCATAGATGTACTTTGGCCAGACCAGTTGGTATAAGCCCAGGCCCTCAAGCAAGGCGATCAAACCTAGGTAGGCACCGAGGAGGGTAAGGGCAACGAGCAGCACCAGCCGTTTCTGCGGGGTGGAGTAGACGACTGGCGCGACAAGATAGATGGCGAACGGCAGGATCCCTGCGGCGTCAACCCAAGCGAACACGGCTACTGCAGACGTAAGGGAACCAGACCACACCATCGATAACAGTATCCAGCCAATGAAGGCCAGCATGGCCACGTGAACGGCCTTCGGACGCCATTCAACGCGCGCTCGGATCAATTTGAAGATCAAAACCATCAGCCCGGCCAGAATCAGAGGGCGATCAAGGGGTATCGGAAGGAAGTAGGCCCCGCTATGGCCGGACATGAACTGCAGGATGATCCCCGTCGTAATCAGCGCGAGTTCGGCGGGTACCGTGGGAAACGTACGCTCGCGTGGAAAGCGTAACGTGTGCAGGCTCACATCACTTCCCGGCTCGCCGAGGTCCAGGGGGTTCAGGGAGGCTGGCCACGACCAAGACCCCGAGGCTTCCAAGCAGTCCGCCAGCCAGTACGCCGAAAAGTAGCGGTTGCGGCAGGGTCTGAGTGACGGTGCGGGCTTCCTGCACTTGTCTGAGATCCGTTGCCGGTGCGACATCGGTCGTGTAAGCCTGACGGTAGGCCTCGCCCAAGGCCTCAACTCGTAGTTCAGCCAGTCGTAGATCGCTGTTCAGCTGCACTGCTGATTCTTCAGTGCTGCCTTCCGTGCTCAACGTCTCCACACGGGCTTTGAGTTCGGCGACATTTCCGCTCGCCTGCAGGTATTGCGTCTGCAGTTCGTCGGTCTGGTCTCTCTGCGCCGAGGCGTTGACGCGTTCGATGAGTTGCTCGGCTGCCTCCTGAGCCCCATTCATGGCGGCCTCGGCCGAGTCTGCGGTTGCCTCGATCCGGAGGAGAGGTGTCTCTGGGACGGCGGTCGCTCGCAATTCAATCCCTGTGTCAACCCCCTCGATGCCACCGTCTGTAATGTAACGGGCGTACGTTTCGGCCAGGCTCACTGTGGAATTGGTGTAGAACGGGACTTGTTGGGCGCTGAGCTCTTGGGTTCCAACGATCAGGCGGGCTTCAGCGGTGGGCGATGCCGGAAAGAAGATGAGTGCGAGCAGCGCTCCGGCGGCGGCCGGGACGGACACACATGCCGCAATGAGGATCCATACCGGTCTGTCTCGCACGAGATTACGATGCGTGGATCGCGCGTTCATCTGTTCCTTTCGATGTCTGCTCCACTGATTCCAGGTTCGGTCTTGGCGCTCCATCCCCCTGGGGGTGGGCCGACCCGATCGTCTGTGCGCTTGAGTCGCCGCGCTAAGAGAAGACGTGTCAACTTACGTCGGGTCATTGTGGCACGAATCCTCAAGAGTCGATCATCAGGAAGTAGAGTTGCGGCTTCGCTCAGATGTGCTTGTGCCTCGGTCCATAGCCCAGCTCGGACGGCATCGTCGCCCGCGCGGATCAGTTGTCGAGGGACGGGAGAGCGAAGTCTGCAATCCAGATAATCTCGTTCGCGCATGGAGAGACGATCGGCGAACTGGGCGCGGATGGTGCGCAGCACTGCCATCTCGGCCTCAGCCATCGCTGCAACATTGCTGGATAAATTGTGCTCCGAGTGACGGTACAGACCTGTAGGGACCGGTTGAGCTGCGATACGCCAGCCATTGAACAGCGCACGTGACCACAACTCGCGGTCCTCACCCCGGCGAAACTTCTCATCAAGCAGTCCAAGATTCTCGTGGAGGTCGCGAGGGTAGAAGGAAAAAATGCCGCTGAAGTTGGACTGCAGAATCTGCCAACGCTGCTTCCTGTGCGACGGAAGCCGTCGAGGCAAGATACGGGACTTGCTGACTCCTTGTGGCCCGAATCGCCAGGCATCGCAAGTGACGATGACTCGACGGTCACCTGATCGTTCAGCCTCGGCTGTCCATCTCGCCAGGGCGCGCTCCAAATGGCGAGGAAGGATCAGGTCGTCGGCATCCAGCCACGCGATGAACTGGCCGGAAGCCTGTCGTAACGCAGTGTTGCGAGCAGCGGCGACGCCACCGTTCACTTGGCGGATCAACCTCAGACGCGAGCCGTAGGCCTCGACGATTCGAGCCGTATCGTCGGAACTTCCGTCGTCGACAACCAACAACTCGATAGGAGAATGTGTCTGCGTCAGCACGCCGCTGATAGCCCCACCAACCGTCGTGGCGGCGTTGTAGGCGGGAATGATGACGCTGATGAGGGGTGAGGTGCTGTGGCTGGGGAGCATTAGGACCCCTCGGACATCGAAGTTTCGGGCGACACTCCGGTCGGCGGGAGGACAGCGGCGCGGGCATCGGACACGACCATGGTGGTGCGTGCACCGTCTCCACCGTTTCCTCCCGTGTAGAGACCGTTCTTCATAATGACGAAAGACTGATTTGGGTACATCGTACCGGCGGGAGGGGACCACCCCTCGACGACCTGCTGGCCGTCGGCCCACACGTTGACTGCGCCACCTCCCCGTTTGAGGTGCACCTGAATCGTCCACTCCACGGCTCGTCCGTCTGCGAACGGAACTCCCGTGTCAATATAAGACTCCCGCGAACCCTCGGGATGGCCTTCACCGCCGCCGATCAGCCACGAGTCGTTGCTGATGGTCAGCGCGAGCGGCGGACCCGGCCACGACCCACTTGCCTCCGGTCCGATCAACTGCCACACGACGGCCCAGATCCCTGTGCCTGCTGCTCCGTCCAGATCGAGCGACGTCGTAAAAGTTGCGGTGACGGTGCTTCCGGCGGTCAGCGCCAGGGGCTCACTGGGGTCTTGCTCATCACCCCATATTGCCTCTGCTCGTTGAATCTGGTCTGTCGAAGCGATCCGTGTCAAGTTGATCAACACCTCACTCTCTTCAAGGGTGACTGAAGCAGAGCGTTCCTCGGTGGAGCCGAGCGCGAGTTCGCTTCCTTGCAAAGAGAGTGGGGGGACTACTTGTGGGGCTGGTGTCGCCCTGGAGGGTATCGAGTCGGTGGCGGCTTGGACGTCGGCGGAGTCTTCCGTGCCCCCCTGGCTGCCGCAACCGCTGACGGCCACGCCTACGCAGAGGAAGGCTGCGGCCACCTTCGCGCCCTTTGACTTCATACTTCCATCCTAGAGTGTTCCCAGAGCACCGCCGTGCTCCGATCGCGAGCGTAAGAGGAGAATGCGGATGACAGAGTCTGGGCCTCAGCCGATCAAGGCCATCCCGTCGCGACGACGGACGCTGTTGATGGGGACCGGCCTCCAGGCCACAGCCCAGATCGTGATGCTGGTCATCAACCTGGCTCTGACCCCCTACATGATCGACGGTCTCGGACCGGAGCGATTCAGCATCTATCTGCTCGTTAGTTCCATCAGCCTCATGGCATCCAGCTTCGACGGTGGCATCGGAGCGACGGCGCAGCGCTTCTTCACCTTGTATGCCGGATCCAATGACGTGGACTCGCGGACTCGTATGCTGGTGAGTCTCGTTCTGATCACTACGGTCAGTACGGCGCTCATCTTCCCCGTGGTCGTCTATTTTGCGCCGCACTTGATGACCTTCTTTAAGGTCGACGCCGCGCTACGCGCGGAGGCGGTGTTCATGCTTCGGTCTCTCATCGCTCTGACAGGCGTCCTGGTAATCCGAAACCTGTTCAATTCGCTATTGTTCGCCCACCGTCGGTTCGTGATCACTGCCTCGGCAGCGATGGCTTCGCACCTAATTTTCGCTGCGGGAATGATTCTGACTGTCGAGCGGGATTGGGGATTGAGAGGTGTGGCGCTGACGCTCATCGCTGTTCAAGTGTTCGTCTCTTCGGTCAACGTCCCCTGCGCGTTGCAGCACCTCGACCGTCGATCCGTCGGGTGGATGGGGAGTAAGCAGTTACGCGAATTCGGACGTTATGCGTGGAAGATGCAACTATCGTCCATACTGACGTTGCTGGCGGCACAGAAGGACCAATTAGTAGCCGGTCGACTGCTTGGGGCACAGAACTCCGGGCCATTCGGGCAAGGTAGCAACCTGGCCGCGCAGTTGCGTCGGTTGCCAATGAATGCGCTCCAGCCGATGCAGTCGGTCATCGGTCACGACGTCGGGCGGGGCACTGAGGTCGACTCGTTACATCAGACTGAGAGGTTACAACGGGTCTGGGTGCAACTCTCGACGGTCTGGTTAGCGTTGGGAGTACCCACTACCTACGTTGGCGTTCGAGCTTGGCTGCCCGACTCTTATGACATGGCTGGCTACGTAGTGCCTGTGCTTTTGGTTGGCTTGTATTTCCAGTTGGCCGCCTCCGTTCTGGTGCTGTGGTCACTGACGGTCGGTCGTCCCGACCTGCAGTTGGAGATGCTCGCGCTGGGTCTCGTCTTCAACGTGGGGCTGAGCGTGGCACTGTACCCGATATTCGGCATGATGGGAGTCGTAGCCGCCACCTCCCTGAGTAATGTGCTGTCGGCGCTGTACCTACAGTGGCGGGCGAGTCGCGCTCTCGATCCACCACTGCGGTCCTTTATGCGGGACGTCCCAGTGATTCCGATGTTGGGCATTAGCGGATTCACGACCGTTCTACTCCTATCCATGGAGCCGTTGCTACCGACTGGGTTCCCTGGCATTCTGTCAGCGGGTGCGCTAGCCGTGCCGGGTCTGCTGTTGGCTATAGTGTGGTTGGTGCCGCAATCCGAACGTGCCCGCTGGGCAAAAATGCTAACGCGGCGCAGTGACTAATCTCGATTTCGCTTAAATAAGGTTGGTCCCGGAGAGGTATCGCGCGAAGGTGGTCTATCGGCCAGGGATTCGGTCTGTCGAGCGCCGGTTTTGATTCGAGCGGGCAGAGGAGAGTCGGGCCACCAACCCTGTCGGCAGGAATGAGAGCCCGTACAGGCTTGCGGCGGCGATGGATGGCGACACTTGCATAGATCGGCGGAGCAGTTGTCGACCCTCTTGCATCTCGCAGCTCTGAATGTGGGCACGACCTGCGTGGAGCGACACTTGCCCGAGGCGGTCCTTGATTGCCTGCTCATCTGCGTGACGGTTCGAGGCTAGGGCGATCCCCAAAGCGTGACACGCACCCCTAGCCTGTCTTCCTAATTGTTGGGCCGTGTCGGAGTCGCCGTGAATTCTGTAAGCGATCGCAGTTTTGCCGGTGTAGTAGATCGGGCACTCGTCCTGAACGGCACTTAGGGTGAGATGTAGGTCGTACGAAGTGGCAACTTCGTCGGGCACAGCCGCCCAGTCGACGACGTCTGCTCGCAGCGCCGCGCCGGCTAATTGCACCGCTCCCCGCACCACAGACTTCGTTCCATGGTCAATCAGACCCTCGGACATAGTGTGCCGCCCACTTGCGCGATGAAGCGCTGTTGTCTCGTCACTCATCTCCGAACCGGCCGCATCGATCAGCCGCACGTCGCCGAAGCTCATGGCTAGCCCAGGGTGCTTGCGGAAGGGGGCTGACAAGGATTCCAGAGTATGCGGGAGCAACAGGTCGTCGTCGTCCAGTTTCATCACGATATCGGCATGTGCCTGTGCGAAGCCGAGCATTACGTTGCGTTGCATGCCCAGGTTCTGCGGGCGTGGGATGTAGTGGATGCGCTGATCGCCGCAGGCCCGGACAACGTCTGCGGTTTCACGATCGGCACCGTTGTCACATACCAGGATTTCGATGTCGGAGAGCGACTGCTGACGGGCCGAAGCCAGCGCTTGGGCGAGGAAGTGCGGTCGCTTATAGGTAGGCACCACCACGCTGACCTGAGGTCCCATCTCACTCCTTTGGATCGGCTCACGAGCATATATCCCAAGTCAACCGGACGTACAGGATCCGCTAGGCTGCGCCAGTACGTCACCCAAGGACGCTCAGTTAGAGAGGTCAGACATCCGTGAAAGCGGTCATTCTTGCCGGCGGGCTGGGCACGCGAATCAGCGAGGAGACGGTACTTCGTCCCAAGCCCATGGTAGAGGTCGGCGGCATGCCGATCCTGTGGCACATCATGAAGACCTACTCCGCGCACGGAATCGACGACTTCGTCATCTGCTGTGGCTACAAGGGTGCCGTCATCAAGGACTACTTCGTCAACTACCGACGACGCATGGCCGACTTGACGGTCGACCTCGAGCACGATGAGCTCACCGTGCACTCCTGCCACAGCGAGCCGTGGCGGGTTACCCTGGTCGACACAGGGACAGAGACGATGACCGGTGGACGGTTGCGGCGGGTCCGGGAGCACGTGGGCGACGACACATTCTGTATGACGTACGGCGACGGAGTGTGTGACGTGGACGTGGGCGCTGAAGTCCGAGCCCATCGTGAAAGTGGGGCGGCGGCAACTATGCTAACGGTCCAGCCGCCCGGCCGGTTCGGGGCCTTGGTGCTGGGAGAGAACGAAAACCGGATCGAGCGGTTCCACGAGAAGCCGGAGGGGGATGGGGCCTGGATCAACGGGGGCTATTTCGTGTTAGAGCCAGAGGTTTTCGACCATATCGAGGGCGACGATACTGTCTGGGAGCAGGAACCGCTGCGGTCGTTGGCGCATGCAGGACAGCTCAATGCCTACAAACACACCGGATTCTGGCAACCAATGGACACGCTGCGCGATCGCAATCTGCTCGAGCAGCTCTGGCATGACGGCCAAGCGCCGTGGAAGGTGTGGTGACGTGCGCGTATTAGTCACTGGGACTGAAGGATATCTGGGGTGCCTGTTGGTCCCGACGTTGATGGCCGATGGCCATGAGGTGATCGGACTGGACACTGGTTACTATAAGAACGGATGGCTCTACAACGGCCTGTCGGCCAGCCCGCGGACCCTGATCAAGGATATGCGTGACCTGACCGCAGAAGATCTTGACGGAGTAGACGCAGTGGTAGCGATGGCCGAACTGTCCAACGACCCGACCGGCGACCTGGTGGGCCCGATCACCTACGACATCAACCACAAAGGTTCGGCCCACGTGGCCAAGGTCGCGAAAGAGGCTGGCGTCGAGCGCTTCGTCTACATGAGCAGTTGCTCGGTCTATGGCGTCGCGGACGGTGAGGTCGACGAGACGTCACCGATTGACCCGCAGACCGCGTATGCCGAGTGCAAGGCCCTGACCGAAGCCGACCTGCAAGAGTTGGCCGACGATTCCTTCCATCCGACGGCTTTACGCAACGCCACGGCGTTCGGTGCCTCCCCGCGGCAGCGCTTCGACATTGTGCTCAACAACCTGGCTGGGTTGGCCTGGGTCGAAAAGGAGATCGCGATGACCTCCGACGGGTCGCCGTGGCGGCCTATGGTGCACGCCTTGGACATCGCCAAAGCGATCCGGATGGTCTTGGCCGCCCCCGTCGAGCAGATCCACGCGAAGGTGTACAACGTCGGCAGCAACGACAACAACTACACCGTGCGCCAGATCGCGGAGACCGTAGCTCAAGAATTCCCCGGTTGCGCTTTGTCCTTTGGCTCGCCCAGCGCTGACAACCGCAGTTACCGCGTCAATTTCGACAAGATCTCGAACGAACTCGGATTCGGGTGTGACTGGGATCTGACGCGAGGCGCCCGTCAACTGCACGACGTGTTTGCGGCGATCGAGTTGGATGCCGAGACGTTCTACGGCCGGGGGCACACGCGGCTCAAGCAGATCCAGTACCTGCTCAAGAGTGGTCAAATCGACCCACAACTGTTTTGGAATGAGGGTCAGGTATGAAGTTCACGCCCACCGAGGTGCACGGGGTCATGCTCGTGGAGTTGCAGGAGCACCGCGACGACCGCGGTTTCTTCGCACGCTCCTTCTGCACCGAAGAGTTCGCGGAGCACGGATTGGACACGGTGGTGGCCCAAGCGAACATCTCCTTTAATCACCACGCCGGCACCGTGCGCGGAATGCACCGTCAACTCCCGCCGCACGCCGAAGGCAAACTGGTTCGGTGCACGGCCGGGGCGATCGTCGACGTTGCTCTGGATCTGCGAGAGGACAGTCCGACCTTCGGCAAGCACACGATGGTGGAACTGACGGTCGATAACTTTCGTGCGCTGTGGCTGCCGCCCTACGTCTCGCACGGCTATCAGACCTTGGTCGACAACACCGTGGTGAGCTACCAGGTGTCGGGTCCGTACGCACCAGGGGCGGAGAAGGCTCAGCGCTTCGACGATCCCACCTTCGGGATCACCTGGCCGCGTGAGGTCAGCGTGATCTCAGAGAAGGACCGCATGTGCCCGGATTGGGACGGGAAGCCGATCGCATGACCATCACCGACACGCTGCTGGCTCGTCGCCAGGAGCAAGGTATGCCGGTGCGCGTCGCGATTGCTGGCGCAGGCTTCATGGCCAAGGGCCTGATCAATCACATTGTCAACACCGTCCCTGGCATGGAGATCGTTGCCGTCTATGCCCGGTCGCCGGAGCAGGCCGAGCAGGCGCTTGAACTCGCGGGTCGCACCGGTGAGGGGGTTCGGCACGTCTCCGCGTCCTCGGGGGTCGACACCGCTGTTTCCTCCGGGGTCGTGGCGATCACCGACGACATGGCCGCGATCACCCACGCCGACTCGGTCGATGCCGTGATCGATTGCACGGGGGCCGTCGAGTTCGGTGCCCACCTGGCTTTGTCGGCACTCGACGGCGGCAAGCACTTGGTGCTGATGAACGCCGAAGTCGACGCCACCATTGGCACGGTGCTCAACGAGAGGTTCGAGGCCGCGGGTCTGGTCTACACCGGGTGTGACGGTGACCAGCCGGGCGTCGAGATGAATCTGATCCGCTTCGTGCGTGGGCTCGGGCTGCGCCCCTTGGTCGCCGGAAACATCAAGGGTCTGCAGGACCCGTACCGCAACCCGACCACCCAGGAGGGCTTCGCACGCCAGTGGGGGCAGGATCCGCACATGGTCACCAGCTTCGCCGACGGCACCAAGGTCTCGGTGGAGCAAGCCCTGGTTGCCAACGCCGCCGGATTCTCGGTGCACCGGCGCGGCATGCTGCAGCGTGACCACCACGGCCACATCGACGAACTCACGAGTGCCTATGACATCGAGGAGTTGCGCGAACTGGGAGGTGCGGTCGACTACGTCGTGGGAGCCAAGCCCGGCCCGGGTGTCTATGTCCTGGCTGAGCACGAGGACCCCAAGCAGCGGCACTACCTCAACCTGTACAAACTGGGCGAAGGCCCGCTCTACAGCTTCTATACCCCTTACCATCTGTGTCATTTCGAGGTGCCCACCACGGTCGCAAAGGCCGTTTTGCTCGGTGACGCCACGATCAAGCCGTTGCCTGGGCCTCGGCGAGTGGACGTGATCACGGTGGCCAAGACGGACCTGTCGGCGGGGCAAACGTTGGACGCGCTCGGCGGCTACACCTACTACGGCGAGGCGGAGAAGGCTCCGTTGGCTCATCAGCAGCGGTTGCTGCCCGCTGGCCTGGCGCAAGACTGTGTGCTGACCCGTGACATCGCCAAAGACGAAGCCATCTCCTACGACGACGTCAGCGTTCCTGGCGGGCGGCTGGCCGACCGGCTCCGCGCCGAGCAAGACGCTGCGTTCGAGGCACGATGAGCGCGTCTGCAGCGGCCAACCGGACCGCATACGATTTTGCTGTCATCGGTGGCGGAATCGTCGGCTTAGCCACAGCTAAGGCACTGCTGAATCGGCATCCCGGCGCGAGTCTGGTGGTCGTGGAGAAGGAAGAGGCTCTCGCTCAGCACCAGACCGGCCACAACAGCGGGGTCATCCACGCCGGCGTGTACTACAAACCTGGCTCGTTGAAGGCCGAGTTGTGCACGGCCGGTGCCCGTCGCACCCGAGAGTTCTGTGACGAGCAGGGCATCGCCTACCGCGACACCGGCAAGTTGATTGTGGCCACCGACGAGGCCGAGGTCGTGCGGATGGAGGCGCTGCTAGAGCGAGCGACTGCCAACGGCCTCAGCCTGGAGCGTCTGGACGCCGCAGAGTTGCACCGCCGCGAGCCGAACGTGACCGGCGTGGCCGCGCTGTTCTCGCCGACCAGCGGGATCGTGGACTACAGGCGGGTATGCGAGGCGATGGCCGGGATCCTGACCGCAGCCGGGGCAGAGATCCGGCTAGGAGCGAAGGTCACCGACATTACCGAATCTCTGAGCGAGGTGCGGATAGACGTGAGCGTCGCCGACCAGTCGCCCGAGCCCTTCTACGCCAGGCAGCTCGTGGTGTGCGGCGGGATTCAGGGCGATCGCCTGGCCGTGATGGCGGGGATGGACATCGACTTCCAGATGGTGCCCTTCCGCGGGGAGTACTACCGACTGCCGGAGTCAAAGGATGACGTGGTCGACACGCTGATCTATCCGGTGCCCGACCCATCGATGCCGTTCCTGGGGGTGCACCTGACGCTGATGATGGACGGCGGCGTAACCGTCGGACCGAACGCGGTGCTCGGCTGGGCCCGGGAGGGCTACCCAAAGTTGTCGGTGAACATGGTCGACACGGCCCAGTTCGCGCGATTCCCCGGCTTCTGGCGACTAGCCAAGTCGTTGGTGCGCACCGGAGCCGTCGAGCAATGGAACTCGCTGTACAAGCCGGGATACCTCGATCTGGTCCGCAAATATTGCCCGTCAGTGCAGGTGTCCGACTTGCTGCCCGAGCCCGCTGGGATTCGTGCTCAAGCGGTGCGGCGCGACGGCACCATGGTTGACGACTTTTTGATCTACGAGTCGGAGCGGATGCTGCACGTGTGCAACGCTCCGTCGCCGGCTGCCACGTCCGCGCTGCCGATCGGCGACCTCATCGCCGACAAGGTGGTTGCACACGTCACCTAAACGCTCGCGCGTCGGGTGAGTGGTGGGAGACTGCCTTGCCACGCGTCGTGCAAGCGCGGAGATGACTTCGCAGTCCCACATGTGTCGCATCCGCTCTTCAGTCAGCGGGGTGTAAACATGGGGGCGCAGCGATCCTCAATCACCGCCTCTTCGGCATCTCGTAGCTCAGGATCAGATGTATCCGGAAAGCGGTGGGCGCGAGAGCACCCAACCTTGGGTGGTCCTGGTTTGGGTACTGCGGATGCGAACCAGCACCGGATCCCACGGATGTACGGCAAGTCGCGTGAGGTGGTCCTCACCGGGTTACGTGAGCAGGAAGGTCGCCCGGGAGGATGGCTGCCTCGGCAACACCGTACGTCCTGTGGGGGAAGTTAGTGATCTATCCTCACCCGATGCATTCTCGAGACAAGACCTTGGAAGATCGGCAAGGCTTGAAAAATGGAGTTCCGGAGTAGGTCGCCTGGCGCAAGGCTTAGTGAGGGACTAGGGGTTCGCCGCTCGGGCCGAGCCGCTGGTCGAGTCCGGGTACGGCTCTTATTTGCTCGTTTGTTAGGGCAGTCGCCTACGGCGAGCCTAAAGTTAGGCGCGCGCGACATTGTGCTCGGCCCCTCAGAGCGTCCGAGTCTGATCCTCGGACGCGGCCATCTGTATTGTCATTTTGTCGACACGGAAAGCCTCGGCATATTGAGAGCGGCACTCCATCCCGCGTAGGCGAGCCAGGCCGGCGATAGTCTCGTAGTCCCACCAGTCGCGGCTACGCTGCGAGGCGTAGTGCTCATCGAGCAGTGACCACTTACGGCGCACCTGCTCCACCGTCAACGGGACGTAGAGATTCGGACGCAACGAGCCTAGGTCGCCGTCCCACTTGGGGATCTCGTAGCGCAGGATGAGATGGTTACGGAATGCGGTGGGTGCCAGCCGACCCATGATGGCGTGATCCTGGTGCGCGTCGTCTGGGTGAGGCGTCAAGATCAGGTCCCAGGCGCCCGCCGACAGTGCACCCAGATGATCCTTGACCGCATCGAAGTCAGCGGGAAGGCGGGTATCGCGCAAATTCGCGATCTCGAGCGTCACGTCGTCCGAGCCGACAAAGTCGCACAAGGACACCTTGCTTTCGGCGGCACGCTGCGGGGTGGACGTCGCGACGAAGGCACCGAGGTGTACACCGGGTAGACGTGCGGATAACGCCAAAATGGTGCCACCGGCACCGATCTCGATGTCGTCGCAGTGCGCGCCTAGAGCTAAGACCCGCAACGGTGCGTTATCGGGCAGCAGGAGATCGAGCACTGCTAGCGGCTGGTGTTCATGGTCGGCTGAATGTCATAGATGTTCCGGTTTGCGCTTGGTTCCGGCCACCACACCTCCCACGGCGCGGGATGGATCATGGCAATGCGGTCCAACTCGACCCGTTCCTTGACTGTGTCGGCCGGGAGCCAGAACCCGTCGTGCGAATAACTGACGACCTTGCCCTCCTCGGCTAGGGCAGTCAGTGTGTCAGCGACCAAATCAGTACCGGGCACAAGACGATCCAACAGTTCTCGACGGAAGACGAAGTAGCCTCCATTCTCGCGCAGGGGCAGAGCCGCAACCGATTCGATTTTGGTCACCACCGAGGACTCGGATGTGTGCACAACATGAAACGAGGACTGCGGCGCCACGGCGAGTAGCGAGGCGACTGCCCCGCTAGCGGTGAAGGCTTCGACAATGTGGTCCATGGGTGCATCAGTGAGGACGTCGGCATAGTTCGCAAGAAACATTTCGTCGTCGCCGAGGTGCGGCGCGACCCTTCGCAGGCGCTCCCCGATGGGGGTGTTCAGGCCGGTGTTGCAGAACGTGATCTTCCAGTCTGCGATGTCCGCAGCAAGCGGAACGACCTGACCCTTATCGATCACAAAATCGTTTGAACGGGTCTCTTCGTAGTCTAGGAAATAGCGGGTGATGTGACGTGAGCCGTATCCCATACAGAGTATGAATTCAGTGTGCCCAAAGTGGGCGTAATACCGCATAACGTGCCAAATGAGTGGGCGTTCACCGACCATCGCCATGGGCTTCGGGACGTCGTCGAGCCCCTCGCGCATACGCATTCCATACCCCCCGCAGAACAGTACGACTTTCACAAGAAACCCCCTTCTTAGGAAGGCGCAATCGAGAACCGACCAGCGCCGAGTATTACAACACTATACGTTCTACCAGGTTGAGAGTCCCGATTATGCGTCCACGCCGTGAAACTGATCAGCGTTCCAGTCCTTCAAGGGGTTCGCACTCCGGTGGTCTGGCCCGTTTGAGCGGCTATGACCGGCTAAACCTGCAGACGAGCGATCTGCTCGAGGAGGGTCTGGTGGATCGGCGCGCGGCAGATCACCAGGTCGGGCAGGTAGGGGTTGGAGTTGTTGTAGACCAGCGGCGAGCCGTCGAGTCGGCTGGTCGCCAAACCTGCGGCGCGAGCCACCGCGACTGGGGCAGCGGAGTCCCACTCGTATTGCCCACCGCCGTGCACGTAGGCGTCGGTTTCCCCCGTCACGACCGACATGGCTTTGACCCCCGCCGAGCCCATGCCAACCAGATCGGCTCCAATGCGCTCGGCGAGGGATGAGACGAAGGCTGGCGGTCGCGATCGGCTGACGGCGAGCCGCAACGGCCGGTTGGCGTCGAAGGTATCCGGGGTCACGTCGGTCAGCGGCGGCGTCGACGTCGAGAAGGTCACTCCTCGAGCCGGCAACGCGACGGCACCGGCCGTGAGCTCGCCCTGGTGCCATAGTGCTACGTGGACCGCCCAGTCGTCACGGCCCGGCTCGCTGAACTCTCGCGTGCCATCAAGAGGGTCGATGATCCAGACGCGCTCTGCGTCCAGCCGGGCCAGGTCATCGGCGGCTTCTTCGGAGAGGACGGCGTCGTCGGGAAAGCGCTGCGCCAAGGCCCGAGCCAACACGTCTTGGGCTGCGGCGTCGCCCGCGTCCTTCAACCCTTGAGCGGTGATGCCTTGGTTGATCAGGCGCTCGCGGACCTGCAGCAGGCGTGCGCCGGCTAGGTCGGCGAGCTCGACGGCGGCCTGCGCATCGGCGTGATGTGCATCTGGCGAGGGTGGGACTGTCACGAGTGCGAGTTTATGGGTCGGGGCCACAGGCCGTGATCGACGCCGAAGTCGAGGATGCGCTCAGTGAGCTCCGCGACATCGCGGTCGGTGGTGTCTAACCGCAGGTCCGGATGGTCCGGTTCCTCGTACGGCGCCGAGATGCCGGTGAAGTCGGGGATCTCGCCCCGGCGGGCCCGGGCATACAAACCCTTACGGTCACGTCGTTCGCATTCGGCCAGTGGGGTCGCGACGTGGATGAGCACGAAGCGCCCACCGGCGGCGCGGGTCATCACCTTGACGTCCTCGCGCGTGGCAGCGTACGGGGCGATCGGGCTCGCGATGGCCAGACCCCCGTGCTCGGCGATGCGGGCCGCGACCCAGCCGATCCGGCGAATGTTGGTGTCCCGATCGGCGGCACCAAATCCCAGCCCGGCGGACAGGTGCCGGCGCACGACATCCCCGTCGAGCAAGGTGACCCCGCGCTCGGTGCGCTCCAGCAACCGATTGCGCAGCG
>JAABUN010000508.1_pt1 | contig 100695 bp, 83 predicted proteins | sample 5559311 | NCBI WGS metagenome assembly JAABUN01 (sample SAMN10711877, study PRJNA513370) | rock metagenome | isolation source: Antarctica rocks | place: Antarctica: Victoria Land, Siegfried Peak sud | reverse complement strand
GAAGAATCCATTGCGTTTGAGTCTCTGCGCACGTTTACGGATGTTATTACGTTGTGAATTCTTCGACTTCGTTCGTGCCTCTCTACGCTCAGAATGACAAAGCGGGCATAGGGGGCAACTTAGGTAAATTTGTGTTTTCAGTTTAGGAGAAGCAAACGTGCAGAGGATGGGTTCAACACTGAGGCTCTTCAAACCAGATAAAATTTCTTATGCTGCGGAAATCTGTTCGCAACCACAAATCATGAAAATCGCAATTTTAGGCGCTGGCGGGCTGGGCAAAGCCGCCGCCCATATCATTTCTCAAAAAGAATCGCTGCAACTCGTTGCCATCGCCGATTTGGGCGGCTTCGTCTTCGACCAAAACGGCATTGACGCCGACGAATTGCAAAACGTCAAAGTCGGCGGCTCGGTCGCGCAGATGAAAAACGGCGAGCGCAGCCAGGACGCCATCGGCGAACTGATTGAGCGTCACACCGAATTCGACGCCGTCTTCGTGGCGCTGCCCAATCTGCCCAACGATTTTATTCCCTGCGTGGTGCAACGCTTTCTCGAAGGCGGTTTTCAGGGCGCGATGGTTGACGCGCTCAAGCGCACGCGCGCCATGGAAATGATGTTCGAGTTAGACGATGTGCTCAAAGACTCGAAATGCACTTATCTGAGCGGTTGCGGCGCGACGCCCGGTCTGCTGACGGCGGCGGCGGCGATTGCGGCTCAGTCATTCGTCAAAGTCGAGAAAGTTCACATCTGGTGGGGCGTTGGCATCGCGCGCTGGGACGACTATAAAGCGACGATTCGCGAAGACATCGCGCATCTGCCCGGCTTCGACGTTGACTCAGCCAAAACCCTGACCGACGGCGAAGTCGAGCAACTGCTCAACGCGACCGATGGCAAACTGACGCTTTATAACATGGAACACGCCGACGACGTGATGCTCGAACGCGCTGGCATTTGCGAGCGCGATCAAGTCACCGTCGGCGGCGTGATGGATACGCGCAATGCGACCAAACCGGTTTCGACGACGATGACGCTGACCGGCATCACTTTCGACGGTCAACGCAGCGAACACAAATTTATTCTGGGCGACGAAACGACGATGGCGGCCAACGTTTGTGGCACGGCATTGGGTTATCTGGCGCGCGCCGATTGGCTGCAAAAGCGCGGCATTTACGGTGTGTTCGGCTCGGCGGAAATGATGCCTTTGATGATGAAGTAAGATTTTTAAATAGCACACAGAGACGCGGAGCCGCAGAGAGAATAAAGAACTTTCAACCTTTATAGAACGGTTGAACGATAATTTTTTAGTGTCTTTGTTCTCTCTGCGGCTCCGCGTCTCTGCGTGCTAATCAAAAATCTTACGCCCCCGACAGCTAATTTTTATGTCTGAACTTCAACTGCCCGAAATCGATACTTTCGGCGAACCGCTCGAACTTTTAATCCCGATTCCCATCGAAGACAACGGCGAAGAGCTCGTTGACATCTACGATTACGCGCCCGAAATGCACTGGCTCCACGAAAGTCCGCGCTTCGATTTCCCGCGCTACGGCCTGGGCCGCGAATCGGTCGCTAAAATGCTCGCCAACGCGCAAAGCCTGTTGCCGAGCGGACTTTCGCTGATCATCATCGGTGTGTTTCGTCCGTTCGCCACGCAAAAGGCGATGTATGACATCGTCAAGGCCGAGCAGCGCGAGAAGAACCCGCACTGGAGCGAAGAGTTTTTGACCCAATACATCAACGTCTTTTCGGCGCCACCCATCTGGGACACGCCGCCGCCGCACACGACGGGCGGCGCGGTTGACCTTGGCATCGTGGACAAAGGCGGCGAGCGTTTGGATTTTACTTCGCCTTACGAGATGGGCTGGGAAAGCGCGCCCTTCGCCAAAGCAGGTTTGTCCGACGAAGCGCGCCACAACCGCGATTTGTTGGCGGGCGTGCTGCTCGAATCGGGCCTGACCAATTTCAGGGGCGAATGGTGGCACTGGAGTTATGGCGAACCGGGCTGGGCGCTACGCGGCGGACACCCTGCGGCGCTTTACGGCGCGATTCCCGACGACGAGATTCCGGATTGGACGCCGCCGCCGAAGAAGTGAAATTATGCTTGGCCCAATTATCACAGGCGAGAAGTTGAAGTTAGTGCCTTCGAGCCGCGCGCATTTGCCCGATTACTGCGAGTGGTTTGCCGATCCTGAAATCACGCGCTTTCTAATAATTCGTTTTCCACCTTCACCCCAAGATGAGGCACAATGGTTCGACAAAGTAAGCGTCAATCCTAATATCATTCACTGGGCTGTCGTGCGCGCCGAAGATAATTCGCTCATCGGCAATTGCAATTGGGATGTTTCGTGGCTTCACCGCCGCGCGAGTTGGGGCGTTTGCATCGGCGATAAGACTGCCTGGAATAAAGGTTATGGGCGCGAGATTTTACATCTGTGCCTTTGTTACGCTTTTCTGGAACTCGGCTTAGAAAAAGTGACTTCCAATGCTTTTGCCGATAACGTGGCTTCGATTCGCCTCCACGAAAAAGAAGGCTTCGAGCGTTCGGCGTTGTTGCGACGTCATCATTACTTTTCTGGCAAGTGGCGAGACGAATGGCAAGGCGAACTTTTTCGCGCGGATTGGGAAGGTAACGCTGGGCGAAATCCGATGTGGAAGCCGCGCGATTTCTAACTCGCTTTGATGAACCTCTGGCACGACCTCCAACGCGAACTCGACAATCGCGCCGCCGCGCATTTGACGCGCGAACTGCGGCGTGTGCCCGATGGCGTGCTCGATTTGGCGTCCAACGATTATCTCGGTTTGGCGAGGCATCCGCGCGTCATCGAAGCGGCGCAAAGTGCGGCGGCGAAATACGGGACGGGCGCGCGCGCGTCGCGCTTGGTTTCGGGGCATACCGATTTAATCGAAGAACTCGAAAATGAGTTGGCGCGCTTTAAAGGCACCGAAGCGGCCCTCGTTTTTTCGTCGGGTTACGCCGCCAACCTTGGCGTCGTCACGGCGCTTTGCGACGGCGACACAGCGCTGTTTTGCCATAAGCGCAATCACGCGTCGCTGTTGGATGCTTGCGAATTGGCGAAGGCTCCCGTGCGCTTTTGGGAATCGAACGATAAATTGCGCGCGTTGCTTCAAAGTTCAAATTCGCGGCGCAAAATTATCGTGTGCGACGGCGTGTTTTCGATGGACGGCGATCTGTGCGATTTGCCCGCGATTGTTGCATTAGCTGAGGAGTTCGACGCGATTATTCTGTTGGACGATGCGCATGGAACCGGCACGCTGGGCGCAAGCGGACGCGGGACGGCGGAGCATTATGGCATAGAGGCGGGGCTGACGCCCTCTTCCAATCGGCGAGAGTTCCTCGAAAGTTCGCCGATTGGAAGAGGAACTGCCTTGGCTCCGCCAGGCGACCACCCCGCTTCTCATCGCATCATCACCCTTGGCACGCTCTCCAAAGCGCTGGGCAGTCAGGGCGGTTTCGTCTGTGGCCCGCGCGTTCTCATTGACTATTTGATCGGCGCCGCGCGCAGTTTCGTCTACTCAACCGGCCTCAACCCGCCCGCCGCTGGAGCCGCGTTGGAGGCATTGAGCATTATCCAAAGCGAGCCGGAGCGCGTAGAGCAATGTCGCTACAATACCGAGATTTTGGTGCGTGAGTTGGGCGCTTCGGGTTATGATGTCGTCTGGCAACCGTCGCCGATTTTGCCGGTTTTCGCCGACGACAGCAAAGCCGCGCTCCACCTTTCCGCTCAACTGTTGAAGAAAAAATTATGGTGTCCGGCGATTCGTCCGCCGACTGTCAAGCGCGCGCGTTTGCGATTGACCAGCAACGCGAGTTGGGACGACGACGATTTGGAACGAATCATCGTGGCTTTCGCCATACTGCCGGGCAATCGAATTTCTCCGCCAACTCCGGCACGGCAATAGTTAAACTCGCCCCCGCAAATGCCCGTTTTTCTTCCGACTTCCATTCTCGGTAACGCCAATAATCTCGTCACCGTCGGGCACTCCGGCGAGCTGATGGGCTGGTTTTATCCGCACAAAGACGCCGCTCAACATATCACTTCGTGTTTGCCCTGCGCCTACATCGGCGACGCCGGACGCGGCCAATTGTCCTACTTATTTGAAGAGAGTTGGTCGCGTAATCAGCGTTATCTGCCCGATTCCAACGCGCTACAAACCGTCTTAATCGGCTTTGGTTTTCGCGTCACTTTCACCGACGCCATGCCCGACGATGCGGCGACCTTGTATCGTCATATTCGCGTCGAGAACATCGGCGACGAGTGGCGAAACGGTGGCTTTTACCATTTCGGCCACTGGGCGCTGGGCGGTCATCACGAGGGCAACGGTCTGGTTTTCGACTCCCAAAAGCACGTTCTGACGCAAAGCCACCGTGAGGCTTCCCTCGCCATTGGCGGTGATGCCCTGGAAAGTTGGCACTGCGGTAAGTCGGGCGATAACTGGGGGCACAACGCGCGTTACGCGTTGCAAAGCGGTGTGCTGGGCTGTCAACAATTGGAGATCGGTGACGTGAACTGGGCGTTCGGTTTTTACGTCGCATTGCAAGCGGGCGAAGCCGTTGAGCGGCTGGCGATTTTCGCTCTCGCGCCCGATCAAAGCGCCGCGATGGAAACGTTGTTAAGTGCGCAAACGCGCGATTTCGACGCGATTTTGCGCGCGCGTCTGGCCGCCGATGCGCGGACGTTGGCTCCTGGATTGGAGACGCTAAAAGCAACCGGCGCCCGCGTGCCCGACGATTTGCTGGCCGGTTACACGCGCAGTTTGCTGGCGCTTCCCCTGCTGCGCGGCGACGAAGGCGTGGCGGTCGCGGCGCCCGAATTCGATCCCGAATTTATCTCGTGCGGCGGCTACGGCTATTTCTGGCCGCGCGACGGCGGCGAATACGTTTCGGGTTTGCTCGATGCCGGTTACCCCGAAGCGGCGCCGCAGATGTTCGATTGGTGCGCGCGCCATCAGGACGCGGCGGGTTTCTGGCATCAGCGCTATTTCCTTAACGGCCAGGTCGCGCCCAATTGGTGCTTGCCGCCCGATACTTTGCAGATAGACCAGGTCGGCGCCGTCGGCTGGGCTTATGGCAAATGGCTCGACCTCAATCCCGATTTCGTCGTGCCCGATGCGCATAAAACGATGTTGATTAAAGCCGCCGATTATCTGATTTCACGGCAAGACCCAACGACGGGCGTGCATCTCAATGCGTTCGATACCTGGGAGACTTTCATCGGTTCGTTCACCTATTCCAACGCCGCGATTTACGCGGCTTTGCTGTGCGCCCATCGCGTTTCGGGCGACGAGAAATATCTCCAGGCCGCGCAGAAGATGAAGGCGGGCGTGCTGGAACATTTCGTGCGCGACAACGGCGAATACCACTATTTAGTGCGCGGCTTCAAGGCCGATGGCTCGCCCGATGAGACGGTGGATTCGGCGAGTTTGGGAGCGATAGAACCGTTCGGTTTGCTGGACTTGAACGTGGCCGGTGAACTCGAATTGGCGCGTGGCACGATTCGGGCGGTGACGGAAAAATTGGAAGTGGGTTGGATGGGCGCGCGCGCGATTCGGCGCTTCGAGGGCGACGAATACGTCGGCGGCGTTCCGGCGTGCGTGAACACTTTGTGGATGGCGCGCTGCTGTCTGCGCGTCGCGAAGGTGACGGGCGAAACCGCGTTAATCGAACGCGCGCAGAGTTTCCTCCGCGTGGTTCTCAAGCGCGCGACGCCGACTTTGTTGTTGCCCGAACTGATGCAGGGGCCGGAAGGCCAGAGTTACTGGGCGGCGCCGCACGGTTGGGCGATGTCGAGCTTTGTCTCAGGCGTGCTGGCGTGGGCGAAATTGCAAAAGTAGCTCGAAAACTCAGGCGGTCTTGCGAGACGTTCTACTACGTTTCGTCAAATGCCAGTTCCGGCGTTACGCTGGAGCCTGTCAGACTGAAAAGGCTTTATGAAACTTCGGCTTCAACTCTTCTTCGACGCGTTACGCTACTCCTATGTGACGGTGCCGATGACGCTGGCGCTGTGCGGTCTGTTGCTGGCGGTTGGCACCTTACAGTTGGACGCTTTATCACTCAACGTCTCCAGCAATGATGCGCCCAAAGTCACGCCGACTTCGGTTCCTGCGCCCACGCCTTCGCCAACTCCGGCGCCCTCGCCGACTCCGGCGCCCTCGCCAACTCCAACGCCCTCACCCGCTTCGTCCAACGCGCCTGCCACCGCGCCTAAGGCAACCACCGCGCCGACTCCGGCGCCCACGCCAACTGCCGCGCCCACGCCAACTCCGGCGCCAACTCCCACTCCTGCTCCGAAGCCAACTGAGGCGCCAGCGCCGCCCAAATCGGTGTCGCGCGCCATGAGGGCGCTCCAATTCGGCCAAAGCCTGGTTTATTCGGGCGGCGTTGACGGCGCGCGCGCCTTGTTGGGTTCCATCGCGGGCTCGATTATCTCGGTCGCGGCGTTGGCTTCGTCCATCGCCATCACCGCGTTAGCATTGGCGTCGGGACAGTTCGGCTCGCGACTGTTGCGTAACTTCATGGACGACCGAGGCTTTCAGATTGCGCTGGGCACGTTTAACGGCACGTTTCTGTTTTGCCTGGTGATTCTGCGTTCGACGCGCAGCGTGGACGAGGGCGGCGGCGGCGTGCCGCAATTTTCGGTGACGATGGCGCTGGTTTTGGCGGTGGTGTGCGTGTTTTTGCTGATCTATTTTCTGCATCACATGGCGCGCGCGATTCAGGCGCCCTATGTGATCGCCGATGCCGCCAAGGATTTGAACGAGGAAATCGAGCGTCTCTATGGCAAGAGCGTCGAGAAAAAAGCCGCCGCCGCGCCCGACCGCATTCGGGAAATCGAGGAAGAGGGCTTACCCGATTGGGAAGAAGGTTTCGACATCGAAGCCGACGCAGGCGGCTACATCAAGGCGGTCAATTACGATCTTCTGTTGAAAGTCGCCATCGAACACGACCGCACTTTTAAGCTGGCGTTTCGCGCGGGTAACTGGGTCGGGATTGGCGATGCTCTGGTGACAGTGTGGCCACCGCTTTCGCCGGTCGCCTATGAAGACAAGGTGCGCCATTGCTTTATCATGGGCCGCGACCGCTCGGCGGTGCAAGACCCCGAATATGGCATCAATCAGTTGGTCGAAGTTGCCGCGCGCGCGCTCTCGCCTGGCATCAACGATCCCTTCACGGCGATGACCTGCCTGGATTACCTGGGCGCCGCCCTCAACCACGTTTTGCGCTGCGATATTCCCGCGCCCTATCTGCTCGACGACGACCGTCAACTGCGCGTTGTCGTCAACAACGTGACTTTTCCTGGCCTGTGTGATTCGGCGTTCAACATGATTCGGCAATACGGCGCCGATTCGCCCGCCGTGATGATTCGGATGCTGGAAACCCTCGCCAAAATCGGCGCCAAATGTCATAACTCCACGCAAAGCGAAGCCATCGCAGGGCACGCGAGATTGGCGCGCGACGAGGCGCTCAAAGAGACCAGCATTGACCGCGATGTCACCGACATCGAAAACCGCTACGCCCGCGTTTTGCGCTCGATTGCCGATCATAAAGAGCATTTGCAGTAGACAAAGCGCGCGTTGCGCGTTATAATGTTTCGTCCATCCTTTCGGCAATGTTACGCCGAGGCTCTCGTAGACAAGCGGTTTAAGTCACCACTCTTTCAAGGTGGAAATCACGGGTTCGAATCCCGTCGGGAGTAAAATCAAAAAGCCCCGCGCCATTTTCGGTGTGGGGCTTTTGCCGTTCCAATCCATTATAGCACATTTTAATCCGATCACAGCACGCCCCAAGGAACGACCGGTTGTGGCCTCTGAAATTTTTCTGTAATCAAGAAGACATTCTGCTTTGCTTAATGCAGAGTAACTCGCTCAAAAAGCTCGAAATTACGCTCAAATCCCCAAGTGTCCGGTAGCTAGGTTAGCTTCAAGATTAGCTTCATGGTAAACCTATTTTTTCCAATTATAGCGGTTCCGATTGGCGTAGTCTGTAACAGCGGGACTAACGTCCTCTTCCAATCTTTGGTTTCTCTACATCCAAAGATTGGAAGAGGACGTTAGTCCCGCCAACGTTCTACTTGCATGGGGACATTGCTATTCGGAACCCTATAAATGAACAATTCTTCCTCCACATCACTTTCCGGCGCAACGCGCTCTGCCGCAACGCGCCGTAAACGTTTGCGTAGTCTAGCGTTCGACCTCGCGCCCCCAATGGCGTTCAAGGCCATTTCTCAATTGAAACGCAAGCTCAAAGGTTGGCCCGTCGAATGGCAGGTTTTGCCTGGTGGATTCGAGGAGGCGCGCCGCGACGCCAAAATCAAGGGCTGGAACGAGCAAGCGGTTATGGATGTTTACGCCAACGAACTCCAAACCATGCGGGAGCGCTTGGACGCGGGCATCCCGATTGGTCTGCGCGAGTTAGACGCGAACGCCCGCTTCGATGAAGTCTTCAATCATAATCTGGCGCAAACGTGGGGCTGGGTTTTGGGGCGCGCCGCCGGACAATCCGCCGAACTTTCGGTATTGGATTGGGGCGGCGCTCTGGGGCATTACTATGTGTGGGCGCGCGCGTTGCGGCCCGATTTGAAGCTCGACTATACCGTGAAGGAGATGCCGATTTTCGCCGAGCAGGGCGCGCAACTGTTGCCCGAAGTTCGCTTTTGCGGCGACGCGCAACAGGCTCTGGCGCGCCAATACGATTTGGTTTTTGCGTCTGGTTCGTTGCACTACGAAGAAGATTGGCACGTTCTGTTAGCGCAACTTCTGGAAGTTGCCCAAAAATTCGTCTTTCTGACGCGTGTGCCGATGACGACTGGCCCTGCCTTCGTTTATGTGCAACGGCCCTACGCCTACGGCTACGATACCGAATATCCATCGTGGTGCATCAACCGCGACGAGTTTCTGTCCGAAGTCGAAAAGTGCGGTTGGCAAGTTGACCGCGAAGTTGTGACCGGTGAGCGCGTCGAAATCGTCGGCGCGCCCGAAGTCGTGCAATATCGCGGTTATCTGTTGCGCCCGCTTGACAGCTCTCCCGGAGCAAGCATTGCTTCCCGATGACCCAGACAAAAAGAGACCGACGACTGAACATCGGCCTCTTTTTATCGCGGTAAACTCGTGTCGTTATGAACGTCGTTCCCTCACGTTGTTTTGCGTGTCAGCGCCCTCTCGAAATAGGGCGCGGCAGCAGGTTCGAGGCGGGCAAAGGTTGGTGCCATTTCTGGTGCTGGTTGGAACAAAAGTGGCGTGATCGCAAGCGCGCTTAGAGCCCATCCAAACTTGTCCTATTCGGATGGGCGCTCAGCCGTGACGCAGACCGAAGCCGCCCGCTTTTTTCTCGGTCGTCTGGCGGCGCAAATACTTCTGCACGCTCGGCAAACGCTCGATGAAATCGTGCGCCATTAGGCCATCTTCGGGGCCGTCTTTGGTGATGGCCGCGCCCGCCTGCGCGTGCAGATGCACGCCCCACATTGTCGCCCGCGTCGCGTCCATGCCCTGCGCCAACAGGCCGCCGATGATGCCCGCCAACACGTCGCCGCTTCCGGCTGTGCCCAGCGCGCGCGTGCCGCTTTCGTCGAGATAAACCTCGCCCTGAGGCGTCGCGACGATGGTTTGATGACCTTTCAAAGCCAACGTCGCGCCCGCTTTCTGCGCGTAGTCGGAGGCCGCTTTCTCGCGGTCATCGCCGATGGTTTTGCCGGTTAGCGCTTCAAATTCGCCATCGTGCGGCGTCAGAATGCGCGCCCGCGCGCCCGCTTTCCAGTCGCTGGCCAAAGCGCTGATCGCCTGAGCGTCAATCAACAAAGGCAACGGCGCCGCTTCGACGATTTCGCGCGCGAATTCGTCGGTTTCGGCGTTCTCGTCCAAACCAGGGCCAATCACAATGGCGTCGCAAACTTTCGCCTGCGCCGCGATCAAATCAACCGCTTCGCCCGCGATGGTGCCGTCTTTGGTTTCGGGAAGCGGAATGACCATCAGTTCGGGCACGGCGATGCCAATCGCCAATGCCACGCTCGCGGGCGCCGCCACGCGCACACTGCCGCAACCGGCGCGAAGCGCCGCGCGCGCCGCCAGAATCATCGCGCCAGGAATGCGCTTTGAGCCGCCAATCAAAAGCAGTTTGCCCTTATCGGCTTTGTCGGTTTCGTCGCTCCAATCGGGCAGGGGATGGGCTTTCAAAAGTTCAATGTCAATGGTTTTCATAAGGTGTCAGGTGGCAGTTGTCAGGGATCAGGAGACGGTCGTCAGAGCGTAGGAAGAGGACGAAGCCACAAGTCAAATTTGGCAGCTATCGCTTGCTACCAAACCTGATCCCTGACACCTGAAAACTGATCCCTGATTAAAGTGTCGCCAGAATCTGATTGCTAATCGAATCGCCGTAATGCTCGCGATAGAACATCTTGCGCTCCAAATCCTCGATGACGGCGACGTTAAAGTCTACGCCTTCATACTCGCTCGCGTGCCATAATCCGCCTGGCGAAAACACGTTAATTTCCATCAGTTTGTCGCCTACGATATCTAAGCCGACCAAATACATGCCGTCGGCGACCAATTTCGGTCGCACGATTTCGCAGATTTTCAGCATCTCTGGGGTGATGTCGGCGTGTTCGCCGGTTCCGCCGACGTGCAGGTTCGAGCGCATATCGTCGGTCGTGCTTTTACGTTTGATCGCCGCGTATTTGCCCTTGACTTGCAACGGTTTGCCGTTCATCAGGAACAAACGCACGTCGCCATCGGCGGCGGCGGGCAGATACTCCTGCGCCACGATGTAGCCGTCGCGCGCGATGCTCTCGACCATTTGATTGAGGTTGGGCGCATCCGTCGGACGCACCAGAAACACGCCCGAACCGCCCGAACCCTGCAACGGCTTGATGACCATATGCTCGTCGTTCGCCTTGTGGAAACGCTGAATATCGTCAATGTTGCGCGAGATTAACGTCTTGGGCCGCACCGCCGCCGGGAAGTGCTGAAAATACATTTTGTTGATCGCATCGGCCAGACTCGCCGGATGATTGACCACGAGCGGCCCGCGCCGCGCCGCCAACTGCCCGAAGACAATGCCCGCCGTTTGCGTCCAGGCGCCGCCGCCCGCAATGTCTTCGGCGGCGTCGTTGCGTAGCATTAGCACATCCAAGTCGTCAACCTGAATGTGTTCTGGCGTCGCGTTTTGCATCTCGGTCAGATACTTTTCGTGCGATTTATAATTCGATTTGGGTGCCGCCAATGCCAGCGCACGCAGATGATTATCACTTTCCTCGACGAAATCAGCGATGCCCATCGTCCACACTTCGTGGTCGCGCTTGAGCGCGGTCAGGGCCAGCGAAGTGGTGGCGTAGGTCGCTTGTTCGGTGCTGACGTCGTTGACGACAAATCCAATTTTCATACGCTTAAACTGCTCAGCAAATCCAACACCGTCAGGCCTTGTTTAACGCGCGCGATGCGCTCTTGCGCGGCGGGCGTGTCGAGAAATCGCGGGCGCAATTTCATCTCGTCCAGCACGCCGCGCAGATGCAGTTCGCGCACCAGCGACAGAGTTTCGCCGCTAATTTTGCCGCTCCACAACAAGTCGAATTCGCCGCCCTTGCCCAGATAATCGAGCAGCCACGCCAATCCACGCAGATAAACCGCGTCTTTGGTGAAGCCGCCGCCCCGATAAACCCGCATCGTCAGGCTCCACGAGGCGCGCGCCGAAAAACCGTGTTCGTCGTGCAATGCCCGAAAGGTCTCGATGAAATCGGCGCCGCCAATCAGCGAATTGACCGCCCACACCCGCGCCGCCAACAAGCGCAACCGGAGCGGATGCAGCCCGCCGCACAGCCATTCGGCCAGCAAAGCGGTGCCCTCTTGTAACGGGTCGTAATCGGGGAAACCGATGTAAAGCAGCCGCATCGGTTGCGCCTTGCCGTTGGCATGCGAGACGATATGCGTGCCGACTTCGTGCTGAATCAGCGCGTCCAGGCGTTGCGCCGGATACGAGAAGTTCTCGGCGATGAGCAGTTGTCCCGCCGCGACCATCACGCCTGGCACGTCGTCGCGCACTTCGACTTTTGACGAGAGTTCGGGATATTGCGCGCGATAAAAATCAATTTCCTCCTGCGCGCGCCGCGCGAACTCGTGGGCGCCGACCATTTTGGTGGCGGGCAACGCTCCGACGCGTTTTCGGCGCGCTTCGCGTTCGTCGTCGTCGTCTTCCTCGTCTTCGATGGCGGGCGCCGTGCGCTGCAAAATCTCGTCGGCCAGTTGCAATAGCGGCGCTTCGATGCCGCCGTAAAGCGCCATCGAGCCCGGCAGAAATCGCGGCGTATTGCGATCTTCCAAAAGCGTGATTTGCCGGTCTAATTCCAATCGCTTCTCGTGGAAGAGCGCGGCCAAGGCGGGCGATTCGACGCGTTCGAGTTCGACGTTATAAAGCTCTCGTTTGAGCAAATCGGGATCGAAGGGCAACAGGCGGTCGTGGAAAATCGGCGTGACTTCAAATTTATTTTCGCGAAAGGCGCGCCACTGCGTTTCGGCGTTGACCGGCGTAACGCCCAGCAGAAAGTTCCAGTTGGCGGCGATTTCGGCGATTTGCCGGTCAACTTCCCATACGGCGCCCCCGACTTTGCGCAGACCGAGGGCGCGAAAATCATCAATTTCTTCGTCGGTCTGCACCTGCATGAACTCGGTGAAGGTTTTCTGTAGCGCGATGCCCAGTTCGCGCCGCAGAGTTTGCAGCGACGCCGGAAAAATCGGCCCATCGTCGGCCTCGCGAAATAAGGGCGGCACTTCCAATCCCAGCACGCGACACGACCGCTCGCGCGCTTTGCTTTCGTCCAACATCGGCTGCCAATTTAAGGCATTGCCCAACGGCTCGACCGTCGCTGCGATGGTTTCGGTCGCCCAATCCATTTTGAGGAGCGCGCGCTGCAAACGCGCCGTAGAGACCGGCGTTCCCCCGGACTCTTCGCTCGAGTAAATCCGAAACTTCGCCCCCTTTTCTTCGATTTCTGAAGCGGGCCGCGTCCACACTTCCAAGAGCAAAACCGCGCCGAACTTATCGGCCAAAGCCAGGGTAATTGCCTCGATCAGTGCGGTAATTTCGTCTTTGTGTTGCGTGGGCGCGATCAAAAATGAGCCTTGCCCCAGCAATAAATCGCCGCTTCCGGCGTCGTAATGTTTGAGGCGATGCACGCTTAAAAACGGCAACGGACGGTCAATGTGCAAGCGCCCGCCGTCGGGCAACAGACGATAAATGCGGTCTCCGTTAGCGATGCGCTGGCAAACTTCGGCGATAAATTCGAGGGAAATGGAATGGCGGGCGGAAATAAAATCAGACATTTTCGGTAATTGGTTTCACACAAAGTTCACCAAGATCACACAAAGGAGCACAAAGAGAATGAAGAGAATTCAACAACAATAGGAGTTACGCAGTTGAGTTTGCGCCCATGAACCGCGCGCGTAAGCAAGCGGGCCGTTGGAGTTACAAGCAGACTTTAACTTCGCTCTGAGCGTTATGGCCCGCTTGCTTACGCGCGCGGTTCATGGGCGCAAACTCAACTGCGTAACTCCTCAACAAAAAAACTTTTAATTGTTTCTCCTCGTTATTTCAATCTTCTTTTCCTCTTTAGTGCCCCTTTGTGTGATCTTGGTGGACTTTGTGTGAAACCAATTTTATAGTTTCGCTAATTCCTCGCGCACGCCGTCGAACGTTGAAACCAACGCCAACCGAATCAGTTCGCGTTGCGCGTCGTCGGCTTCGCCGCTCCATTCGTCCATCCAGAATTTTTTCCACTCGATGGCGATGCTGCAAGCCGAATCGGGGAACTCGTCGTGAATCCATTTGGAAAACTGGCCGCCGCCGAACTTGACGTTCTCGCGCACATCCAACTGCCGTCCGTCGAAATCGAAGGCGCGCAAATCCGCGATAAACCGCTCGATGAGCGGACGAAATTTCGGATCGTTGAGCGTTTTGGTGCCGATGTTGACTTCGGGATTCTCGCCAGCGTTGGCGGGCGGCCCATCGGCTCCGTCGCGGCGATGGTTGTAGGAATGCAAATCGTAAACGACAAAGTTGCCGAACGATTGGCGGACTTTCTCCAACTCGATTTTCATCTCGTCGTAAAACGCGCCGTAAAGCGCCATCGAATTGGCGGCGACTTCATCGGGCAATTCGGCTTTCCAGACGTCCAAACCCCAGGCGTCTTCGGGGGTGCGGTAAACGGCTTTATCGTCGGGTCGGTTCAAGTCGAGTTCAAAGCGCGAATTCAACCCAATAACATGGCGCGGCAGAGCGCGCGCCATTTCGCCGGTGAAGGGGTCTTCTTCGCGCAAACGGCCCGCGTCATCAAGGCGGAAATGCTCGAACACTTCGTCGCGCGAAAGATGGCCGTGGTGAACTGCCGCGCCGATGAGCGGCGAGATAACGCCGCCCCATTCCCACGTCGGTTGTAGTTTGCGTTTGGTCAATTCGGGATGTTGCATGAACGTAGAGCGGACGCAAAGTTAAGGCCGATTGTCAGGAAACAGTTGTCAGGAGTCAGTTATCAGGGCAGAAAAAGTGACGCATCAACAATCGCGTGTTTCCCCGCCACCTGTCCCCTGAAAACTGTCACCTGACCTGTGACGCGCACCATTCGATCAACAGTTTCATTTCCAACCGTTGCACTTCGCGCAGCGCCGCGTCGGCTTCGCCGGTTTCGGCGGACTTTTCGCACCATTCATTAAACGTCTGGGGAATCCACGTCGGCGCCCCGCGCAGTTCGTCCAGAAAGCCGAATTCGGGGACGCGATGCAGAACGACATCGTGTAATTCGTCGAATAAAGGATGCTCGCCGGTGCGATTCCACCAGTAATTTGCGTTGGAGAAATCGCCTTCGCGCCGGTGCATGATGCCGTGCCAGAAACTGCCGGTCGCCGAACCGATAGATTGCACGATGTCGTGCGCGCGGTCGAGGTCATCGTTGAACATCAGCAGTCCAGCGCGGCACAGCTCGGACATTTCGGCGTCAGCCCTGGTATTATGAGCGGGGAACAGATTGGCGCCCATCAGTTCGCGCGAAACCGCGTCATCGAGCGGTTCTTTGGGCAGCAAAACGACGGGCGTTTCGGTGAGGTGAAGGTAAGAGGAGAAATCGGACATGGGGAAAGGATAAAGGATAAAGGCTGAAGAATAAAGGGGTGAGAAATTCTTCTCTCCCTATTTTAGACTTCATTCTTTTAGCCGCCAGGGAGGGGGAACGCGCCCGCCAATCGCAGTGCCCAGAAGCCGAGCATCACGAGCGAGAGGCCGACGATGAAACACGTTTGCAGCTTCATCGGGAGGGGAAATGGTGGACGCGAAAGCGCCATCCAGCCCGACCAGAAAGTGTAAATCAGCGCGCTTAAAAACAGAACTGGCCCCAGTGGGTGCCAGACCAAAGCATTGGCGAATTGGCCGTGCGCCATCGAAACCCACGAACGCGTCAGGCCGCAGCCCGGGCAGGGCAGGCCGGTGAAATTATGAAACGCGCAGATCGATGGCATTCCGGCGATGGCGTTGTTTTGCGGCAGCGGTAGCAGCGCCGAGGCGACGAGCAGAATCGCGAGGAAATAAGTCGAAGGCCAGAGCGGATTTCGGATTGCAGATTTCGGATTTCGGATTGAATTTGCCATCGCTTGGGCAGAGTTTATAACGATTCTGTCGGGGCGCGGCACAAAAAAGACCGCGCGTTTGCGCGGTCTTTTGGCTGAACAGAACATTACGGGCTGGCAATCGGCGGCGGCGGAAACATCAATGGCGCGACACCCGATTCGGCGCGCCCGATGCCGAACAGATTGCGGTAAGTCAGGGCGATGGCGATTTGCGTCATCGGGAAGGTTACGAACAAACCTAAGCCACAGGTGCAGACGGTGGCGAAGTTGAGCAGACCCAGCACCAGAAACAACAGAAACAGCGTGCCCAACTGCGGTTTGCAGGTTTCCCACGAACGCTTGATCGCGTCTATGGCACTGGCCTTCTGATCGACGATAAGCGGCGTCGTCATCGAGAAGCCCAGAATCAGGATAAGCCTGGAATTATCAGCAACGCGAAGCCCAAAATAAAGGCGATAGTCGTTACGATGCCCGCGATGATAACGGCTGGGATCACGTCGTAGATGTCGAAGAGCTTGGAGATGTCGGCCTGCCCGCTGCGGACATGATGAATCGCCATCTTCATCAATCCGGCGGCGATCAAAAAGCCGACCAGAGTGCTCAGCACGTTGAGTAGCAATAATAGGATGTTGATGGCCTCCGACGGGTTTTGGCCGCCGACGCCGCCAATAACTGCGCCGATGCCGCTAAAGGCGCCGGTAATCGCGCCATAAATTAGCATCGCCACGATCCACATGCCGATCTGCGGCTTGAGCATCTCCCACGATTGGCCGATCACATCGGTCGTCACCGGCGCGCCGGGGGGAGCGGGCGGCGCCATGTTCGGCGGCGCGCCGGGCGCGGAATTGGGCACTTCGTAGGGATTATTGGGCGGCGGCGGCGTAGAGGCGGGCGGCGTCTCTTTGGACAGGTCCGGCGGAGTGTTGGAATTAGGAAATTCGGGATTTTGCATGGTGAAATGGTGGCGTCGTTGCTGCGTGAAAACCAAATTAGAAGCAAGCCGCCCGCGCTCTGAAATCAGCGCCGAACGGACTATCTCCCATTTTACCATGCAATTCTTGTTATGTGTTATTTTTGTTTTCGAATTGGCCAAATTTTCTGAGAATTTTCTCAAAACCCTTGACGACACCGCCCGTTCGCCTTAGAATAATCCCTTGGCAATTAGCACTCTCTCCGTGAGAGTGCCAGAAAATGTCCGCGTTGTTACTGGCGAATGCCGGGCAACATCGCGAGAAAACTCAAGGAGAAAAAACCTATTATGGCAACCATTAAACCGTTGGCCGACAAAGTGTTGGTTAAACCCAGCCAGTCGGGAGAAATGACCAAAGGCGGCATCGCCTTACCCGAAAGCGCCAAAGAGCGCCCCCAAGAAGGCACCGTCATCAGCGTCGGCCCCGGCCGCACGCTCGATTCGGGCGAAAAGACCTCGGTTTCGGTGAAAGAGGGCGATCTCGTCATCTACTCGAAATACGGCGGCACCGAAATCAAAGAAGACGGCGTCGAGTATCTGATTCTCGACGAATCGAGCCTGCTCGCCGTCAAAGAGGCGTAGAACAAACAACCGTCGCAACGTAATCGTAGGGACACGGCTTGCCGTGTCCGAAAAGTCGTGATTGCCGAAATGTAATTGCGAAGAGATTGAAACGAGCGGACACGGCAAGCCGTGTCCCTACGTTGCGGTATTAAAGGAAGAAAAACATCATGGCAAAAGACATTCGTTTTGACGAAGAAGCGCGCCGCGCATTAGAACGCGGCGTCAATAAAGTCGCCGACGCGGTGAAAACCACGCTCGGCCCCAAAGGTCGCAACGTCGTCATCGAGAAATCGTATGGCTCCCCGACCATCACCAAAGACGGCGTGACCGTCGCCAAAGAGATCGAATTAAGCGATCCCGCTGAGAACGTCGGCGCGAAATTGGTGAAAGAAGTCGCCTCCAAGACCAACGACGTCGCTGGAGACGGCACTACGACCGCGACCGTTTTGGCGCAGGCCATCGTGCGCGAAGGCTTGCGCGTTGTCGCCGCCGGCGCTTCGCCGCTCGCCGTCAAGAAGGGCATCGACCAGGCCGTTGAAGCCGTCGTTGCCGAGATTCGCTCGATTGCGACTCCCGTCGAAGACAAAGAGAGCATCGCGTCGGTTGGCGCCATCGCGGGCAACGACCAGGAAATCGGCGACCTCATCGCCGAGGCGATGGATCAGGTCGGCAAAGATGGCGTCATCACCATCGAAGAGAGCAAGGGCACCGGCACCACGGTCGAAATCGTCGAGGGCATGCAGTTCGACAAGGGCTATTTGTCGCCCTACTTCGTCACCGACGCCGAGCGCATGGAAGCGACCTTCGACAACGCGTTGATCCTCATCAACGAGAAGAAAATCTCCAACGTGCAGGATTTGGTTCCGGTTCTGGAGAAAGTCGCGCGCGCCGGACAGCCGCTCGTCATCATCGCCGAAGACATCGAAGGCGAGGCGCTGACGACGCTGGTTGTCAACCGCATTCGTGGCATCTTGAATGTGGCTGCCGTCAAGGCGCCTGGCTTTGGCGACCGTCGCAAAGCGATGATGGAAGACCTCGCCACGCTCACGGGCGGCCAGTTCTTGTCGGAAGATTTGGGCATCAAGCTGGAAAACATCGAAGTTGACCAGTTGGGCACCGCCGAGAAGATCATCATCACCAAAGACGACACGACCATCGTCAAGGGCGGCGGCACGCGCGAAGCGGTTGCCGGTCGCGTGCAGCAGATTCGTCGTCAGATCGAGAACACCGATTCCGATTACGACCGCGAGAAACTGGAAGAGCGTCTGGCGAAGTTGGCCGGCGGCGTCGCCAAACTCAGCGTTGGCGCGGCGACCGAGACCGAACTCAAAGAGAAGAAGCACCGCTTTGAAGATGCGTTGTCGGCCACGCGCGCCGCTGTCGAAGAAGGCATCGTCGCGGGCGGCGGCTCGACTCTGGTTCACGCCGCGAGCGTTTTGGTTGACCTCAAAGGCGCGACCGACGACGAGCAGACCGGCATCAACATCGTGCGCCGCGCGTTGGAAGAGCCCCTCCGTCAGATCGCCGAAAACGCGGGCATGGAAGGCAGCGTCGTCATCAACCGCGTGCGCGAAGCGGGCAAAGGTTTCGGCCTGAACGCGATGACCGAAGAGTATGTCGATCTGATTCAAGCTGGCGTCGTTGATCCGGTGAAAGTGACGCGCAGCGCGTTGCAGAACGCGGCCTCGATTGCGGCTTTGATTTTGACGACCGAAGTTTTGGCGACCGAAATCAAAGAAAAGAACCCCGCGCCCGCCGGTGGCGGCGGCGACATGGGTGGCATGGGCGGAATGTATTAAGCCCAAGTTGCCTTCGGGCAAAGCGAAAAGCGCCCCGCGTTCGAGAGAACGCGGGGCGCTTTTTTGTGTTTGTGGTGCATAGCTGTTGATAAGTAAAATTGAGTTCTCTGTGCGAAAAAAAACCAGAGGCGGCGCCAGTTCAACTTTGCTACTCTTTAACGGAACAGCAAAAGCCGTAAAGTTGTTTTTCTGATGAACTCGCTTTTACCTCTCGCCAATCCTGCGCGCACCGCCGTTTTATGTGCGCTCGCGTTGGTGGGGGTTGGCGTGAGCGTGCCTCAAGTTCAGGCGCAAACGGCGGCGGTTGCCAAAACGGACGCACCACGTCCGCTCGATGGTGTGCCATTCCCCAAATCTGCGGGCGCGTCCGACGTGGCTGCGTTAGAGGCGATGACGGCGCAATTGAACGCGTTGAAAGAACCGCTGCCCGTTGGAAGCGCGCTTGTATTGGGCGGAGACTGGCGCACGCAGGGCGATTGGGTCGGGCGCTATGGACGGCGCAAAGCGTTGCTGAGCGCGACGAGCGCGCCTTTTGATGCCGATTTCGTGGTGAAGTCTCCGTTCGTTGATATCGTCGGCGAACTGGGGCCGCATCATGAGGAAGATGACAGCATTCGGCGTTGGATTCAATGGATCAAAACCGATAACCCGCGCACGCTTTATCATCCGCAGTTGGGCTATCGCCGTCAGGCCGAATGGGACGATCACGGCGAAGCTTATCCGCTGACGTTTCAGGGGCCGGATTTGTGGGCGACCATTGAAGTGCCTGCGGGCATTTACCGTTTAACTTCTTACTTCTTCAACAAAGACGGGCACGGCGGCGTCAATCGGGCGCGCGATTATTCGCTCGAACTGCGTTTAGCCCAAGGCCCGATTCCGCCGTGGCCCGCGCCCGCCGAAGGCGAGGAAGTCACCGGCGAATGGCTGCAAACCCGATTCGGCGCTTACTACGCCGCGCGTGAAAAGCTAATCGCCGCGCAGATGGAAACGCCGCCTTTGGCGCAAACGCGAGTGCGCGATTTCTGGGGTGGCGCTCACAAACAGTTTCTGGTTCGCGGCCCGGCGACTTACTGGATGAAAGTAGGGCGCAACTACTCTTTCAACACCATCGTTTCGTCAATCATGCTCGATGAAGTCGGCCCCGACCAAAACTGGAGCGACGACGTGTTGGGCAACACCTTCGGCGGAAGTTATAACCCTCCCGACCCCGACGCGCCTGAACCGATTGATCCGCACTTGCTCGATAAGATTCTCGCCGGAACTTATCAGGCGCCACGCGAACCAACCGACGAAGACAAAGCGCGCGCCAAAGTTGTTCAAGCGGCGCGAACTCTGTGGGACGCCGCCGAAGCCGCCCTGAGCAAACAGGGAGGCGCCGAACTGAACTGGCGAGCGCGCGTGATGGCTTATCGCGCCGCCGCCGCTAACGATGCGCCCGCCAAACTGCTGGAAAACTGGCGCTGGAAAATGCCGTTATGGACGCCCGCCGACCGCGCGCAGTGGGACGCGGACATGAAGCGCAACTACGACTACTTCATCAAATACAACCCCTCGTTCAAAGACGCTAATTTTTAAGCGCTCACTTGCTTACTCCCAGGAAATTACCATGAAACTCTTCTCTTGTATCACTCTTCCCCTCATCGCTTTGAGCCTGTTTGTCGTAAAGGCTGAAGCGCAAAATACTGCTCCAACATTGGTAATCACAGATTCGAGCGCACCTCATCGTCCTGTGACTCATCTTTCTCCTTTCTTGACTACCTTGAGTGCTGACGTGCAAAATTCTCCTCAAGGTAACGAAGAAACTGAAGTGGTTGGTCCCACTTACAAATGGTCTGGTGGCGAATCTGACGTATACCCAAAGCAAACGATTGGTCAATCCATAGAGTTTGGAAGTGATTTTCCTGTCAGATATAGTTCTGTTGGCCAACGCAATATTTCTGTTACTTGTGTGGCAACCTACCAAAGAAAAGATAAAAAGACAGGTGCTGTCACCCCAATACCAGTCACTGGAACAAAGAACGTCCAGTTCTTTATCAGGATTCCCAAATCAATCGTTAATTTGGGTGTTTCCAGACAAGAGTCGGAGACATTCGGGGGAGGTAATTTCGATCACCTGACGGTTTTCGACCTCAACTGTGTTGATAATCAGTATGTTCCGCAAATATACAGTGAAGGCTATCTGGACGAGCACTTCATTCCCACTTCCACCTCCTACACTCCAAACCCAGATTATGATAGTGATCTGGCCAGCGGGTATCCCGTGCCTCCAGGAAAGGAGAAGTCGACCTCTAGTCCTACGGGAAAGATTACTGACATCAACAGCTGGAACACGTTGGGGTGGAGCAATGCTTCTGTTGCAAAAACGACTGCTGCGGGAGCCGGAGATATGTGGTTTAGTTTTGAACAACGTATTGATTGCCGTGAGGCTGCTCCACCCTCTACGATTTACAACCATATTACTCCGCTTAGCCCAGTTTTTACTGTCACCCATCACAGGGATTATGTGACTCGTTAGCGATTTTTGCTATGCCGCTCCCACAAGAACGAATGTCAGAGAATCCTTTTGCTGATGCTTTGACATTCGTTGAAGGACATATCTTATGAAAATTATTTTATGGATGGCTTTGTTTTTTCTATTTTTCAACCTCGACTCCGCTCAAGGTGACATCCGCTCTCGCTCTCAATCGATGAATCAAATTGCAGAAGATTCAGGTGCGATTTGTCTTGCGCGATTAGCTTCATTTGAACCCTCCTCAGAGCCTTCTGACGAGCGAGTCAGGCCTCCCCTGTTGCCAGCAGCTACATACAACTTTAAAATTGTATGTAGGATAAAAGGAGATTTGCCCAATGATGTAAAATTGGATTCTCAACCTTTGGATAGATACAGCTACGGATTTTCTGAATTTAAAGTTGCACCTGGAGACTTGTTTCTTTTATTTCTGAAGACTTCGCCTATCGAACCACTCGATAAGGACTTACCTTTTATTCATCTGCCAAATTCAAACGAAGAAAAAATTATTGATTTTTGTAATAAAAACAAGGAACAAAGTCCTGTGTTCGTCATAGCCAATATCTTGTCTTTGTCTTTGAAAGATGGAAAAGAGGCTAATTCTTTGCTTTACTTTCTGTCGCGCACTAAGTCTCAAAGCGTTATTGTTGCGGCGTCTGCTTTTATTAAAAGTAATGACCTCAAAATTAGGGATTACGCTCTGAGCGCATTAGCAGAGAATCAACAAGTTAGAGCGATACCAGAGATTGCCTCTCTTGCTCAGGAAAATCCATACGGAACGTCTTCTGTAATAAAAATTGGCGAGTATGATGTTGAAGAGGCTGTGCCTTATTTACAACCTCTAATAATCGGCTCTTTAAGTAGGTTACGTCTGAATGCGGCGATAGCACTCAACAAAGTGCAAAACCGTTCGAGCATTCCTTACTTAATGCTCGCTCTTTGGGACACTGATTCCCAAAAATTAATTCCTCGATATGCGGATGGAACGCTTCACGATTTGATTCCTGAATTGGGAAACATTTATGAGGCTGGTAATATCCAAACAAATCCCGAAGCCGAAAAGCGTAAGGTGATCTCTTGGTGGCAAGGCGAACTTTCCGGCAAACATCCCGCCGCCCCCGATGAGAAACCCGCCGTCGAACTGCGCCAAGCCCAACGCTTCGAAGCCAAAGACTTGCCGCAACTCAATCAGGGTTTGTTCATGAAATCGGAAATCACGCGGCGCGCGGCAATTCGCGGCTTGGGGCAGTTCGCCGACCAAAGCAGCATTCCTTACCTGCTGATCGCGCTCTACGATCCGCAACCCGAAATCGCTTATGGCGCTTACACGATTCTGCATCATCTGGTGCCCGACTTGGGCGCGGCTTCGGCCAGCAAGTGGAAGAACGAGCGCGAGGTGCAGGCGAAATTGGCTTTCGATTGGTGGCAAAAACATTTGATAGACGCCGAGAAGAAACAACTCGCGCCTTGAATGTCGCTGCCGTCAAGGCGCCTGTTTTTGGCGACCGTCGCAAAGCGATGATGGAAGACCTCGCGACTTTGACGGGCGGCCAGTTCTTGTCGGAAGATTTGGGTCTCAAACTGGAGAACATCGAAGTTGACCAGTTGGGCACCGCCGAGAAGATCATCATTACCAAAGACGACACGACCATTGTCAAGGGCGGCGGCACGCGCGAAGCGGTTGCCGGTCGCGTGCAGCAGATTCGTCGTCAGATCGAGAACACCGATTCCGATTACGACCGCGAGAAACTGGAAGAGCGTCTGGCGAAATTGGCCGGCGGCGTCGCCAAACTGAGTGTTGGCGCGGCGACCGAAACCGAACTCAAAGAGAAGAAGCACCGCTTTGAAGATGCGTTGTCGGCCACGCGGGCGGCTGTCGAAGAGGGCATCGTCGCGGGCGGCGGCTCGACTCTGGTTCACGCCGCGAGCGTTTTGGTTGACCTCAAAGGCGCGACCGACGACGAGCAGACCGGCATCAACATCGTGCGCCGCGCGTTGGAAGAGCCCCTCCGTCAGATCGCCGAAAACGCGGGCATGGAAGGCAGCGTCGTCATCAACCGCGTGCGCGAAGCGGGCAAAGGTTTCGGCCTGAACGCGATGACCGAAGAGTATGTCGATCTGATTCAAGCTGGCGTCGTTGATCCGGTGAAAGTGACGCGCAGCGCGTTGCAGAACGCGGCCTCGATTGCGGCTTTGATTTTGACGACCGAAGTTTTGGCGACCGAAATCAAAGAAAAGAACCCCGCGCCCGCCGGTGGCGGCGGCGACATGGGTGGCATGGGCGGAATGTATTAAGCCCAAGTTGCCTTCGGGCAAAGCGAAAAGCGCCCCGCGTTCGAGAGAACGCGGGGCGATTTTTTGCTGGAATAAACAATCTATGATTAAATTTTTGGCTTTAAATCTCCTGATTTGAGAAGTGCAAGAGATGCGAGCCTTTGCTGGAAATCGTCATCGTCTAAATATCCACTTCTGTATAAAGAGCGAAGAAAGATTTCTGCGGAAGTAGCACCTTTTTTGTTGTTACAACTTACACAAGAGGCCACCAAATTTATGTAGCTGTTGTTCCCTTTCGGGCGAGATATAACGTGTTCAATTATGTAATTCGATTCGTCAATCGAACGGAGACAATAAAAGCATCTGTTGTCTTCTCTTTTAAGTATTGCTTTTCTGTTTTCTGGCACTTGGAAGAAATCCATTTCTTCCAAGCTCAAGGCCGTCAACACCTGTTCTGGTGGAATTAACCCGTCAATTTCTGACGGTAAAAAGAGCTTTATCTTTGTGCCCGCTCTCTCTGCTCCAAGAATTTGTAAACAACCTTTGGATTCTAAAGAGCGCAGTCGGTTGTAGCAAGAATTCTCTGACATAGGTTTGCCTCTCTCGCCAATTCCAAAAGCCATTTGTATGCGGGCAGATTTAAAACCAATAACGATCTCAGCTTTTCCCTGAAATCGGCTATGCCGAAAAATGTAGAAGTAGATGGACTGCTCATACACATCGAGCTTCGGAACCAAATAATCCTGAAAATCTTGAATAAATTCTTCTATGTTCATTGTTCTAAGTATGTCTATTTTGGGAACATAAGTCCCGTCACTCTTCCGCTTCCTTCATCTCCGCCACAACCAACGCGACACCCTCCGCCACGTCCAACGCGTTGCGGGTGACATCCTCGTTCGCCGCGCGAATAGATCGCACGCCCCAACTTTCGATTTCGCCCTACTGCGCCTGTCGTAAGCGCGCCGGTTTGCTGCTTCTACAAAGTCAACGGCAATTCCAAATCGAAAGGCGTATGACCGTTCGTCCTTTTCGCGGAAACAGACTTTTCTCCCAACCTTTGTTGCGCGATTTCCCAGTATTCTTCCTGAATTTCAAATCCCACGAAATGCCGGTTAAGCGACTTAGCGGCCACTGCTGTTGTGCCGCTTCCCATGAACGGGTCTAAGACGATGTGGTCTTCTCTGGTCGTTAATCGAATCAAGTATTGAATCAGCGCGACAGGTTTTTGAGTTTCATGCAAACGTTCTTCGTCGAAATCGAAGCGCAGAATGTTGGTCGGACTGCGACCGTTATCGAGACAGGCGCCGATGTTGACGCCGCCGACTTCATGTTCCAGAACGTTATCCAAAATCGTGTGGCGATAGGGTTTGAAAAACCAGGCGATAGGCTCCCATTGTGGCGCCAAATTGCCGACCTTCCAGCCTTCCCAACGTTGTGCTTCTTCGTCCAAACCTCTTTTGGCAATCAGATTCTCCAGACTCTGCGCGCGGTGATGCGCGTTGCTTTTTTCCCAACACAAAACGTCGCGCAGCAAGAATCCGCTATCCTCGAACGCGACGATGGCCCGATGAATGGTGCGGCGCGCTCCAAAAATGAAAACGCTGGCACCCTCTTTCATCAAAGGGAAAAGCTGCTCCGTCCATTCGCGGCACCACTTTTCGTATTCCTGCGGGATTTTGCGGTCAGCCGCGTTCCAGCCGTTGATCGGTTTGCCGCGCCGCTTGAATCCCGATTTTCCCGCTTGGGCCGGAGAACTCCCCAGCAAAGCGGAGTTGGTGTTGGCGTGCAAAACGTCCCATTCGGCCATGTTAATTCCGTAGGGAATATCGGACAAACAAAGATGAATGGAATCAGGCGAGAGGAGGGGAAGATAGTCGCGGCAATCGCCATGAATGATTCTGTCGAGAGTGGCTTCGGTATTCATGCGATAGCCCTCTCGATAGTTTTAATTTTGGATTCTATTTTTTCCGATTTGATGAGTTGCTTTATCGCTTGTTCTTGAGTCAGCGACTGATAGCCATTGATTTTTTCACGCCAGTAGCTAATACCTTCCTGTCCCAACTCTTTCATCTTGGCAATTTCGAGTTGTTTGGTTCGCTCCAGTTCTTGCTTGGGTTGACCACACAAATCGGCAACGACTTGATCGAGTTTGTTCCAGTAAGTCTGTGCCTCTCCATCAGATTGGAGGCTCGAAGCAATTTTCCACAAATCTTCCAACACTTTGCCTGTGGCGTGTTCTACTAAAAAGAGTAGATGGGTATAAGAAAGTAGAGTGACGTTGTGGCTGACGGCTTGAGAGTAAATCTGACTTGAGGTGTTGGGATACTGCGGCAAGGGAGCCACCAAACACGCATAAGTATCTTTTTTCCGCCAATCGTTAAGCGCGCTAATCTTAAAATCTTTCTGGTTCTTGGCCGTCCGGCTCAAGCGAAAGGCTTTGCCGTCACTGACCAGCGTGTAGGTTTTGCCATCTACAAAAACATCCGCCGAATTGCCGCGCGCACGCAGAACGTGGGCGCTCAATCCAATCTCACTGAACGCCAGAGACAATAAAATATCGCAATACTTCGCCCACAGTTTTTCTTCGGACGAGTTCTGGTCGAACATCTCGGGAATGACGCCGCACTCCAAGAGAGCCTCTTTAAGTTGGTCGTTAGAAAATTGATTCACTCGCTCTTCTAACTCGTCAAAAGCGTTCGGCTTTTTGGCAAGCTCAAAAACTAAAGCGATAATCTGATTGCGAACTGTTAACATAAAATTACTGGTTCCCCCTGCCAAAAAATTTACGGCGGTCAAGCGCGATTTTCTCGATCTCGTCGATTTCTTTGTCCGACAAATCTGCGTATACGCTGGTTGCCAATTGTAAAACGGGAGGCATCTCTTCCAATTCAACAACGATTTTAACGCGTTGGCCTTCCTCAATAGTTAGATTTGTGGGGTTAACAGGACGAAACGTTCCGTCCTGAAACACCGCGTCAATTTTTTGAGTCATCATTTTATCTCCCTTGTATTCAGTTTACCTTTGACTTGCTATATTCGGCTTCGACTTCGGCTATCAACGTATCCAAGCAGCCCGATTCCAAATCGTTCTCGATTTGTTTATCCCAGGCTTCGTGATGGTGGTTTTGTAGCCATGTCATCAGTTCAGTCAGTTCGTTTTTCGGTAATTGCGCGATGGCGCGCTCAATTTCTTTGACGCTCATAATTTACATTTTACCAGAATTGATTTCGATGAGCGAAGCGCGTCTTGTGCGCAGGTGTGTAAAGCGCCTTACTCTTTGGCGTGCTTAATTTTCTGTTGGCGATGCTCGCGGGCGCCGTGTTGCCCATCCAAACCGGCGTGAACTCGACTCTGCGCGGCACGGTCGGGCATCCGTTGTGGGCGACGATCATTTCGTTTAGCGTGGGCGCGCTTTCGGCGGGTTTGCTGCTTTTGGTATTGCGGGTGCCCGCGCCTTTGGAGTTGCCGCCGTTGGGATGGAAGTGGTTGGGCGGCACTCTGGGCGTGATTTATGTTTGTCTTTCTTTGCTGTTGGCGCCGCGACTTGGCGCGGCTTCGCTCGTCGCAACAGTGGTCGCCGGACAATTGGTGGCATCGCTCGTTCTCGATCATTTCGGCTGGCTCGGTTTTCCTCAACATCTGGTGACGGCGCCGCGTCTGTTGGGCGCGATTTTGTTGGCGGGCGGCGTGTGGCTGATTGGACGGTCGTAATCGGTCGGGCGCGTTAGGTCAGGAGTAGCCTTCCTGATTTCGGGCCGTTGGCCAACCTGCCATTCCGCACGGAGCGTTCGTTTTTCAGCTTGTTGGGGCACGTCATGGGTTGAAACCTATGATTGCGGGCCGTTGGTCAACTTGCCACTCCGCATGGAGCGTTAGTTTTTTCCTGTCGTGAAACATTCTTTTCTCGCGCCTTCGGGCGCTTTCATCCTTGGCGTCTCGATTTTATTTGCGGGCGCGGGCTGGGCGCAAGTTCCGCCGCCGCAGGTGACGCCGATGGTGGCGACTGCGCAGATTGTCGCATCGGGCGCGACGGTTTCGCTTCCGGTTAATACGAGCGAATCGAAAGTTCGTCTGCGCTTGCGCAATGGCGCGGGTTATCTCGATGAAGAAACCGAGAAGCGCGACGGTAATCTCGTCAGTGCGCGCTTGGATGCCGAACCAGGACTCTACCTGTTGCGCGCGTTTGCGTCCGGCAAAAACGGGCGTTTGGTCGGTGCGCCGCTTTCGCTGGTCGTGCCGGGCTTGCGGCGCGAGGCGGGCGTTTGGCTGTTCAACGGTTCGATTTGGATCGAGAAAGCCGCGCCCGTTGCTGGCGGAAAATATAGTTTTCTGCCCAACCTCAAGCGCGACGACAAAGCCAAACTGCCGGTCAGCGCTGCGACGCCGCAACTGCTGCATTGGCTGACGGTTCCGCTCGAACTGCCTTCGCCCAATTCCGATGTGGCGGGCATTGCGGCGGGATTGGGCGGCACGGCAATCGGCTATTCCGTCGCGGCGCGTGGCGAAATGGCTGGTAGCGCGGATAATTTGCGTGCGCTGGGCAAAGGGCGCACGATTACGCTCGAAGTTGACGCCGCCGCCAATCCGCTCTTGGCCGCGCGCCAACTGGAAAACGCCGCGCGCGGCGCCGATGCCGTCGTGTTGAAATTCGACGCGCGTCAACCGTTCGTGCCGCAGTTGTGGCCGCTCAAAATGGCGCGCCGCATGGCCGAAGAAACCGATAACTTCGATTTGCCGATCTTCGCCGATGTTAGCAATAGCGGGCTCTCCGACGCGCAGTTGCTCGAAATCTATCAAAATGGCGCGACCGGATTTCTGGTAGCGCCCAACGCGCCCACACCAAATTGGGTTGATGCGTGGAACGCCAACTCGAACTGGCTGACGGGCGCCGTTACGCTCGAAGACATGGGCGTGTTGAACACCAATTCGCCGCGACTGGAGCCGCTCCTTTCCAATTTGCGCGAGGCCGGGCGCGTGCCTCTGGTCGGGCAACTGCCAAACGATAAGAATCCGCGCGGCGAATCGAACATGATTCTGCTCGACGACGCGACGACTCCGGCGCTTCTCGATGGCATCAAGGCGGCGGCGACGGCGGGCAATACTGTCTATATCGAAGGTCTGCCCGCGCCCGCACTTTACGCGAAGATGGGCGAGATTACTGGCACGGAAGTTAAAGCGTTGCCCGCGCCGAGTCAGGATGTTTTGACGCTTGACGATGTGTGGACGTGGGGCGCCATCAACGGGCGCGAATATGCCGTCACGCAACGCGTTACCCTCACGGTGAAGCAATCGTTGGCGGCGCAGACCAAGGAAGAGAAAGGTTTGGCCATCGAAACTAAGCCGCGTCCGGCGGGCAAACTGACCGGCGATCCGAACGGTTGGATGGTCTGTCCGGTCGGCAAAGGTCGCGTTTTCTGGATGCCGCAGGGTTTTAGCGGCGCGGTTCGGCCCGACTTGAGCGAGTATTACGCGGCGGTGGCGGGCGGAATGCAATCGGCTCTGGTCGAATTGGAGGGCGACCGCGACAATGTGCGCGTGGCACTGCGCGCGACGAGCGGGCAAACCGGTCTGTTGGGCTTGTTCAATGCGGGCGATAAACCGGCAAAACTGACGGTTGGCGTGCGCGGCGACGCGACTTATGTGCTGGACTTAATCAGCGACGAAACGATTGATAATAGCGTCGTCGGCTTCGAGACCAAGTTCGAGGCGACGGTTCCCTCTGGTGGTTATCGTTGGCTGGCGCTGGCCAAAACCGAGGAAGATTTGGACAAAGAACGCGAGTTGAAACGGGTGAAAGCGCGTTTGAAATAATGCGCAGAAGATGGAGGGAACAAGGAAAGCGCTGAGGTATTCCCTCACCCCGCCTTCGTAGAACTCAGGCCCCCCTCTCCCGGAGGGAGTTTGCGTTCAGTTACAGTTTGCAACTGTCTTACAAAGTAAAGGCAAGTTCGAGAATGTAGCAGCATCCAGTTCCCTTCTCCCTTCGGGAGAGGGGGGCCTGAGTTCTACGAAGGCGGGGTGAGGGAATACCTCAGCGCTTTCCACTATTCACTCCGCATCTTGTATCCTGCATCCCGCATCTTTAAATCATGTTTCTGCGTCATACCATCTGGTCGGAAGAGCAGCCGTGGAATTTCCTGCGGGTGTGGTTTATTCCGCGTCTGTTCCGCTTTCTGCATTCCGGCCTTTTCAATACTTTAACCATCACTACAACCGGCGTGCATCGCATGACTCCTTCGCTCGATGGGTTGGAAAAGCCCGCCGCATTATTCGTCATCTGGCACGACCAAACTTTGGTGCCGCTTCATCTGTTTCGCGGCGCGGGCATCACGACGCTCATGTCCACTTCGCGCAACGGACGGCTGTTCGCCGATGTGTGGGGTCTGTTCGGTTGGCCGGTGATTTTCGGTTCGACCAACAAAAAAGCCGCCGTCGCCGCCCTGCGCGATATGTTGAACCGTCTGGAGAATAGCGTCACCGTCGGTCTCACTCCCGATGGCCCGCGCGGGCCGCGCCACGAGGCGCATGGCGGCACGGTTTATCTGGCTTCCAAAACCGGAACCCAGATTTTGCCGATGGCCTGGCGCACCTCGAACGCCTGGGTTTTGCCGACGTGGGACAAATATACGATTCCCAAACCGTTTTCGCGCGTGCATTTGCACGTCGGGCCACCATTGCGTATTCCGCCGAAAGTCAGCCGCGAAGAGACCGACGAATGGCAACTCAAACTTGCCGCCGCCATTGACGAAGCCGGTCGCGTCGCGCAGTGGGAATTGGACAATCGCGCGGGTTAGTCAAAGTTCATCGGTTCAAATTCATCGTCGGTGCGGCTCTCACCGGTGAAAAGCCAAAAAGCCAGATGACTGAAGTTCACCATCACATTCTGATCGTAAGCGCTGGCGGATTCCGAAGTATTCACGCGCGTATAATATTCAAACCACCAGAAACCATCAACGATCCAGCGTTCGATGTGGGTTTCGCCGTCGTGCGCTTTGCAACATTCGCGCATGGCGACGAACAACTTCTGGTAAGTTTCATTGTTCCATCCGCCGCAACGCAGTTGCAGCATGACCGTGCCTTCGGCAGCCGAAAACTCGCGTTCGAGAATGGCGCGCCAATTGGAAGAAATTTCGTCGTGTAGCATAATCTATCCCAATCCCGCTTTCAACAGTTCGCCAATTTCCAGCCAGCCCACCGGTTTGTTCATCTCGTCTACAACCGGCGCATCGTTGAAAGTGCGGCTTTGCAGCAATCGCAGCGCATCCAGCGCGGGCATCGTGGGGCGCAACGCGAGCGGCGAACGCGTCATCCATTGCGTCACGGGCGAGAGTAAATGCTCGGTCGCGTCGGGCGATTGCAGCAGATGACGGCGCACATCGCCATCGGTCAGATAGCCAACAAGCGTGCCTTCGCAGTCGGTGATGAGCGCGGCACCCGCTCCGGCGCGGGTGATTTCGTGCAGCGCCGTGCGCACGCTGGAGCGTTCTTCGCAGAGGGCGATGCGGTCGCCCTGACGCATCAAATCGCCGACGCTTAATGCGGCGCCGCGCCCCAATGCGCCGCCAGGGTGAAAGCGGGCAAAATCGGGGATCGCAAAGCCGCGCGTTTCCATCAGGCAAACCGCGATGGCGTCGCCCAACGCGAGGGCCGCCGTCGTCGAAGAGGTCGGCGCCAGATTGAGCGGACACGCCTCTTTTTCGACCGAGGTATCGAGCGCGACATCGGCCTGACGCGCCAGATACGATTCGAGATTGCCAGTCAAAGCGATGACCGGAACGTCCATGCCGCGCACGACGGGCAGCATTCCCAGCAGTTCGTCGGAGCGGCCCGAATACGAAATCGCCAGCAAAACGTCGCCGCGCGCGACCATGCCCAAATCGCCGTGCAACGCCTCGGTCGCGTGAACAAATAGCGCTGGCGTGCCGGTTGAAGCCAACGTCGAAGCCAACTTGCGCCCGATAGCGCCGCTTTTTCCCAGACCGGTCACCACAACGCGGCCTTCGCACTGCGTTAATAAGGCGATGGCGCGCTCGAACGGCTCGCCCAAACGCGCGGCCATGGCGTTGATGGCGGCGCTTTCGAGGCCCAACACACGGCGGGCGATGTCGAGGGGAGAGGACATGGGGGGAGTCTGAAGATAGAGATGGAAAGCGCTTGCGTTTTTCCCTCACCCACCTTCGCAGAGCTCAGAACTGCCTTGGCTCCGCCGGGCGACCACTCGCGAAGGGAGAAGGAATTTCGCAAGTATGACTGTAAAGAGCTATCTTCAACCTTCAATGTGCTGACTTCCTTCTCCCTTCGCGAGTGGTCGCCTGGCGGAGCCAGGGCAGTTCTGAGCTCTGCGAAGGTGGGTGAGGGAAAAACGCAAGCGCTTTCCATCTCTGCCTCAAATTTGTGTGGCGTTGAGCGCGCTGTCAATGCGTAATAATAATTCGGGATCGGGGCTGAGTCCGAGCGCGGCGCCATACTGCTGCTGGGCATCGTCGTCGCGGCCCGCCGCGCGGTAGATTTCGGCCATGTGATAGGGAATCTCGGCGTTGAGTTGGCCGGGGTTTTTCTCGGCAAACGCCATCACTTTCTCCTGCTTTTGCAGGGCTTCGCCAGTGCGCCCCAGCTTAAACAGCGACCACGCGTAAGAATCGAGCGCGCCGATGGTGCGGGCGGCTTCGAGCTGCAAACGTTCGCGACTGCCCGGCGCGAGCGGCTTGATTTGCCTGTCCCATTCGGCCAGCGAAAGTCGCGTCAGTTGGGCGGCGCGTTGCCAGTCGGCGCGCGTGGTGCCCCGGTCGGCGAGCGGATAGCCGACCATGTTGAGCGTTTCGGCGTCAACCTGGCCCGGTCGCGGATTGGCGGGCAAAAACGCGCTGGCGGCGCGATATTTTTCCAGGGCGCCTTTCATCAGCGCGTCGCGCTGCGAGAGCGGAGCGTATTTGGCCTGCAACTCCAGCCGCATCGCCGCCAGCGTAATCGGTTGCACGCCCGCCAACAAAACACCCTTATCTTCGAGCTGACCGGCAGCGCGCGCATACTTGCGCCCGGCGTTTTGCAGCGCTTTGTCATTGCCACTTTTGAGCGCCGTCTGACTGCGATCAAAGGCACGCCCGGCGACAAACGAGGCCGCAATACCGCTTGTCGGATTGGGTGTTTGGGCGTTACATCCGGCCAGCAGTAGGGCGACGGGCAGAGCGAGAATAAAACGTTTCATCGAGAGAAGTATCAGTAGACGCGCGAGCCTGTGGCGGGTGCGCTCTAATCGCGACAGTAGTTGTGCGCGAGGGCGCGCACCGCGCGCAGGATGCGCCCGCCGCACTCTTCGTAAGCCTCGCTGCTGCCGCCGTAAGGATCGGGAATATCGAGCGCAGATTCGCCATCGTCTTCGCTCCACGACGGCGCGTTCTGGCGCTCGGCATCGGCGACGAACGCGCCCAGCGTTTCGACGACGACATCGCTCGGCTTTGGCTGCGTTTCGAGGCGAAAGCGAATTTGCGCGGCCTGTTCGCCCGTCATCGCCACGATGACTTGCTCTTCGTTGTTGCGCGCGTCGGGGCGCCAGACGCGCGCGCGATGTTCGCTCAAATCGGCGTCCCAACTCGCCGCGATAAGCTGCGCCATCGCGCTTGCCGAAGTGCCGCGCCGTGCATTGAGGCCCGCGCTGCGCACCGTAACTTTCGCCAGACGTTTACGGCATTGCGCGCTCATTTCGCGCGCGACGACCTCCCACGCCGCGACTGCCAAAGGCGAGCGGCAGGTGTTGCCCGAACAAACGAAAGTGAGTTGCATAAGGAGTGTTCACAGAGAGCGCGGACAAACTTCCGCCGCCTCACTCGCCCTCATAGCCGTTCGGGTGCCCTTGATGCCACTTCCACGCGCTCTCGACAATCGGCTCAATCGTCGGATATTGCACCTGCCAACCCAACTCCGATTTCGCTTTGGTCGCATCGGCATATAAGGCGGGCGGATCGCCAGCGCGACGCGGCTTCTCGACGACTGGCACCGTTTTTCCCGTTACCTTCTCGACCGCCGCGATGACTTCGCGCACGCTCGTGGGCGTGCCCGTTCCCAAATTGTAAAACAACTGCGCGCCCGGCTCATTCAGCTTATCGAAGATCGCGATATGCGCCCGACCCAAATCGTCAACGTGAACGTAATCGCGCAGACAGGTGCCATCGGGCGTCGGGTAATCTGTGCCGAAAATCTGGATGTTCTCGCGCCTTCCGGTCGCCGCATCGAAGACGAGCGGAATCAGATGCGTTTCGGGATCGTGCGCCTCGCCAATCGTGCCGTCGGGCGCGGCGCCCGCCGCGTTGAAATAGCGAAACGCCGCGAAGCTCAGGCCGCTGGCGCGCGCGACATTTTTTAAAGCGTTCTCGACATCCAACTTGGTCTGGCCGTAAGGGTTAATCGGGTTTTGTGGCGAATCTTCGACGATGGGCAATTGGGCGTCGCCATAAGTCGCGCAGGTCGAGGAAAATACGAACTTCTTCACGTCGTTATCGAGCATCGCCTGAAGCAAGTGCAGCGTGGCGCTAACGTTATTGAAGTAGTATTTGAGCGGATCGGTCACGCTTTCGCCGACATAGGCGTAGGCGGCAAAGTGCATCACGAGATCGATTTTCTCGTCGCGCAAAATCTGACCGACCAAAAGTTCGTCGCCCAGGTTGACGTCGTAAAACGGCACGTCGGGCGCGACGGCGGCGCGATGGCCATAAACCAGATTATCCAACACAACCGGACGATGTCCGGCGGGTCTGAGCAGACGAACGCAGTGCGAGCCGATGTAACCGGCGCCGCCGACAACTAAGATATTCATGGGGAAAATTCGACGGTGCGCAGTATGCCTAATTTGGCGCGGCGTCGCGGCCAGGAAGAGAGCGGGGCTACCGCCTCCTTCCAATCGCGCGAGAGTATTGGCGATTGGAAGGAGGCGGTAGCTCCGCTCTCCGAGAAATCTGGCTCGCTGTAAATTCCTTATTTGGATCGGCTCTTAGTGCGACCCGATTAACGCCCCAAATTTAGCTTTCAACATCCGGCATCCGCCATACTATCGCGCGATGAAATTTTTCTTCACCAGCGCTTTGGCTTTGTGCGCATTGACCTCGGCTTTGGCCGCGCCCGCGCCGACGGCTTTGCCGCCCGCGACGCAACTTGAAATCGAGAGTTTGCTGCGACATCCCGGCATCCAAAACGCGCGCATCGGCGTCGCGGTTGTGGCGCTGGGCGAAGCCCTAACGCCCGCACAATTTCCCGCGTTGCCCTACGATAACGGCGCGCAACCGCTCTTGTTCGGGCGCGACGAAACCAAGCGGTTCACGCCCGCCAGCAACTTCAAACTGTTCACCGCGACCTGGGCTTTGAAAACGCTGGGCCCAAAGGCGACGCTGCAAACGCAGGTGGTGGCGGCGCCGGTCGAGTTCCTCAAAGACGGCGCATGGCCCGTCAACGAAACGCCGCCAACCGCGTTGACGCTGATCGGAGGCGGCGACCCGTCACTCGATAGCGCCGCCATCAAGGCGATGGCGCGGCAGATTACCGACAAAATCGCGGGCGACGACAAAGGTTATTTCATCGTGCGCGCGCAAAACTCGCCCGCCGGCGATTTGCTCAACGCCGAGTTCGGCGGGCGCCGCTATCCCGATGGCTGGACGCTCGACGATGCGCTCTGGTATTATGGCCCGGTCGTGACCGGCTTGGCCGTCAATCGCAATCAGGTGGACGTGACAATTGTCGGCGCCGAAAAAGCGAGCGAATTGGCCACCACACAGAGCGATCCCGCCGCGCCGTTTCCGATTCTGTCAACCGTAACTACGGTTACTAAAGACGATGCGCGCGCCGGAAAAATCTCGTGGGATCGGGGCGACGCCGATTCGCCTCTGGGCCAAACGCTACGTTTGCGCGGCTTTATCGCCGTCGGCGCCGAAACGACCGAAGGCATCGCCGTGCCCGATCCGACGCAGTGGGCGGCCAACATTCTGGCCGACGAAATTAAAGCGGCGGGCGGCAAAATCGCGCAAATTAGCGGATACAAAACCGAGCAATCCGCCGTTGTCGCGACGCACCAATCGGCGCCAATGGGGACGTTGATCAATCGGTTCTTGAAGAACTCGGATAATCTTTACGGCGAAATGCTGCTGCGTCGCGCCGGAGCGACGGTGCCCGACGAGCCGTTACCGCCCAATTCGGGCGCCTCGATTTCGTCGGACGGCCTGGCCGCGATTGCCCATCGCGATATGATTCGCTGGCTGGTGCAAAACAAAGTTCCGACGCAAGGTCTGCGCCTGTCCGATGGCAGCGGTTTGTCGCGCTACGACACGCTGACGCCTCTGGCGATCACGCGTTTGCTGGGCGTCGCGCAAACGCTCGATGGCGGCGATTTGTTTTACAGTTCGCTGCCCATCGCGGGCGTTGATGGCACGCTGCGCAACCGCTTCAAGGGCAGCGCCGCCGAGGGAAATTTGCACGCCAAAACCGGCACCTTTTCCATCGTCAATTGTTTGAGCGGCTACGTCACCACGCGCGATGGCCAACGGTTGGCGGTCTCGATTTTGACCAACTTTGTCGAAGACGGCGAATTGGCGCGGCGCTGGCAGGGCCGCGTGATGGCGACGCTGGCCAACGCGAGTTGGGCCGAGAAATAGACGCAAATTTTGGTTGCGAACCGCGAGCGTCAGCGACCGACCAAGTCATGATTGCAGGAGCTTATAACTTGGCCGGTCGCTGACGCTCGCGGTTCGCAAGTTCTGCTGACGCCTTCAAATTCTCGATCAATCCCGCGTTCGCCGCCGAAAAATCCGCCACATTTAAATCGCGCAACGCTTCCCCGCGCGCCTGAAACTCATCCGCTATCATTTCAAAGACAAATTGCAGTTCGTCCAAAGCCTCATCGCGCGTTGGCATCAGCGCCTGACAACCGTCAATAACCGGAATTTGAGCGACCCACCAGCCATCGCTTTGGCGAGTGAGCACAATGTTGGTATCGTTTGCTGTTGGCATAATTCAAGTTTACTCGCGCCCGCCTAATTCAACGGACGCAAGACCAATCCGGTCATCAATTTCGGGTAAAAATAAGTGGATTTCTGCGGCATCTTTTCGCCCGACGCCGCCACTTTCGCGACCTGTTTGGCTGGCGTCGCGCGCATCAGAAACGCGACTTGAGCCTCGCCAGCCTCGACTTTCTCTATGGCTTCTGCCGCGTGAATCGTATAGCCGACGTGCTCGCCCGCCGCGAGTTTATCGGCGTCAATACCCAGTTCGTTCTCCAAAATCGAGCCGTGCAAAACCGAAACGTCCAATGCCTCTAATGCACTTTGGGCGTTGGCTTCGTGTTGCGTCAGCAGATAACTTTGGCCGGGCAAATGTAAGCCCAACTTCGCCGCGCCGCCTTCGCCAGAAAGAGCTTTGGTGATTGCCGCCGCGCCGCCTTCGAGCGGTTCGACATCAAACGATTGCTTCAACGATTCGGGCAACGCCGCGACTTGAGCTGGCTCGACGTTTTTGATTAAACGATGCGTCGGCAGCACGATTAAACCTGGGTCAGCCATCGAGACGCACATCATCATCACGCCGTTGGCGGCTTCAGCGCCCGTCCAACTGTCGCCCGCTTTTTCGCGCTCTTCGCGCATATAATTGAGCGCGGTTTCGTAGCGATGATGGCCGTCGGCGATCAGAATGTTCTCGTTGTCGAAACCGGCTTCGATGCCGTTGACGGTCTCGTCATCGGTAATTTTCCACAGCCGGTGAACGATGCCTTCGCCGTCGGTCGCGACGCCATCGGGTGGCGTGACGGCGACGCTTTCGAGCAGCAGGCTGATCCAAGCATCGTCATCAACGACCAGTCCGAAAATCGGCGAAATGTTAGCCTGCGTCGCGCGCAACAAATTAAGCCGGTCGGCCTTGGGGCCGGACATCGTGTGTTCGTGCGGTTGCACGCCTTCGCCGAACTCTTCCAATGTCAGGGAGCCGATGACGCCGCGCCGCTTGACGGTTTCGGTGGTGCCCGGCACGGCGAATTCCTGTTCGTAAAGGTAATACGAGGAGTCGTCGCGCGCCAGAATGCCTTCGCTAATCCATTGCGAAAGCAGGTCGGCGGAGTCTTGATATTGGTCGGGCGTGGCGGTTTCGCCGTAGGGCGCGGCCAGTTCGACCGCGACGATATTATGCGGATCGCGCTGCATCAGTTGGGCGCGCGCGTCGCCTTTGATGACGTCATAAGGCGGGCAGATGACGGCGGATAAACTGGTTTGGGAGGTGTAGCGGAGACCGCGAAAGGGAAGAAATTGTGCCATGATTGTTGAGTGGTTTGGGGGGTTGTGAGCCTGTTTCATCCCCGTAGAGACGACGATTTATCGCGTCTAAAACGTAATGCTCGTTTTTTAGTTGAAGCAGGTCAGACATTTTAGACGCGATAAATCGTCGTCTCTACGGGGATGAAACAAATCTACTCGTTCAACAATTCCGCCCGTCCGCGCGCTGAAACCTCCAAATCTAAAGCCAAAGCGTCGTCGCGGCCCTGACACGCCGCCGCCAAACGTTCTTCGCTCTGGCTAAGCGCCGCCAAAACTTCGGCGCGCGCGAGGGCCGGATTGACCGTCTGCGCCACAGCTTTTTGCAACGCGTCCGAAAAGCTCAGTTGCGTTTGGTCAACCGCGACGCGATCCACCTGTTCGATACCGGTCGCCAACAGCGATACGCCGGTCATGGCGGCGGGTTTTTCGACGTTCATTAAATCGAGCAGCGTCGGCGCGATGTCGGCCAAACGTCCGCCGCCGCGCAATTGGGCGCCATCGGGATAATGGCCCCACAGCGCGCACGGAACCGGATTGGTGGTGTGCGCCGTGTGCGGCTCGCCGGTGACCGGGTCAACCATCACTTCGCAGTTGCCGTGATCGGCGATGACAACAAGGGCGCCGCCGGCTTGTTCAATGGCGTCCATGACAAAGCCCAAACCTTCGTCGGTCGCTTCGACGGCCTCAATCGCCGCGCTCAAAATGCCGGTATGGCCGACCATGTCGGGGTTGGCGAAGTTGAGGATAATCAGGTCTAACTCACCGCTTTCGATGGCGACCTTAACCGTATCGGCGACTTCGGGTTCGCTCATTTCGGGCTGCAAATCGTAGGTCGCTACATCGGGCGAATTGACCAGACTGCGCTCTTCGCCGTGCCACGGCGTTTCCAAACCTCCCGAAAAGAAGAAGGTGACGTGAGGATATTTCTCGGTCTCGGCTATACGCAACTGCGTCTTGCCCGCCTTGGCGACCGTCTCGCCCAAACCGTCGCGTTGCGGGCGCGGCCCGAACGCATAAGGCGCGGTTTGGCCTTCCGAATAACGCGTCATCGTCGTCCAGGTCACGGCGGGCCGAACCGCGCGTTTAAACGGCGCGCGCTCGGCATCGGGCGGCGTGGCGGGCAAATCTTTATCGAAATCGGGATCGAGAAATACGTCGGTCAGTTCGCGGCCCCGGTCGCTGCGATAGTTGAAGAAAATCACCGCGTCGCCGTCTTCGATGCGCGGACGCGGATTGCCATCTTTATCGGTTACGACGGTCGCTCCGATGAACTCGTCGGTTTCGCCGCGCTCGTAGGCGGCTGTAACCGCCGAAATTGCGTTGGGCGCGCTGTGGCCGATGCCCTGCGTCAACAGTTCGTAAGCCTGTTTAACGCGCGCCCAACGGGTGTCGCGATCCATCGCGAAATAGCGCCCGACGACCGAACCGACGCAGCCGCTACCGGTTTTCATCATCTGTTCGAGCAGGCGAGAAACATAGCCTAAACCCGACTGCGGCGGCGTATCGCGGCCATCGGTGAAGACGTGAAACACGACTTTATCGCCCGTCAAACCGTGCCGCGCCGCCATTTCGAGGAGGGCGAAATAATGCCCTTCGCTCGCGTGAACGTTGCCGTTGCTGGTCAGGCCGAGCAGGTGCAAACGCGTGTCGTTCTCTTTGACTTTATGGATGGCGGCGAGCAAAGTTTCGTTGTCGAAAAATTCGCCGGTGCGAATGGACTGGTCAATCAAGGACGAATCCTGGAACACGATGCGCCCGGCGCCGATGTTGAGATGGCCGACTTCGGAGTTGCCCATCACGCCCGGCGGCAGGCCGACGTCAACGCCGTGCGCGACGAGTTGGGTGTGCGGGCCGCGCATCAGGCGGTCGAAGTTGGGCGTTTGGGCTCCGGCAACGGCGTTGTTTTCGGCGGAATCGGAGAGGCCCCAGCCGTCCAAAATGGTCAGCATCACGGGGCGCGGAGTGGGTTTATCTGGCATAAATCGAAGGCGAGTTTAGCAGTTGAGGTGGCAGATATCAGGTGTCAGGGACGGCGGCTAAGGTTTCGCTGGTGAACCGCGTGCGTAAGCAAGCGGCCCGTTGCAATTGCAAGAAAACTTTAACTTCATCGGGAGCGTTATGGCCCGACTTGCTTACGCGCGCGGTTCATGGCACCGTGTAAACCTCGTCCCATGACAACTGATACCTGCCACCTTAACTAAGCGTAAATTTCCAGTTCCCAATCTTCCAACTCCGGTTCGGGCGAATCGCGCGCAAATTCGACCGCCGCTTCGATTTCGCGTTCGACTTCTCCGGCCAATTGCGCGTAATCGTTGTCCGAAATTTTCATAGAGCGGCGCAGCTGAATAATTGGATCGCGCAGACGTTCGCGCGCTTCTTCTTCGCGCGTGCGATAGTCGCGCATATCGCTTTTGGAGTGGCCGTAATAACGATAGGTTTTCATCTCCAACAGGCTCGGCCCTTCGCCCGTGCGCGCGCGTCGGGCAGCGATTTCGACGGCGTCGCGCACGGCGAAGAAATCGCTGCCATCGGTGACGCTGCCCGGCACGCCATAGCCGATGGCGCGCGCGGCAATGTCGGGCGTGGCGAAGGCTTCGTCAAATCTTGTGGACATCGCGTATTGATTGTTTTCGCAGACGAACAAGACCGGCAATTTCCAGATCGCCGCCATGTTCAAACTCTCGTGAAAAGTCCCCTGATTGGCGCCGCCCTCGCCGAAAAACGTGACCACGATTTGCCCGCTTTCGCGCATCTGCGCACTCAGAGCCGCGCCCGTCGCGATGGGCAAACCGCCCGCAGTGATGCCGTTGCTGCCCAGAAAACCAATCGAATAATCGGCGACGTGTTGACTGCCGCCGCGCCCTTTGGAGGGCCCGCCCGATTTGCCCCAAATTTCGGCCATCAAAGCCCCCGCGTCGCCGCCCTTGGCCAGAAAATGTCCGTGACCGCGATGCGTCGAAGTCATCAAATCTTCGTCGTTAAGCACGGCGCACACGCCGCAGGCGACGGCTTCTTGCCCCGCGTAAAGGTGCGATGTGCCCTTGATAACGCCACTCGAAAACAGTTCGTCGAGCTTTTCTTCAAAGCGGCGAATCAGCAGCATCTGGCGCAAAACGGGGAGGAGTGGATGAGGCATCAAATCGAGTTTAGCTTTTCTCGTTCAATCGCCTGAGGCTTCCAGACCGAAACGTTTTGGATCGCCGAAGTTGCCGTAAGAGAACGCGTTAAGCAAGCGGAATCCGGCGATGCCATTCAAACCCTGCGGCAATTCGTTGGCGGGAATGAGTAAAGCGGCAGCCAATCGGGAAACGTTCACTGCGGGAATAACGATGGGCACCAGTTGAATCTCGAAGTTGCCGCGCACAAAGCCACCGCCCTGAGCGTTACCCACCCATCTCTGGCCGAACTGCTTGCCGTCGCGCTGACTCAAGATTAACTCAACTGAAGTGCAAGCATCGCCCGCGCCAGTGTCGGCGAGCAGGGTGCGCGGCAACAGCACTCCCGTTTCGACATCGCGCAAATAAATCGAGATAATGGGTTGGCCGTTTTGCAACGGCCAAGTGAAGCGGGGCATCAGGAATTAACGCTCGCTTCGCCGATTTTTGCCGTCAGCAATTGCGGACTCCACAGCATCACCGGACGTTCGTAATCGGCACTGGCCTCGATACCAACGGACTGGTTGCGATTATAGCCCAATTCATCGAGCCGGTCGTGCAACTCGTCCCACGAATCGGCGACGACAACGATTTGCCGCTCGGCGATGCCCAGATATTTGCCCGCGTAAGGCGAATCGGGATCGGCCCGCGTCTGACGGCTCGCCTCGCGCGCGACTTCCCAATTTTGCTGTTGCATCTGGTCGAGTTGAGTTTCGGAAATTTCTGACATAAAAATTACCTCGTCCCGTAAGTATAGGCGTAGTCGCAGGCGACGGCTTCTTGCCCCGCGTAAAGGTGCGATGTGCCCTTGATAACGCCACTCGAAAACAGTTCGTCGAGCTTTTCTTCAAAGCGGCGAATCAGCAGCATCTGGCGCAAAACGGGCGTGAGGCATGGAAAGCAAGTTTGACAGACGACGAAACGGCCCGCTCTGAGGAGAGCGAGCCGTTCGAGCGAGAGCGGTGGTTTTATTTGACGTTGCCGCCGCCGGGCGCCAGGATGTCCTTGTTGCCAGCCGAGTAAACCTTTTTGCCCCACAGGAAATTGTTGGGGTTAAGCGTTGCATTCAGTCGCATGAACTTGACGTGACCATCGGCGAAGAGGTAATTGCTGCCGTCGAAGTGACGGTCGGCAGTCGAATACATAATGTGCGGCTTGCCGACCGCCGGGTTCTTGATGGCGTCGAGCGCGACATCGGCGGGCGTCGCGTAGATGGTGTCGGTGCCGTCCTCAGAATCGTATTCGGTAGTTGCGCTACCTTCGCTCAATCCCGAAGTAGGGCGGTGCGACTTGTTGGCGGCAGTGCCTCCTCCGGCTGACACACCCGCCAACTGGCTCAGGTCGTTGGCCATTTCTGCCACGCTGATGACCTCGGAAGTGCCCTCAATGGACGCTTCGTTGACCGTGTTGAGGGTAGTAATCAAAGAAGATTTCTTGCGAGGCATGAGTGCTTCGTTGCAGATATACGACAGCTTGGGCACCTGAATGTCAATGCCTGAACCGTCAAAAGTTGAGCCGTTGGTGGGAGGAAAGCCGCCCGCCGTATGGCTGGGGCACACAAAGATTTGCAGACTCTTCATGTAAGGCTGAATGCTGCCACTCCAATGATTGTAGCCGCCAGCGCCGGACGTTCCCACTCGGTAGAAGTAGGCCATTGGGTAGGTGCCGTCGTAATCCTGCTTGTATTGCTCGATGCCCAACCCGATCTGCTTCATGTTGGATTGGCAAGACGAGCGACGGGCGTTTTCGCGGGCACGAGCGAAAACGGGGAAAAGGATCGCCGCGAGAATGGCGATGATGGCGATCACGACGAGAAGCTCGATAAGGGTGAACGCTTTTTTAACTTGAACTTGAATTTTATTCATGGTTTTCCTCGACCTCCGCGTTGCTTTGCCGTTAAGGTCAGGGAAATTATCGGTTTGTAATGTTAAGGCGAGAGGATATTTGGATTAAGGAAAACTTAAGTTTGGGTTAAACCGAGTTGTGGCATTGCCAATGAGACGACGATTTATCGCGTCTAAACCTAACGTAATGCTCAACTTTTTGACACGCCAGACGTTTTAGACGCGATAAATCGTCGTCTCTACGGGAATGCCACGACCAAAAAAAGCGCCGCGAAACTTCGCGGCGCTTTTTTCCTCTCCCGTTCATTTACAAGCCGACAAATGCACTGGGCCCGTTCTCGAAATCGAGGCGCACGCCGCGACGATTGGAATCGTAAGTCGCGCTGCCATCGAGCGCGTCGGCCAAGGTGCCGATGGGGGCGAAGATGTCGCCGCCGCGTTGCGTGACCGGTGCCGAAATGTTGACGCGGCGTCCGTTAACGTTGGCGGTTTTCAGGCCAGGCGTCAAAATCGCGTAAGAGTTGCCGCGCGAAACCACGATGTCGCGACCACGTGTTTCGATTTGGCCGCCCGCATAATTCGCCATGTCGCGGGCCGAAGCCAATACGATGCGATACTGCCCGTCCTGCACGAGTTGCAAACCGATGGTGCCATTGGTGCGACCGCGTTCGGGCATCGGGTTGGGCGCCGATGTCGGGTATTTGGGCGCGTTGTTATTATAATTTGGGCGCGTGTTGGTCGGCGGGTAAACGTTGTTGCCGTTGTTGCCGTTGTTGCCGTTGTTGGGGGTGTAATTGGTGTTGTTGCCCGCGCCCGAAAGATTGAGGAACGGCCCGCCGTTACGTTGTGCGACTTGAACCAGATTATCTTTTTGAATCTGCGCGCTCACCGTTTTCTGGCGCGATTCGGGCGAGGGATGTGTCGCCAGATATTTGCCCAGGCCGCCCTGACTGCCGCCCAGTTTGCCCAGCATCGAGACCGCCGCGCGCGGATCGAAGCCCAGGCGCGCCATGGCATCGGTGCCGTAGTCGTCGGCGTCGCGCTCCTGCTCGCGCGAGTAACCGCTCTGCCAGGCTTGATAACCCAGGCCAGCGATGGCGCCGACGACGTTATTGCCGCCGCCACCGCCGCCCAGAATCGCGCCCAGAATGCCGACGCCCAGACCGACCTTTTGCTGCTTCTCGACCGCTTTTACGATGTGCTTGTTCTCGATGTGCCCGGTTTCGTGACCCAGAACATAGGCCAACTCGGCGTCGTTGGCCGTCGTCGAAAGCAGCTTGGTCGTCACGAAAATTGGGCCGCCAGGTGCGGCAAAGGCGTTGAGGACTTTGTCGTTTTGCAGAACGGTATAGGAGTAAGGAATGTTGCGGCGCTTGGCCTGACGAACGAACAGTGCGCCGATGCGGTTGACGCGCTGTTGGCGCGGATCGTTTTGCGAGAGGGCGCGACCATACTCTTTCTGCGCCTGCTGCGACGCCTGACGACCGGCGGCGATCTCTTCTTTTTCCGAGATGCTGCCGAACTGCGCGTGAGCCGGAGGCGCCATCATCAGCGCGCCGCCGGTTGCCAGTGAACAAAGCAGCGCTGCGCGCCGCAAAAGAGGATTGTGTTTCATAATGTGTGTGAAGGAGTGCGCGCCAAAACGCGCGGTGATTGCTGGGCCTTAAAGACGGCAAAATTCGCACCGCGTTCAAAATCACTTCGTCAATCCACGACTAAACCTATCAAGGCGCGCAACTTGCGACTTTGACCGCGACAACTTTTCAGCTAATCCCACCTGCGAGGTAGGATTAGACTTGCGGAGAGTTCGGGGGCGCGCTAAAATAAGTGACGTCCCGAAAAATACCGAGGAAAAATTAACCAATGTCCATAGAAAACAAGGGCTATGCCCATCCCGAAGTGCTGGTAGATACCGATTGGGTTCGCCAGCACAAAGACGACAAGAACGTCAAGCTGCTGGAAGTTGACGTTGACACCAACGCCTACGACGAAGGCCACATTCCTGGCGCGGTCGCCTGGAACTGGACCAGCCAACTGTCGGATAACGTGCGCCGCGATATTCTGTCGGCCAGCGATTTGGAGAAGTTGGCCAGCGAAAGCGGCGTTGCCAACGACGACATCGTCATTTTATATGGCGACAACAACAACTGGTTCGCGGCGTTCGCGTTCTGGATTCTGAAGATGTATGGCCACCAAGACGTGCGCCTGATGAACGGCGGACGCAAGAAATGGGTCGCCGAAAAAGGCGAACTCACCACGACCGAAGAGAAGCCCGAACCCGCGCAATATAAGGCGCAAGAGCTGGATTCGAGCATCCGCTCCAACGTGACCGAGGTGTTGCGCATCATCGAGAGCGGCGATTATCAGTTGGTGGATGTGCGCTCGCCCGCCGAGTTTAGCGGCGATGTTATCGCGCCTCCCGGCATGACCGAAACCGCGCAACGCGGCGGCCATGTGCCGGGTGCCAAGAGCGTTCCCTGGGCTTTAACAGTCGAGGAAGATGGCACCTTCAAGGACGCCGACAAGTTGAAAAATTTGTATGGCGACAAGGGTGTGCAGGGCGATAAACCGGTGATCGCGTATTGTCGCATCGGCGAGCGTTCGAGCCACACCTGGTTCGTTTTGAAGTATTTGCTGGGCTACGAGGGCTGCAAAAACTACGACGGCTCGTGGACGGAATACGGCTCGATGGTCGGCGTGCCCATCGAGAAATAGTTCTGGTCGCGACAACGACTCCGACAACAGAACCCGGAGCGGAAGTGGGCACCCGACGGAGTCAGGGTAGACGGCTTTGAAAAGTAAAAGCCGTCTACCCTGACTCCGTCGGGTGCCCACTTCCGCTCCGGGTTCTGTTGTCGGAGTTGAGATCTGCTTGAAATAAACACAATCTCTACAATTGGTTTTGTCTGCACCCGCGAAAGGGAATGCTCAACTCGCATCTAAAGGCGCGACTGCGCGGACAAAGCCGAGTTTCCTGCCCCGATAAACTTTCATGTCTACTCACGAATCCCACATCCGCAGCCTGATTAAAGGCATTAGCTGGCGCATTACCGGCACCCTCGATACTGTTCTCGTCGCGACTTTCGTGACTCACGATTTTTCGACGGCCCTCAAAATTGGCGCCGTCGAAGTTTTTACCAAAATCGCGCTTTATTACGGCCACGAGCGCGTCTGGCAGAAAATTGGGTGGGGCAAGCCCATCGTCAACGCGCAGTGGAATACGGAAAAGCCCGCCAAAGATTCGCATGTTCGCAGCTTCGTCAAAGGTATTAGCTGGCGCATCACCGGCACGCTTGACACCATGCTGATCTCCTACTTCGTGACTGGGAATTCGCTCACCGCCCTCAAAATCGGCGCCGTCGAAATATTCACCAAGCTGGCGCTTTACTACTTCCACGAACGCGTTTGGCAAAAAGTAAAGTGGGGTCAGCCGAAAAATTTGGATAGCGCAACTCCCAATCTGAGCGCTGGCGCGTCTGCCGTCGGTTCGTAAATTATGTCTACCGCTTCCAACTTCACCAAAAAAGTTCTCGGTGCGCCCGAACTGGCGCAGATTCATTTCAACGTTTCGGTTCTCGACGCTTACCTCGAAAAAAGCGATGTCCGCGTGACGCGCACGCGCACCGTCGGGCGCGTCAAGGCACCGACGTGGAACGTGGATTTTGGCATCGCGCCCGACGAGAAAACGATTCACGTTACACTTGGCCCACTGATTCAGAAATTGCCCGAACGCGAACACGAAACTTGGCTTTCGCACGTTTGCGACGACCGCTATTCGGAGAATTATCTGAAAATGCAAGGCTCGCACGCCTGCATAGACGACGGCAACCTGCGCGGCTGGGGCGAGCCGGAACCTTCCGGCGAAGACAGCTTGTTTTGAGCTTCAGGTGGCAGGTGGCGGGATCAGTTGTCAGGAGGGGCGTCGCGAATTATCAAGGCCCTTCAAGCTCAAGCCCCTTTCAACCTCTGAAAACTGAATCCTGGCATCTACAAAAATGAACTGGCAACTCTGGGCGCTCGGTAGCGCGATATTCGCGGCTATTACCGCCATCACCGCTAAAATCGGCGTGAGCGAGGTTGATTCCAATCTGGCGACGGCGATTCGCACCGTCGTCATCGGTCTGTTCGCGTGGACTATCGTCTGGCGCGTCGGCGCTCTGAGCGAAATTGGCAATATCGGTAGTCGCACCTGGATATTTCTGGGGATTTCGGGGTTGGCGACGGGCGCTTCGTGGTTGTGCTACTTTCGGGCGTTACAGTTGGGGCCCGCCTCGCGCGTGGCGCCGATAGATAAGCTGAGCGTGGTTTTCGTTATCGTGCTGGCGGCGCTATTTTTGGGCGAAGCGTTGACGTGGCGCGCGGCGCTGGGCGGCGGACTTATCGCGCTGGGCGCGTGGATTCTGGCGTCTTAACTCGGCTCGATTTTACTTACGCGCATGGTGCCGCCCAACCATGTGCCCGTCAACCTTACCGTCGAGCCAACGGTAAACAGCGCGGGTTTGGCTACCAATAACTGAATCGGATAATTGTTGCCGCCCGATTTCACCGTCCAACGGGCTCCGCCTCCGGCGACGACCTTGCCGGTCAAAACGCGCGGTTGAAATTTCGGGCCATAGGATTTACTCACGCTCGGTTTGGCGCCGATTCCTTGTGATCCACCGCCCAAAACGCGCAGATTGCTCGCTTGCCATAAGCCCTGTTCGCCATCCCAGAACGCCCAGATGCGCACGCGCGCGCCCGTCTTAACGGCGGGGTTTTCGCCATAAAGTGCCAGCACGCGGTCAGTTCTGCCGCCGGTGTTAATCTGGAAGAGATTGCCGTTGGGATCGCTGGCGACGGAACCAACAACCGCGCGGTGCGGCTGGTAAGTCCCCGCATTGCCGATGGGCTCGCGTTGCGCGGTAATTATCACGTCGGTCGCGAGAATCACGCCTTTATCGCGCTTGCCGATCACGCTGACCAAATCACCGCGACTCAAACCCGCCGGACTCGGCTTGACCGACAGCACGCGATAAATCGCGCCGCTCAGAGTTTTGAGTTGGAACTCATCGCCCGGCAAGTCGCGATAAACCATGCCGTCAACCGAAAAGTTAGCGACGACTTTGGCGCCCAGCGGATTAACCGACTTCCAGCTGGAACCGGTCAAAACGCCGTTTTTCCAGGCGCCCGAAACGCGAATCCGGTCGCCGTTAACAAAAGCAAACGGCGCCTTGCCCGCGACGCGATAATAACGGTCGTAAGAGCGCAGCCAAATCTCGTTGGCATTGCGTTGCCCGATGACGGCGCCGGTTAGAGTCAGGTTTTGCGCGTGCGCGACGGGCGTCGCGAGCGGCAAAGTCAAAGGCGCGATGAGAAACAGCGAGAGCGAAAGAGCGGTTTTGGTTTTCATGGATGAAGGTTTTAAGTGCGTTTTTCGCGCCAGAACGTTTGCGGAAAGCGCGGAGCTTTTCCCTCACCCACTTTCGCGGAGCTCAGAACTGCCTTGGCTCTGCCAGGCACCCTCTCCCGAAGGGAGAAGGAGAGCAGCGAGCCGTTACGATTCGGAAAAACTTACAAATCTCGAAAGCCAGTTCGTTGCCGTAATGTAGCACCGCTTTCCTTCTCCCTTCGGGAGAGGGTGCCTGGCAGAGCCAAGGCAGTTCTGAGCTCCGCGAAGGTGGGTGAGGGAAAAGCTCCGCGCTTTCCGCAAACGTTCAATCGCCCATAACCGTCCACAACGCGCGCGCCTTCAGCCGCATTTCGTCGTATTCGGCGTCGGCCTCCGAATCGGCGACGATGCCGCCGCCCGCATGAAAATAGGCGCGCCCATCCGTCAGCGTTGCCGTGCGAATTGCCACGCTCCATTCCATGTTGCCGTCAAAACCGAAATAACCGATGGCGCCCATCGCCGCGCCGCGCGGCACGGGTTCTAACTCGTTGATGATTTGCATCGCCCGAATTTTGGGCGCGCCGGTGATCGAGCCGCACGGAAACGCCGCGACAAACGCGTCCAATCCATCGCAGTCGTCGCGCAACCTTCCGCGCACGACCGAAACGCCGTGATGTAGCGTCGGGAACGTCTCGACTTTATAAAGTTGTGGCACATGGACGCTGCCATATTTGCAGACGCGGCCCAGATCGTTGCGCATCAAATCCACGATCATCACGTTCTCGGCGCGATCTTTTTCGCTATTCAATAACTGGCGTTTGAGCGCCTCATCGTCGCCGCGCCCGATGGTGCCTTTAATCGGACGCGCTTCCAAAATGCCGTCTTGTAGCGTCAGAAAGGTTTCGGGCGAATCGGAGACGATGGCGAAATCGGGCCATTCCAACAGCGCACCGCGCAACGCGGGTTGGCCGTTGAGCCTCAGCAATCGTTGGTTTATCGTGCGCGGTTGCCGATAGTTTTCGACCGCGAAACGGTAGGTTAAATTCGCCTGATAAATATCGCCCGCCGCGATATATTGTTTGATTGTCTCGACGCCCGCACAGTAGAACTCGCGTGCATCGGGCAGGTCGGGCACTGCGCCGAACGGCAACGTCTCCGATTGCGACGACTGAAACGGCTGGCGCTTCAACTTCTCATAAAACACCAGTCGCGCGAGCGGCAAGCCCAAGTCGTCGGCGCGCGGATGGGGAATCGAGCGCGGCTCCAGACTGCGCAACGCTTCGTAGCTCCAGAAGCCAATGGCGCCGCCGTCGGGAAAACGAACGCGCGCATCCTGAAGACGCGCGCGCAAATCGGCAAGGTTAAGCGGTTCGTCGGCGCGCAATTCCCAGACATCGAACGGCAGGGCGCCGGAGATTTTCGTGCCGTTGAAGTGCAGGGCTTGGCGACCGAAGTTCATCGGTAAAATGTTAGATTTGAAGCGAGTTTGACGTTCAGCCTGCCATCACGTCGCCGCCAGCGGGCGTGACGCGGACGCCTTGTTCTTCGAGCCAGGCAATCGCTTTCTCGATTTCGGACTGCTCGCCTTCGAGCGATAAGTCCATCCAACCGGCCTGCGGTTGAATGTCGGCGCGACGAATCGAAAAGGTAACGTCGAATTTCTTGGCCATCTGACAGACGACCGGTTCGGTCGCGCGCGGCGGGTAAAAGGTGAGTCGTAAACGGTCGGAATGTTCGGACATAATGTTATGGAGCGAAATAAATTCGCAGCCAACGTAATAGTCGGCCTTCGCCGACACAGAAGTAGTAATCCTGTCGGCGAAGGCCGACTATTACGTTGGCTGCGAATTTATTTCGCTCCACCTCCGCCCGCAATCGCGGGCACAATCGAAACTTCGTCGCCGTCTTTGAGCGGCGTGTCGAGCTTTTGCAGAAAACGCACGTCTTCTTCGTTGACGTAGACGTTGACGAAACGGCGCAAATCGCCTTTGTCATCGAGCATACGGGTTTTGAACTCGTCGCTCTGCGAAGCGAGTTCGTTGATGGCGCCCCGCAAATCGGTGGCTTCTACGGGCACTTCGGCGCGGTCGCCGACGAGCTTTTGCAGGGGAGTGGGAATGCGAACTAAAACGGACATGATATTGGTGTGTTGTTGTGAATTGACTTTCTATTTTTTAGACAGGATGAACAAGATGAAACAGGATGAGTAATCGAGAAGTAAGTTCCGTTTTGTGCTTGAATAGATGTTCAAGACAAAAAATATTGCCTATCCCAATCACACTAAAAATTATCTTGTAACCATCCTGTTTTATCCTGTCTATCCTGTCTAAAAATTTACAGCTTGCGGCCCAGCGCTTTCTCGAACGAAGCCAAATTCGCTTCGATTTGCATCGGTTCGCCGATTTTGCCTGCCACCGCCTCGACGGTTTTTAGGCCGCCGCCGGTGATGTAGGCGACCGTCACTTCGTCGGGCTTGATGTGACCGCTCTCGGCCATCTTCTTCAGGTTGGCGATGGTGACGCCGCCCGCCGTTTCGCCCCAGATGCCCTCGGTTTCGGCGAGGAGTTTGATGCCTTCGACGATCTCTTCATCGGTGACGGCGCCCGCCGCGCCGCCGGTTTCGCGCATGGTTTCGAGCGCGTAAATGCCGTCGGCGGGATTGCCAATCGCCAGACTTTTCGCGATGGTGTTGGGCTTGACCGGCGCCACAAAATCGTGGCCTTCGATAAACGCGCGGGCGACCGGACTACAGCCTTCGGCCTGCGCGCCCGAAACGCGGAAATCTTTCTGATCAATCAAACCGAGCTTCATCAATTCGTTGAAACCTTTGTGAATCTTGGTCAGCATCGAACCCGACGCAATCGGTATCACGACGTGATCGGGCGCGACCCAGCCCAACTGTTCGGCGACTTCGTAGGCCAGGGTTTTACTGCCTTCCGAGTAAAACGGGCGCACGTTGACGTTGACGAACGCCCAATCGGTGCGGTCGGCGATTTCGGCGCACAGGCGGTTGACTTCGTCATAGTTGCCCTTGACGGCGACCAGGTTAGGCTTGTAAATCAGCGAACCCATGACTTTGCCGCTTTCCAGGTCGGACGGAATGAAAACGTAGGCTTTCATGCCCGCGCGCGCGGCGTGAGCGGCGACGCTGTTGGCCAGGTTGCCAGTGGAAGCGCAGGCGGCGGTATCGAAACCGAACTCGACGGCGCGAGAAAGCGCCGTTGAAACGACGCGATCTTTGAAGCTCCAGGTCGGGTTGGCGGTGTCGTTTTTGATGTAGAGATTTTTAATCCCCAACTTCTTCGCCAGATTATCGGCTTTGACGAGCGGCGTGAAACCGGCGCCGATATCAACGGCGGGCGTGCCTTCGACGGGCAATAAATCTTGATAACGCCAGATCGAGCGCGGGCCGCGTTCTATCTTTTCGCGCGAGATTTGGCTGGCGATGAAATCGTAATCGTATTGGACTTCGAGCGGGCCGAAACACAATTCGCAGACGTGTTTCGGTTCGATTGCGTATTCGGCGCCACATTCGCGACAGGTGAGATTCTTGAGGCGCGAGGCGCGAGGCGCGGCGGAAGTTTTTCCGTGGGAGTGGCCGTTTGTGGACGGCGGAGTGAGAGTTTCTGTGGACAAAAGAGCGTGTTCCTTGCGGTGCGTTAGCAGTTGCGTAAAGCAAATGGGAGGCTGGCACGCGCCACCGTTTTGGGTTTCTGCGCTGCGTTTTTCCCTTTTGCCGCTTCCGAGCGGGAAGTCGGCACCTCTGAAAAATCGCGCGCAGGACGGTGACTGCTTATAAGGCTATCATTTTTCGGGCCGAAGGGGAATCTCCTCGGCGTCGGTTTCTTGGCTTTGCGGTTCGCGACCGATGTGACGGATGTTAGCCAGTAAACCAACAATTCCGCGCGCGCCGAACAGGAGCCAGAGTCCGAGCGATAATTGCACGATGGTGAAGGTTACGTCGGGCGCTCCCGACTTCGTCCAATCGAAGTCTGGATCGTTGGCGGTCAAAAATGTCGCTATTCCCTGCGCGATTTGGGGTAGGGCTTGCGTTAAAAGGTAGCAGCCCAAAACCGAGAAAGCCAATCTCTGAGTGTCCGCGTTGACGGCAACAGGCACCATGCTTTTGTCCTGTTCACCCACCATTTTGGCGGAAATAAAATCGGCCTGTGCCCATAAGAAAAGGGCAAACACGAAGAGCAGAGCCAACGGTGAAAATTGCAAAAGAAGTAGCGAAATAAAAAACGGCGGCGGACTCATTGTTGTCCCATTTGGCGAACTGGGATTTAACATTATCGACGACAAGTAATTCAAGGCGTAAGAACTTGCCTCTATTGCTCGAACAGAAGTCACGATTGCCAGAATTCGGCACGCCACAACCGCGATTTCTCGTTTGGTCATGGTGGTAATTTACCTCAATATCAGTGGGCGTGTTCCAATTGCTAAACATCCGCAACTCATCATCGAAACCTCGCGCAGTTTCAGGCGCAACCCAAAGGGCGCCGACTTTCTGCAATACGCGACGAAGCGACGGCATTTTGCTTTCACTTTGCAGATATGTCGGCGCGTAAACCGAGGAATTTTATGACACTGCGTCAGCGAAACTCGCAATCTCCCACGACTTTCGCTGACGCGAGGGCGCAAGATTCCTGCTGTCCAAAGGGCGCCCGTGATTGCAAGCTCCCGGCACTGCTAATGAACCGCGCGCGTGAGTTAGGGCGGCCCATAACGCCCACGAAAAACTACGACTTTGTCGAAATTGTGACGGCCCGACTTGCTTACGCGCGCGGTTCATGGTTGGCCCTTTTCAAGTCGAAGGCGTGTTAGCCTCCTTTGAATGTGAATGACGGAACTTGCGGAGTTATGAAACGCTATCACGACTCGACCGCACAATCTGTAGCATAAGGACGGACAAAGCGAGGCGAAATCGGCAATTTTAGAAAACCGTGCCTTGCGCGCGTCGCGGCAATGTTCTAAACCCCGTTTGGCCTCAAATCGGCTCTCTTGTCGGCGCCCCTTGGCCCTCTTATGTCTGATTCCCCTTCTCCCCGTAACAGTTCGCGTTGCGCGCCGCCCTGCGTGATGACTATTTTTGGCGCGACCGGCGATTTGACCAATCGCAAACTCATCCCCGCTATCTACGATTTGGCCTGCCAGAAACTTCTGCCCGACGAATTCGCCATCGTCGGTTATGGTCGCCGCCCGCAGGACGAAGCCAAATTTCGTGCTGGTCTGGGCGAAGGCGCCAAAGAGTTCGCGCGTTTGGACTGGAACGAAGAAACCTGGAATTGGCTCAGCGAGCGCATCTTCTACCAGCCTGGCGGCTACGGCGATCCGGATTCGCATCAGCAGTTGGAAACGCGCTTGAACGAAATCGCCGAGAAGTTTGGTATCGGCAATAACCGGCTCTATTATCTGTCGATTCCGCCCGAAGAGTTCGCGCCAGTCATCGAGAACATCGGCAAAATTCGCAACCAACATCGCGAGAAAACCGGAGACAAAGACGCGTGGCGTCGCATCATCGTCGAGAAGCCGTTCGGCCAGGATTTGCAGTCGGCGCGCGAATTAAACGCGATGCTGGCGAAGTATTTCAAAGAACCCGAAGTCTTCCGCATTGACCATTATTTGGGCAAAGAGACCGTTCAGAACATCCTGACGCTGCGTTTTGGCAACATCATCTGGGAGCCGGTGTGGAATAATCATTATATAGACCACGTTCAAATCGTGGTATCGGAAAAGGTGGACGTCGGCCAACGCGCCGGATATTACGAATCGTCGGGCGCGCTGCGCGATATGGTGGTCAACCACATGTTTCAGGTGATGAGTCTGGTGTGCATGGAGCCGCCGACGAGCCTGGCCGCCGACGATATTCGCGACGAGAAATTGAAGGTTCTGCGCGCCGTCGAAGAGATGACGCCCACCGAGATTTTGGATAACACGATTCGCGGCCAATACACCGGCTATCGCGAGGCCGAGGGCGTGGCGCCCGATTCCAATACCGAGACTTTCGTCGCCTTGAAGTTGGAAATCGACAACTGGCGTTGGGCCGGTGTGCCGATTTATTTGCGTCACGGCAAAGGTTTGGAAGAGCGCGTTTCGGAAGTGGTGATTCGCTGGAAAGACGTGCCGAGCGTTTTGTTCAACGAGGAGCCGCAGAACAAGCTCAAGAGCAATATGCTGACGATGCGCATTCAGCCGCATGATGGTTTCGCCTTGCGCATCAACGCCAAAGTGCCCGGCGGCAACGAAGTGCGCGACGTGCGCATGAACTTCGATTACGCGCAAACCTTCGGCGCCGAGCCGCCCGAAGCCTACGAACGTTTGCTGCACGATGCCTTGGTTGGCGACTCAACATTGTTCACGCGCCGCGACGAAAGCGAGGCGGCGTGGGGCATCGTTGACCCGATATTGGAAGCGTGGAAAGACGCGGGCGCGCCCGATTTCTACGACAAAGGCAGTTGGGGGCCGGAAGAGGCCGACGATTTTCTGGCGCGCGACGGACGGCGCTGGCATAAGCCGCCGGCGGACACGGTGAAGGGAAAATAAGGGGAAGAGACAACAGAACCCGGAGCGGAAGAGAACTGAATATGAACTCAGAAATTATTATCGCCGAAGATGGCGCGCAACTCGTCGAAATGTTGGCCGCTCGTCTCGTGATGACCGCGCGCCAGTGTATAGACGAACGCGGCTCGTTTTCGCTGGCGTTATCGGGCGGTTCCACGCCCAAAGCGCTCTATCAAAAGCTCGCTTCGCCCGAATGGAAAGATCAAATCGCGTGGGAAAAATGCGACATCGTTTTCGGCGACGACCGCGCCGTCGCGCCCGACGACGTGCTTTCCAACTATCGAATGGCGCGCGAAACTCTGCTCGATTTCGTTCCGGCGCGCGTCCATCGCATCGAGACCGAACGCGATAATTTGGAGCAGGCGGCCTCAGATTACGAAAACGTTTTGCGCGGTTTGGGCGGGCGCCTCGATGTCGTGTTGCTTGGATTGGGCGACGACGGGCACACGGCTTCGCTGTTTCCCAATTCGCCGCAGTTGGAGGTCAAAGATAAATGGGTGACGGCAACGCCGGTTGCGTCTTTGGAGCCGCACGTTTGGCGCGTGACGTTGACGTTCGATTGCATCAACGCGTCGCGCCACGCGTGGTTTCTGGCGACGGGCGCGGGCAAGGCGGCGCGCGTTTACGATGTGTTGCACGGCTCGAAAAACGTGAGCAAATGGCCCGCGCAGGGCGTAAAGTTGGCGAGCGGCGAGCTGGTATGGTTCTTGGATGAGGCGGCGGCGCGCGACATTGTCAGGAGTTGAAACTCCTGAGTGCAGGCTAAAGCCAACTTGCCACTCCGCACGAATTCAGTGGCGTTTCATCTTATCTAACGCGCAATCAAAAGACCGCAACGTGGAAACGTTGCGGCCTTTCTTCATACTCCGTGCGGAGTGGCAAGCTGGCTTTAGCCCGCCATCAGGAAGGCTACTCCTGACCGCGCCGATGCGTCCAACTTACGCCACAATATACGGCGTAATCAATTGCGTAACCTGATTAACGGTGAGCGGCGATTCGTAATACCTCGGCGCGAAATCGAATCCGGCGAAGGTGCGCAAAATCGCGGCGTGCTGCGCTTCGGCACCGTAAATCGAGGCGGCGGCCTGCCTAATCGCGTCGCTGTCAATCGAACCGACGGCGCCCAGATAAGCGCCGATGCCGATCTCTTCGAGCGTATAAGCGAACCACGCGTAGGTAATTGGCGAGATGAAGACCTGCGCGGGGAATTGGTAAGTCGTCGCGTCGGGCAAAATTTGACCGGCGCCAGTCAATACGGCTTCCAACGCCTCAACGTGAGCGGCTTCGGCGAGGGCGATCTTTTGCGTCAACTCAAACGCGCGCGGCGATAGGTAAGCGCGCGCCTGATGAGCCGTCACGACTTGCGCGTAAAACGCGGCTTCCAAACGTTCCATCGTCAGCGCGAAACGCACGATGTCGAGGTCGCCCGCAGGCGCCATCATTTTCGGAGCGGGAGCGTCGGCCATCACTTTGGCGTCGGCCATCGCTTTGGCGGCAGGCATCGCTTTGGCGGCAGGTTGCGCACTTCCGGTTTTGGCCCTTAACAGAAACGCGGCGGCGCCCATGCCGACGATGCCCGCTTTGGCCAAAGTTTCGCGGCGAGAAATTGTTGGTGTGATGTTGTTCATGCTCTAACCTCGGTGCCGAATCCGTAACGGCTCAGCGTTTTGCCCGCCTCTTGCAGCGAAAGTGCCTCGACATAAGTATCGAACGGATCGAGACCGTTCATTTCGCGCAGCATCGCCAGATGGCGATTTTGCACGCCCGCCAAAGCCGCAATCGCCTGCACGATGTCGGCTTTGCCGCCTTTGCCCACGATGCCATGAAACGCGCCAACAGTCGTCGCTTTGATGGCCAGAGCCGAATCGAAAAACTTCGCTCGCGTGCCGTAAGTGCTGCCGACGGTAAAGTTGGGTTCGGTCAGCGAAGAGGGCAGCGTCGCGCGCCCAGGCATCAGGCCGCGTTGCGCGCGCACGGCGTTGATCCAGCGCGCCTGTTCGCTATCTTCATTGGCGATGGTCAACAGAGCCTTGCCATCGGTGGGCGACAGGCCGTCAATCGAACCCGACTGAAGGGCGCGCAAAAAGAATTGATGCTGAAAATACTCCGCGTTTTCCAGAAACTTGAGTTGCGAGGCCAGGCCCAAATCGAGCGCACGCGCGGGCAGGGCTGGCAAAACAATCGCAGCCACGCCCGCGATGGCACCGAGCGCAAGGAAGTTGCGCCGCGTCGAATCGAGCGGAGAAAGGGCATCAGACAGGGCTGATGAGTTGGGGTGATCGGGATTTTCCGTCATAATGCTCCTCGAAAGAGGTGCCTCAATTTTAACTGATTTCGCGATTGTTTGCGCGAAACGACTTTTATTTTGCGCAGAAATGCGCCCGCGTTTCTGCGCAACCGCGAGCGTAAGCGACCGGCTAAAATTATAGTTGCCTGAAATCATAATTTTAGCCGGTCGCTTACGCTCGCGGTTCGCAGAAATGATGGCCGGTCAAAGTCGTCAGCCGACCGTCATTTCGACTTTTGCATAACCCAACTCGTCGCGCGACAACTGATAACGATACCCAAAAGCATCCCTCACATCGTCCTGATGCGAGACCACGATGATGCGTCCGCCTTTCAATTCATGTTCGCTGAGGTGGCGCAGATTGTCCACCATCAAACCGCGATTCTCTTCGTCGAGGGCGCCGAAACCTTCGTCAATGACGAGGGTATTCATCGGCGCGCCGCCCGACGCCATTTGGCCAATGGCAATCGCCAGACTGATCGCCACGCGAAACCGTTCGCCGCCGCTCAGCGCATCGAAAGTGCGCGCGTAACCGCCGCGCCCTTCGTCGCGCGCGATGATTTCGAGCTCGCTATCGTCTTCGCCGACCAAATCGAGCTGCCACTGACCTTTCGACAAACGCCCCAAAATCCCGTTGGCCGCGCTGCGCAGATTCTGCTGCGCCTGACGGATAATTTTGGCCTGCAACCCGTCGCGCCCGAACGCCTCGGCCAAAACGCGATAACGCTCAGCCTCGGTCTGCGCCGCGTCGCGCTCGGCTTCGCTGTTGGCCCACTTCTCGCGCAAACCGCGTGCGCGCGCCAACGCTTCTTTCGCCGTTTCCCAAACATTCTCCTCATCTGTAAGGCGCGACCTCGTTTCATCCAATGCGCGCTTTGCCTCGTCGGGCGCGACGCGATGCGGCGTGGGAATCGCGTTCAACTGCTTGCGCAAAACCGCGATGACGCTCTGCAAATTGCTGACGCGTTGCTGCGCCTGGCGCAGTTCGGCCAAGCGTGCGGCGCGCGTTTGCAACTCCTCGAATTCGCGCCGCAATTCGTCCAACGCACCATCTTCCGCCGCCGCCGCGTGAGCGTTCCATTGCGGCGAAAGGTGGGCGATTTGCTCATCCAAATCGCGTTCGGCGTTGCCCGTCGCCGCGACCTTCGCCGATTCGAGCGCGACGGCAATTTCGACCTGATTATTGGCGTCATCCCAACTTTTGCCCAGTTCGTCCGCCCGTTTGCGCGCGGCATCGGCACGTTTTTGCGCGTCGTCGGCAACTGCCAGCGCTTCCTCAAGTTCGTGGCTCGCGTTGGCTTCCGCTTCGCGCACATGGGCGCGTTTGTCGGCGTTCCAGTCGGGCAAAATTTCCAGTTGCGCGCGACAGTTCTGCGCAACCCATTCGCTCTGGTCTTGTGTCCGTTGCGCGGCCTGCAATGCAGCCAACTCCGCCGCGATGGTTTCTTTGCCCAGCGAGTTGATGCGTTCTTTAATCGAATCGAAATCTTCTTCGGCCCACTCGCCCGCTTCGGCGCGATACTCTTCCCACTCGCGCGTTTTTTCCTCGACATCGTGGCGCGCGCTGTCCAACTGCGCCTCGGCTTTGCTGGCGCTTTGGTTGGCCTCGTCGCGCGCCGTCTGCGCCGCTTTTTGCGCGCGCATCGCGTCTTTGCGCTCGCTGTCCAACTGCTGCAATTCGCCTTCAAGTTCGGCGGCGCGCGTTTCCAGTTGCGCGACTTCGCGCCGCAAAATTTCGCGTTCCGCTTGCAACCGTTCGCGCGCGTCGGGATCGTCCAACACCGTTCCGCAGGTCGGACACTCGTTGTCGTCGCCCAAATCTTCGCGCCGCTTTAACTGGCCGCGCTCGACTTTCAAATTGGCCGCAACCATTGCTTTCTCGGCGCGCGCCTGCTCCAACGCTTCGTCAATGTGCTGACGCGCGTCGTCGCATTGTTCGCAAGCGGCGCGACTTTTCCGCGCACTCTCGCGCGCACTTGCCTCCGCCGCTTCGGTTTGACTGACCCGCTTTTGCGCGACATCGCGCCGTTTGCGCGCTTCGCCCAACGGCCTGATTTTGCCCGCGATTATCGTCAATTCGTCAATTTGCGCGCTGCGCGCTTCAACCGCATCAGCGTTTTTTAACGTTTCGCGATGCGGCGCCAAATCGCTTTGGCACGCGGCCAACTTCGCTTCCCAATTTTCGATTTGCCGCAAACTTTCCGCGTCGCTCGCCGCGCTTTTGCCCGCAAGTTCGGCTTCGCGAGCGCGCAACTGCGCGCTCGTTGTCGCGTTTCCGGCGCGCTCACTTTCCGCGCGCGCTTCCTCAACCATCGGTGCCAATTCGCGTTCGCGGGCGCGCGCCGCCTCCAACTTTTGTTGCGCCGCTTCCCACTCCTGCCGCGCGCCAATCAGCGCGCGGCGCGCGTTGCGCAACGCGCCCAACGCGGGCAAAATCGCACCGATTTCCTCGCGCCGCGCCGCCGCCCCTTCGATGGCTTTGGCTTCGCCCGTCAACGCTTCGTCGTGTCGCAGCAACGCGTTTTTGTCGGCGATTTCGCGTTCTTTGGCGGCGGCCAAGAGCGCGTCTTCGGCTTTCTTCTGCGCCGCTTCGACGGCCCCGCGTGTTTGCTCCAACTGCTGGTTTGCGGCTTCGACGGCGGCGCTCGCGGCCTCGACTTCGTCGGGCGAAATGGGCGTGCAATTGGCGAACTGTTTCTCTTTGTCGTCGGCGATGCGCCGCGCTAAAGTGCGCCGCGCGTTGGTCGCCGAACTCAACTCTTCGTAGACCTTGAGGTCGAGCAGTTCCATCAATTGTTCGCGGCGCGCGCGCGGCGCGGCGCGCAGAAATTGGTCGGCGCGGCCCTGTTCCAACACGACGGCGGAGACGAAATTTTCGTAGGAAACCTGCAAAGTTTCGGTTGCCCAATCGCGCACTTTGGTGATGCCTTTGACGACTTCCCAATCGTCAATTTGGGCGTTCCAGCGCAATACGTCGCTCGACATCTGGTGGCCGTCGCGCTTCTTTTTTAGCTTGAGGTGGCGCCGCACCAGATAACGCTCTCCGCCCGCTTCCAGTTCGACTTCGACGCGCGCGCTATCGCTGCGGTCGTTGACCAGTTGCAGCAGTTGACTGCCGCGCGCCTTATCGAAGAGCGCGAAGGTAATCGCATCGAAAATCGAGCTTTTGCCGCTACCGTTGGCGCCGTGCATCAGCCACAAATTCGAGTCGCGAAAATCCAACTCGTTGGGCACGATTTCGCCGCCCTGCTCCTGCCCGCGATGGGCCAAAAATCCCTGCAAACTAACGCGATTTAATAGCATTTTCGACTTCCTCCAAAATCTCACGAGTCTTCATTTGCAAATCTTCCAAATCGGCGCGCTCGGCAAACCGCTCGTTCACATAACCCATCGTGGTGACGCGCCAGTCGCGCGGCGCAAAATTTTCGGGCGCCGCCACGTCCGCGCTTTCGTTGATTGGAGTGCAGTCCAGCACGCGCGGGCACAATTCGTAAATCCGCCGCCGCGCCGTCGCCACAGCGCTGGCGTCCGCGCCCGCGCAATCGAGCGTGATCTGCACGAACGCCCGCTCCAAATCGGGATAGCGCGTGGGCAACTCCTCCACTTCGTCGGCCTTGATTGTAATCTCGTGAAACGGCGTGACCGGCAAATCGAGCCACGTCGATTCGGCGCGCGGACGCACGCCCTCTTCAGCGATGATTTCGACCAATCGAACGCCCTTACGCGGATCGTTGCGTTCGCCGCGATTGTAGCGATCCAAGTTGCCCGAATAAAAACAGGGCACCATATTTTCGCCGACGATTTGTTGCGGCTGATGAATGTGCCCCAGCGCGATATAAGCCGCGTTGGCGGGCAAATCGTTGCGCCCCAGATTCAAGCCCTGCGCGTAAGAAAGCTCCGTCTCGGACGAAGTCGTGACGCCCGCGATAGTGATATGCCCGACGAAAACGGCGGGTTTATTGATGTCGAACTGCTCGGAAATTCCGTTGACGACGTTCACCTGCGCGCGACTCATCGCCTGATTGCGGTCTTCGGCGCTCACCGATTTGTCGCCGGTTTTGTGAAGATACTGCGCCAGCGCGTCGCGGTCGGGGTAGGGCATGATGCCCCACTGCACGCCGCATGCCTCGAAGTTTTCCTGTTGTTGCGCGACGTGAAAGCGGTTTTGCGCTTCGCCGTCCACCTCAAGTAAGGCGCGCATCAATCGAAAATGTTCGCGGTCGTCGTGATTGCCAGGCATCAAAATAACGTGCAAACCGCGTTCGAGATGTGGTCTCAACAGGTCGGCCAACCGTTTGGTGATGGCCGCCAGATTGGTGCGTTTCTCGAAGACATCGCCCGCGACCAAAAGCGCGTCGGCGTCGTGTTCGATGCAAAACTGGAGAATGCGTTCGATTTGCGCGAATTGCGTTTCGATAAGTTCGTGCGGCCCCAGTCGCAGGCCCAGATGCCAGTCGGCAGTGTGGATAAATTTCATCGAATGAATACTAAATAGGTTTACAGAAAGCGGCTATATTTTTCCCTCACCCACCTTCGCACGGCTCAGAACTGCCTTGGCTCCGCCAGGCGACCACTCCCGAAAGGAGAAGGATTTTGGCACGCAAAAGTTAAGAACTTCCTTTTAAGTTGTGTCTGCTTCTAATCCTTCTCCCTTCGGGAGTGGTCGCCTGGCGGAGCCAAGGCAGTTCTGATCTCCGCGAAGGTGGGTGAGGGGAAAACGTCAGCGCTCTCTGTAACCCCATTTAGTATTCATTAAAACCGATGAATTCGCAATGCAAACAACAAAAAAGCGAACCAGAATTAACCGGTTCGCTTTGATTGTTGATCCCCATCGTTTACATGATAATAAACGGGGCGACGCGCCTTTGCACTTCGGGCACTTCGAGCGGAATTTCGAGCGCGGTCGGCGCAGGAGAAAGGCCGTTGAGCATACGAACGACGGCGGTGTGACGGGTTTCGATGCCGTAAATTGAGGCCGCAAATTTGAGCGCGTCCACGCTATCGAGCTTGGGAGCGGCGCCCAGATAAGCACCGGTTCCGGTCACCTCGAAGGTCGCGGCCAAGGTCAGAAACGCGGTCTGCGAGAAGAACACATTGGCGGGGAACTGGAAGTTCGGCTTGGCGACGGGCGTGCCACCGGCGCGACCGAGCACGTCGAGAATCGCGGTGACGTGCGCGGCTTCGTCGTCGGCGAGGACCTGCGCGAATTTGGCGACTGCGGGCGACAGATAGGAGCGCGCGTTGTTGGCGGCCACGACCTCAGCGTAATACGTCGCTTCCAGGTATTCCAGTCCCAACGCGAAGTTGAGAATGTCGGCGTCGCTGGCCGAGGCATTTTTGGCGGCACCTGGAATCGTCAACGCCGGGTTGTTCGGGTTGAGCTTGGTGCTGGGCACGACGGACGCGTTCTCGACGGCCTGATCGCCCAGCGGCGGAGGCGGCGGCATTTCCATGGACATTTTGTCGTTCTGTCCCATGATCCTCATGCCGTCCATCATCATGCCATCATTGGTCATGCCGTTGTTCATCATGCCGTTGTTCATCATGCCATCATTCATCATGTTGCCATCCTGGGCGTTGGCGCGGGTGACGATGGTTGCGGTCGCGGCCAAGCCCGCCAACATGGTGGCGTGCTTGAACCAATCGCGGCGCGAGGTGTCGCGGGAGTCAGCAAAAAGTTCGGGAGTATTGTTTTGGGTGTTGCTCATCGAGGTGTGCCGCCTTGGAAGCCGTATTTGGCCAGTTTGTAGCCGGTTTGCTGTGCGGCGTAGGCACCTTCAAACGGTGCGGGGACCGGTCTGAGGCCAATCGACTGACGCAACGCGGCGGCATGACGGCCTTCGACGCCAGCGATAGCGGCGGCGGTTGCCAGCAACTCTTTGCTGCGCACGATACCGACGGCACCATGATAACCAAACAGCACGGATTCTTTCACGTCGAGAGCGGTGTTCAACACCGATTCGCGGTCGTTAAGGGCGGGATATTTGAAAAAACGCGAACGGCGTGACGCAAAGGTGTTAAGCGTTTCTGTGCTTCCGGCATCTTTGTAACCCAGCGCGTCGCGCGCGGCGTTCAGAACATCGAAGTGAGCTGAATCCTGTTGCGCAAAAAGCGCGATGAGATTGCGCTCCTCTCCGCCGAGATAGCCCCAACCCTTGCTTTGCGACAGGCGAGTGTAGAGGTCTTTCTCCAGTTCTTCCATCTCGAACGCGAAGTTCAAAACGATGGAATCGAGATAGAAGATTTTGCCAATTTTAGCAACGAGATCGGCGTGGGCGGGTTTGAACATCGCTGATGCGACCGTCGCTCCGCAAGCGACCGTTGCCATTGCGATGAGCTGGCGACGCGTGGACGAAATACCGGCCAAGGCTGGCGTAGAGGTGGTAACGTCGGCTGCGGGAGCGGGCGTTTCCTGGGTGTTTTGTTTCGACATATAAAGTGAATGTCTCCTTTGTTTTGAGCTGCTCCACAACGCCCATTATCAAAATGCGTGATAAAGCAATTCTGACGTTATCTTAGACGTTATCTTAGCAGCTACTGTGTGTAAAAAGCAAGTCAAGTGCCGAATGGCGGTATTTGTCTCGACTGCTGCCATTTACTGACCCAATTGGTGCGTCACAGTCGCGCGCAATTTTAGCTTCTAATTGAAAATGATTATTTTGTTGCGCGTTAATAAACGGTCGCCTGCGCCGAAGAGCTTGATTTGTCCAATCTCTCGCGATTTGCAAGAAGAAGGTGTGAGCAGGACGATTTGTAACCGAGATTACTCTGAAGGGTAAAAACCGCCGTCATTCAGAGGAGGCTGGTCGCCTGGCGGAGCCAAGGCAGTAAGAATCTGACCTGACACTCTCGACATTCCTGCGACCCTTTCTTCGTCGTGCCTCCTCTGAAATGACGGCAACTTTATAAAAACACACCCTGATATGCCACACAGTTGAAGTATCAGAGTTACTACGCGGTCAGAACCTTATCGGCTCGCCGCAACCTTGGTGGCGCCCGAATTTTGCAGAAACTGCGTGAACTTCGCCGGATCGCGCTCCAATCCTTCCAGTCGTCCCTTGATTTGTCCGTCGGGCGTCACGACCGCGTAATAAGGAATGGCGACCGTGCCAAACTTCTCCTGCTGGTAAGCGCTGAACTTGCGCGACTTGGCATCCGAGCCGTCGGTAAACAGTTCGACCGCCACGAAATCGCCCAGCGCCTCTTTCACGTCGGGATGCAGCAAAACGTTGTTCTCCATCAGACGACAGTTGGTGCAGGCGTAGCCGGTGAAGTTGATCAATAGCGGCTTGCCTTCGCTTTTGGCCTGGGCCTGCGCTTGCTTTAAATCGTTGACGAGCCACTGCGAGGCGACTTTCTGTTTGGCGCCGTAATCGCGCGGCGGCAGATAGGCGTCCAAATCGTGGAGCGAAACGCCGTTGTTGGCGGCTAACAGCCATCCGGCTACGCCCAACGTCGCCACGCCCAGAACGGCGCGACCAGGGCCGAGCTTTTGGCTATCAGTATCATTGGGCAAGCGCACGATGCGCAGCAGATAAAATCCGGCGACGATGGCGATGGTAAACCAGACCGCCAGAAATATCGGGCGCGTCAGCAGGCCGAGTTGCAGCGAGTAATCGGCGACCTGCAAGAACTTGAGCGCCGCCGCCAACTCCAGAAATCCCATGAACGCCTTGACCGAAATCAGCCATTGCCCCGAACGCGGCAGTTTGCTGATGACGCTCGGAAACAGCGCCAGCAAAAAGAAGGGTAGCGCGAACGCCGTCGAAAACGCCAGCATTCCGATGGTCGGATAGAGCGGCCCCGCCGTCGCCGCCGAAACCAGAGTCGTGCCGACGAACGGCACCGTGCAGGTAAACGAAGTCAAAGTGAACGCGAAACCCATTAACAGGGGCGCTAATAAACCCGATTTGCCTTTGGGCTGCACTTTGGTCAAAACGCTCGACGGCACCACGATCTCGAAGACGCCGAACAGGTTGAGCGCCAGCACGAAAAATAGCGTCGCGAGGGCGATATTAACGAGCGGATTGGCGGCGAACAGCGAGAGTCCCGACGCGCCGAACAACACCGAAACCGCGACGCCGATCAGCGTGAAGGTGCCGATGATGCCGCCGCAATAGACCAACGGCCCGACGAAGCGGTTGCCCTCGGTCTGCTTGGAAAATAGCGAGACCGTGATCGGAATCATCGGAAAAACGCAGGGCGTGAGGATCGCCAACAAACCGGCGCCAAACGCGAGGGCGATGAAGCCGAACAGGTTGGGCGGCGCCGTTTTGCCAGGCGTCGTCGTCGCGCCCGCCACGATGTTGACCGGAGCATCGCCGCTCGTCGGCGGCGCGGCTTCGTCGGTTGTCGCGGCGACGGCAGTCTCGTCTTTTTTGTCGTCGGGTTTGGCGGTTCCCTTGGTCTGGTCAACGGTTTGCGTCGGCACGCTTTCGTCGGCCTTGGTTTTGTCGGGCCGCGCCACGCCCGCCGCGACGGTAAAGGTTATCGGCAGCTCGACGGTTTTTGGCGGCAGACAAACGCGATTATTACACGCCTGAAAGCGCGCTTTAATCGTCGCCTTCTGCGCGCCCTTCGCGTCGGCTTTGAGCACGACGGGCAAGCCAAAGGCGACCGCTTGCTTGAACGATTCGGTTTCCATCTGGAAACCTTCGTCGAAGTGACGGTTGGGTTTGGGCTGCGCGATTTTTCCTTTGACCGCGAGCGCGCTGCCATCGGCGAGCTTGATCGTCGTCGGGTTGGGGCCGCCGGGGGCTGTCGAGGGCGCGTAGATATACCAGCCGTCCTCAATGGTGGCGGTCACGACGACGCGACCGCCTTCACCGGCGCGGATGTCTTTAGGCTGGATTTCGGCTGTCCAGGTAACGGGATTTTGAGCGTGCGCGACGGTGGGCACGCCGAAAACGCCGACGAGTAGGGCGAGCAGCAAACGAAGTTTTGGCATTAGTTAGAGGAACAAGGACGAGACGCTCGTTAAAGTTCCCCGTCGCGGCGATTTTGCAGTTGTTCGCTTTGGCTGGCGATCTAAATGGCACGCAGAGACGCAGAGAAAACAAGGCGCGAAAACACGATTGCACGAGTCGTGACGTTGAAAATTCTTTGTTCTCTCCGCACTTCTGTGTCTCTGCGTGCCACTTAAACAAAAGTGATGCTTCCTCCGATTAGCGATAATCCTCCAACGTTTTCCCCTCGCAACTCGCCGGATGAACACACTTTAAATCGCGCCAATCATTGATGTTTTGATCGTCAATCAACAGTTGCGGCTTGGGCAGAAACGCCACGAAACAATCCTCTATGCCGAACTCGCGCGCGCTGCTTTGCGCGTAATCGGCGCCGCCCGAACTCCAACAATACAGCGTTGCACCCTGCTGTTTTAACTCGCGAATGTGCCGAATCGTCGCGGGCATTGGGACGCGTTTGGTCGAGACGCTACGCACGAAAGTGTCGTCTACGTCAACGTAAATTATCGGCGGTTTCATGCGGGAATGATGAGTTCGTCGTCTTGCAAAATGAAAAAGTCGTTTCCGATGCCGGGCAGCACCTTTTGAATTCCCTGGATAACTTCGATAGAGTCGGGACGGCTGCCGATGAACTGCAATTTACCGTCGGTGCCGAAGATAAAGGTTGAAGCCCAACCTTTGACTCCGAACTTTTGAGCCAACAAGTTTTTCCTGCCGCTCTCGTCAAAATAAATTGGGAAGCTCAACCCGTAACGCGCAGCAAAATCTTCGACGCGCGGGCGCAAACCATCGCCCGAAACGCCGACGACCTGCAACTTCTGCGGCCCGGCGATGCGCGCCAATTTATTGAGAATCTGCACATCGTAAGCCCCGCTGTTCATAGTGAAAAAATAGACGACGGTGACTTTGCCGCTTTTCGGGTTCAATTCGAGCGGCGTGCCATCCAGAGCATCGGCGGAAAAGGTCGGCAACAGTTCGCCAATTTTGATATCGGGATCGTATTTGCCTTCGTCCAATTGGAAGAAGTAATCCACCGGTTTGGCGTTGACGGGCGGCGTGAAACTCCACGTCGCGGCTGGCAAATCGGGATTGGCGCGCACGTCCGAATGCGTCTCGATAATGAAAGTATCGGTGGGCATGCGGTTATCGCGATTTTCCGAACGGCGCAGCAAACCGTCGCTTTTGGCGACGAATAAGCGCGAAACGAAAATACTGCCGTCATCAGAGGCGAGTTGTATCTCCAAAACGCGACACTCCTGACCATCGGCGCGCGCATCGGCAGCGAACCGCAACGAGCGCACATCTTTGCGCGTGCGCTCCCAAAACTTGGTGTCTTCGAGGAACCCCATCGTCGGGCCACCAGCCTGCACTTCCATTAGCGGAGCGTCGAACTGAATCGGTTGCGGCGGCAATTCCAGCGACGGCCCATCAGCGACGGTGCCAGTTACGGTTCGACTGCGTGGGCGCGCGACGTATTTATCGGCGTAATCGGGCGACACAACGCGCATGATCTCCGCCGTGCCCAGCGCCAGAAACGCGCCTTTGGCGCTCGTGCCCTCGAAGCGGATGTTGGCGGGCCGCTCCCACTGCAATGTCGCCCGAAAGTTCAAACCTGTCATCTCGCCCGCGTTCGCTGGCTCGCCCGCCGCGTTCTCGATATGCACCCGCGTCACGTCGGAATACGACTTTAATGCCGCATAACGCGCCACCATCTGCTCGATGAATTGTTGAGCGGCGGCGTCAATCAAAGGTTCGGGTTCGGCGATACCACGCGGCACTTCGGGCGGCAACGTGGGCTGGGCGCGCCCGATGGCGCACAGGCACAAAGTCGCGACACAGACAAGAGAAAAACGATTCATAAATAGCTCCAATGAGATATTATAAATCAATTTTCGCGGTCGGGTAATCGTAGAGCTTCACAACCAGACCAAACAACTCATACCAAGTGCGCTGACTTACTCGTCATAAAGAGCAATGCGTTCCCCGTCGTAGTTGCGTCGTGAGACGCGTGTTAAAGGTGAAATACGCGTCTTACGACGCAACTACGACAAAAGTCAATTCGCGTTTAGGAAAACTATGCCAGCGCACTTGGTATAAGTTGTTTAATCTGTTCTTCATCCTCCTCTCCGCGTCCTCTCCGCCCTCGGCGATTAATTTATTTATTCACCCCTTGACGACAACTGTCGTTATCGCGTAAAATGTAATTTAACGACAATTGTCGTTAATCCCGATGACCACTTCCAAATTAGGCGAACAGGAGAGCGCGTTGCTGGCGTGGGTGGCGGCCAACGCTCCGGTGGGCGTCGCGCAGATCGTGGCCGGTTGGGGCGCCGATAACAGTTTGGCGCGCACGACGGTGACCACGATGCTCGAACGGTTGCGCGCCAAAGGCTATTTGTCGCGCGCCAAAAGCGGCGGCGCTTATGCCTATGCGCCGCAGCACGAACACCAAACGCAACTGCGCGGCGTGGTTGGTCGCTTCGTCGAAAAGACGCTGGGCGGCTCGCTCGATCCGTTCGTGGCTTACCTGGGCGAGGCCGATTTGAGCGATGCGCAGAAAGCGCAACTGCGCGAATTGGTCGAGAAATTGGACGATGAAAAGGAGGCCAAATGATCGAATTCTCGTTTTTGCTTCAACGCGCCAGCCTATTCGGATTGGCCGCATTGGGCGTCGCGCTACTTTTGCAATGGCTATTGGCCCACCGCGTGCCGCCCGCGTGGCGCGTGTGGATTTGGCGCGTCGCGATCATTCAAACCGCGTTGGCACTAATTCCCTTCGCGCCCATCGCGCTTTCGGTTTTGCCCGCGCCGGCGCCAATTGTGGCGCCAATGGTGAGCGAACCGGCAACACTCGAAGCGCCGCCAATCTCCGACGCGCCTATCGCGGACGTTTTGCCCCAGGCGCCCGTTGTCGAGACTTTGCCGCCCGCAATGACCGAAGCGCCCGCCGTCCAAAGCGCGCCGCCCATACCCGCAAGCCCGCGCGATTCCGTTGAAATCCAACTGTCGTGGCGCGCGTTCACCGCCTGGATTTACCTGTTGGGCGTGGCAATTCAACTGGCGTTGCTGGCGCGTGGCGCCCTAAACGTGCGCCGCAAATTGCGCGCTTGCACGCCGCTCGATAACGCGCCATTGCGTCCTATTGCCGCGCGCTTGAAGATTCGCAAATTGCCGCGTTTGCTGCAAAGCGAAAGCGGTTCGCCGTTTCTCACCGGCATTTTTCGCCCGACGATTGTGCTGCCCCTGTCCCTGGACGAAAATCATCTCGAAGCGGTTTTGGCGCACGAACTGGCGCATCAACGCCGCCGCGATTTGGCGTGGAACGCGCTGTTGTGGGCGCTGCAAAGCCTGTTGTGGTTTCATCCGTTGAGCTGGATTTCGCGGCGCTTCCACGCGCTCGAAAGCGAGAGCGCGTGCGACGAACTGACGCTGCAACTGACGCAAATCGCGCCCAAATCTTACGGCACGCTGTTGATTGGCGTCGAAAACGTCGCGACTTCGCCGCTCACGGCGGGCGTCAACGACGGCTTCTTCACACTCCACACGCGATTGGCTCGCCTGAGCAAATCGCCAAAAATGCCGCGCCGTCGCGTGCGCTGGCTTTGTCTGGCGGCGTTGCTAATTTCGTTCGCGGCGGTCGTGCCGATTGAACTAACGGCGCGCGCGCAAAACAAGGAGGCGGCGGTTGCCGCCAATCGAAAACCGCAGGACGTGAGCGGAAAAGTCGTGGACGCGAGCGGCAAGCCGCTGGCGGGCGCGACGGTTTATGCGCTTGCGATGCGGCCTGACAGCCAACCTTTGCCCACAGTTGAGACCGACAGCAAAGGCCAATTCACGCTTCGCGGCGCCAAGCAAGGCGATTTGGACATGAGCGTGTTCGCCGATGCGGGCGCGCGCGGCTTCGGCGAAAGTTATGTTTCGGGGCAGGCCGACGACATCGTCATTCGATTGGCGGCTCCGGCACAGGTTCGGGTGCGCTTCGTTGATGCGAGCGGGCGTCCGGTGCCCAATTTGAAGGTGAATTTGCGCTCTATCGGCGCTTCGACAACTTCGTGGAAAGACTTGCCAGGTTCGGTTAAGCAGCGATTCCAAACGACGACCAACGCGCGCGGCGAAGCCACTTTTTCGGGCTTGCCGCTGGGCGATGTCGCGCAATTCACTTTGGCCGACACAATTTTCAAGGACACGATTTTCAAGGACACGATTTTCGGCATGGGCGATTTGCGCGGCACCCGCTTCGCGCCGCTCGCCACCGAAGATGCCGTCGCCATTCAAACGCCCCTCACGCGCCAAACGATTCGGTTGTTGAACCCGGTTCGGCTCGAAGGCCGCGTTGCGCTCGATGGCAAAGCCAAAGGCAACGTTTTGATTTTGGCACGGCGCATCAACGCGGCGGAGGCGGCGGGTAACACCGAAAATCGCGAACGATTGATTGCTCAGACGCGCTCCAACGCGCAGGGCAAATACGTTATGGACGGTTTGCGGCCTGGGCGTTATGGCGTTTGGGTTTACCCCGAAAAGCCGGCGGTTAGGGAGTTCGTCGGGCCGTCTTACGAACGCGACTTGAAGGATAAAATTAATCGCGTGGACTTCAAACTCTCGCGCGGCGCGCTGATTCAAGGCGTCATCGTTAGCAAAGCGACCGGCAAACCGGTCAAAGGTCAGACGATGTGGCTGTTCGATTCGCAGGAGAATAATCAATACGTCATCACCGATGCGCGCGGCTATTTTAAATTTCGCGCGCTGGGCGGCAAACAACGTCTGCGCGTTCACGCCAATGGAAGCAACTCGCCGCCGCCGGGCTATGTTTTGCCCGCCAAATCGGAGTTCAATTTCACCGTTAAAAATGGCGAGAAACGCGATTTTAAAATCGCGTTACCCGGCAAGGGAGTTGTCGCGCCGATTCGCGGCGTCGTCGTGGGGCCGGACGGTCAACCGGTGGCGGGCGCCCAGGTGTTTTACCGCACTGTCGGCGGTTGGGGCTCCCAGTTAAACAAATCGGTGACGACCGACGCACAGGGCCACTTCGCTTTGCCCGACAAAGATTCGTTGAAACCGGCGCAACTCTTCGCCGATAAAGACGAGTTGACGACGCCCTATTCGGCGATTGCCTTACCCGGCAAGATGGCGCAGTTGCAGTTGGCCGCCGACGCGTGGGCCAGCATTGAAGGCCGCGTTACCGACGAAAAGCAGCGGCCCTTGAGCGGCGTCGCGGTAGACCTAACGCACTTTTATGGCACGACGGGCATTAGCGGCGACAAAACCACGACTGATAAAAACGGCCAGTTCCGCTATCAGCGTCAGCGTCCCAACACCAGCGTTTGGGTGCAGACCAACAAAACCGGTTACTCGCAGGGCCACGCCCTTGACTTTACGCCGCTACCAACCGGGCAGACGCGCCGTTTAGAGTTGACGATGCGGCGTGCTTCCAAAACTCTGGCGGGCATCGTTTATGGCACCGATGGCAAACCGGCGCGCGGTTATCAGGTCAATGCGTCGGGCCAGAGCAAGACGGTGCGCACCGATAGCAACGGGCGTTTTCTAATTCCGCAGGTTATGGAAGGCAAAATTTCCGTCTGGGTTTACGGGCCGAAAAGCATGGGCATCAGCGATTGGCCACCGGTCAGCGCGATGGGCGGCGATCAGAAGTTAGTGATTCGTCTGGCCAAAGTTCCGCGCGATACGCGCTACCGTCAAGTCGAGCAATCGTTTGCAGACGCGGTCAAACCCGAAACTCTGATTGGCAAAGCGGCGCCGCCGATTCGGGCTACGCGCTGGGCGGGTAGTCGCCCGATTGCTCTTGACAAACTGCGCGACAAACCGGTGTTTTTGGTGATTGCCCGCTTTGACGGCAACGATGGCGAAGTCCGTGATTTCGCGCGTTCGTTTGGCGACCGCATTCACTTCATCGGCGTGCAAATTCAGCTTGAAGCTGCCATCAATTCGCAACTTAAAGTCAGCGCCGAGGAAGCCGCACGGCGCATGGGCTTTCCCATCGCCGTTGACGCGGTTTTGCCCGCCAAAAAGTTCGCGGGCTGGCAAACCGCGCAGAGTTACGGTTATGCGCCCTACGTCGTCATCGGGCGCGACGGACGCGTGCTTTACGCGGGCGACAAACTCGACCGCGCGATTGAGTTGGCGACCGCGACGTCAAAGTGATTAACCTTCGATGCCACCAGATATCCGTAGTTTTCAACTCTTGGTGCGTAATTCTCGATAGCCCGCGCTCCAAACGGAGAAATTATTCGCTTTGTAACACGCACATTTCAGCGCCTTACCTCGCATACTAAAGAGCAAAGTATTGGCACTCGCCGACTTTCTCGATTTATGACTCACGGTTCTATTCTGGCATTCTTTGGCGACGCTTCGGCGGCGCAGGCCGCTTACGGCAATTTGCAGCGCAACGGCTACACCCAAATCGCGCTGATTACGCGTCCGGCGGGCGAGCGCGAGACCGATAAAAACAAGGTTTCGCAACCTAAAGTGGTGCGGCCCCGCGCGCCGCGCGTTGTGGGCGCGGGCGCGGGCGCTGCGACCGGCGCCAGCCTCGCGACGGCGTTGGGGCATCTGGTCGAAGCGCCGCGCGTGATTGCGCCCGCTTTTCCCATCGCCGGCGCGATTGTTGGCGGCGGCATCGGTTACGTGCTGAGCGGCAACGGCCCCGCGCGTCTGCCCGACGCCACGCTCAAGCGTTACCGCAACAGCGTGATGGGCGGCGAAACTTTGGTCATCGTGCGCGCGCAGTCCAATCAGTTGAAAGACGCGCTCGAAATCCTGCGCGAAGGCGAGGGCGGCCCTGCCGTCTTCCTGGAACGCAACGCGCCCGACCCGTTCGATATTACCAAGGCGCCCCTACGCCGCGACGTGTTGAGCGCCGAACAGTTGCGCGATCTGGCCAGCGAACTGGGCGCGCGCCACGCCAAAACGCAGAAGGGCGACGGCGCGTTTTTGCTCGGTCGGTTGCGCGAAAACCGCAAAATCATCGCGCGCGTCGCCGCCGGTTTGACCGAAGCCGCGCGCCTGGATCAGGCCGTCTCGCTTTCCGCCGAATGGCTCTTGGATAACAACTACGTCGTGCAGGGTCAAATCAAGGATGTCGAGCGCAATCTGACGCCGAAATTTCTGCGCGAACTGCCCGCCGCCGCGACCGGCAAATATACCCAGGTGCCCCGCATTTATCTGCTGGCGTCCGAGCTTGTCGCCGCCACTGATGGACGTTTCGACCGCGAGATATTGATGTCGTTCGTGCATCATTATCAGGTGGGCGGCTCCAACTTGTCTACCGGCGAACTGTGGGCGTTGCCGTTGATGCTGCGTCTGGCGATTATCGAGAATCTGCGCCGCCTGACCGCGCAGGCCGACAGGCGGCAGCGCGAGCGCGAACGTTCGGATTTCTGGGCCAATCGTTTGTTGGCGGCAGCGTTCAGGGAGCCGGATCAGATTCTGCCGTTGTTGGCGGAACTGAGCAACGAACAGAAGAAAATCGCGCCGCACTTCGCCGACCGTTTGGTCTCGCATCTCTTCGACGAAGAGGCCGCGTTGGGGCCGGTGCGCAGTTGGCTGGAGCGCAAGATGTCGGCGCCCCTCGCCGAACTGACGAGCCGCGAGCAACGGCGTCAGGCCACTGACGCGGTTTCGATTGGCAACGCTATCACGACGATGCGCTTTCTGGCCAATTTAGATTGGCGCGAGTGCTTCGAGCAACTTTCGCTGGTGGACGCGATTTTGGCGCAGGATCCGGCGGGCGTTTATCGTTCGATGGACTTCGCGACGCGCGACCGTTATCGCAATAAAATCGAGAAATTGGCGCGCCACAGCGAACTGGGCGAAATCACCATTTCGCAGCGCGTGGTGCAGAAGGCGGCATTGGCGGCGCGCGACCGCGTTCAACGCGCGGCGCCCGCGCACGGCGAGCGCGAACACGAAACGCTGATTTATCAGCCGGTCAGTCACGTCGGCTATTACCTGATTGATGATGGGCGCGTGCCGTTCGAGCTGTCCATCAACTTCCGTAATACCATCGCTGGCAAGTGGCGGCGCTGGCTGCGTTATCGTCCGGCGACGTGGTATTTTAGCGGCATCGTGGGCGGGACGGCCTTGGCAATGTGGGGCATCGAACGCTTTGCTAAAGCCGTCGGTGGCGCCTTGTCCTGGCCGTTGCGCATCCTGGCGTTTCTGCCCTCGTCCGAAGTCGCGACGCAGGTCGTCAATTATGGCGTCACGCGTTTAATGCAGCCGCGCGCCCTCCCGAAGATGGAGTTCAAAGATGGAGTGCCGCCGCGCTGGAAAACCGTCATTGCGATTCCGATGTTGCTGGGCAGCGTCGAAGATGGCGTCGAGAACGCGCATCAGTTGGAGATTCACTATCTTTCCAACCCCGACCCGAATTTGCGTTACGCATTGCTGGCCGACTACACCGACGCGACTTCGCGCCAAACCGCCGACGATGACGAACGTTTGGAAGCGGCGCGCGAGGCGATTGCCGATTTGAACGCGCGGCACGGTAACCAGTTCTTTCTGTTTATCCGCGAGCGCCGCTGGAGCGAAACCGAGGAACGCTGGATGGGCTGGGAACGCAAGCGCGGCAAGTTGGAAGAGTTCAACCGCTATTTGTTGGGCGCGCACAATCCGCCGCCCGAACAGATGCACGTTGCGCAGGGCGATTCGAGCGAGTTGGATGGCATCAAATTCGTCATCACGCTGGACGCCGACACGCAGTTGCCTTATGGTGCCGCGCGCCGCATGATCGAGGCGATTGCGCATCCGCTCAACCGCCCGCGCGTCGGCGAAGATGGGCTGGTCGAGCGCGGTTACACCTTGATTCAGCCGCGCGTGGATACGATGCTGCCATCGGCGATGGCGACGCGTTATTCGCGATTGTTTTCGACGGCTTCGGGCCTCGATCCTTATACCAACGTGGTCTCGGATGTCTATCAGGACGCGTTTGGCGAGGGTTCCTATCACGGCAAGGGCATCTACGATTTGGAGGCGTTCGAGCGCGTTCTGGGCGGACGTTTCCCCGACGCGACGCTGCTTTCGCACGACCTCATCGAAGGCGCGCACGTTCGCGTCGGGTTGGCTTCGGACATCGTGTTGTTAGATGATTTTCCGCCGCAGTATCAGGCTTCGATCAAGCGCGATCACCGATGGACGCGCGGCGACTGGCAGATTGCGGACTGGGCGTTTGGCAGCGTGCCGACGCCGCGCGGGCGCGAGAAGAACCCGATTTCGGGCTTCAATCGCTGGAAGATCGCCGATAACCTGCGGCGTTCGCTGCTGGCTCCGGCGAGCATCGCCTTATTGGTCGGTGGCTGGTTGGCCGGTGGCCCCGCCGCCGTCGCGGCTTCGGCGGGCGTGGCTGGCCTTATTCTGTGGCCGACGGCGATTAACGTCTTCACGCGTTTGACGACGCGGCCCGACAAAATTCTGCGCGGACGCCACGAAATCGGGCGCGGTTTGGTGCGCGCCGCCATCGAAACTTCGCTGTTGTTGCATCGCGCCGGTTTGTCGCTCGATGCCATCGGGCGTTCGCTGTTTCGCAAGGGCGTCTCGCACAAACTGATGCTCGAATGGCAGACCGCCGCCTCGACTTATAAAGGCGGCAACGCGGGCGAAGTCGCGTTCTTATTGCGCATGGCGAGCGGCTCGGCGTTGTCGGGCGGATTGGCGCTGGCGGTAATGCAGCGCGGCGCGACGGCGATATTGGCGGCGTCGCCTTATTTGCTGGCGTGGGCGGTCGCGCCTCTGGTTGTGTGGTGGCTGGCGGGCGGGCGCGAGGCGCGGCAAGAAGAGGCGATTTCGCGCGACGACGAGAAGTATGTGCGCGGCATCGCGCGGCAGACCTGGCGCTATTTCGACGATTTCGTCGGGCCGGAAACCAACTGGTTGCCACCGGATAACTATCAGGAAGCTCTCAACGTCGAGATCGCGCAGCGCACTTCGCCGACCAACATGGGGTTGTGGCTTTTGGCGTGCGTGGCGGCCAACGATTTCGGCTGGCTGACGATTGATGAAGTCGCCGAACGCTCGCGCGCGACATTGGCGACCTTCGATGAAATGGAAAAATTCGAGGGCCATTTCCTCAACTGGTATGGCTCTCTCGATGCGCAACCGTTGCGCCCGCGCTACGTTTCGACGGTGGATTCGGGCAACTTGCTGGGCAGCCTGTGGACGATGGCGCGCTCGATGAAAGATTTGGCGCGTTCGCCGATGTTCGATGGCAAATCGTTGCGTGGTTTATTGGATGTTCTGGATTTACTGGAGCGCGAACTGGGCGGCGAACGCACGGCGTTCGAGATGGAACTGAGCGAGATTCGCCGTTTGGCGAGCGCGCCCTGCGGTTCGCCGCACGAAGTTCTGGCGACGCTTCGGCGTTTAGAAGCGCCGGTTGGACAGTTGAGCGCGTCGCTTTCGATGCGCAATGTGCCCGCCAAAACTTTGAAGCGCTTGCGCGCCAACGCGGTCAACGAAGAGACCGATCCGCGCTTTACCGTCGCGCCGATTTCGTATTGGGCGGCGCAACTGCAAACGCAGTTGGAGATGTGGACGCAGACTATTCTGCGCTACGGCAAGTGGATGGAAATGCTCGCCGAACCCGCCGACGAATTCTTGCTTTCGCTGGGCAGCGACGTTCCCGATTTGCGCCGCGAAATCTTCGCGCTTTCGCCGTCGCTTACCGAACTCTCGCGCGGCCAAGCCGGACGACTGAACGAACTGTTGGAGCGTCGTCACCGCGCCGAAACGCCGATTCCCGTGCGCGAATGGGCGCAGAAGGTAGACGACGAATGGGGTAGGGCGCGCTGGCTGGCGGGCGAAATGATGGGCAAGTGCGACGACATCATTGACCGTTCGCGCGGCATCGCCGACCAGATGAAGATGGGCTTTCTGTTCGATCCGCAGCGCAAGCTGTTCTCGATTGGCTACAGCGTCGATGAGCGTCGTTTGGACAGCTCGTTCTACGATTTGTTGGCGTCCGAGTGCCGCCTGGCCTCGTTCTGCGCGGTCGCGCGCGGCGATGTGCCCGCCGAACATTGGCTGGCTTTGGGCCGCAGATTCGGCCAAACGCCGGTCGGCCCCGCCTTGATGAGTTGGAGCGGCACCATGTTCGAGTATCTGATGCCGATGCTGTTTCAGAAGCCGTTCGAGAACTCGCTGTTGGCCAACGCCGAACGCGTGGCCGTCGCCGCGCAGATCGCTTATGGCGCGCGCCGCCGCGTGCCCTGGGGCATCTCCGAAGCCGCGTTCGCGGCGATTGACGCTTCGGGGACGTATCAATATAAGGCGTTCGGCGTGCCTGGGCTGGGCCTCAAGCGCGGCCTGGACGAAGATTTGGTGATCGCGCCTTACGCCACGTTGATGGCGCTTATGGTGAATCGCGAGGCGTCGCTATCCAACCTGCGCGAGCTGGAAAAAATCGGCGCGCGCGGCGATTATGGGTTCTACGAATCCATTGACTTCACGCGCCAACGGCTGGACGATGATGGCGTGGTCAATTCGCTGGCGACGGCGACGGCGACCGAGGTTGTGCGGCGCGGCGGCAAGGATAATCGCGGCTCGATTGTGCGCTGTTTCATGGTGCATCATCAGGGCATGGCGCTGCTGGCGATGCAGAACCTGTTGTGCGACGGCGCCGTGCAACGGCGTTTTCACTCGGATGTTTTTGTCGAGGCCGCCGAGCCGCTATTGTTCGAGAAGATTCCCGAAGCGCCGCCGGTTTTGGAGAACCCGTCGGCCAACAATGTGCGCCCGACGCACGTCGAGAACCTGGGCGGCGATGCCGTCGAGCGCCCGACGGCGCCCGACACGCCCGCCGTGCGCGCGCATCTGCTGGGCAGCGAGCGTTACAACGTGATGCTGACGGCGGCGGGCGCCGGTTTCTCGCGCTGGGGCGAGTTCGAGATCACCCGTTGGCGCGCCGACCCGACGCGCGATAATTGGGGCCAATTCCTCTATCTGCGCGACATGGATTCCAATTTGGCGTGGAGCGCGACGCATCAGCCGCTCAAGCGGCAGGCGCGCAATATGGGCGTCAGTTTTAAGCCGGAAAAAGTCGAGTTCGACCGTCGCGATTCGGAAATCGAATCGCGCCTGGAAATCTGTGTATCGCCCGAAGATAACGTCGAAGTTCGGCGGTTGACTCTGGTCAACCATTCTAACCGCGAGCGCCGCATCGAGGCGACATCGTTCGCCGAGTTAGCTCTGGCGCCGCACAATACCGACAGGGCGCATCCGGCGTTTAACAAATTGTTCATCCAAACCGGCGTCATCGAAGAACGCGCGGCGCTTTTGGCGTGGCGCCGTCTGCGTCAGCCCAAAGATACGCCGGTCTGGGCGGTTCATCTGACTTCATCGAGCAAGGAATTGGGCGCGGCGCAGTGGGAAACCGACCGTTTGCAATTCCTCGGTCGCACCCGCAGTGCGCGCAATCCGGTCGCCCTCGAAGGCGCGTTATCGGGCACGACGGGCGCGGTTTTGGATCCGTGCTTCTCGATTCGACGCGAGGCGACGCTCAAGCCTGGCGAGCGCGTGCAAATCGCGTGGGTGACGGGCGCGGCGGATTCGCAGGAGAACGCCAACCGTTTGATCGAGCGTTACGGCGATTTCGCGGCGTGCAATCGCGCCTTTGAGTTGGCATGGACGCACTCGCAGTTGGAGCTTCATCATCTGCAAATCAAGGCCGACGAAGCCCAGGCGTTCCAGCAGTTGGGCGGATATTTGTTGTATCCCAACGGCGCTCTGCGCGCTCCGGCGTCGCGAATTCGCGCCAACGATAAGGGGCAGAGCGGTTTGTGGTCGTATGGCATTTCGGGCGATTTGCCAATTTTGCTGGTCGCCATTGATAACGCGCGCGATTTGATCGTGGCGCGTCAGGCGTTGCGCGCCCATACCTTCTGGCGCGTGCGCGGGTTCAAGGTGGATTTGGTTATCGTCAACGAACAGGCGGGCGGCTACGCGCAGGACTTGACCGAGACCTTGCGCAAGTTGGTCGAAAGTTCGACGCCCTATACCGGAACCGAAAAACCTGGCGGCGTGTTTCTGCGCTCCGCCGATACGATTCCGCCCGAAGATATGACGCTGTTGCTGAGCGTGGCGCGCGTGGTGCTGGTGGCGGCGCGCGGCGGGATTTCGCAGCAGCTTGGCCTCGTCAACGACGACATGGACGCGCCGCCGCGCTTCGTGCCGACGGCCAAAACGCAGAACGAAGCCGACTTGCCTCTGCCGTTTATGGAGTTGCCTTACTTCAACGGGCTGGGCGGGTTTACGCAGGGGGGCGAGGAATACGCGATTTATCTGGGGCCGAACGATGTGACTCCGGCGCCGTGGATCAACGTGTTCGCGCACGAAGATTTCGGCGCGATTATCTCGGAGTCCGGCCAGGGATTCTCGTGGTTTGGCAACTCGCAGGCGAACCGTATCACGCCATGGAGCAACGACGCCGTCAGCGATACCGCCGAAGAAGCGGTTTACATCCGCGACGAAGAGACCGGCGAATTTTGGACGACGACCGCCCTTCCGATTCGCGAGAAAGAGGCGTATCGCGCGCGGCACGGTCAGGGCTATTCGGTTTTCGAGCATAACTCGCACGGCATCGAGCAGACCTTGACGACGTTCGTGCCGATGGACGACGCCAAGCGGCCCGTCCGTTTGCAGACGCTGAAGCTGACCAACCGCAGTGGGCGCGCGCGCAAGCTGACCGCGACTTCGTATTCGCAGTTTATTCTGGGCACGGTCGCCGAAGAGACGCGGCCTTTCGTCGTGACGAGTTGGGACACGCAGAGCGACGCTTTGCTGGCGCGCAATTCTTATAATTCGCCGTTCCCGCATCGTGTCGCGTTTGCCAGCGCGGTGCCCAAACCGACATCGTTTACGGCGGACAGAATGATGTTCCTGGGGCGCAACGGCACGCCGACCAATCCGTTTTCGCTGCGGCGCAAAACGCTGCAAGACAAAGTCGGCGCCGGTTTGGATTCGTGCGCCGCTTTGCAAGTGCCGGTCGAGTTGGCGCCCAATGAATCCATCGAAGTGACGTTTATGCTGGGCGAGGCCGATAATATCGAGCAAGTCCGCTCGATTGTGTCGAGCTTCCGCGCCAAAGGCAGCGCCGACAAAGCGCTGGTTGCGACGCGCAATTGGTGGGACGAGATGGAAAGCACGCTACAAGTCGAGGTGCCGGACAAATCAGTCAACTTCCTGGTCAACCGTTGGTTGCCCTACCAAATCCTGAGTTGCCGCATCTGGGCGCGTAGCGCGTTCTATCAGAGCGGCGGCGCCTGGGGTTATCGCGATCAAATGCAGGATTCCCTCGCGTTGACGACGCTTTATCCGAAAGCCGCGCGCGATCAAATCTTGCGTTGCGCGCAGCATCAGTTCGAGGAAGGCGACGTTCAGCACTGGTGGCATCCACCTGGCGATGCCGGTGTGCGCACCTTAATTACCGACGACTTGCTGTTCCTGCCTTACGGCACGGCGCAATACGTCAAAGTGACCGGCGACAGTTCGATTTTGGATGAAGAAGTGCCGTTTTTGCACGGGCCCGTTTTGGAAGAAGGCGAACACGAGAAGTATTTCGAGCCGCAGATTTCGGATGAGAAAGCGAGCGTCTTCGAGCATTGCCGTCGCGCCATCGAGAAAGGCTGCACGAGCGGGCCAAACGGTCTGCCCTTAATCGGCGGCGGCGATTGGAACGACGGGTTAAACCGCGTCGGCATCGAAGGCAAAGGCGAAAGCGTGTGGCTGGCGTGGTTCTGCGTGGATGTTTTGAACAGCTTCGCCGAGATTTGCGATGCGCGCGGCGAGAAGAAGTTGGCGCGCGATTATCGCAAGCGCGCCAAGACTTACGTCGCGAACATCGAGAAGAACGCGTGGGATGGCGCCTATTATCGTCGCGGCTACTTCGACGATGGCACGCCGTTGGGTTCGCACTTGAGCGACGAAGCGAAGATCGATTCGCTGCCGCAAAGCTGGAGCGTCATTGCGGGCGGCGGCGATGCGCAGCGTTCGCGGATGGCGATGGATGCGGTCGAGGAACACTTGATCGACAAAGAAAAGGCCATCGTGAAACTGTTCACGCCCGCGTTCGATAAAACCGAGAAAGACCCAGGTTATATCAAGGGCTATCTGCCAGGCGTGCGCGAAAACGGCGGGCAATATACCCACGCGGCGCTGTGGGTGGCTTACGCTTATGCGCTGTCGGGGCGCGGCGAAAAAGCGGTCGAAACGTTGGGCCTGCTCAATCCGGTTCAGCACGCGCGCACGCCCACCGAGGTGCAGACCTACAAAGTCGAGCCTTATGTGGTGACGGCGGACGTTTACGACTTGGAAGGCCAGGTCGGGCGCGGCGGTTGGTCGTGGTATACCGGCTCGTGCGGCTGGATGTATCGCGTGTGGGTCGAAGGCGTTTTGGGCTTCGACAAGCGCGGCGACGAACTACATCTCAACCCGGCGATTCCGCGCGATTGGAACGGTTTCAAGCTGACCTACAAGCACGGAAGCGGCGTTTACCAGATTCAAGTCGTTAATCCCGATGGCGTCGAAAATGGTGTCGCGAAAGTCGAAGTGGACGGCAAAGTGGTGGCGCGTAAGATCATTCCGCTCAAGGATGACGGCAAAACGCACAACGTGTTGGTGACGATGGGCAATACCGCGCCGCCGAAGGACGAAAGCGAAGTTGCGCCGGAAATGCCGAGCGTGCCGCCCGCGACGATGATCGAAACCGTCGAAGCGCCCGAACCGGTCGGCGGCGAGGAAATTACCATGACGGCGGGCACCGAAATGGAAGCGTTGGAACGGTTGCAAAGCGCGGCCAACGAAGGCGCCAAATTTGACGAAAGCGATGTCGAAGAAGCGCCGATTGTCGCGGCCCAACCGGAGTTGCCGCAGACCGAAGTCGAAGTTTCGAGCGAGACGCCCGACCAAGTCACCAACTTCGAGCCGCTTCGTCCCCTGCTCAATGCGGAGCCGAAGGTCGAGACGTTGGAAGAGTTGACTCTGGAAACCGACGAGGCGGCGGACGCCAGACCGATGGAGGAAATCGCGACGGCGGGCGAGGAACCGACGACGGTGACGAAATCGGCGGCGATGCAGCAACCGGCGCAAAAGCCAAAGGCCAAACGCAAACCGGCAAAGCGCAAAGCGAAGCCGAAATCTGCGCCCAAACCGGATGCGCCGGACGCGAGTTAAGGATGCGAACAGCCCCGCGGAAATTCGGCGGGGCTGTTCGTTTGAACGCTCGACCCGCCCTGTAGAGACAGCGATTTATCGCGTCTAAAGCGTCGGAGTTGCCGAAATGTTAAAGCAAGTTCAACGTTTTCGACGCGACAAGTCGGTATCTCTAAGATACCTGGTATAACGACATAATGGCGCGCGACAATTCACTCGGCGTTGACCGTCCACGGCGTCATGGCGCCGCCTTCGTAAACGTCGGTCAGGCGCTTCCACTTGGCGTGTCCGTCGGCATAGAGCGCGTTAAAAGCGTAGCCGTCGAAATCGCTTTCGCCCACGCCGGTGTGACGAGAGCCGTTAAGTCGTCCGCCCAGCGAACTGATCGTTTCGCCGACGTTGGGAATCAGACGGCCCTGCGTTTCGGCGCCCAAACCCGCGTCTTGACGGCCATCTTCGATGAGCATTAACGTGCCCGCGCTGTCCTCGATTTGCGCCAGATTGCGACCGGCAATGCCGACGTTTGTGGTGGCGTTGTTGGGCGTGACGTAGCCGTAAGAATAGGTCGTGATGTCGAGAAATGGCCCGCCCGCCGCGATGGGGCCGCGATTGTAAAGCGCCGTCGTTTTGGTGCCGCTGGGACAATCGAAAACCTGCGTGCTTTTGATGTAGGGAGTGATCATGTCGGCCCAACGTGCGCCATCGTCGCCCGCCGCACCGTAACCGGTGAAGCCGTTATAGCCGCCGCCATGACTGAAACGCGGCATCGTTTCGTCGTAATCCTGGCTGTATTGCATCATGCCTAGGCCAATTTGTTTGAAGTTGTTGAGACAACTCGAACGCCGTGCGCTTTCCCGCGCCCGCGCGAACGCCGGAAACAGAATCGCCGCCAGAATGGAAATGATGGCGATAACGACGAGCAGCTCGATAAGGGTGAACGCAGGCCGCCGGTTTTGGTGGGGAGATTGGAACATGAGAAAGGGGGAACTCCGATTAACGATTAGAAGCAAAGTATGGCGCGCCGTCGCGCCGCCGAATCTGAACTTTTCTAACGTTTTGTTTGCCATTCTAAATTCCAACTTCCAACTCCTGAATTTTCCCAAAAAAGAGGCATCTAAATTGCTGAGATACAGGATGAAACCTTGAGAAAAGGAGACTCCAAACACCATCATGGAAGATATTTTAGAAACCATCGAGAACTTGCCGACGAGCGTCTATTACGGTAGCGTCGCTGGCTCCATCGCGCTGTCGCTGGCGCTGTTTTTTAGCGGCAAACGTCAGGAAGCCATCTTCGTCGGGCTGTGGGCACCCACGATTCTGAATCTGGGCCTCTACAACAAACTGCTGCGGCCCTCCAAAGAAGGTAACAGCACCGATATTCCGTAAATCGTAGCAACCAAAACAGAACCCGAAGCGGAAGCGGCGCGGCTTATTTAAAGTAGGCCGCGTCGCTTCCGCTTCGGGTTCTGTTTTTTGTGTCTAATCTTCTTCAATTTCAGCGCGCAAAACGATGCGGCGGCGTCCATCTTTCTCGTAAACCGACGGCATCGCGTCCTGTTCTTTCCACAATCGCCCATACGATTCGTAGCGCGATGGCGCGATTGCACCGTCGGCGACTGCCGCTTTGATGGCACAGCCTGGCTCGATGACGTGGGTGCAATCGTTGAACTTGCAATCATTGATAAGCGGCACGAATTCGGGAAAACAACGGTCGAGCGCGACATCTTCGGTTTCCAGTAGCGTCACCGTTTTCACGCCGGGCGTGTCAGCGATGTAGCCGCCGCGCGGAAGCGGATGCAGCGAAACATCGGTCGTGGTGTGGCGGCCCTTGCCGATTTCCATGACCTCGCCGATCCACAGTTGTAGACCGGGCTGAACCATCATCACCAAACTCGATTTGCCGACGCCCGAACTGCCAATAAATGCCGAGATATGATCTTTTAAAGCCGCGCGCAATTCTTTAGTGCCGGTGTCTTTGCCTTTTTCCGCCGAAGTCAAAATGACCTGATAACCCAGGCTTTGATATAAGTCCACATAGGGCTGAATCGTTTGTTTTAACTCGCGCGCTTTAATTAAGTCAATTTTGTTGAAACAGATCACCGTTTCCAGATCGTTGGCTTCGGCCAGCACCAGAAAGCGGTCGAGGCGGTGCGGATTAATATCGGGATCACGCGCGGCCATGACGACGACGACCTGATCGAGATTGGCGACGGTAATCTGCGCGGTCTTGTTATAGCGTGAGCGGCCCAACGCTGAGGTGCGCGGCAACACTTCTTCGATAAAGCCTTCGCGTAGCAGACGACCGCGTGCGTCGGCGCCCGACGTTTCGAGCACGCGCACGCTGACGCGGTCGCCGACCGAGACCGGTTGCGAGAACTTGCGGCGCTCTTTCTTGGGATTTTTGAGGCGACCGCCCAGCGCGCATAAAATCGGTTCGCGGTCATCGCCTTCCGACGGCACGTCCACTTCATACGAGCCGCCGCCCGCGCCCATCACGATGCCTTCGATCATTTCGGGCGCGTCGTCTAAGTTAAGATTTTCCGTGGATTCCATGAGTTGATGTTGATGAACAGTTTGCGCGGTTTGGGCGGCGGAAACAAATCACGCCAAATGTAGAGACAGCGATTTATCACGTCTAAAACGCCGGAATTGCCGTAACGTTAAAGCCAGTTCAACGTTCAGACGCGATAAATCGCCGTCTCTACATAGGAGTTACGCAGTTGGGAGCGAATCTGCGAACCCTGAGCGTGAGCGACGGGCCAACTGTTTTGCATAGCCCGTCGCTCACGCTCAGGGTTCGCAGCAAAATTGGCAACTGCGTAACTCCTATCTACAATTAACGTATCCGGCGTTTTTGATAAAATTTGAGCGGCGCCTTTAATTCGTCGTCCGCTTTCGTCTCATGCGTTACCCCCGCCGTCCGTCCTCTCGTCCCGTGCTGCTTTCGTCCGTCGCTTTGTGTGCCATCGCTGGCGGAGTCTGGTTTCAAATCGCGCGCCGCGCCGATGCCCAACTCGAAGGCACGTTGGGCGGCCCCAGATTCGTGCCTTCGCAAAACGCGCCGATGCCGACAGCTGCGCCGCAACTCGCCATCGCCGCGCCGCAACCGAGCATAGCCACCGTCGCGCGCCAAACGCCCCTGCCCGCGCCGCCCGCGATTCCCGATAATCAACGCGTTCGCGTCGGGCTTTCGACCGAGAAAGGCGCCTTAGCGATTTGGAGCGCCAACGGTTTAATCTTGCGCGATTTGCGTCAGCCCGCGCGGGCGCTACGCAGTGGCCCCAATGAAATCGTCAAGTTCGATTTGGGCGCGCCGGTCAATGCTCGGAGCGGCGCCCTAACCTTTCGCGGCACGATTTCACTCGACATCGCCGGACGCAAATCAACCGCGTGGCAATATATTTCGGTGAGCGTGCCGGGCGAGCAGCAAGCGCGCGTGACCAGCAACAACAAAAGCGCGCGTTATGGTCGGCCTTATCGCGGCGGCTTCGAGGTTTTTCCGCAACAGTTGGGCGAGCCGGATCATCGTCAAAACGAGCTTTCCCTCGTCAACGTGGTGAACATGGAAGATTATCTCAAGGGCGTGGTGCCCTGGGAAATGGATCCGACGGCGCCTTTGGAGGCGCTCAAAGCGCAGGCGATGGGCGCGCGCACCAAAACGCTCGATTTGCGACAATCCAAACGGTTCGCGGCGGGCAAATTCGACATCTGCGACTACGATGCCTGTCAGGGTTATCCGGGCATGGAGAACGAGAAACCGCTCTCTTCGCGCGCCGTTGACGAAACGCGCGGCCTGGCGATTTACAGCAGTGGGCGCGTGATTGACTCGGTGTTTTCCACCAACTCGGGCGGCATTTCGGCCAACGCAAGCGATGTCTGGAAAACCTCGTCGGCGATTTCGTATTTGCAAAGCATTCGCGATTTCGCGCCCGATTCGCCCTTAACTCAAATCGTTAAACCGAACATGAGCGAGGCCGATTGGCGCCTTTACTGCTCGCAAAGCTGGCCTTCTTTCGCGCGCCCGTCCGATGCCGACCGCGCCAATTTAGCGCGCCGCCGCGCCACCAATGCGCGCGTCGCCGCGCTTTACGGCCCCGACGACGAACCCGAATTTTACCGGTGGAAACGCTTCATTTCGGTGGGCGATGCGCTGTCGGCGTTTGCCGACAAAGGCTTCGCGCAGGTGACGAAATTCGAGGTCGCCGAGCGCGCCGCATCGGGCCACATTCGCCAACTGCGCGTCGAGGGCATCGCCAAATCCACGCCGGGAGCGACGATTACGCCCGCCAGACAAACCGCGCCTTTAAGCACAACTTTGGTCGGCGACAGCGCCATCCGCGCGATGTTTTCGGGGCGCATGGGTTCGACGACGGCGCTGCCGAGTTCGACTTTTGTGATCACGCCGCAAGCGGGCGCCGACGGCAAATTGCAGGGCTGGCAAATTCTGGGCGCCGGTTGGGGGCATGGCGTTGGGATGTGTCAGCGCGGCGCCCAAAACCACGCTTTGACGGGTTGGGACGCGCGCCGGATCATAAATTGGTATTATCAGGGCGTGGAAATTCGCAAACTGTATTAAATTGTCGACGTTGTGGAGAGCGCGGAGGTTTTTCCCTCACCCTAACCCTCTCCCGGAGGGAGAAGGAGCTATCCGCAAGATAGGCATACCTGCAAGAACTTCCTTGTAAGTTAGTTCGAGCGGGTGATATTTTCTTGCGGGTAGCTCCTTCTCCCTCCGGGAGAGGGTTGGGGTGAGGGAAAAACCTCCGCGCTCTCCACATAAACTCAATGCTTCTTCAAACTCAACTGCAAGCCGAATTTGGCGACGCCCTTGAATTTCTCTCGACCGAAAACTCCATCGTTGACGGCGTGTTGCCGCAAACTTTCGTCGCGCCGCGCGATGAGGAATCCGCGCGTTTGTTGATGCAGTTTTGCGGGCGCGAAAAATTGGCGTTAATCGCGACCGGCAACGCCACCAAACTCCATATCGGCGCGCCGCCGACGCGCTTTGATGTCGGCGTTTCGACGCGGCATCTGAACCAGATTTTCGATCACGATGCCGGAAACGCCACAGTCGAAGCGGGCGCGGGCATCGCGCTTTCCGATTTGAACGCGGCGGTTGAGGGCGCCAATCAGTTCGTGCCGCTCGATGACGATGGCGGCAGTTTGGGCGGTGCGATTGCCTGTAATGCGTTTGGGCCGTCGAAAGGGAAGTGGGGCGCGCCGCGCGATTTGGTGGTTGGCCTTCACGCGATGTTAAGCGATGGGCGGCACGTCAAGGGCGGTGCCAAAGTGGTGAAAAACGTGGCCGGTTACGATTTGCCCAAACTGTTCGTCGGCTCTTTCGGAAGTCTGGGTTTAATCACGCGCGTCACGATTCGTCTGCGGCCCGACGACGCGGCGAGCGCCGATTGGAGCGAGCGTTTCGATTCGTTGGGCGAACTGCAAGCGCGCGCCGATGCGATAATGAATGGCCCGTTCGAGCCGACGCTATTGTGCGCGAGTTGGCACGGCGAAAGTTGGCGGTTATCCGCGCGCTTCGAGGGCGGCGAAAAAGCTGTTGTCGCGCAGTTGAAGCGCTTGCCCGATGCAGTCGAAACGGACGAGATGTTGATGCCGACGGCTCTCTGGCAATTGCGCGCGCAGTTGCCTTTAACGCGCGCGGCGGATTGGCTTCGCGCCGCACAAAATGAAGGCGCGGTTTCGCTCGATTGGGACGCGGGATTGGGCATCGCGCGCGCCAGTTTCGGCGAATGTTCTCCATCAATCGTCGCGAAACTGCGCGCTCTGGCCGATGAAGACGGCGGCTATTTACGCGTCGAGCGAGCGCCGGTCGAGCAGAAAACGCCCACATTAATCTGGGGCGAACCGCGCGCCGATGCGAGTTTGATGCGCGGATTGAAAGCGGCTTACGACGCGGCGAACGTCTGTTCGGTGGGGCGTTTTGTAGGCGGAATGTAGGTTGTGGTTGGTTATAACTTGCGCGCGAAATTGGGCTTTGAAGGTGCCGTGAGAGCGGGCTTGGTCGCCTGGTGGAGACAAGGCAGTTTTTCTCTCCATAACCCTGACGTTGGTTATTTGGCTCCTTTAAGCGCCCGCGCTGACTTGCTCGAAGAAAGCGGGAAATGGATTGGCCGCTTTGCCTTCGAGATAGGCCAAAAACTGGTTAGAGCGCACGACGCTTGCGTCTTTGGCTTTGAAGATGCGCGCGATTTGTTGTGGCCCGTCGAGATCGTTGACATCGCTCAACAAGAGTTCCTGAGCGCGCTTCATCGCGGGCTCCCATTCTTGCAGCGCGATTTCCAGACTGATGATCGCGGGAGTGCGGCCACGCCAATACCCTCTCTGCTGAATATCGCGCATCTTCGCCAGATCGTTGCGGATGGGCGAAGCGGCGTCGAACTTGGGGAACTCGACCGCACTGAGCAGATTGGCGGGCGCGTCTTCGCCTTCTGCGGGCGCGATCTGGGCGCGCGTGAACGCCAGAACTTTGGGGAATTCGCCCTGCGCGGCCCAGATGCTGTTCAGCGTTTTGGTGGCGCCCTCGATGGCCTCCTTATTATAGGGCGTTTCGGCCCAGAACAATTTGCCCCATTGCAGCGCGCGGTCGAACTGCTTGGCTTCGATGAGTTTGGCCACCAAACGTTCATACATCCAGCCCTGATGCCAATCGAGGGCGCGTTGATTTTGCGGATCGAGAAAAGCCGGCATCTCGTTCAAGGCGTTTTCCAGCAACGCGATGCTCTCTTGCGGCGCGGCGCCCTGAGCATCGAGCGCATTGGCCCAGGTGTTGAGCGTGCGCGAGGCGAACTGTTCCAAATGCGGATGACCGCTACGCGCGCCATCCACGATCATCTGGCGGTTGGCCTTCAAAAGCTCAATCGCCTTGTCGGGCTGTTTCTGACGCAAAAGCAAACCAGCTTTGCCCGCGAGATACATCACTTCGACCGGTTTTTTGGCGTCGTGCGCGGCGCGCGCATTGTCGAACCCGATGTCCAACATCTTTAACGCATCGTCGGGTTTATCCAGTTGAACGTCGGTGATTTCGGCGACCTGAAGCACGACTTCGGCGGCCAGAATTGGATCGAGTTGGCGACTGCCATAAAACTTCTGAAGCTGAGCGACGGCCTCGGCGGGCTGATTGCGAAAGGTGTCGTCGCCAATCTGCTTACGTAGCGCGGTTATCGCCGTCCAATCGGAGGATTCGTCGGCGCGCGCGCCCAGCGCCGTGCCGCCCACCAACAATGCCATCGCCACAACAGCGGGCCACGAATTACGCCAAAATTGCGTTCTAATTTTCATGATGTCGTTCCTTAAACCTGCCGCAGCAAAGCCTCTTCGATTTCCCCATCAAATTTCCGAATTTGAGGGAGGAGAAGCGGCCAGAAAAATTCATCGCTGCGGATAGCAAGCAGTTTATGGGATAAACTTGGGTTGTTGCAGTAGTTATTTTTCGCTCGAATTCGCTTGACACTGGCATATTCACGCGTGAATTAGCTGATTTCGCCCTATTGATAAGTGGGAGGAGTAAATGAGTTGAGTAAATAAGAGTAATTGATGCTTCGTCGTTTGGTAATAATTTAAAAGTCAGTTCAAAAACAGCAAGTTTTTGAAGCGGCAATAATTTCTCCGTTCTCCCATGTTGCATTCCGTCTTGCGTCCAAGTCGCCGACACTTCGTAGTGGCTTTTGCCATCCTCGCGTGTGGCCTCGGCAGATTCGGTGGCGCGGCGTGGGCTGGAGAAGTGAAAGACGAACCCGAAACGGTAGCACCGGTGGAGTTCGGTGCGGCAAAGCCGGTGAAACCTCTGGATTCGCTCGCGGTTGCAGCTCCAGGCTCGCTTGCGGTCGTGGTTCCAAACTCGTCCAAGGTTGTATCGCCAAACTCTCTTACATTCGTGGCACCGTCAAAATCGGAGTTAGTGGGAGCGGTTGGATTCAATCTGAGCAATGTGGCGCGCGATGTGGCGTTGGAGCAAATCAAGGCGGGCACGCTGACGCCGGAAGCGGCGTGGCAAAGCGGCGCTCTGACCTTCGACAATATCGCCGATTTGTTGGAGCATCCCGCCGATCCGTGGATTATCAACGAGCGCAGGACGGATAACGGTTTGCATCACCAGCTTATCGCGTTGTTGTTGCAGCACGGGGGCACGAGGTTAGAGGATTTGCCGAAAGTGCCGCAACGCACGCGATTGTGGTTGGCCGATTACTACCAGTCGCACGATGATGAAAGATGTCTTCTTTATGCACAAAGCATTATAGACGAGCGAAAAGAACCTATTCCTAAAGGTGATCCAATTCTCATTCAGGCCATTGAGCGTATTGCTTATTTTTATGAACAACATGGGCAACATCAGAAAGCGGCAGAGGTCTGGTTGTTAGTAGGAAAATATCTGGAGCACACGGATTGGTGGTATTCGGAATCGACACTGCAAAACATAACGCAACAGCTACTTGCTGATCCTTCGGGCCAAGCATTTATGCTTCCCTTAAAGAAGTCCTTAATTGAGCTACCTGACATTGCTCCGACAATCTTAAACGGTGTGGTCAGCTTGATGCTAAACGAGGGCGAGTTTAAAAGAGTGGACGAGCTGCTAAACGACGATACGGTTGCCAAAAATCCGCTTCCAGCTTTGCGTGCCCTGGGAATAAGTCTGCAAGGCAAAGTGAATTTGCTCCAAGGTTCCAAGTCACAAGCTGCGGAACTTTGGGGGAAAGCACAAACCTTGTCGGAGAATGCTGCGCCGTCTGATCCCGAATGGATGTGGTGTCGAGAGAACACGCGAGAAGGACTTGAAACCTTGGATTTGTTTGGAGACAAATCGTTCTATTTGTCGAAGACAACGCTTTTTGCCAAGCCGGAGCAAAGTCCTGTTGCAGAGTTCGAAGTTTTGGCTTTACAACCGATAGAAATCTCAGTTAAGGCTTCTTCGGATAAAGTGCGGGTTGTGTCTGGCGATTGGCAAATTAAGATCGCCAGTTTCGTCTACTCCAAGAAAGTCGAAATCTACTTTGATTCGCCTTTTGAAGCCAACGATCTCTCTCTCTCGCTGCAAGAACTACCAGGTGGTCAAGTAGAAAAGGTATTTATCGAAGTGCCTGAGGAAATGGATGCGTCAGAAGACATAGACCTCTGGTAATTAACGTAGGTTTTACGTGCGATTTCATCATCGTGCGAGCCAAATACAGTCAGTTCAAGGATAAACATGAAGAAAATTCTCATCCGATGCGCCCTCTGGTTAGGCGCGGGTGCGGCTATAGGCTGCGTCATCAATGTTCAACCCGCTGTTGCGGGTTGCTTCGGCACACAAGCGTGCGACACCAACCCGCTGTGCATTGGCCCTTCTCGGTCCAACGGCATTAAGGCTCTTAGTGGCAAGCGCAGCGCCGGAGGAGGGGCTTGTGGTGAGCTGCACAAACTTGATCCGGGGAGCGATGACCCGACAGAGCCAAGTATTAATACAAATCAACCTTGCGGCGGAGCTGCTGCCGTCACTTGCTAAATAAATAATTTAAGAAGATAGTCTCTTCAAGAGACTATCTTCTTAAATTTGCAATTTATCAATTAAAACATGAAAAAGATAAATTTAATCTTGCTTTTCACAATGCTTATTTGCGTTCTGATCACAAGTCTAAATGCCGACGCCCAAACGCAGGTGCCAAGCAAAGAGAAAGTTGTACGCGCCTGGTATCGGCAGTTCCGGCGTATCCGAACTTTGCAGTTGAACTATACCTTGAACATCCGAGATATAGCGGCCTCTAACAACATAACCCTGGCCTACGATTTCACCTTTAGTGGAGGTAAATACCGTGCCGTGACAACGCCTACAGTTTCTGCCGCTCAAAGAAAGAAAGGCTATACCACAAGCTCAATCGGAATCTTCGACGGAAAACAATACGCTGCGTTGAAGGTAACGGACCAAACCGCTTTTATGAACATTGGAAAAAAGTCAACGCAACTTAATTCGATGGGGTTCAAGCCTTTGAACGCGAGCGTGCTTTTCTTTGATGAAAGCCAAGGAGATTACAACTGGATCTTACGGATGCAGAAGCAAGAGCCTTGGGAGCAACTGGTTAAGCGCATACAAAGCATAAAAGCTGGTAAACGTAACGGAGTTGACGGTTACTGGGTGGAATTGCTTTACCGAGGTGGTAAGGTGACGCTTTTCCTTAATCAAGATCTTTACCCGACTTACAAGAAGAGGGTAACAAGAGGAGTATCCGCATCCTTTGAAATCCAGAGCAAGAAATACACGGTCGAGGGAAACGACTTTTTCATGCCAACTGAAGTTGTGACGACCATCACCAACGCCAAAGGACAAGTTACGGAAATTTGGACAGAAAAGGTGACAGAACCTGTCAAGATCAACCAACCCATCAAGAATGCGTCGTCTCTCTTCTCCATTCCGCGTTCTCAAGCCACAGCCATCAACAATACGGATAACCCATAATGAAATCAAATTTTTCCAAATTTGTTCTGCCCGCTTTGCTGTTACCTATAGGAATTGTAGGCAGTTTCTATGTTCGTGCGTCTTCAGAGCCAAGCGCGCCTCCTATCATCCACTTGGATGAAACAAAGCACGATTTTGGCGTGATAGAGGGGGTAACGGATTTGACGCATGATTTCCCAATCAAAAATACGGGCGGTCAAAATTTGCGCATTCAAGAAGTTGCCATCAGTTGCAGCTGTGTCAAAGACGCTCACATTGCTATGGATGTTATTCCTCCTGGCAAAACGGGTTATTTGCACGTTGTCTGGGAACCCTCTGGTGGCGAAGTAAATTCCGAACTGATTAAAGTTAAGAGCAACGATCCTAAGAATCCGCTTCAAGAGGTTGTCTTGAAAGCTCAGATTAAATCGGTCTTTTCGGTTTCTCCCTCAGTGGTTAATTTTGGATTGCTGCAGCGTTCTGAGTTGCCTCAAAGTCGCTCGCTTGAGGTAGAAAAGCAAGGGGCACTGCCAGAAGACGCGCGTATCGAACTCAAGAGCCAAACGTCGGACTTCGAGACGACTGTTGAGAAAGTTGCTAATGCCAAATGGAACTTAAAACTGACCCTTAAGCCCACAGCACCCCTTGGCCCAGTTGATGGTCGCTTGACCATTACTCCTTCTTGGCCTGGTGGGCACCCTTACAACGTCGTGGTGTTGGGGAAAGTCATTGGTAACGTTGCGGCAGAGCCTGATGAGGTCTATGTAGAAACCTCTGACGTTGGCTCCACTTTTCAGCGCACCTTGCAAATTGAGAGCGAGAAAGGCGCCATAACAAAGGTGACTGTTCAGCCCACTGCCGAACTTCAGGGGATAGTCAAAGTTTCGGTTCAAGGTTCGTCCATTAATCTGAATTTCACTTTAAATCCTGTGACCTCGCCTAAAACGCTGCGAGGTTTTCTGAAGTGCGAAGTCACGATGGATGATGGCACCAAAGAAAACTTGCTCGTGCCGGTGTCGTTGGTGTCATAAAAGCAAAATTTAGGGTAATTGCTACACTTTGGCATAAAATAGCGCGTGAAACTTTCGAGTTTCGCGCGCACTTTGTTTCACCACGTCAATTCATTCTTCTGATGCAGTTTTCTGCCTTGCGCCTGGCGCGCCGATCTATCGTTGTTGCTTTTGCCGCTTCGTGTGGCCTCGGCAGCCTCGGCGTCGCGGTGTGGGCCGGAGAAGTGAGAGACGAACCCGAAACGGTAGCGCCGGTGGAGTTTGGTGCGGCAAAGCCCGTGAAACCTTTGGATTCGCTGGCGGTCGTTGCTCCAGGCTCGCTTGCGACTGTGGTTCCAAACTCGTCGAAGGTTGTATCTCCAAACTCTCTCACGTTCGTGGCTCCGTCAAAATCGGAGTTAGTGGGAGCAGTTGGATTTAACCTGAATAATGTGGCGCGCGATGTGGCGTTGGAGCAGATCAAAGCGGGCACGCTGACGCCGGAAGCGGCGTGGCAAAGCGGCGCTCTGACCTTTGATAATATCGCCGATTTGTTGGAGAAAGAGTCGGATATTTACCTTATCAACTACCGCGAGGGGAGCGACGGTTTGCATCATCGGCTGTTAGGAGTGCTGTTGCAGCACGAAAGCGCACGGCTGCAGAGCCTTGATAAAGTTTCGCCGCGCTTGCGTTTGTGGCTGGCCAACTACTACTGGTTGCAGGGTGATGCCAGAACCATCGAAGTGGCCCAGAGCCTGTTGGACGAGTTTCCACCGCCCGCCGTTGGGCCGCAGATGATCGCTTATCAAGCTCTCGAGCGCATCGCGTGGTTCCAGCGTGGCCAAGGGCAACATCAGAAGAGCGCCGAGACTTGGCTCCAGTGGAAGGCTTATCAGGGCGGCCCAAGTTGGGCGCTCATCAACGCCAAGCTGGAAGCGGCGCGCGCCTATGCCAATGCGAGCGATGAGGAAAAATCGAAAGCGCTTTATGCTGAAATTGCGCAGGGTAGTGAAGGCTGGGATTTGGGGTTGGTGCGTTACGACCAGGCCCAGGCGCTCATCAAGTCCGGTAACGATCAGGAAGCGCGTCTCCTATTGCTTCAGCCACTGGTGGGAACTGATGCCGCAAAAGCTCAGATCGGATTGCTCTCTCTGTTGTCGGCATCCTACCTGAAAACAGGAGAAGTTGATCTGGCCCAAAGCACGGCGCGCGAAGCACTTGAGACCTACAAAGGTTTAAAAGATTCAGAAGACATCAAGGGCTTAGAATCTCAAGTTGAGCGCGCCAGAAAAGTTTTAGATTGGTGTTGGCGCTACAAAGCGGGCAACGCCAATCCAGCCGCAGAGAACACAAAAACAGTCGCTCCGGCTGATGTCGAGTTACCCTCAACCAAGGGGTAACTGAGCATTGGCCGTGATAAATAACCCTTAACAGGAGATAACCATGAAAGACACACCTCTCGAACCGACTCGCGCACCCGACGCGGGCACCCCACGCAAACCGCTGACCGCTCTGAGCGCCATTGGCGGCGCCGTCCTCGTGACGGCATTGTTCATCGCCTGGAACACGGCGCAAGCCGCACCGAGCGACAACGTTCTGGCGCCGAGTGGGGCTATCAAGCCACGCTTTGCGACGACTTTTCCGACGCCGACACCAACGCCAGGTGTATGCACGCCTCGGTAATTGATTTCTGCTGTCTATCCTGCGGGACGCAGAAGAACAAACCGAGATATAAATTTAGCAACGAAAATATCCCAATCCTTGGGAAACGAAAGTAGTTTGCACCAAGCTAAGGTGCATAAACCAACATGAAAAAACACAACTTCATCGCAGTTACCGCGATCACGCTTCTAACTTTGACCTCCACGTCATCTTATGCTGCAACTGGATACCAAGGAGGCACTTGGAGAACAAAGGTAGAGTTTGAGAAGAAAGCGGAAGTGAACCAATGCATTAAGGTAGAAAATACCCCGAACTGCAGCGAATGCGTAGATGTTGGATCCTCCACACAATCTACTGTTACTGGAACGGAGATCACTATCAATGCGAGTGTGAGCGCCGAGGAGAGTGCCGGAGTTGAGGGTTCGGCATGGAAGTTTGCGAAAATCACAGGCGAGTTCACGGCATCCCAAACCCTTGGGGGCACCTACAAATCCTCAACTACAGTGACAGACACTATCACTGCGGATGTAGGCGATGGTGGTTGTGCATACTCTTTAGGCCTCGACGAGCAAAAGACAAGTGTCTGGGACGAAAACTACAGCACTGTAGGAAGAACGTTCAACAGATCAAAGAGAGAGATCTCCCATGCGAAGAAAGTTTCCGGAAGAGCCTGTGATTGGGATGGGTCTTTACCTGTTGCAGTCTACAAACATGGTACCATCTATGCTGACGGCACGGGTGGTCCAGGGCAAACAGGCGAGGGAGGATGGTAGTGTTAAAGCCAAGGAGCCACGCTGTCTACTGTGGCTTCTTGGTTGGCCTTCAACCAAAATGAAAATGCGCACTCAGATTCTGACATACTTTTTTGCCGTTGTTTTTACCAGTTCAGTTATAGCTCAACAAGTAAAAACACAAGGAGACGCAGAAAAGCCTTCTTACTCATTGGAAAAACTTTGCAAGAAAAGTGGGAAGGTCGTTTTGTGGATCGGTAGCCTGAACGATGAGAAAGATCTCGTTCTCAAAGGTTTGCCTATTGAGGATGCTTTGAAAAAGCTGTCTTCGAGTCACGACGCGTCCTACTCTTACGATGATAATCGTTTCATCTTCAGAAAATTAGATTTCTTAGAGGGATTCGGCGACTCTAATTTCGGAACTGTAAAGACAAATAAGGCTTACCAGTTCTTGGTTACTGCCTCTGATGATGTATTGAGACAGATGCCGGATGATTACGACAAAGAGGCTTTAGGGGCAGAGCAACAAGGCGTGCCATCCTCCCATCTAAGTGCAAAAGAAAGGCTTCTCGCCCAAGAGATTGCATCGACTGTTTCCCAGAGCCCGGAAGTCGAACAGACGCTTACAGAAAGCAAGTCGACTTATGGTGTCTCCGCTAATATGTATCACTCTTTGAAGTGGTTTGCGAACAACACGAGTTTCGCGATGAATGAATGGCGACCAACTAACCATGCGTGTTCTCCTGACCGCCGCATTAATTGGGACTCTACGGATAGAGAAGTTGAGAAGTTCGAGGGCACCTTAGAACAGGTACTCTTAGAATTTGGTTTCGATAATATCACCATAGATCCAAGATTCAAGAGTTCTCACTTACTTCTTTATTATCCTAAAAAGATGACGAAAAAAGCTGTCTTTGAACAGATGAAAAACGACATTCCGTTTAAGTCGCGTGAACTCGCTGGACATATTCACGTTTTTAACAATAGCGGGGATGTTACATCTTATCGCCTTTTAACTGTTGGTGACAGATTATACAATCAAGCGAATGCTTGTAGCTACGACGCGTGGCAACAATTTGCCTATAACGATTCACCTGTCAAAATCGCTGATCTGACTGCAACTCAGAAAGATTTTGTCAAAAATTTCGTGGATGAACACAACCGTATTTTTCCAGAAGACGCTATTCCGTTGGCCGTTGGAGATGAATCGTTTGAGGAAGGTGCGTTTTCTTTTGCGCCTTACATAAATCTAAGCGTCACAAAGACAGAAGTCGTTGGGGGGAAATCAAATGTTGTTGCTTATGATTTTCAACTAACTCCATCTAAAAGATGAATCCAACTAAGAGTGATTTCACAAACATCGCCCCGAAGATTCCCACGTCATTTTATTTTTTCATTTCTCCCTTTGTATTTCACATCCTGATGAAACGTAAATCTCTGTCACAAATTTTCATAACTTTATCTTTTTTCCTTCCCTTAACTGTAGGGTTTGCAAAACCTATTTCTCCACCACTTCAAACGTGGGTCTCCTTAAGTAATTCGCCGTTACAGGCATTCGCGACCGCTTCTGAATGGTTGCGCGCGCAAGAAAGCGGTCAATTATTTCAACAAACAAATTCTATCGTTCCCAAACTTAACGGCATCATTGCACCAGCTTTTAGTGAAGGTAATGCTTACTATAATACCGCCATTGTTCCATTCGCAGGACGTAGTGCCGAATCCGACGAGAAAGCTTTGCGCCAACTGCTCTCCGATGCTAAAACCCGCAAGGTGCCGGTTTACCTTTCGGTAGATGCTCTCGCGTGGCAGAAGAACAACGTTGAAACCGAGCCGCCTGTAAGCGGCATTTTCGCAGATCATCCCGACTGGCGCGAAACGCGACAGCAGGGCGTCCAGCCTCAAACGCCCAATGCGTTTTATGCCTCGCCCTGGAACCCCGAAGTGCGTGCCGCTCTGAAACAGCTGATGACCGAAATCGGCCAGAAGTTTCCCGATGCGGCGGGCGTCGCCATCAATCTGCGTTTGAGTGACCGCGAAATCACAGGGTTCAGCGATGCCGCGCGGTTGGCTTCGATTCGCGATTTGGGCTTAGACCCGTTCGATCTCAATTTGCAGAACCGTGCCGACGAACAGAACAATGCTCTGGTAGAAAGCTGGCGAACGTGGAAACTCGAACAGATGGCGGCGTTCTTGAAAGAGTTGCGCACGGCTTACACCGAGGCCAATCCCAAAGGCAAAGTGCTGGTGTGGGGCACGGCAGATTACTACGACCGCCAGGAGTTCAACGATTTGCGTTCGGGGCAGGATTGGCGCGGTTGGCTGCAAGACAAACTCGCCGATGGCGTGTTGCTCGAAGGGCGCTGGACGCCGCGCTACAACGACGCCGCGAGTTTCGCGGGATTGCCGCGCGATGGCAAAGATGCGCCGTTAATCATTCCAGTTTCCAACGGCTCGCATCTGGTGGCCGATAGCAGCTACGCCGCCGATTGGAGTTCGTTGGCCAGTCGCGTGGAAGACCTCGACACGATGGCGTTTGTCGTGAGAAATGATGCCGATGTGCAAAGCGTGGTTCGACTGGTCAGTGGAGCCGAAAAGTTGGTGCCGCCTCCGGCGCCTAAAGTCAACGAACCGTTTCCCGATTTCGCCTTGCGTTTGCCCGATGGCAAAAGCTGGGAAACGCGTGACGCGCGCGGCAAAACTGCGTTGGCGTTGCTGCTCAATCCCGATGCGACGCCTGGCGCCGAGCGTGTTTTAGAGCAAGCCCAGAACAAAACCGATAAAGTTCGTCTGGCAACCGTTAGCCCCGTCTCATCGGCAAAAGTGCCGGTTGCCATCTCTGCCTCGACCATTGGGCAAAACTCCAATGCGCCGTTACATTTGTTCGATGCGCCCCGCGACGTGCTGGCGCCCTACGGTCAACAAACGCGCTTGCTGTTGATAGATCGCGCCGGTTGGGTGCGTGGCACCTCCACTCCTAAAAACGCGGCGGCTCTGCAAGCGAGTTTGACCTCGGCTCACGATTTTACGCCCGCGCTGGTTGTCGGTCAGCAAGCGCCCGACTTTATGCTGCCCGACATGAACGGTCAAATGCGCCGTTTGAGCGAGGTGCGCGGCCAGTCGAATCTGCTGTTGACCTTCTTTCCCAAGTGTTTTACCGGCGGTTGCTCCAATCACCTGACTTCGCTACGCGACAAAGCCGCCGAATTTGAGGCCGCCAACACGAAGATTTGGGCCGTTTCCATCGATCCGGCAGACGTGCAAATTGCTTTCGCTAAAAGTCTGAGTTTGCCCTTTCCGCTTTTGCCCGATACCGGACGACATCTCAGCTTTCTGTATAACGCCGCGCAAAGCGTGGACGACTTATCCGCGCGCCAGAGCGTTCTCATCGACAAAACGGGCATCGTGCGCTGGATTGATACCGATGTTCACGTCCAAACGCACGGCGCCGATGTGATGGCTAAAATCAACGAATTGGGTTTGAATGTGCGCTGAGAATTCGCGCTCTTACAACCGAGCGGCTCTCCCCCATTGGAAGAGCCGCTTTAGCGCATCGTCGGGTTTGTTCAGTTGAACGTCGGTGATTTCGGCGACCTGAAGCACGACTTCGGCGGCCAAAACCGGATCGAGTTGGCGACTGCCATAAAACTTCTGAAGCTGAGCGGCGGCCTCGGCGGGCTGATTGCGAAAGGTGTCGTCGCCAATCTGCTTGCGGAGCGCGGTTATCGCCGTCCAATCGGAGGCTTCGTCGGCGCGCGCGCCCAGCGCCGTGCCGCCCATCAACAATGCCATCGCCACAACTGCGGGCCACGCGCTACGGCGTGTAGATGCAATGAAATTCATATTTTTGTTCTCCTAACTAGTGCTCTAACCGTGTAGGATGCCAGAGTGAACCGCGCGCGTAAGCAAGCGGGCCGTCAATTGGCTTCGACGTTTGATTTGAACAAGGAAGTGAGCGTTATAGCCCGCTTGCTTACGCGCGCGGTTCACTCTGGCATCCTACACGGTTAGAGCACTAGTGATTCTCGCAGCAAAGCCTCGCCAACCGTCATCTCTCTTACCAAATCTAATTAGGGGAAAAACAAGAGAGACGATTCTACAAAAGTTTATCGCTGCGGATAACAGTTAGTCTATCTTCTTAATCCAAATTATTACACTGGCTATATAGCGGCTAAATTCATCGGATGAATAAAGTTTTTAAGCGTGAATTGCCTATTTTGAGATGATTGATAAGTTAGGGAGGGGGCAGAACCTTGTAAATAACGGGTGTTGCGTGCTAATTTTCTGATAACCTTGTAAATGTCCGCGCAAGAAAGGCAATTTGGTAGTGGCTTTTTAAGAGGTGGTAAACTCAGGGGATGGTTTCCGTATTATGCTATCATTGCCAGAGTGATCAACTAATCAAGAACGGCTTGAGCGCTCTGAACAAGCAACGGTATTTTTGTTCGAGTTGCGGGCGTCGAAGCACCGCCGATCCCGATCCTGGTCTCACGCCCGAAAAGGAAGCGGAGATTCTGCGCTTGCTCAACGAGCGGATGAG